>Ga0307516_10000777_pt1 | contig 43517 bp, 28 predicted proteins | sample 19_EM_MG_FD_203310 | JGI IMG/M metagenome (GOLD analysis project Ga0307516, IMG submission 203310) | Populus trichocarpa ectomycorrhiza microbial communities from riparian zone in the Pacific Northwest, United States - 19_EM | ecosystem: Host-associated > Plants > Roots > Unclassified | place... | reverse complement strand
AGCTGGCAATCTCCTCGGGGCTGCGCATCGCGTACGGCGGGTTGGCCGTCGCGTTCCAGATCTTCATGACCTCGTTCAGCTCCGGGTTGGTGTTGGTGCCGTCCACCACCACCAGGTAGCTGCCGGGAGCCAGGGCGGCCATGATCCGCCGTACGATGGATCGGGCCTCCTCCGCGGTGGGCAGGTGGGCGAGGATCCCGGAGAGCATGAGCACGACCGGCTTGGTGAAGTCGAGGGTTCGACCCGCCTCCCGCAGGATCGTCTCCGTGTCGCGCAGGTCCGCGTCGATGTAGTCGGTGGCGCCGTCGGGACCGCTGGTCAGCAGGGCGCGGGCGTGCACCAGCACGAGCGGGTCGTAGTCGACGTAGACGATCCGGGCCTCCGGGTTCACCTCCTGTGCCACCTCGTGGGTGTTGTTGGTGGTGGGCAGCCCCGTACCGATGTCGAGGAACTGCTGGACGCCGGCCTCGCCGGCCAGGAAACGCACGGCCCGGTTGAGAACGGCGCGGTCGCCGCGGGCGATGTCGACGATGATCGGATACTGCTTCGCGATCTGGTCGCCGAGGTCGCGGTCGACGGCGTAGTTGTCCTTGCCGCCGAGCCAGTAGTTCCAGACCCGGGCCGTCTGCGGAACGGTGCTGTCGATCTTCGGCGCCTGTCCGTCGTTGGACAGGTTTGTCTCGGTCATGAGCGATGCCCTTCCGGCTGCCGCCGTCCACTGTGGAGGACGGCCAGAATACATTCGATCAACGGGATGCCTCGTCGAGGTCATCGACAATCCGCTCCAGGGTCTGGACGGTGTCCTGCAGCGGCGTCGCCTCGACGAACAGGCGGTTCACCGCGTCGAAATAGAAGTCGATGTCCTCGCGGCTGTCCAGGTAGAGGGCGCTGGTGAGCTGCTCCAGGTAGACCAGATCCGGCAGGTCCTGCTGCGGGAAGCGCAGGATGGTGAACGAGCCGCCGACCGCGGCATGCCCGCCGGCGGCGAGCGGCAGCACCTGCAGCCGCACGTTCGGCATCTTCGTGACGATGCTGATCAGCGCCTCCAGCTGGTCACGCATCACCCGCGGGCCGCCGACCGGGCGCCGCAGCGCCGCCTCGTCGACGACCGCCCACAGCTTCGGCGGATCGGGGCGGGAGAGGGCCTGCTGCCGCTGCAGTCGCAGCCGTACGCGGCGTGCGATCTCGTCCTGCTGCGCGGCACCGGGGCCGAGCGGCACGACTGCCCGGGCGTATTCCTCGGTTTGCAGCAGACCCGGAACGAACTGCACCTCGTAGGTGCGGATCAGCGTCGCTGTCGCTTCCAGTCCCAGATACCGCTGGAACCAGTTCGGCGTGACATCGCTGTAGGAATGCCACCAGCCCGGCGCGTTCGCCTCCCGAACGCGGGCCAGCACCCCCGAACGCTCCTCGTCGTCGTGCACGCCGTAGAGCGACAGCAGATCAAGGACGTCGCGCTCCTTGAACCCGACCCGCCCCAGCTCCATCCGGCTGATCTTCGACTCCGAGGCGCGGATCGGGTCGCCCGCTTCGGCCCTGGTCAGGCCGCGCTCCTCGCGCAGCCGCCGGAGATATGCGCCCACGAGTATCCGCACGGCCGTGGGGCCGTCACCGGCCCCATCCCGCTGGGGTGATCTACCCACCGCGCACCTCCGGCTGCTTCCCGACGACAAGCATGCCACCGGACCACTGCTGGGGCTACTCAGCTCGGCACCGACGGAGCCACCACTATCGATCAACCGCCGGTCGGCAGGGTAGCCTCAAGATCAACCCACCGGGCACCGTCGACAGACGATCTCGCCGGAAATCCAGCCATCACACTACCTGCGTCGGTCGGCGCCGTGACCCGGCAAAACGTGCTGCGCGGATCGGAGCTGACATGGTTCACGGGTGGTCGCGCCACTGGCGCCGGCTCGTGGCGGGAGCCGCGGTCGCGGCCGTCGTCGTCACCGGGGAATCGGCATTGTCCGCGGGCCATGCGTCCGCGCCGGGGCATGCCCTGGCGGCCGGGTCCGGCCAGGTGGTCGTCGGGTCCAGCCCGGTCCCGCTGAACCAGCCCGCGGAGCCCTTCCTCGGCAAGATCGCCCCGGCCGCGACCGCCCACCTCAACGGGATGTACTCGTCCCAGGCGGCGTGGCCGTTGGTGGGCATCCACATGGCACTGCTGCCCAACGGGCACGTGGTGAGCTACGGGTCGCCGGTGGGCGTCGCGAAGCAGGGCGGGCTCTCCTATGACGACTGGGACCCGGCGCTGGGCGTCGGCTCCGACGCGCACCGGCAGGCGGCGTCCATGCACCAGTACGACAGCTTCTGCAACGCCCTGGAACAGCTGCCCGACGGCCGGCTGCTGATGGTGGGCGGCAACTCCACCACCGCGACCATGCTCTACGACCCGGCGACCGGCCACCAGACGATGGGCGCCCAGCTGGCCCGGCAGCGGTGGTACGCCTCGGTGCTGCGTCTGCCCGACGACCGGGTGCTGGTCCTCGGCGGCGGCAACTACTACAACTACAACGCGTACCTCAAACCGGACGACAACTCGACCGTGGCCACCACGCCGGAGATCGGCACCGGCACCGGCGCCTGGACCCAGCTCACCGGCGCGACCAGCACGGTCGCGTTCGGCGCCCGGGACAACCGCTGGTGGTACCCGCGGGCCTACGTGGCCCCGGACGGCCAGGTCTTCGGCGTCTCGTACGACCAGATGTGGAAGCTCGACCCGGCCGGTACCGGCAAGGTCACCGCGCTGGGCGGTCTGCCCACGCCGATCGGCGTGTCCGGGTCCTCGGTGATGTACGCGGCCGGAAAGCTGCTCTTCGCCGGCGGCGGCCAGTACTTCAACGGGACCGATCAGGTCGCCACCAGCCGGGCCACGGTCGTCGACATCAACGGCGCGAGGCCGGCGGTCGCCGAGACCACCCCGATGCGGTACGCCCGCAACTGGCTCAACCTGACGGTGCTGCCCAACGGCGAGGTGTTCGCCAACGGCGGCACCCGGGTCGGCACGCAGGCCGGTGCCGCCAACTCCATGTACACCGCGGAGATCTGGAACCCGGTAACGGGCAAGTGGCGGGACGGCGCCACCGCGAAGCGGATCCGCACCTACCACTCGACGTCGCTGCTGCTGCCCGGCGGCTCGGTGCTGACCGCGGCCGGTGGACTGCCGGGGCCCGAGGACAACTTCAACGCCGAGATCTACTACCCGCCGTACCTGTTCACCAAGGGCGCGGACGGACGGGTGCGCTGGGCCGACCGGCCGCAGATCACCAGCATCGGCGGCTCGCTGACCTACGGCGGCACGGTCGCGCTCGGGCTCTCCGACAACCGGCGGCTGGCGTCAATGTCGCTGATCCGGGCCGCCAGCGTGACGCACTCCTACAGCACCGACCAGCGCCGCGTGTCGCTGTCGTTCAGCCAGAACGGCAAGACCGTGAACGCCAAGCTGCCGGCCAACGCCAACCTGCTGCCGCCCGGCTCGTACCTGCTGTCCGGTGTGGACACCAACGGCGTACCCACGCCGGCCCAGCTGGTCACGATCAAACGCTCCGGCGCGGGCACCGTCACGCTCTACGACAAGGACCACACCGCGGCGGACCGGACCGGCCCGACCACCCGGTTACGGTTCCCGTTCAGCGACGGCTTCCTCAAGGCCGGCGCCGAGATCCGCGTCGACGCGAGCGACCCCAGCGGTGTCACCGACGCCGAGCTGCTGATCAACGGCAAGCTCGCCGAAACCAGGAAGGCCAGCCAGGGCGGCGTCGCGCTGCGCTGGAGCCCGACCGCGCCGAACGGGCCGGCCACGATGACCATCCGCGTCTACGACTCCCTGGGCAACGTCACGGAGACGACCCGGCGTGTGGTGGTCGACAACGACCGGCCCGGCATCACCGTCACCCCCGGCAAGTACACGCGCGGCACCACCATCACCGCCGGCGTCACGAAGGTCCGCGACGCCGCGGGCCTGGCGAACCTGCGCGTCCAGATCGACAACGGCCCGTCCGCCACCGCCACCGCCGCGCCCTGGACGGTGCGGCTGACAAGCCGAAACTGGAGCAGCAAGCAACACACGATCACCTTCCAGGCACGCGACAAGGCGGGCAACACGACGGTGCTGCGACGCCCGCTCTACATCGACAACCAAAAGCCGACGGTACGCATCAAGAGCGCGCCGAAGAACAACGCCAAACTCCGTACGACGGTGACGGTGACCGCTACCGCCGCGGACAATCTCGGCGTCAACCGGGTGCAGCTTCTCGTCAACGGCAAGGTGGCGGCCACCGACACGAAGGCCGGCTACAGCTTCAAGCTGAACCCGAGGAAGTACGGGAAGAAGTTCACCGTGCAACTGCGGGCCTACGATCACGCCGGGAACGCCGTGACCAGCGGCAAGCGCACCTACCGACGCCCTTGAGCGAGTCGAATAGTATCTCTCGGAATAGTATCGCTGGTGATACTATTCCATCACCTAGACGAGCCGGGAGGGTTTCGTGGTCGCGTTCGTCGGCAGAGAGCAGCAGCTCGCCACCCTCGACGCCCTTCTTGCGGAGATCAACCCGGCCGGCGGGGATCCCCATCCCGGACAGTGCCTACTCATCCGAGGCCGTCGCCGGATCGGCAAGTCCAGCCTCGTGGAGGCGTTCGTCGACCGCGCGGCCATGCCTGCCGTGTTCTTCACGGCGGCCGGCGCCTCCACCGAGATCGAGCTGGAAGCGTTCATCGAGGCGGTCAGCTCCTCAACCCTGCCGGATCGGGCCGTGTTCCACGACGCGACCCCGGGAAACTGGAGCGCCGCCCTCCGGCAGCTCGCCGGGGTCCTGCCGGATGACCAGCCGAGCGTCGTCGTTGTCGACGAGGTGCCCTACCTGATCGACCGGGTGGACGCATTCGAGGGCATCCTGCAACGAGCGTGGGACCGCGAGCTGAGCCGCAAGCCGGTCTTGCTCGTGCTGATCGGGTCTGACCTGTCGATGATGGAAGCGCTGAGTTCATACGGTCGGCCGTTCCACCAGCGGGGCAAGGAAATGATCCTCGGACCGCTGAATCCCGCCGAGGTGGGCGACATGCTCCAGCTGGCGCCCGCCGAGGCCTTTGATGCGGCGCTGGTCACCGGCGGCCTCCCGCTGATCTGCGCCAACTGGCAGCGAGACGCCGACCTCTGGCAGTTCTTGTCGTCAGAGCTCGCCAATCCGGTAGCGCCACTTCTGGTCTCGGCCGAGCGCTCCCTCGCAGCGGAGTTCCCCGACTCCGCAATGGCCCGCACTGTCCTGTCGGCGATCGGCAGTGGTGAGCGCACGTTCTCGAACATCGCCCGCGCTGCAGGCGGCATCTCCCACACGACCCTGACGCGCGCAACCGAGGTGCTCGTCAACAAACGGGTGGTCGCCGCGGACCTGCCGATCTCCACCCAGGCATCGAAGGAACGACGCTACCGAGTCACCGACCCCTACCTGCGATTCTGGCTGACCTTTGTGGCCCCACACCTGGCGGAGATCGAACGCCTGCGCGGCGACATCACGCTGGGACGGGTCAAAGCGGGCTGGACGAGCTGGCGTGGCCGCGCCGTTGAGCCCCTCCTCAGGGAGTCGCTGGCACGGCTGTTGCCGGACGGCGTCCTGCCATCGGCACCGGCAATCGGTTCCTACTGGACCCGATCCAACAGCATCGAGATCGACATCGTGGGCGCCGATCGCGAGCCAGTGGCTAAGCACCTGCTCTTCCTCGGCTCCATCAAATGGCTGGAGCGCTCAGCGTTCGACAACCACGACCTGCTGGCCCTGCAAAGACACCGCGCGGCAATCACCGATAACCCGGTGCCCCTGCTCGCGATCAGCCGCAGCGGCGTAGAGGCATCAGGCCTGGATGCTTCGTACGGCCCAGCCGAACTGCTTCACGCCTGGCGGCGGAGAACCGCCACAGGCTAGTCACCATCCGCATAGGCACGGAAGCGACAGTCAGGCATCTCCTTACTTACATTTTCTCCGAGAAGTGTAAGTAAGACAGCGCGCTTCTTTGCCCGAGAGCCGTGCGGGCGGATTCCGCAGGCCTACAGCAGAGCTCGCAGTTCGGCGGCGAAACCCCGCGGATCGGTCAGGTGCGCCAACGGCCCGGCCGGGCCGGACGGCAGGGCCGGCGTGCGGCCGGCCATCGCGGGTTGGTTGCGGCGGGTGGGTGGCTGGGCGAGCCAGCTTTCGTACGCGCGCAGCAACGCCGGGTCCGTCCGAGGCGCGGCGTAGGGCCGCAGGGCTTCCGGCACGGCGTCGAGGCCGGCAGTGGTGACCAGGTCCTCGATCGTGCCGGCCGCGATGGTTGGTTCGTCGAGGGTGAGGACGTGGTGGGTGGCGTAGGCGTCGGCGAAGGCGGTGGCGAGGAGCGCCGAGGCGGCGTGCCCGACGACGACCGGGGCGCGGTGCAGGCCGAGGGCGTCGACCAGACCGGCCAGGTCGTCGGCGATCCGCTCGACGCGGTAGTCCTGCCGGGGCGGGCTCTGACCGTGGCTGGGCAGGTCGGGCGCGATGACCGTGCAGGATGCGCCGGCGAGTTCGGCGGCGACCGGCCACCACATCGTGCGGTCGAACATGAGCCCGTGCAGCAGCACGACCGGACGGCCGAACTGGCCCCAGCGGTCGTACACGAGGAGGTTTTTCGGGCTTGCGGTGACGTGCGTGGTGCGGAGTGATGGCTGCGGGTGCATAGCTGATCGGCTTTCCTGCGGGCGGACACGGACGTGCACCGGTAGAACCGCAGGGTGCGGGACATAGGCGCGGGCGGAGCAAGAACCGGAGAGATCCCGGCTGCTATACCCGCAAGACATCCAGTGCAGTCACGCACATGCGGTGCGCCGACCGCCGATCTCACGCCGACACACTTTGCGTACTGTGCTGACTGCCGCCGTTCGTCGCCTCCTTGCCCTGCTGTCGATCGGCGTGACTCTGGTGGCCGGCGCCTGCGGGAGCCCTCCGAAGCCGCCGCTGGACGCGTTCGTTCGTCTCGATCAGCTCGGCTATGCCCCCGCCGAGACCAAGATCGCGGTCCTGCTGTCGCCGCGTGACGCCGCGGGCGCCCGGGCGGCGGTGGTCGGTGCCGACGGCAGGACCGTCCTGTCCCTGGCGGTGGGGTCCGGCCGGGGCGGCTGGAACGCCGCGTTCACCGACGTCCGGCCGATCGACCTGACCGCGCTCACCAGGCCGGGCACCTACCGCCTGCGGATCGACGGGCCGGTGCGTGCTGAGTCGCCGCCGTTCCACATCGGCACCGCGAACGAGTTGTTCGGCCCGCTCGCCCGGGAATCGGTCGAGTACTTCCAGGCGCACCGCGACGGCGCGAACCAGGTCAGCGCCCGGTGGCAGCGGGAACCGGCGCACCTCGCGGACCGGGCCGCGACCGTCTACGAGAGACCGGCGTTCGACGACGGCGGCCGGCTGACCGCGGGGCTGGTCGCCGCGGGTGGCCCGGTCGACGTCGAGGGCGGCTGGTACGACGCCGGGGACTTCCTCAAGTTCACCCACACCACCGCGTACGCCCTCATCGCCATGCAGGTCGTCCAGCGCGACGGGGTGACCGTCGACGGGCTCGCCGCCGAGGCCCGGCACGGCCTCGACTGGCTCGGCAAGATGTGGGACCCGAGCACCGGGACGCTCTACACCCAGGTCGGTATCGGCAGCGGCCTGCGGCACGGCGACGAGACCTTCCTCGGCGACCACGACACCTGGCGGCTGCCGCAGGACGACGACCGGCTCGGCGTCCAGCCCGGCGACGAGCATTACTACCTGCGATACCGCCCGGTCTTTCGGGCCGCCGACCCCGGGGATCGGCTGAGCCCCAACCTCGCCGGCCGGGTCGCCGCGGCGTTCGCCCTGTCCGCCCAGGTGGAGGCGGCCACCGACCCGGCGCGCGCCCGGGCCCATCTCACCGCCGCCGCACAAGTCTTCGACCTGGCCGCCACCGAGGGCGTCGAGAAGCTCGTCACCGCAGAACCGCGCACCTTCTATCCGGAGGACAGCTGGACCGACGACATGACCCTCGGCGCCACCGAGCTCGCCCTGGCCGGCCGCGTGCTCGGGGACCCACGCGCGGGCGAATGGCTGGAACAGGCCACGCACTGGGCGAAGACCAACACCGACCGCGGCGACGACGACGGGGCGCTGAGCGTCTACAACCTCAGCGCGCTCGCCAGCACCGAGCTGGTCCGGGCCACGGCCGCCGGCCCGGCGACGGGTGCCGAGATCGACACCGGTTCGCTGCGCCGCGACCTGCAGCGCCGGCTCGACGCGGGCGTGCAGGCGGCCGCGGGCAACCCGATGGGTGCCGCCGCGGGCAACGGCGGCGCCGACTACGCCGCCCGCCAGCTCGGCTACACCGCCACCGCCGAACTCTACGAACACACCTTCAAGGACGGCCGGTACGCGGCGTTCGCCACCGCCCAGCGCGGTGTCGTGCTCGGTGCCAACGGCTGGGGCACCTCGATGGTCGTCGGCGCCGGAACCACCTATCCCCGCTGCCCGCACGATCAGATCGCCACCCTCGCCGGCAGCCCCGCCACCGTCTCGGGCATGGTCGGCGCCGTCGTCAACGGCCCGAACCACGCCGACCGCGTCGACGAAATCCTCGCCGAGCCGCGACCCAGCCCGTGCGCCTCGAACACCTTCGCGCCGTTCGACCGCGACGACATCCACTACGTCGACGACATGCGCGTCTCGGCGAACAACGAACCGTCGATCGACTTCACCGCCACCGGCCTGCTCGCCTTCGCCCTCACGGCGAAGCAGCACTGACCGGGAGCCCACGGCGGGTCGGTGGCGGTGCTGGGTGGCTGTCAGCCGGTGTGCGCGGCGATGACGGCCCGGATGAGGAAGTGTGCGCCGGCACCGAGCACGGCGATGGTTGCGATGCCGGCGAGAACCTTGAGGAGAAGTTTGCTGGCTCGGGTCATCGTGGGTCTCCGTCTCACTGGTGGGCGAGGGTTTGCGGGATGGTGAGTCGCGCGGCCGTGCGGGCGGCGCCGGCGGTTGCCGCCGCGGCGCCGGCTAGCGCGAGCACGATCCAGATGAGCAGGCCCGGGTAGGACGGATGCAGCGGCAGCGGCAGCCCGAAGGAGATCCGGCCGAGCAGGTTCCCGACGGCGACGGAACCGGGCAGGCCGAGCACGACAGCGAAGAGGCAGCCCACCAGCCCGGTGAGGAGCCCTTCGGTGCGGACGAGCCGGCGGATCGTCGCCGGGGTGGCGCCGATGGCCTGCATGATGCCGTGCTCCCGGGTGCGTTCCGTCACGGCGATGCTCATCGCGGACGCGAGACCGAGCACACCGACGACGGCCATGACCACCGCCAGCGCGATCAACGTATAGATGAAGATGACCACGTGCTCGTCGATGGCGGAGCGCAACTCGGTGGTGGGTGTGGTCGCGGCGACCGGGAAGCCCGCCGCCGCGAGCGCCGCTTCGGCCCGGCCCGTCACGGTGGGGACATCGGCGGTGGTGCGGATCCGTACGGCGGTGGCCAGTCCGGGCGTACCCGTCAGCGCGTCGCCGGCCCCGGCCGCGACGTAGGCGGTCGCGGGTCCGCCGACCTCGGCGACGACGCCGGCCACCCGCCAGACGGTGTGCCGTCCTTCGGCCGCGAGGCGAACTTGGTCGCCGACGGCGGGATCGCCGAGGCGGGTGGCGGCGGCCTGGTTGAGCACGACGGCCTCGGTGTCTCCGGTACGCAGCCAGCGGCCGGCGAGCACATCGAAGTGCACCATGTCGGTGTCCGGTGGCAGGGCGGTCAGGTTGAACCGGCCGTGCCCGCCGTCGGGGTAGGTGCGTTCGACCTCGACCTGCCCGCTGCTCGTGGCCGGGGATACCGGCAGGGTCACGATCGTCTCGATCGCGGTGACGCCGTCGATGCCGCGGGCGGCCGCCTCGATGCCAGCCGCGGGCGCCGGGGCAGCCAATTGCAGTTCGGCGCTGTACGAGCGTTTGGCCAGGCCGTCGTCGACCCAGGCTTGCCAAGCCGCGGCGGTGTTCAGCCCAGTCGTGAACAGCGCTCCCCCGGCCGCCAACAGCGCCAGGGTGAGCACCAGGCGGGTACGCCGGCGCAGCATGTTCCGCACGGCGAGCACGGTCGTACGGTTGCCGCCGCGTACCCGGGCCAGCCAGCGGTCCGTGCGCCGGGTGCCGACCCGCGCGCCGGCGCCGTGGTCGTCCAGGGCGGCGCGTACGGTCAGCCGGGCTGCCCGGACCAGCGGCACCAGCGCGACCAGGACCGGGGTGCCGATCCCGGTGCCGAAGACGGTCAGGAACACCCAACCGGGTATCGCCCGGCTGGTCAGGTCGATGTTGAGCAGCCCGGCGACCAGGTCGGCGAGGCCGTATCCGGCCAGCAGCGCCGGTCCGATCGCGAGCACCGTCGCCGCGGCGGCGATCCCGACGGTGACGGTGAGATACATGCCGAGCAGCTGGGCCGTGGTGGCGCCGACGGTCTTCATCGCGCCGATCTGGCGGGTCTGCGCGGCCAGCATGGCGCCGAGCGTGGTGGCCATCAGCACCCCGGCCAGCGCGAGGGCCGCCAACGCGAACGCGAGGAACAGCGCGGTGACCGTGTTGGTCTGCTTCTGGTGCGGGTGCCGATACGGCGGCGCGGTGACCTGATGGACCGAGTGCCCGGTCGCTGCCAGCCAGGCCGCCACCTCACCGGCCACCCGGTCCACCTCCGGCTGCCGCAGTTCCCGCCCGCCCGCCGGATCAGCCACGATGATCTTCAATTGGTCGGGCACCGGGGTGTATCCCAGGCGGGTGGCCGCGGCCGGCGTCAGGTAGCCGTAGCCGGTGCGTTCCTGGGCTGCCGGGGCCAGCGCCGGGTCATGGACGGTGCCGCCGATCCGCACGCTCGTGGTGCCCCCGGTCGCAGCGGCGATCTCCAGCGTCGAGCCGGGGGACGCGTTCAGGACGCCAGCGGCGGCGCGTTCGATGAGCACGCCGTCCGCGGGTGGCGGCCAGGTGCCGGACTCGACGGCGAAGCGCGCGATCCGCAGCGGGTCGTCGGGGGCGACGACGAACAGCAGCATCCGCAGCCATTTTCCGTCGACGCGCACCCTCGTGGTGATGCCCTGCCGGGTTGCGGCGTCGGCCACCCCGGGCCGCTGCCGGACCCGCGCGAGCAGATCGGCGTCGACACCACCCGCGACGTCGAGGGTGGCCGACGCCGGGTTGGTGCCGGTGTACGCCACCGCCGACTCGCGGGCGACGACCGCCCGGGCCACGAGCATCGCGCCGACGCCGGCGAGCGCGACCGCCACCGCGACCACCATCAACGCGACCCTGCCGCGGGCCTGCCACAGGTCGCGGCGTAGCTTCAGAAAACGCGGGCGGTTCATGCCGCCACCGCCGCGTCGCTGGCCACCCGGCCGTCGGCGAGGGTGATCTGCCGGTCGGCGTACCCGGACAGGTCACGCTCGTGCGTCACCATCACCACGGCCTTGCCGGCGCGGGCCAGCCCGGTGAACAACTCCAGCACCGCGGCCGCGGTCGCCGAGTCGAGGTTGCCGGTCGGCTCGTCGGCCAGCACCACCGGCGGATCGTTGGCCAGCGCACGCGCGATCGCGGCCCGCTGCTGCTGCCCGCCGGACAGCGTGGCCGGCAGCTTGTCTGCCTGCTCCGCGATGCCGACCTGGGCCAGCAGGTCCATTGCCGCGGGCCGGCGCTTGCGCGGGGCGACCGTGCCGCAGAAGTCCATCGGCAGCATGACGTTCTCGGCCACGGTCAGCGTCGGCAGCAACTGGAAGAACTGGAAAACCAGGCCGACGGTCCGGCCGCGCCAGGCCGCCAACCGCGCCTCCCGCAAGGTGTGCACGTCGGTGCCGGCGATGCGCACCGCACCGGCGGTCGGCCGGTCGATCCCGGCGAGCAGGTTGAGCAACGTCGTCTTGCCGCTGCCGGAACGGCCGACGACGGCCAGGAACTGCCCCGCCGCCACCTGGAGATCCACATCCCGGAGCGCGGGGAGATCCCCGGCCGGGCCCGGGTAGGTCTTGGTGACCGCACGCACGTCGATTACCGGTTCGCCGCTCATCGCCAACCCCTTCCACATAATGAACACTGTGTTCAGGATTGAATGTGCCGTTCGGTAACGTTGGTGGTCAACAACCACATCCCGCCGCGACGTTCGATACCGAACAGCAGCGCCGACATTGACCGGAAACGAGGCACGGATGGCGCAGCCGAAGGTCGACCGCCGGGTCCGGCGCACCCGCGCGGCGATCCAGCACGCCCTGCTCAACCTGATGCTCGAGAAGGGCTACGACGCGGTCACCGTCACCGACATCATCGACCGCGCCGACGTGGGCCGCTCCACTTTCTACAGCCACTTCACCGACAAACGCGACGTGCTCGACGACAGCCTGGACGGCCTCGGCGAATTCCTGCGGACCCACCGCGACGCCGCCGGCGACGGGCAACTGTTCGGCTTCAGCCTCGCCATGTTCGAGCACGTCCACGAGCAGCGACCGCTGCTCAGGGCCCTGCTGGGCCGCAGCGGCGGCGCCGTCGTGCACCACCGCGTCGATCATCTGCTGACCGGGCTCGTCCGCGAGGAGCTCGCGGCGCTGGGCACCGACCGCCAGCCGGCGGTGTCGATCGACCTGGTCGTCGCCGGGGTGGTCGGCGCCTACCTGGCGCTCATCGCCCGCTGGCTCGACGAGAACGAGACACACACCCCGCGCCAGCTGGACGCCGCGTTCCGCCGCCTGGTCCTGCCCGGCGTCAGCGCCATCATCGGCCGCTGAACGGAAGGTGGCCGGGCGCGTACGCCCGGCCACGAAGCCGCTGAGCTGCGAAGACAGCGCCCGCCGGCGGCTACCGGGTCAGGGAGCTCGGAATGGGAGAAGACGGCAGCGCTGGGATCCGCGGTGGTGCGGCCCACGAGCCGTAGCCGGGAGCACGTGCTCCGGGCGGGTTGGCGCCGATCGCGAACCAGAGCAGACCCTGCGCGTACGCCTGCGGTGAGGCGGTGAACGTGCCCCCGTCGCCCCCGGGGACGCCGAACTGCTCGGTCCATTCCGGCGGCAGGCCAAACCAGACCCCGCAGTACCAGAGCTTGATGATGTTCCGCGCCACGGGACCCAGGCGGGGGTCGTCGAACACAGCCCGCGTCAGCTGCTCGGCGCGGGCCTGCTCCTGGTCGAGCTCGGTCACCTCTCGCCGGTAGGTGCTCAGCAGATCGCTCAGGTTCTGCTCGCCCGCCGCCTTGGTCACGGTGTCCAGGTAGGACTCGGCCTGACCGGTTCCGAGAAGGTCGAACTCGGTGAAGCCGGTGACCTCCGAGGAGAAGATGACAAAGTCCTCGAGGCTCATGACCGCTCCCCCGCGCCAGGCTCGAAGACCGGAGAGGCGTTGACACCGGGCCGTCCGGGGAACGGATTGCGGATCAGCCGGTTGATGTCGTCGCGCAGGCGAAACATCCACGGTACGGCGTCGAGCAGCTTCTGCGGCTCCCCGTTGTAGGCGCCGGTGAGGTAGGCGAGGAAGTCGGCGTACGTCTGGTGGAAACGTTCCGCGGCCTCGCGCACCGGTGAGCCGGCGGGGTAGTCGGCCAGTTTGGCGTCGATCGCGACGGGATAGACCGCCGAGAAGTCCACCTCCAGCCGCGGGCCGCTCGGGCGTCCGGCAATGTCGCCCTTCTGGTAGTAGCGGGCCAGCTGGATCTGTTCGAATCGGTAATAGTGCGAGAGCTCGCCCGCGCCGTCGTAGATTCCGCCGCCCAGGCCCTCGCCCTGCTCGGTGATCAACTCCAGGGCCTGCAGCGCGGTGGCGAGATCATGCACGACCACGGCCCCGCCGCCGCCGGAGTAGAAGTACTCGGGGGCGACCTGCCGGGAGGCGTCACCGCGGAAGAGTTCCTCGCCGTTTTCCCGGCAAGTACGGTCGAGATAGCGCAGGCCGCGATCGATCTCTTCGTAGAACTCACCGATGCTGTAATACCGCACGCTCGGATCGAGCGGGCTGGCCGCCAGCACGGTGCCGGCGCCGAGGTCGGGGCGCGGCAGCAGGCGTTTGCCCGCACTGGGCGCCTTGGCCGGGCGCTCGATATTGAGGAACGTCGTCACCGCGGCCTGCGAGAAGGGCTGCACGCTCACCAGGAAGTCGATCTCGCCGCTGGGCAGGTGCGCGGGATAGTTCGGGACGAAGTCGTCCGCCGCCAGGTCCACGCGGAGGCCGACGGCGTTCATGACGTTGGCCACCAGGGTCAGGTGCAGCATCTCCTCGACCGCCACGACCCGGATGAGGTGCTGGGCGTCGGAGTTGCTGCCGGGATGCAGGGAGTACAGCGCCGTCAGGTAGGGCGGGATGGTGGCGTGTTCCAGACGCAGGGCGGCGTTGAGGTAGGCCTCGAGGTCTGCCCGGGTGAAGATCTCCGCCGGCAGCTGGGTTTCCGCCGTCCGGTTTTCCAGGAGCAGGGTTTGCTGGGTCATCATGCGCCAATCGTTCAGAGGGCCGCGAGGGCCACGGGCTGGTCCTGGTGCCGCAACTCATGGAGCAGGTGCCGAGCCGTACGCAGGCAGAGCGCGGTGGTGGTCAGGGTGATGTTCGCCGTACCGATCGTCGGCAGGCTGCCGCCGCCGACCAGGTAGAGGTTCTCGTGTTCCCAGCTCCGCTGGTGGTCGTCCACGACAGACGTGCCGGGGCTGGTGCCCATGACGTGGGTACCGGCCAGATGGTTGCCGCCGAGGATCCGGTAGCCCTCACCGTCGAATTCCACGTACCCGTACTCGGACGGGTCGTAGTTCGTGTGGTCCTCTGCCCCGAGTTGTTGGAACAGCTGCCGCGACAGGCGACGCGCGTAGGCCGCGCCGCGCATCGTGTAGTCCGGGACCTTGAACGAGATCACCGGCCGCATGTTGCCCAGCTGGTCGCGGTAGCGGGGGTCGACGGTGACGCGGTTCTCCGGCTCCGGCAGCACCTCGATCATGTGGGCGAGGAGCAGCTGCTTGCTGACCTGGTCGACCAGGGACCGGCGCAGGCCGAACCCGTACTGGTTCTCGTCGACCAATCTGGTCAGATCGCTGACCGGGGCGCCAGTGGGCCAGCCCCAGCCGTCGTTGTGGATGTCGGTGCTGAAGCTGGCCTGATCACGCCGGAACCGGCCGCCGCGCAGGTCGACGATGCCCGAGGTGCAGTTCGTCCCCCGCATCGTTCCCGCGATCTCCGGGAGCAGGGCCCAGGTGAGCAGGTAGGCGTGGTCCATCAGATTGCGCCCGACGAGGTCGCTGCGGTTCTGCAGGCCGGAGGCGAGCATGAGCCGCGCGTTCTCGATCGCGTTGGTCGCCAGCACGTAGGTGCGCCCACGGGCGAATCCGGTCTCGTACTCGGTGGAGTTCGGATCGCGGTAGTGCCGGAACTCGATCTGCGTGACCCGACCGGTCTCCGGGTCGGTGTGTACCTGGTAGGCCACGGCCTGGGCCAGCAGGTCGACGTCCCGCGCCAGCACCTTGGCCAGGGTCTTGCCGGCGTGGTATTTGGCCTGCACCGGGCAGAGGGGCACGCAGTTGTTGTTGCCCTGGCAGCGCTGGCCCTCCTCGACCTGGGTGGTGCTGACCGCACCCACCGGCGCGAATCCCCGTCCCTGGTCGTAGGCGGGGTTCGGAATGCCGTTACGCCCCTGCGGGAACGGGCGCACCTTGAGGGTGAACTCCTCGTCGTCCAGCTGAACCCGGGTGCCGTCGACCCCCTTGGCCACGACCTGGTCAAGGTAGGACGCTGGCAGGCCCCGCATCGGATACACGTAGCCCGGCGGGTAGGTGAGGCCGAGGTACTTCTGGTCCTCGACGTCGGCCGAGACCCCGATCTCGTGCTCCGCCTCGCGGTAGAGCGGCTCCAGATCGGCGTACCCCAGCGGCCATTTCGGGCCCTGCCCGCACCGCTCGGAAAGTTCGAAGTCCTCCGGCAGCATCCGCAGGATCTTCGCCTCCCAGTGCATGGTCGTGCCGCCGAGCACCCGGGTATAGGTGGTGTCGGTGGAGTGCGGACCGTTCTGCACCAGATACCCGTCGGTGTTGGGCACGCCGGGTTGGAGCGGGCGGGCGTCGGTGCTGCGGGGCATCGGGACGGGAGGAATGACCGGATACGGCGACTGGTTGTCCTTGCTCGCCGCGGCATAGAAATCGTTGAGGTAGGACTCGTAGCCCTTGATGGTCAGGTCGTTGGCCGGGGCCGCTTCGAGGATGAGCACCGAACGGCCCTCGCGGCTGAGGCGGTCGGCGATGATCGCGCCGCTGATTCCGGCCCCGACGATGACGACGTCGTAGACCCTGTTGGCGGCAGCTGCCGGGCTGGTGCGGGCGCTGGCCCCTTCGGGAAAGATCACGGGATTTCCTTCGTAGGTGATGAAATCAACCCTGTACGGTCAGTCCTGTCTTGGCCCGAACGGCCGAGAGGTAGGCGGCGTAGCTCCAGGTCAAGTTGCTCACGCTGCGGCAGTAGCCAGTGGTGCCGTCGAATTGCTCGCTGAGCTCGAGGTTGTCGCTGTGGTAGATGACGGCTTGGAGCATGTGGTCGGCGGCCTGCTCCAGCGCGGCGGCCGCATCCCGCGCAGGTGTGTCCGCAGCGATGCCGACCTGGGTGAAGAACGGCGCTGAGAGGCCGTCATAGGGAAGGGACCCCGTGCCCTGCACCCCGTCCGCCAGCCGGTAGTACAGCTCCGCGAAGTTGCAGGTGGTCAGGGCCCAAGGATGACCGCCCTGGACGGGATCCGACACGTCACCGTCGTAGCTGTCGCCCGGATAGCGCCCCAGCATCGGCCCGATGCCGAGCTTCTGATCGGCCAGGTTCACCGGGTAGACCGCGGGCGAAGCCGGGTCCGACCAGTGCTTGCGGAGTTCGGCGGCGGTGGCGAGCAGGCGGGTGTCGGTCAGGGGCAGGTCCCCGTAGATCGCCGCGATGACGATGTCGATGTTCGGGTCGTAACCCGGGCCGGCCGGGTCGGTGGGAGGCTGGGCATCGCCGATGAGGCTGAGATAGCGGGCTCCGTCCCAGTGCGAGGCCAGGGCGTTCCGCAGCCAATCGGCCGCCTCCCGGCATCCGGCGGGCTCGGTGACGCCGATCGTGTTGGTCGAGATCTCACGAAAGCAGCGCAACTGCACGGCCCGGGCGAAGAACGAGTAGCCGGAGTGCTCCTCCCAGACGTTGGTGGTCTGCTGTCGGTAGGCCCCGATGAGGAAGTCGAGGTTGCGGCTGATCACCTGACGTGCGAGATCCTGCGTCGGCTCGTCCAGTTGGGTGAAGGCCTGCAGGATGGCCAGGGTCTGCAGGGCCGGCCCGTCGTTCTGCTCCGTCCACGGGCGCGAGTTCCCCTCGATGGTGAAGCAGGCGTGGCCGAGCGTCGGTATGGCGTTGCCCTGGCAGATCGCGGCGAACCGGACGTAGTCCTCCAGCGGTTCGACGCCGGAGGCCGGCTTGGCCGGCATGCTCGACGCGGCCAGTTCCATCGCCGTGATCGCCGCGTCGCGGGTCCAGTTGAACACGTAGTCCTGGTCCACCCCGGGAGAGTTCGCCGGGTAGGACGGAGCAGCGATGATGCAACCGGGCTTGGCGAACCTGCCCTGCTCCACCGGATCCTCGACCAGGAAGCCGTCGCTGGCCACGTTGCGCATCATCAGGCCGAACATGTGTTGCGCGATCATCTGGAAGTCGCTGCGTTGCACCACGGCCCGGGCGCTCTCGGCCCTCGGCCCGGCGTATTCAGAAGCTGTCCTGGCCCGGGTGTGGCTGCTGGGTTCCAGAGTTGTTGCCGTCATGTCCGGCTCCCGCTCAGGGCGTCGGCGGACGCTTTCCATTCCGCGTTGTCGGGAATGGACTTTTCGGCCACCAGAACCTCGATGATGGACGGGCTGCTCGAGTTGGCCAGCGCACCCGCCATGGCATCGTCCAGTTCCCCGTAGGTGCCGGCCTTCCATCCTTGGCAACCAAAGACATCCGCCAGCTTGCTGTACTTCCACGGGTGCAGGACGCACGATTTGTAAAACGGTTTGTCGGAGGTGAACACCGCGGCGTCGGCGAGCCACTGCTCCACGCCGTAGACTCCGTTGTTGAGCACAAAGATGATCGGGTTCAAGCCGAATCGGGTTTGCGTCGACAGGCACTGGGCGGTCATTTGAAATCCGCCGTCGCCCGCGAAGACCAACACTCGCTGCTTGGCGTTCGCAGCCAGACAGATGCCCGTGGCGGCCGGCCCGATATAGCCGATTGCCGAGTACGACGACTGCACGACGTAACCGCCGGCTGCCGGCACCTTGAGCAACAGGCTACCGAAGTAGTTCAGACTCGAATCGCTGCCGACGATCGTATTTTCATCGATATACCGCGGGACCGCGTCATAGAATCCCTGATAGGTGATCTCGGCGCCGGCCGGCTCCACGACGGGGGCCTCCCGAGCCGGGGTTCGCGGCCGGTTCAGGGCCTTGGCGGCCACCTGGTTGGTCAGCAGGCCGTCTATCAGGTGCAGCAGGGCGACCTGCGGGCTGAAATACGTGCCGTCCTTGACGGAATCCAACGACACGAACGCGGTCTTGTCATAATCGATGGCCCAGCCCAGAGAATTGATGTCCGTGAGCCATACTCCCAGCGCCAGGACGAAGTCGGCACCCTTGACCAGGTCCTGGACGGCTGCCGAGGACGCCCTGCCGTCAAATACGCCGGCGAACAGCCCGTCGTCCTCGGGCAGCACCGACTTGCTCATGAGTTCCGTGACGTACGGGATGTTCAGTTGGTGGATCAGGCCCGAGGCCTGCTTCTGCAGGCCGAGGCGCTCGACCTCCACACCTACCCAGATGAGGGGGTTGGCGGCCGCCGTCAGCCTTTCGTTGAGGTGCGTGATCGACTGCGCCAGGCTGGCCGGATCCGACAGGGTCCGCGCCGGCCGCAGGGTGCCCCTCGGCTGCTCACATTCCAGGTCGACCATGTCCTGGAGCAACTCGATATAGACCGGCCGTCGCTCCGTTATGCACTGCGTCAACGCGGCATCGATCAACATCGGCGCAAGATCGGGGCTGTCGATCCGCACGGCCGCGACCGTCAGGTGCTCGAAAGACTGAAGATCCGTTTCGCGGCCGGTGATGAAGTGATGCGAACTGAAGCCGGTCTGCTCGAACGTGAGGGTCTTCTTGATATCCGGCGTGCCATTGATCAGGACAATCGGCACCTTCTCCACATAGGCGCCCGCAATGGCGTTCACCGCGCACAGCGCACCCGCGGAATAGGTGACACAGAGTGCACCGATCCCCTTGAGCCTGGCATATCCGTCGGCCGCATAGCCGGCATTCAGTTCATTCACCTCCTCAATGACCTCGATCTTGCTCGACGCGACATACCGGTTCACCCATTCAATTGAGTAGTCGCCGGCGATGGAGAACAGGTGCCCCAGGCCCAACTGGGAGAGCCGGTCAACCAGATACTGCCCCACCGTGTATTCGGTTTGCATGACTCAAAGACCCTCCGTAGTCAGAAACTTCTCGCATCGCCGAACAAGCGCGGCAGATAAATGTCGAAAATGCCCGGACACCTGCGCTCGGGGTATCTCTGCACCAAGAAACTCTTGAAGGCCTCGCCCGTCAGCCCGTCGGCAACGGCCTGCCTGGCCGCGGCGAGGTATTCGATATTTCGGGCGACCTCGATCTTGTCCGCCGGAAAGCCGTGGCCCGGCAGGAACAGTTCGTAGTCCTCGCTCACCATCTCTTCCAGGACCCGGATCCAATGTCCCATGTCCTGCGTCAGGTAAAGATGGGTGCCGCTGTAAACCAGGTCCTGGGCAAAATAAACTCCCAGTTCCGGAAGTTTGATGGTGAGGTGAAAATCCACCTCCGTCTCCGTCACCCGATCGAGGACATACCTGACGCCGTCGATGGTGCATTCGCCCGGCTCGACGGTCTCCTTGGGAACGGTTATGCTGTCCGGCGCGAGGTCGCCCAGTTTCCAATGGTCGCTCAACGAGTCCTCGCCGTGCTCCGCGATGAAGCTCGCGGTCTCCGGCAACGCATGGATGCCGACGTCGCTGAACGCGGCCCCCGACCCGAACCAGTGGTCCGGATGCCGATGCGAGAGGTACAGCCTTTCTATCGGCTTCCCGAGACCGTCCGCATACTCTCTGAATTTCCTCGCATAGGGCACGAGAAACTGCGCGTCGACCAGGACGAGACAGTTTTTGCTCTCGACGATATGCGTGGCATTCGCAATGTTGTCATGCGTGAACGCCGAAATGAAGGTGTGAACACGGACGTCGCCCGCCTGCTTCACGACCATTTTTATAGGCTCCGGCAATTGATCCGGCATCAGGTCTCCCTCAGGCGTGCGCGGCGACCAGCAGCGACGGATCGGACTGCGACCGGGCGGAATCGATCTTCTCCCGCAGCGTCTCCAACGCGTCGCGGGCGACGTCATAGGCGCTGGGCCGGCCCGGCACCGGGGCGTCCTCGCCGGGCCGCCAAAAGCGTCGGCGCGCCATCCGCATCGAGCTGTCGAACGGAGGAATCGCGTTGAACACCTCGACCAGGTAGGGCCCCCGGTAGACCGGTTCGATCTCGCCCAGCATGACGTCCCAAGGGATCCAGCTGTCCCGTACCGCACCACGGTCGGGTGCGGAGATGTGGACGTAGAGCAGTTGGTCGCGCTGCGCGGCCCGGCCCACATTTCTCTTGAAGATCGCCGGGCCCTGGCTTTCCATGACGGCTTGCGCGGTGTCGATCGTCACACCACCCGGCACGATCTCGGCGTCATCGAGGAAGTCCAGCGCCTCCGACACCATATTGGGCGGGGGAGATTCCCAGCTCTTGATGGGCTCGATGGCGAGCTTTACCTTCTTCGTGGCGGCGTAACCCGCCAGTTCCCGGAAGAGAGAGCGCGCCGCCAGATATCGCGGCTTCATCCAATCCTGCAGGGCGTCACTCCAGATCGGCTCGCCGTTGTCGGTGAGCGGAAAGACGCCGTACGGATAGAGGAAGGGCCCCGACATGATCGAGTCGTCGCCGCCCAGCACATGAGTGATGTCGACGCGCGACTTGAGATAGGCCAGGGCCTGTTCGCGCTGCTGTTCGTAGGGTGAGGTCGGGTCGAAGGTCCGCGTGCTCCCGACGTTGGTCGTGAACTTCGCGTCCCGCACGCCGGCCGCGTCGAATGCCTTCTTCAAGCGGACATAGCTGTCGACCTCAACCTGATGGTCGACGTTCGGCGGCGCAGCGGCGATGTGCAGGTCGAAGCCGTCGTAGCCGATGTCGGTAAGGGCCTTGAGATGATCGATCAGAATCTGTGTGTAACGTGTGTCGTCCGGCCTCAGATCGGCCGTGAACATGAAGAAGCTGAAATAGATCTCTCGCCTGAGTTTCGCACCCATGATGGTTTCTCGCTGTCCCGAATAGGTCGATTATTTGTTGGTTCCACCCGGTCGCCAAGATCAGGGAGCTACCACCCCAGAACGTCGGCGAGGTAGGCCCGGGCCTTCTTCGCGTACTCGAGCGGGTTCGCCTTGTTCGGGTCCTGCTCGGCCTCCACGACCAGCCATCCCCGGTAGTCGGCGTCGGCGAGCACCTCGAGGATGGGCCGGAAGTCGATGGCGCCGTCACCGGGCACGGTGAAGACGCCGAGCTCGACGCCGTCCTGGAACGACAGGCCTTCTTCCCGGACCCGGCTCACGACCTCGGGACGGACGCTCTTCAGATGAACGTGGCCGATGCGGTCGGCGTAGGCCCGGGCCATGTCCAGCGCGTCGTCGCCGGCGAACGTGATGTGGGCGGTGTCGAGCAACAGGGAAACCAGGTTCGGATCGGTCGAGCTCATCAACCGGTCGACGTCGGCCCGGGTCATGACGCCGGTACCCATGTGGTGGTGATAGCTGAGCCGCATCCCGGCCGAGGTGGCGATCTTGCCGAGTTCCTCCAGGCCCGAGGTCAGGGCGTCCCACTGGGCGTCGGTGAACACCGGGCGGTTGGCGAACACGTCGATCGGGAGCAGGTGCGAGGAGGCTCCGAACTCGGCCACCACCAGTTCGGTCCCGCCCAGCGCCTTGACGTGGGCCAGCGTCTCCTCGAAGCTGTCGATCGTCTTCTGCCGCATCTTGCCGATCGTGAAATACGTGCTCGTCCACGGCTCGGAGATCTGCAGTCCCCGCAGGTCGAGAGCGGCCTTGAGCACCACCGGGTCCGAGGGGTACTTGTGCCCGATGCTGCAGCCCTGAAATCCGGCGAGCGCCATCTCGCTCACGGCCTGGCCGAACGGGATGCCGGCATCGATGGTCGGGAAGTCGTCGTTCCACCACAAGGTGCAGCAGACGCCCAGCTTCACCTTGTCCGGGCCGAGGCGGCCGGCCAATGCTGTCATTTTGTTGTTCCGTTCAGACGGGCCCGCATGGCCGACAGGTAGGAGGCGTAGCTCCAGGTGAGGTTGTTGACGCTGCGCTCGTAGCCCGTCCAGCCGTCGAACTGCTCCGAGATCTCGAGGTTGTCGCTGTGGTAGACAACCGCCCGCACCATGGCGTCACCGGTCGCTACCAGGGCGTCGGCAGCGACTCCGGCGGCGGTCGACTCGGTGATCCCGGACGGGGCGAAGAACGGGGCAGACAGGTCGTCGAAGGGGACTCGGCCGCTCGACCTGATCTCGGCGGCCAGCCGGTAGTGCAGCTCTGCCACGTTGCAGGTGGACAAGGCCCACGGGTGACCGCCCAGCACCGGGTTGGCGGCGTCACCGTCGTACACGTCTCCGGGGTAGCGGCCGAAGAGCGGCCCGAGGCGGAGCGCCCGGTCGGCCTTGTTGATCGGGTACGAGGCGATGCCGCCCTCCTCCCACTGGGAGCGCAGCTGGGCAGCGGTCGCCAGCATCCTGGTGTCGGTGCAGGGCACCGCGCCGTAGATGCACGCTTGCACGATGTCGATGTTGGGGTCGTAGCCGTCGACCACCGGGTGCTGCGGCGAGGGCACGCCGCCGTCGCCCGGGTCGATCATCATGCTGATGTACTTGTTTCCGTCCCAGTGGCCCTCGATGGCCTGGCGCAGCCACTCGACGGCCGGCTGCAGGCCGCCCGGCTTGTCGATCCCGGCGACCGACGTGGCCAGCACCTCCTCGAAGCACCGCAGTATGGCGGCGCGAGCGAAGAAGCTGTAGCCGAAGTGCTCCTCCCACAGGTTGGTCGTGGGCTTGTCGTAGACGGTGAGCAGGAAGGCCACGTTGGCGTTGATCAGCCCCACCGCGGTCTTCTGGGTTCCGGCGTCCAGCTGGTCATAGGCCGCCAGGATGGTGCTCGACTGCAGGGCCGGCCCGTCGTTCTGCTCCGTCCAGGGCCGGGACTCCCCGGCGATGGTGAAGCAGGCGTGGCCCTTCGTCGGCTGGGCGTTGGCATGGCAGAGGTCGGCGAACTGGACGTAGTCGTTGAGCGTCTGGACCGTCCCGCCCGGGCCCGTCGGCGCGTCCGCCATGGCCACTTCCATGGCGGTGATGGCGCCGTCACGCACCCAGTTGAAGACATAGTCCTCGTCGATGCCGGGAGTGTCGGCCGGGAACGACGGGGCGGCGATGATGCAGCCGGGCTTGGAATCCTTGGCATAGTCCCCGGGCGCCAGCGGGTCACTGAAGGCGAACCCGTCACTGGCGATGTTCCGGAGCATGAGCGCGTACATGAGTGGCACGAGAGACGGCAGGTCGACGGACCCGGGCGCCAGCGAGGTCTGGACGTCAGCCCGCGGCTGGAGGTTGCCGACCGAGCGGTTGGTACGGGCCGGCGCGTTGGCGATGGTCATGGAGGCAGACATTCGAGGTGTGCCTTTCGTGAGGTGCTCGACGAGATCCTCGGGCGGCCAGGCCCCGTCACAGATGATCGGCAGGAGGTGGTGGTCAGAACCTGAAAGGGTTGCGGGCGCAGTGATCGCCTTGAACGTCACATCGCGCGGGCTTCGAGCTCACGCCTGCCGGCGGGCCCGAGCCCCTGGGTTGCTGCGGTTGACCGGCGTCCGCACCCGCCACCGACCCGGTGTCGCGCCCATCCGGGCTCCCTGTCTGGTTCAGGACGTGGTTCTCAACAACCCGATCCTCCCAGGCCAGGGGCCACTTCATGCCGACTTTGACGACATGCGCCGCGATCACCGCGACGACCGCGACGAGGCCGAATCCCGGCCCCGACGATCGGTCAGACCGACAATGCGAGGCGCAGCAAGGCGGTCGTGACGGCGCCGGCCACCACCGCTACCAGCATCGGCGCCCGGACCAGGAAGACGCCGACAGCCGCGAACAGCCCGGCCACCACCGTGAGATCGACGTTCTCCCAGTGCCGGCCGAGCACCTCGACGACCACGAGCGCGGCGAGCAGCGTGGGGGCGAGCAATGCGAGGACACCGGCGCTCCAGCCGGGAAGCTCGCGGGCACCGAGCAGGGCCGGGCCCGCCCCCTTGAGTAGGAAGCTTCCGGCCGCGACGGCGGCGATGGCGATCCAGAGAGTCATTGAGGGGCCTCCCGTTCCGGTGCGGGGCCGCCAACGTCCTTGGTGGAGGGCCGCGGCGGCCGGCTACGCAGGCCGATCAGGGCGCCAGTGATGCCCGCCAGCAGAGCCACGCCGGGCGGCACCCACCACAAGAGCACGGCCGCCACGACAGCGCCCACCCCGGCGGCGGCATAACCGGTCCGTGTGGACCGCAGTTCGTCGAGCAGCAACAGCAGGAAGAACGCTGGGAAGACGACGTCCAGCCCGAGGCGGTACGCCAGGTCGGCGGGCGGCGCCGCGACGGCGCCGATCGCGGTGCCCGCGATCCACGCCGGCCACTGCACCACCGTCGCCCCCATCAGCCGGTACCGGTCGAACCTGCCCTGCCCGAGATGCGCCGCGACGAAGGACCCGTCGACGATGGCCTGGCCCTGCAGCGCCCGGCGCCCACGTCCGCCGGACAGGCTCGCGCCGATGGCCAAGCCCATCGGCAGGAAGCGAGCATTGATGAGAACGGCCGCCGCGACCGCCGGCAGCACGGCACCGCCGCCGGCAAGCGCCGTCAGGAGCGCGAACTGTGCCGAGCCGGAGAAGATCAGCGTTGAGGCGAGGATCGTGGTGAGCACGCCCCAGTCCTGGTCCTGCGCCGCGGCACCGAAGGTGATGGCCAGGACGAAACTCGCCGACGCGAGACCTGCCCCCACCCGCGTACCGCCGACGAACCGCCGCCGCGGCGATACGGCATCGCTCTGCTCGTTCTCTGCCAAGTGGTCTCCCGCAGATCCGGTCCGGCCCTCAGCGGGATCAGGACTGGACGTGGCGGAGGGTGTCGGCCGCGAGGGTGATGTAGGCGGGAACGGCGCCCTTGCGCTCGAAGTCCTTCGGGCAGATCCACAGCTGCCGCTGGCCCGCGCCGACGTTGCGCTCCATGAGGCTGATCAGGAACTCCTGCGCCCGGGGAGCGTGCTCGGAGGGGCTGTGCGCCAGCTCGGCGACGGCGCCCGGCACGGTGCTCCCCGGGTCCGGGACGTAGACGTAGTCCTCCCCTACCGGCAGCTTCTGCGCGGTCAGGTCCACGCCGAAGCGGAACTCCACCTTGACGAGTTGGGCATCGCTGAAGTCGTTGCCGTGGATCTGGTTGTGCTCGCGCAGGGCAAGCTCCCGGTAGCCGGGCGGCACCGGCAGGGTCCCGGCACCCCGCTGCGCGTTGACGACGCCGGCATAGCGGCCGGCGCCGTCGGGTGGGGCGCCCCAGAACCGCAGGCCGGTGATCCGCCCGGTGAACGTGCAGTCGACGAACTCCAGGTAGTCGGGCACCACCTGGGTCGCCCGCAGGTTGCGGAAGGTGCACCTGACAAACCGGGTGAAGCCACCGAGCGCCCGCAGCGACGTGCCGTCGAAGGAACAGCCGACGAGCTCCGTCTGCTCCATCCCCGCGCCGAAGCCTGCGTCGTTGATGCGCGCCCGGTCGAACCGGCAGCCGGTGAAGGTCGAGCCGACGGAGACGAACTGGTCCAGCGTCTGCCGCGAGTAGTCGGCGCCGGCCACCTGCTCGTGCCGGACGCTGACGACCTGCCGATCCGGCATGGTGGCTCCGCCTTCCGATCGTGCCCGGAGCACACGCTACTTCGTCCACCGGTACGTGGCGTAGTCGCAGGTGGCGTACGCCGGGTCATAGCCCTTCTTGGTCTTGTCCGTGCCCTTCAGTTTGTGCGCCGACACCTGTCCCGGGGTGGTGAGTTCGATCAGCTTCCCGGTCAGCGTGTCGAGGAAGTCCGGGCCGACGGTGCGGTACTCGAACCGGTCGCCGTAGCGCTCGATCAGCGCGTCGCGGGTCATCTTGTGCACCTCGGAGCCGCGGAAGCGATCGATCAGCCACGGCTCGTCCTTCAGCGCCTCCCGCTGGCTGTCGGTCAGCCGCTGGTCGATCTCCTCGAAGCCCTTGTCCGCCATCTCCTGGGCGGTGTCCTCGACGATCTTGCGTGGGTCGTCGGGGTCCTCGTCCGGCAGGTTCGGGCCGCCGCCGCAGTTGGTGGGCTTCTTCGGCTTGGTGCCCATCGGGTCGACCTGGGCGGTCGGCTGGTTGGCGACGTACGTGTACGGGTTGGTGCCGCCCGCGCTCAGCCCCAGCGGGTCCTTGCCGATGAACCGTTGCTGGCCGGGCGCGTAGTAGCGGTTGCGGTAGTGGTACAGCCCGCCCCCGTCGTCCTCCCGGCCGGTGAACCGCGTCGGGTTGCCCAGATCGTCGCCGGTCGCCGTGGTGCCGCCGTACGGGTCGTACGTGTACTCCGCGCCGATCGCCGAGCCGTCCGCCGTGGCGATCGTGCTGCCCAGGGCGTCGGTCAGCAGCGACTGCGAGCCGCCGGCCGTGCTGCGCGAGAACACCTCGTCGACCGCGCCGGTGAGCATGGTGGCCGAGACCGCGCCGCCGCTCTTCTCCTGCAGCGCGTTGAACCCGTCGTAGAGGTAGCTCGTGGTGGTGGCGCCGACCGTGCGGCTGGCCCGCCTGCCGAACGCGTCGTACCCGAACGAGACGGTCGTGTTCCCGCTCGCATAGCGCGTGAGCTCGCTACGCGCGTTCCAGACGTAGGTCGCGTCGCCGTCGGCGATGACGTTGCCGTCGGCGTCGTACGTGCTGCCGGACCGCTGGTCGGCCGCGTCATAGGTGACCGGCCCGGTTGCCTCCGGCAGGGTGACCCGCGCGTACGCGCCGTCGACGTGCACCGGCCGGCCGAGCGGGTCGAGGGTGTAGCCGATTGCGCCGAGTGTGCTGGTGCCGTGCTGGTACGTGATCCCGGTCAGCCGGCTGGCGTCGTCGTACCCGTAGGTCTGTGCGACGCCGCCCGGCAGCGAGAGCGAGCCGCGCCGCCCGGCCGTGTCATAGCCGATGGTCGCGGCCTGCGCCCCGCGGGTGACGCCGGTGAGCTGGTCGGCGTCGTTGTACGCGTAGGTGGTGTCGGGCTGGCCGGCAACCGTCATCGAGATGCGCCGATCGGCGGTGTCGTAGCCGTAGGACACCGTGCCGTTCGGGTCGGTGACGGCGGCGGTCCGGTCGAAGTCGTCCGGCGTGACGGTGACGGTCCCGGCCGCCGAGTCCACTATGGTCCGGCGCCGGCCGGCTGCGTCATACGTGTAGCCGACCTCGCTCTCCTCGGCGTCACCGTCGGCGCCGTAGCGGATCGACGTGATCTGGTCGAGCGCGTCGTAGCCGTAGACGGTCAGCTTGCCGGCGGCGCTGCGCACCGTCTCCGGGTTGCCGTTCCCGTCGTAGGTGTAGTGGGTCGTCCGGTCCAGCGCGTCGGTGATCGTGGCGAGCCGGTCGGAGTCGTCCCACCCGTAGACCGTCGCGTGGTCCCGGGCGTCGGTGACCCGGCGCAGGTTCCCGTTCTCGTCGTAGTCGGAGGCGGTGGTTAGCCCGAGCGGGTCGGTGAGCGACTTCAGCCGGCCGGCCGCGTCCCAGGTGGCGGTCGTGACGCTGCCCTGGGCGTCGGTCGAGCGGATCAACCGGCCGGCCGCATCGGCGAAGGACCGCCGGACGTTGCCCAGCGGATCGGTCGCGGAGACCGTGTCGCCGAGCTGATATCCGTACTGCGTGGTCTTGTTCGCCTTGTCGATGGTCTTGACGACCTGCCCGGACTCGTTGGTCTCGAGCGTGATCACGCGGTTCATCGGGTCGGTGACCGTGTGCAGCGAGCCGTCCGGCCGGTAGCCGAAGGTGGTGGCGTGTTGCAGCGGGTCGACGATCTTGCTCACCTGGCCGAAGGGCCCGTTCCGCTCGATCGTGTTGGTCCGCGCCTTCGCGGTGCCGGCCATCTCGGTGATCGCGGTGATCTCGCCGCCCGCGTCGTAGGTCATCTCGGTGCGCCGGTTGAGCGCGTCGACGGACGCGGTGGCGAGGTTCGTCCCCGGCTGCCGGGTGGTGGTGACGGTACGGGCGAGCGGCGTGCCGTACGCCGCCGTGTCGCTGGTGATGAAGCCGTCGGCGTTGAAGGCGACCCGCCGGACGTGCCCGTTCGGGTCGGTCAGCTCGGTCGCGGTGACCTTGTTGGCGGCGTCGGTGGTGTAGGCGAATCGGTAGGTGGCGCCGCCGGGCACGGTCTGCAGGCGCACCCGCCCGTTTGCGTCGTACTCGTTGGTGAGATAGACCGTGCCGCGGGCGTCCTCGATGGTCTTGAGCCGCCCGGCGTCGTAGGTGTAGGTGGTGACGCCCTGGTTGACGTCGGTGACAGTGTGCAGGCGGCCGTCGCCGTAGTAGGTGTAGCTGACCGACCGGCCGAGGACGTCCTCGGCGCGGGTGATCCGGTTGCCGGAGTCGTAGCTGAACTTGATCCACTTGCCGTTGGGCGAGGTGACCTGGCTGATCGGCCCGCGGGCGCGGGTGATGCCGTCGGTCCACGGCTCGGACGGAGCGCGGGTGATGGTGATGGTGTTGCCGAACCTGTCGCGGATGGCCTGGAGCGGCGACTCGTCACCGAAGACGTAGGTGGTGCCGTCGCGCAGCTTGAGGTCCCAGCCGTCGCCGTTCCAGGCCAGCACCGAACCGCCGAACTCGCTCGGCGTGGGGTCGGCGACGAAGACGCTGTTGATGTAGCCGTTGGGCGGTTCACCGCCGGGACCGACGCGGTGATAGCGGATACGGCTGCCGCCGGGCAGGACCAGCCAGCAGTCGTAGAAGCGGTTCTCCGAGTAGAGGTCCAGGCTGTAGTTGAAGTAGGACCCGACGCCGAAGGCGCGCTTGCCGGTGTCGCTCTGCTGGTAGGTGCGGCTGACCTCGAGCGGCATGACGTCGTCGACGGCCAGGTCGGTGTGCTCGTCGAGGAGCAGGCCGGTGCCGAGGTCGACCGGGTCGCCGCCGCGGCCGCCACCGGCGGCCTGGGGCTGGGCTTCCGGCGGCGCGTCCTCGCCGGGCGTGATCAGCATCGCGCCGGTGAACTGGTAGACCTCGGTGCCCTTGTTCGGCTCGACCCGCTTGCCGTCGGGGGTGACGGTGCCCTTGCCGTAGATGAACCATCCCTTGCCGGCCGGGTCGTAGTGCCAGAAGTCCATCGACGCGCCGGGCTTGGCGTGGGTGAAGTTCGGATAGATCACCCGGGCGCCGGTCGGGAACACATACGAGCTGCCCGGCTGCACCGTGAAGTAGCTGGGCACCTGCGAGCGGGGCAGCGGGAACGGCGCCCGGTCGATCGGGATCGCCGTGATGCCGAGCTCGGTGACCACCTTGCCGTCCACGCCACGGACCACGGCGCCGTCGGGCAGTTTGACCTCGAGGCCGGGGATGACCGGGCTGGAGATGGTCACCTCACCCTTGGCGGGCGAGGCGAACTTCACCGTGTTCTTCGTGTCCAGTTGAGTGAGCCAGACCGTGTACGGCAGCACGGTGGTCTGCCTGTCGCTCAGGTCGACGCCGATGTCGTGCAACCCGAACGCGCGTCCCGGCGACGAGGCCGTGGCACCGTCCACCCGCAGCACCCGGTGGCCGGCCCGCAGACCCTTGAGCAGAAACTGTCCGTTGGCGTCGGTGCGCATGCTGGTGCCGTCGACACTGACCGTGACGCCGGCGAGCGGCTTGTCGTCGATGGTGCGGACGCGTCCGGAGAGCGCGGTGACGCCGGGCCCGGCGCGCAGCGGGCCGGCGAGCTGCTGCTGCGGGGCGCCGCGCCCGGTCGACCAGCCGTGCCCGGCCAGGTTGGCCTTGCTGGGCTGCCAGGCGGCGCCCGCCCGCTCCGGCGTCGTGGCCGGCGGAAGCAGCTCGGCCGGGTGCCGCCTGGCGTGCGGCGAGCCGGCCTTCTGGGCCTTTGCCGGCACCGCCGGCCCGGCGGCCAAATACGGCTGCGTGTCGGACGGATGAGTGTCCAGAGTCGGCGCCGCCGCGGCCGTGCGGGTGCGCAGGGTGCCGGTCGCGTTGCCGGTGGCCGAGTTCGGGCTGATCAGGATCTCGTAGGTGCCGGTGGCGGGCAGGGTCGGAATGTTGACCGTCGCGGCGCCGGCCAGCCAGGCCAGTTCGGTGCCGTCCGGCCGCCGCACCCACACCGACGGGTAGTACGGGTTGGTCACGTTGGTGAACGCGATGGCGAGGTTCTGCCCACTCGTGCCCGCGTAGGTGTACCAGGTGCTCTGGCCGGCGCGGGTGACGGTCTGCGTCTTGGCCGCGTTGAGCGCCCAGGCGCCGCCGGAGGTCTGGGCGGACGCGGTCACTGTCACCGCGCCCGTCCCGCGGTCGGTCGGCATGACCGAGAGCCGGTAGGTGCCGGCCGTGAGCTGGTAGGTGTCGAGGGAGGTGACCTTCGGGATGGTCTCGCTGATCGCCACCGCGCCGGTCGGGCCGACCAGCCGCACGTAGAGCGTCGTGGACGCGAAGGTCCAGCTGGTGAAGCCGAAGGACAGCCGCTGCCCGGCAGTGACGGTGAGGGTGGTGTCCGCGTAGCGGCCCGCGGTCGCCACGGTCAGCACCTTGGCCGCGCCGCCGATCGCGGTGGCGCCGGCGTCGACCGACAACACCAGCGCGAAGGTCAGCGAGCCGTTGGTCGCCGCCCGCGGCTGCACCTCGAGCCCGTACGTGCCCGCCACCGTCAGCGGGTCCGTCGCCAGCCACACGTCGTCGAGCCATCCGGAGTAGACGGTCGTGCCGTCCGGCCGCGTGATGTCGATCCAGACCACGTACTGGTAGTTGTAGGCGCTGACCGCCATGCTGAGCCGCTGGCCGACGGCGCCGGTGAAAGTGGTTCTGGTCGGCTGGCCGAGACGCGACGAGGTGACGGTCTTGCTGGTGCCGAGCGTCAGCGCGCCGCCGGCGATCGTCGGTGAGGCGGTGACCAGCACCGAGCCGGTCGCGCCCGCAGCCGGCCGCAGCACGACGCGGTAGGTGCCCGCGGTCACGGTTGCCACGGTGATCGCACTGAGGCTGTAGACGTACTCGTCGTGGACCACGGCGCCCGCCGGGTTGACCACGCTCATCGTGACGCGACCGTTGGCGGGCAGCGTCCAGCTGCTGAACGCGAGGGTGACCTCGCTGTTGGCGGTGCCGGCGACCGTGAGCGCGACCGCCCGGCCAGCCGTGAACGACACGCTGGTGCCGGCGCCGGTCAGGCTGAGCGCTCCCCCGCTCTGCGGCTGCCACAACCCGAGCGTGTACGTGCCGGTGCCCGAGTTCGTGCTGATCGTCAGCGTGTAGACGCCGGTCGCGGGCAGCACCGGCAGATCCGTCCAGCTGGCCTGCACGCCGATGGTGGCGAGCGTGCTGCCGTCGGGCGCAGTGACCTCGACCCGCGGGTAGTAGGGCATGCCGTAGTCGGTGAGCTCGAGGCCGAGGCTCTGCCCGGCGGTGCCCGCGAAGGTCAGGCGCGAGTCCTGCCCCGGCCGGGAGGCGGTCACCGACCGCGTGGTGCCGACCGTGATCGACCCGGCGTCGTTCGGGGTCGACGCGGTGATCGACAGCGACCCGGTCGCCAGGTCGGCGCTGCGGAACAGGATGGTGTAGCGCCCCGCGCCCACGGTGGTGAAGTCGACGTCGAAGTACGGCAGGTCGAGGACGTACCGCGAGTAGCCGTAGCCGCCGGCGCGCGGCCAGACCACCGGCACGCCGTTGGGGTCGCGCACCTCCACGGTCATCGACTCGGACGGCAGCGTGACGCCGGAGACGCCGAGCCCGATGCGCTGGTTAGCGGCCGCGTCGATCGTCAGCTCGGCCTGCTGCCCGGCGCGGGCGAAGTTCACCGCGGTGGCGGCGCCGTTCAACGCCAGGGTGCCGAGGACGTTGCTGGACAGCGTCGCGGCCACCGCGCCGGTGGCGGTGGCCGAGGTCGGCTTGAGCACGATCTGATAGGTGCCGCTGGTCGGCAACGGCGTGATCGACCACCCACCCAGGGAGTCCGACTGCAACCACGGCGAGTCGTACTCGTCCCGGCCGATCGACCCGCCGTACGGCGTGAACCCGTAGATCGCGATGTCGCCCACGGTGGACCCGGTCAGGCCGAGGCTGAGCCGCTGATCCTTGGTGCCGTTGAAGCGCAGCACGGCCACCTTGCCCGCCGTGCCGAAGTTCACCGCGGTGGCGGCGCCGTTCAACGCCAGCGCCCCGGTGAAACCGATGTCACCGGCGGCGAACGGCTGGGACACCGCGACGAAGTCGTCCGCGCTGGTGGCCAGCCCGCCGGGGGTGGCGACGCTGATCTTCCCCGAGACGGCGGCCCCGGGCACCACCACGGTCAGGCTGGCGGCGGAGGCGGCGGTGACCCGGGCCCGGGTACGCCCGAAGGAAACATTGTTCTGCTCCCGCTCGGCGGCGAACCCGCTGCCCGTGATCGTCACCGTCGTGCCCTCGGCGCCGGTCGCCGGGCTGAATCCTGAAACGGTCGGCGCGGGGGTCGCCGCCGTGACGGTGAACGCGCTGCTGGCGGTGGCCGAACCGGTCGTCACGGTCACATCGCCGCTGGTCGCCCCGGCCGGCACGGTCGCGACGATCTTGGCAGCCGACGCCGCGGTGACGGCGGCCGGTGTGCCGTTGAACCGCACGGTGTTGCCGCCGGTCGACGCCGCGAAGCCGGTGCCGCTGATCGTCACCGCGGCGCCGACCGGTGCGCGGCTGGGCGCGATCGCGGCGACGGTCAGCTCGCCGGCCGGCGAGCGGGTGACCCCGGTGGGGTTGCCGGCGTCGTCATAGGAGTAGCGCGCTCCGGCGCCATCGGCCGACGTGCTGACTCCGCGAAGCTGCCCGGCCGCGTCATACGCATAGTCCGCCGCGGCGGCCACGGCGTTGGGTGCGGGCCCTTCCTTGGCGGGCGCGACCGAGGCGGCCCGCGCAGGTGGCTGCGGGTACGCCTCGGCCGCCGAGGAATAGGTCAGCTGCGTGGTGATGACCAGTCCGGCGGCGACCGCCGCCAGCAATCGACGTCGATTCATGTGTCCTCCCCCGTCCGCACCCGGCGAATCATTATCGCCAGTCGATTTGATCGACATCGATGCTTCGGCACGGGTGCGGGACAAGAGCGGGACAGCGCAGGTCAGACGCGGGTACCCGCCGGGCCCTATCATCGCTGCATGCGGCGACGAACGATGCTCGCGGCAGCGGCCGGCGCCACGCTCGCCGGCTGTTCTTCCGAGACTCCCCCCGCGCCGGCGCCGGCGCTCGTCCACCAGCCCGGCGTCGTGACGCCGCCGCCGGAGTTCGCCACGCTGGTCGCCCTCGACGTGGCCGGTCCCGGCCTGGGCGCGTCCCTCGACCGGATCGCGGCGCGGATCGGGCAGGTGCACGCCGCTGGGTCCGCGACCGTCACGGTCGCGGCCGGTGGGTCGCTGTTCGACGATCGGTTCGGCCTTTCGGCGGTACGCCCGCAGCACCTGACCGCCATGCCGTCGTTCCCGAGTGACGTGCTCGACCCCGCCCAGTGCCACGGCGACCTGCTGCTGCAGATCTGCGCCGACGGCCGCGACCTGACCACCGCCGTCGCGGCCGACCTGGCGAAGTCGGAGGGGCTCACCGTCCGCTGGCGGCGCGACGGCTTCCGGGCGGAGAACCGCACAACGCCCGGAGGCCTGCCGACCACCCGAAACCTCTTCGGTTTCCGCGAGGGCGCGGGCAACCCCGACCCCCGCGACGACGCGCTGATGAACCGTCTGGTGTGGACGCACGACGGCGAGCCGGCGTGGACGGCCGGCGGAACGTACCAGGTCGTGCGCCTCATCCGGTTCGCCACCGAGCTGTGGAACCGGGACCCGGTGCCGCACCAGGAGGCGACGCTCGGCCGCCGGCGCGACGACGGGACGCCGCTGTCCGGCGGCGCCGAGGACGCCCGCGTCTCCTACGACGCCGACCCGGACGGGCGGATCACACCGCTCGACTCACACATCCGGCGGGCGAACCCGCGCACCCCCGACAGCGAGCGCCATCGCATCCTGCGACGCGGCTACTCGTACGGGAAGGATCTCGACCAGGGGTTGATCTTCATCTGTTTCCAGCGGGACGTGCAGGCGGGGTTCGCCACGGTGCAGAACCGCCTGGCCGGCGAGGCACTGCAGCGGTACGTGCTGCCGTTCGGCGGCGGCTACTACTTCGTGCCGCCATCGATCGACAGCCTGCGCGACCTCACGACGAGCTGATCAGCCGCTGCGCCATCCGAAGCCGGTCGGCCGCGTCGGCACCCAATCGCAGCACGATCAGCAGATGCTCGGGCACCTGGTCACCCTGTGCCCGAGCCTCGCTGATCGCGGCCGCCGCCACCCGCGAGATCCGGCCCAGATGACTCTCGACCACGCTCAACTCGAGCAGCGGACTGACGGGGGAACGATGAGCCCGCCGGGCGGCGCGCGCCCGCACCCACAGTGGCCGAAGCTCACCCTGATCGGCACCGGCCTGCTCGCACAACGCGGCCACCACCTTCCACGGCGGCACCGTCCGGCCGGACAGGTAGCGGGACAGCGCCGAGTCGCTGGCGAACGTCACCGCCTGCAGCTCGCGAAGGGTCTTGCCGGACCGGTCCTGCAGCGACCGCAGACCACCGGCCAGATCCTCGGTGGGCGACGCCGTCTCCGGTAGCTGGTTACTCATCACTTGGTTCTCCCCGTGAGTGATGCCTGCGACCGAGTCTAAAGTCGACTCTCACCGCCTGTCCGCCCTGTCCCGATGTTCGACCGGAGAATCGAGATCCATCGCTCCCCTCCGGCGTCCGGGCAGGAAAGTGGCCGGGCGGATACGCCCGGCCACGACCCATCACGTTCCCAGGATTTACCCAGAGCTCCTCACGCGCCAGCGCCTTCCAACGCGCCTGCCAGGCGGCGAAGACATCGATCATCAGCGCCTGAGCCGCCACCGGCGGCGCGAACGGGTAGCGACCAGGTTGTACCTGGAACAATGAAGACGAGGAGCGAGCAGTGTCAGATGGCGGCATCAAGTAGCCATAGGGGTAACCCATGGCACTGATTGACACCCCAGGAGACCGTGTCAGCACTGCTTGATAGTAACTGATACTGATACTAAGCTTCACCTTGTGACACGGACGATCCCACCTTCAATGGGTGGCATCCTCGAGGAGTTAGAGCTCGAGCAACCCATGCTGGTCACGAGCGAGCAGCTCGCGCGGCTAGTCGAGCGCCATGGCCTACGCACGCCCGCCCGGATCGTGGCCGCGCGGCTGCGTGAGCGGGGCTGGCTCCTGCCTACCGGGCAGCGCGGTGTCTGGGAGTTCGCACCGGCCGCCGTGGCCGGCGCTTACTCCAGAAATGACCCCGTCACGCCCCTGCGGGCGTTTCTAGCTCACAGGCCGACCGCCCATTGCGCGTTGACATTCCAGGCCGCCGCCTGGGCGCACGGCTTCGCCGACCGCGTACCAACCCGCATCGAGGTTGCCGCAGCGACGGCCGAGTTAGCCCGTCAACTACCCGCCACCATCGCCGCATCTGTATTCGAGCCCCACCTCGACCTCCAGGAGCTGCGCGGCGTGCCCGTACTCGCTCCGGAGAGCCTCCTCGTGCACATGGCGACCAAACCCCGTGCAGTCCGCTCCTGGACGAGTGCGCTCGAATGGCTCCCGGAGCTTGTCGGCGAGCTGTCCTGGGAGCGGCTGTCCATCGAGTTGGCCAACCGGCCGGCCGCCACCTCTGCCCGCACCGGCTACCTGATCCAGGGAATTCGGCCCGATCTGGCAAGCGCCGTCCAGGAGCTGGGTCCACCGCACGGCAAAACCTGGTTCGGCCCACGAGGGCCTTTGCTTCGCCACGACAACACCTGGCAGGTCGCCGACACAAGCCTCCCCTTCGACCCACGCACCCTGCGTGCAGCCGCATGAGCGACGTCACCCTCACTGTCGGGCACATCGCCCGGCACACACCGCACGGGGCCGGCGCCCAGGGCCGAGACGCCGCAATCGTCGACATCGCTCAAGACCTGCTGCTGCGCCACCTGCAAGCCATGGGCACACTTGATGCGCTGGCATTCAAAGGCGGCACCGCACTGCGCAAGCTATACGCCGGCAACGCCGGCCGATTCTCCCTCGATCTCGATTTCTCCACCACCAACATCGGCGCCGACCCCGACGATGCGCTCACTGACCTGATCGTCGCGATTGACGGTCTTAAGGTCGGTCCCTTCGGCTACGGCGTCATCGAACGGCGCGGCAAGTGGACGCTCACCTACGACCACGCCTTCGGTGGTGATACCGGCGCTCTGCAAAGCAAACTCGACCTGAATCCGCCGCCCTGGCTACCGCCCGTGCTGCGGGGATGGCAGCCCCTACCCATCCACACCCGGTACGGACCACCCGCCTTGCCCGAGTTGCAGGTGATCCGCCTCGAGGAAAACATCGCCGAGAAGATCGCTCGCCTGAACCGCGCTACCCCCGCCCGCGACATGTACGACCTGCGCTGGGCAACGACCAACACCCAGATCACCGGCAAGCTGGATCACGCCTTGATCCGGCATCTCGCGGTTCTGAAGATCTGGGTCGACGCCAACGGGGTCCACGCCGGCGACACCTATTGGAAGCCTGGGCATGAAGGTCCCGCGTTCAACCCCGAGAGGTGGCTTCGCGACCGCAGCATCGGCGAGTTCGACGAGGAGGACATCGGGGCTCTCGCCGTCCCTGTCCCTACCGCTGCCGAACTCTCCGAAGCACTTCGCACCCACTTCCGATTCCTCGCCGACCTCGACGACGATGAGCGCACCCTCGCCCAGGCTCGAGAACAGGATCGGCCCCTCGCACTGCGGACACTGGCCGCGCTACCCGGCGGTCGGTTGGCAGACGCCGGCCTGTACTGATTCCAGTGGTGATAAGGCGTAGGCCGCATCGTCGCCGGCCATGTGCTGCGGGATCTTGTCGACCAGGGACTACGGCTACGCAGCTGCTCGGCGAGCTTCGGCAAGGACCGGGTGCTTGGCCTCCCAGGAAAGTCGCACCTGAGGGGGAAGGACCAGACCGGTCCAGAGGCGCAGAAGCGTTGATTCTTCTAGCCAGAGCTGAAGATCTTCGCTGCTTGTCGCCTCGCGTAGGACGGTCTCATACATGCTGGCAAGCCGGCGTGGGTTGTCGAGGTCGTAGCGTGCGCGCCCGGACCAGTCCAGCCGTCGACTGAGCACAACCTGGCCAGTGACCGGCCCGCGCAGATCATCGAGCCGCTCACAGACGACGTAGGGCCGCTGGTCCGCGTACCGTGACCCGCGTGGCGCACCTCGCTCAGGCTCCTCGGTTAGCTCAGCCACAATCCTGTTCCCCTCATCCGTGTGCCCGGCCAACGGTCAGGATCTGACATAGGTCCCATCATCGGGCGCGCGGTTTATGCAGGCGGCAGCAGGTCATGACCCGGCCACTTCACCAGGCCTTCAGCGGACGCGGAGCGACCACGCGTGGACCGCCGCCGCGACGACCATGCTCGCCGGGCGCCCGCCCCGCTAGCCGGGGAACCTCGCCGACCCCAGACGGCGCATCGGCGAGGCATCACCTTCGTAGATCCCAGACCTCTCAGCAGATCAGCTACTGTCCGAATACGACGGAAAAGACCGTAATATGCGCTCTGAGCTGCAGCGATGCAGTTCATCAATCCTTCAGGAGCTGCCGCGCCATCACGATCCGCTGCACCTGGTTCGTGCCCTCGTAGATCTGGGTGATTTTGGCGTCGCGCATCATTCGTTCCACCGGGTAGTCGCGGGTGTAGCCGTACCCGCCCAGCAACTGCACCGCGTCTGTGGTGATCTCCATCGCCGCGTCCGACGCGAAGCATTTCGCCGCCGCGCCGAAGTAGGTCAGGTCCGCGTCGCCGCGCTCGCTTTTGCCCGCCGCCACGTACGTCAGCTGCCGGGCCGCCTCCAGCTTCATGCCCATGTCGGCGAGCATGAACTGGATGCCCTGGAACTCGGCGACCGCCTTGCCGAACTGCTTGCGCTCCTTGACGTAGCCCTTCGCGAAGTCCAGCGCGCCCTGGGCGATTCCTACCGCCTGGGCCGCGATCGTCACGCGGGTGTGGTCCAGCGTCTTCATCGCCGTCGCGAAGCCGGTGCCCTCTTCGCCGATCATCCGGTCCAGCGGGATCCGTACGTTGTCGAAGTAGACCTCTCGGGTCGGGCTGCCCTTGATGCCCAGCTTCTTTTCCGGGGCGCCGAAGCTGACGCCCTCGTCGGACTTCTCCACCACGAACGCCGAGATGCCTCGGGACCGGGCGGCCGCGTCGGTGACCGCGAAGACCGTGTAGTACTCCGAGACGCCGGCGTTGGTGATCCAGCGCTTCACGCCGTTGAGCACCCAGTAGTCGCCGTCGCGGACCGCTTTGGTCGACATCGAGGCTGCGTCGCTGCCCGCTTCCGGCTCCGACAGGCAGTACGAGAACATCGCCTCGCCCGCCGCGACCGGCGTGAGGTAGCGCTCCTTGAGCGACGCCGAGCCCGCGATGATCAGCGGCATCGTGCCGAGCTTGTTCACCGCCGGGATCAGCGACGAGCTCGCGCAGGCCCGGGCGACCTCCTCGATCACGATCGCGGTGGCCAGGGCGTCCGCGCCGGCGCCGCCGTATTCGGCCGGGATGTGTGGCGCGTGGAAGTCCGAGGATCGCAGGGCGTCGTACGAGGCCTTGGGGAACTCACCGCTCTCGTCGGCCTCGGCCGCGTTGGGCGCCACCCGGGCGTCACAGACCTCACGCACGGCCGCTCGGATGGTCTGGTGGTCCTCCGGCAGCTGGTAAACGTCGAAATCAGACATGGATGTTGCCCTTTCATCTGCGGCTCCCGCTGATGTTACCGGCGCGTAGGGTGCGCGCACTATCCTTCGCCGCGGACGGCGCGCGGATCGTGGTAGCGCCGTCATGAGAAGGTGAATGCCACGTTTCGGCGCAGGTCCCCCTCCCGCGCCCCGTGTGAGTGGAGTTTCTCCCCGTGACCATCCCGTACCCGACCCACCCGGCCGTGCCCGCGTTCGCCGAGGTTGAGCCCTCGTCCGGGGCCGCCCGGCCCCGGCTGGCCTTCCTCGGCACGGGCTATCTCGGTGCGACGTACGCGATCTGCTTCGCCGAGCTCGGCTACGAGGTCCTCGGTTTCGACGTCGACGAGGCCAAGATAGCCAAGCTGGCGGCCGGGCAGGTGCCGTTCCACGAGGCCGGGCTCGACGAGTTGCTGCGGAACAACCTGGCCGCGGGCCGGTTGCGCTTCACCACCTCGTACACCGAGGTCGCCGACTTCGCCGACGTGCACTTCATCTGCGTGGGCACCCCGCAGCGCGGTGACGGCATGGGCGCCGACCTGTCGTACGTCGAGACGTCGGTGACCAACCTCGCGCGGCACCTGACCCGCCGGGTCCTGATCGTCGGCAAGTCCACCGTCCCGGTCGGCACCGCGGAGTGGATCGAGCAGCTCGTCGCCAAGCACACCGACCCGGAGCTGGGCATCGAGGTGGCCTGGTCGCCGGAGTTCCTGCAGGAGGGCTTCGCCGTCGAGGACGTGCTGCGGCCCAACCGGATCGTCGTCGGCGTCAAGTCCGACTGGGCCAACGGCATGCTGTACGCCGCGCACAAGGGCGTCTTCGACCTGGCCGCCACCGAGGACCGCGAGGTGCCGCTGGTGGTGACCGACTTCGCCACCGCCGAGCTGGTCAAGGTGGCCGCCAACGCCTTCCTGGCCACCAAGATCAGCTTCATCAACGCCATGGCCGAGGTCTGCGAGGTCGCCGGCGGCGACGTCACCCAGCTCGCCCGGGCCATCGGCTACGACCCGCGGATCGGCAACCGCTTCCTGCAGGCCGGCGTCGGCTTCGGCGGCGGCTGCCTGCCCAAGGACATCCGCGCCTTCCAGGCCCGCGCCCAGGAGCTCGGCGCCGGCGAGGCCCTGCGCTTCCTGCACGAGGTCGACCTGATCAACCTGCGCCGCCGCAGCAAGGTGCTGCAGCTCGCCGCCGAGCTGCTCGGCCGCCGGCCCGGCCCGGCCGGTCCGGACCTGTCCGGCACCCGGATCGCGGTGCTCGGTGCCGCGTTCAAGCCCAACTCCGATGACGTACGGGACGCGCCGTCGCTGGCCGTCGCCGCCGCGCTCGCCAAGGCCGGTGCCGACGTGCACGTGTACGACCCGCAGGGCATGGAGAACGCCCGCGTCGCCCAGCCGGCCCTGCACTACGAGAACTCGATGGCCGACGCGGTCACCGGCGCGGAACTCGTGTGCGTTCTCACCGAGTGGGCCGACTTCCGCAACGCGGACCCGCACGTGCTCGGTGAACTGGTCGCCGGCAAGCGGGTCATCGACGGCCGGAACTGCCTGGACTCGGTCCTCTGGGCCCGCGCCGGGTGGCAGTACCGCGGCATGGGACGCCCCGCGCCGGCGCTCTGACCTATACCGAAATAACCCTTCGGCCGCGAACCAGCCGGGTTCGCGGCCGTTTCCATTGATCTCGTCCTGCCTGAGACTGTTCTAATGAGGTGTCGGTTGCTTCGGTAGACGGGTCGAGGAGGTGCCGTGGCGCAGGCTAAGGAGCCGGACGGCTACGACGAGGAGCTCGCCCGCATCGAGGCGTCGATCGCTGACCTCAAGATTCGCGACATGGCGGCCGCCAAGGAACGCACGCAGATCGCCAGCAAGATCCAGGCGGCGCAGTTCCAGCGCGACATCCTCGCGCACGCCAACCAGCAGAAGAAGCGCGCCGCGAAGCCCGCACGCAAGGTGCGCCGCCGGACGGCGGAGGGGCCGCCGTCCTGGTCCGAGCCCGGCACTCCGTATACCGATCCGCCCGGGGTGGCCACCGACGGCGTCACCGTGCTGGTCGACGATCCGCCGCCCAGCGAGCAGCCGCCGCCCCCGCCGCGCCGGCCCCGGGTTGTCCCGCTGCCGCCCGAGCCCGAGCCGCCGCACCCGCACGCGCACGCCCCCGAGACTTCCTCCCAGTCGGTGCAGAACATTCTGCTCGCCCTCAGCGCGCTGGTGCTCGGCGTCGCCGCCGTGGTCTTCGCGGGTGCGACCGCCAACGCGGTGGGCCGCGCCCTCATCCTGGCGATCTTCACTGCCATCGCGCTGGGTGTCGCGCCGAGCGTCTCCCGCCGCGGCCTCACCTCCACCGCCGAGACCCTGGCGGCGGTCGGGCTGGTGCTGCTGCCGATGACGCTGTTCGCGCTGCACGGCAACCGCGCGCTCGGCGGCGCGGCAGTGCCGTCCCCGGTCTTCCTCGGGGTGACGCTGCTGGTCACCGCCGCCGCCTCGTTCCTGTACGCCGGCATCACCCGGCTCGCCGCGCCGCGGTACGCGACCGTGGTGGCCGCGCAGCCGGTGCCGCCGCTGCTCGCGTACCCGATGATCGAGAGCCCGGCCGGCTGGGCGCTCGCGCTGAGCGCCATCGCGCTGGTCGACCTGCTGCTGCTCACCACGGTGATCAGCGAGGGCCGGCTGCTGCCGCGCTGGCCGGTCGGCCGCCCGGTCGCGGCCGACCGGGAGAGCCTGGCCGAGGCCGACGCCCGGGACCTCGGCGCGGTGGATTTCGACATGCGCGACGCCGACCCGGCGGATCCGGCCTTCTACGGGCCCGGCGCCCCGGCGCGGCCCGAGTCGCTGCCGGAGGAGCCCGATCTGATCATCGACGGGCTGACCGGGCGGCGCCGCTGGAAGTGGCTGCCGACCCGGATCTTCCCCGGTCCGCGCCCCGCCGGTGCCCCGGCCGCCGGCTCCGTCCCGCTGGCGCCGCCCGCCAGCCCGCCCTCGGCGGGCTGGCTGCGCGAACTGACCTTCAGCCTGCTCTGCGTCGCGGCGGCGGGTGCCCTGCTGTACGCGGGCATAGCGCTGCTCAGCGCGGACGCCGTGCCCGACGCGGTGCGCTCCGGGCTGATCCTGATCCTGGCCGCGGTGACGGTGTCGGCCGCCGCGTGGCTGGTCGGCAAGCTGCCCGCCCGCAACATCGCCGGCGGGGTGCTCGCCCTCGCGGTGATCGCGGCGGCCGCGCGCATCGCCGCCGTGGCCTCACCGGCCTGGACCCTGGCCGTAGCGGCGGCCGCGGTCGCGATCACCGGCGCCGTCGTCCGGATGGTGCCCGATGAGGTCCGGCGCGGCCCGCAGTACGCCTCGGCCGGTGCCCTCACGCTCATCGGCCTGTTCGTCGCCGTGGACGCGCTGCGTGCGGCGTTCGCGCCGGTGCAGGCCGCCCGCCCGGTCTGGAACGCGGACACCGCCGCGTACGCCGGCCGGCTGGCCGAGGCCGCCGGCCAGTCCGGCTGGCTACTCGCCTTCAGCGCCCTGCTGCTGACCATCGCCGCCGCGCTCGCGCTCCCGGCCGAGTATCGCCACGAGGGCGCGGTGGTCGGCATCGCGCTGACCGCGCTCGCGGTGCCCGCCTCGCTGGGCCTGCCCTGGTCGGAGGCGCCCTGGCCGCTGGTGCTCGCCGCCATCGGCCTCGGCGGGGCCGGCCTGGTCGCGCAGACCCGGCGGATCGCGATCACCCACATCGCGGCGGCCGGGGTGGTCGGCCTGTTCGGCGCCGCCGCCGCGCTGAGCGCGTCGTGGCTCACCGCCGCGGTGCTGACCGCGCTGGCCGGCGCGGGCGTGATGGTCGCGGTCGCGGCCCGGCAGATCCCGGTACGCCTGTACGCGTGGCTGATCGGCGACTGGGCCTCCGGGGCGGCCGCACTGGCCATCCCGGGTGCCGTGGTGACGGCCGTGCTCGCCACCCACGACACCGGTGGCGGCCCGCCGGCCACCGAGGCGGTCACCGTGCCCGCGCTGGCGCTGGGCTTCCTCGCCGTGGCCGGCACGCTCAGCTACGCGGCCGTCTTCCAGGTCGCCCGCCGCGAGATCAGCCTGCCGCTGACCGTCGGGGCCGGGGCGGGCGCGGTCGCGATGGCGCTCGCCGCCCTGCTCTCCCCTGGTGCCAAGGCGGCCGACATCTGGGTCGGCGCGCTCCTGCTGGCCGCCGCGGGGCTGCTCTTCTTCGCCAAGTCGATCGACAACGGCCGGCGCGCCGACCGGATGATCGACGGCCCCGACATCGCCGCCGCCGCGGCCACCGTGGCCATCTGCGGCGCGCTGGCCCGGGTCGCCGCGCTGGCGTTCCCGCAGGCCCCGCTGGCCGTCGCCGCCGTCGTGATCCTGATCGTGGCGTTCGGCGTACGGTCGCTGCCCGAGGACTGGCGCCGGGGCCCGGTCCGCGGCCT
>Ga0307516_10000776_pt1 | contig 43566 bp, 55 predicted proteins | sample 19_EM_MG_FD_203310 | JGI IMG/M metagenome (GOLD analysis project Ga0307516, IMG submission 203310) | Populus trichocarpa ectomycorrhiza microbial communities from riparian zone in the Pacific Northwest, United States - 19_EM | ecosystem: Host-associated > Plants > Roots > Unclassified | place... | reverse complement strand
CCCCGCCCCCCCCCCAAACCCCCAACCCCCCCCCCCCCCCCCCCCCCCCCCCCACAGCAACCGGTCAAGCACAACTCGCACGCAGATATGTATTCCGCACACCGTCCACGGCGAGATGCACCCCACCGCATCGAATGCGCATGCCCACAGCGGAGGTGTAAATCCCGCAGGCTGTACATATGTCTCCCCGCAGCGAATGGGCATCCGCACAACGAGATGTATCCGCCGCAGCGAATGGGCACTACATGCAGTCAAGCACATCCACGCCGAGCAAGCACGGGCCGGCGACACTGCGCCTCCGCCCGCTCCGGGCCCGCAGATATCCACAGCCCTGCGCCCGGCAGCAAGCCAGCCTGTCGTCGTCATCGCAGCCCCCCCCCCCAAACAGACACCGGCAACACGATCGTACACGGCTGCCTTAACCTGCCACCCACCTCGCCGTCGTCTGTGTCCGCACTCCGTCCCGCACCACTGCGGCTGCCACGACTGGCTATGTGCGTGGAGTAGTTGGCGTGGGCCGGCCCGAGGCGAGGCAAGCTCACGGCCGTCCGTCGCATGCATGGTATATCACTCGCTGTCTCTCGTCCCGCCTCCGTTGTGGCCGTCCACCCGCGCTCACTCAGCCGTCCCGCACTCCAGCTGTGCATTCCACTCCCCCCACTCCCCCCCCGTATCCTCGTTCCCCGTTTCCACCCCGCTTCTCGTGTCCGGCCATACACATCTGGGCGCACCCGACCCCCACCCACAGACCAACGACCAAAGCCAAAGACCGTCTCTGTCGACCTGCTCCACACGTTGGATGGCCGGATGGCTGGATGGCTGTACGGACCGCGGAGAGAGGTATCATTTCGCTGGATTTCCGGATACATACATACATACATACATACATACACTCATACAACATCGCACGACGCAGGCGAGGCATACATATAGAACGCGACGAGAAGACCGAGAATCGAAAAAAAAGCAACTGTCCCGCTCAATCCGACAGAAAACAAAGCAACGGAAAAACGACACGCCGTCCCTCGTTCCACTGCTACCGCCACTTGCCGAAGTCCATCCCGAAATTGCTTGTCTTCTTCAGCTTGAGCTCGACCTCTTCCTCGCCGCTGCCGTCCTCGGCCTCGCTGTCGTGGTGCGGTGCGTGCGACTGTGCGTGTGCGGGGTGTTGCCTTCCGCGCGCCGGCTCCGCCAGACTCCGACCGCGGGGTCGCATGCGACTGATCGGATACACGATCCGCGTCGCCTCGCGCAGCAGCTGCGCCATCTCCTCCGGAGAGATCTCGTCGTCGTCGTCGTCGTCGAGGGCGAGCACGGGCTTCGAGTTCGCGTTGCTGCTGCTGTTGTTGTTGCTGTTGCTGTTGTTGTTGTTGTTGTTCGTGGCTGCCGGTTGTGGTTGTGATGGCGGCGGTGGCTGCGAAGCGGGGGGCGCGGGCCGTGAGTTCTCCTGCTGTTGGGATCCGGCAACCGTGACGGCGGCGGTGGCGAGGTATGGCGGCGGCCTCGTCGTGGGCTGGTGGGCGGGCGGCGACCACTCGACCGGCTGCGTGGGTGCGGGCGGCGGCGGCGGCGGTGGGGCCGTCGCTGCGGCGGATTCGAGCTCTTCTATCCGGCGGACGTACAGTTTCCGCTCGTCCTCCCACAGCTGGCGCTCGCGCACCATGGTGTCGCGTTCGGCGGCGACGAGCGCGCGGTAGCGCATGTGCAGAGCCGAGAGCGCGGCGTAGTGTTCGGCGGCCGTCGGCGGGGACGTGGTCGCTGTCGGCCGTGGAGGGAGTGGGGAGGCGAGCGAGATGGACATGGCGGCAGCGGCGGCGGCTAGAGGCGGGCCGGTCTTGCGAGTCGATGGGAAGGGGCCGAGGACCCTGGATCGGAGGGCGGTGGGATGGGTCGACGACGGCGGGGAAGCCTATTTTGCTTTTTTTTTCTCCGTCTCTTCCGACTCTCTCTTCTCTTCTGCGGGGAGGAGACCGGTGTGCTCTCGTCGGACGGCCAGGGATACAGTAAGGATCCTCTGGCGTGTTCCCGCTTCTCACTCCGCGGCGGTTGGAGGGTGAGCGATCGAGGTAGGGAGGGACGCTGGAAGAAGCAACGAGAGACCGAGACCGCGACCGAGACTAAGGTAAGGTTGTGTGTATCGGGCGGGATCTGAAGGGTCTCTAGTGGCAGGTGAGTGTTTTAGCGGTGCGTATGTGGGTGAGTGTTTTTTTTTTTTTGGTTTCTCTTTTGTCTTCTGGGGGAGAGCCGAGTTTAATCGAAGGAGGGGGCTGACTGACTGACGGACTAACGGACTGACAGCAGAGACGGATTATCGAGAGCGCTGCTGGGAAACCTGTGACCGGACTGGGCTGGCCCGGGGGGAGGGGCGAGTACAGTGCAGTGCGTGTAGTATCGACAGCGCCTCGTGCGTATTGCTGGACGATGGGATGGCAGGGAGCGTGGTTGTCGGTGTTGTTGTTTGGGTAGTGGTGGTGGTGGTGGTGGTGGTGGTGGAAACGCGGGGAAAGAGGGGCCGGGGCCGGGGCCGGGAGGGCAGACGACGGTGGACAGAGGACAGAGGACAGAGGGCGGTTGTGCTCAGGTCTGCCCCGCGTCAAAGTACCGCGCGCAGTGGAGGGCGCAGGGTGACGAGAAAGTCTTCAGGCTGCAGAGTGGCCGTCGACATGCAGAGCCCGCGCGAGTCTCTAGAGTGCATACATGCAGAGCACATAGTGGAGGCGGAGGTGGAGATGTCCGTCGTGATTGCGATTGCGGCTGCGATTGCGATTGCGATTCCGATATTGTGTTGCGGATGGACGGATGGATGGATGGATGGATGGATGGAAGATGGATTCTGGGAGTGATGGATAGTTGGCACTCGTGGCGGACGGGCAGCAGCTAACTACGGGAGAGCGCGAGTGAGGCCGCGGCGGCGATCTAACGCACTAACCAGCGACCCCAAGTGGTGGCGTCATCGTCAATCGCCGCTGCCAACTCATCCGCGCTCACTGGATTACAGTAGCTGGCATGCGAGGAATGCAGGCTCTTCTCGACAGCCACAGCACACCACTAGTGAGGGCTCTGCTCCGCTGCCAGTCTCTCGTTCTCTGTCGTCTTTATCACGGGACCGAACAAGAGCTCGCGTGTCTCTCCTCCTTCTCTCCTTCTGTCTCTCCTCTCCAAGACACGCACATTCTCCCTCGAGCGACACGGCTCCTCTCGCTCTCATCCGTTGCAGGAGTATATGGACACATACATACATATCTAGTCGGAAAATGCTTCCCCGCCGCCAAGAGTCGCTTGGAGCACTCTGCACGCATGCCGATCGGCGATCGGTGATCTGTCGCTGCGGTTGCGCACCCGGATCCCGTTTCTCCTCTTTTCTCTCCCGCAAGAGAAGAAGCAGAAAAAGCGCTCGGGGGCGCGTCGCCGCCCCCCATGCGGATGCATCGCGGCGGAGCGAGTCTGGCTCTGCTCGACGTCATGCGCTACGTCGTGTGTAGATGCCCGGTTTGGGCTGGTCAGCGTCCGGCGGAGAGGAGGAGGAGGGAAATGGCGGATCAAATTCGGTATCTGCATGCACGCCCCAACGCTGCTCGAAGCTCGGATAGAGGACTGCGATCTGGGCCCGGAGAGAATAGAATATACACCCCCCGTGCAGTTGCGGTGTGGCAGTCTCTGATCCTGCGTGGCTGGTGTGGCTGGTACGCATCCAGTGTAGTCGTCGAGTGATCACCGGTGCCGGAAGGCAGTCCACCAGACTCCCCATCGTCGTGTGGCCTCCACGACTGCATATGGCGCGAGCGATCCGTGAATGCGCACGCCCATCTCTGTGCGTCCAACGCTTCCAATGTCCCAGACAGTTGCCTGTTTCCAGCAGCGCGGCGACAGCACCTACCACGCTTTTCATGATCACAGCTACGCATTCGGTCTTCCTCGGACGCTTTCAACAGGAGAAAACGTTCGTGCCTGGCATGCGATGGATCACCACCACCACCACCACCATCGCTCGCGTCTAGCGCATCGAGCGGCGAGGGGCGGGGTGTGCTGACTGACACCAACCAGCCAGCCAGTCAGCTAGTTAGCCAGCCATCGGTCCGCCCCGCAACCACGAACGAATCCCACGGCAAGTACTCTGCTCTACTCGCCTCACCGTTCCGGGCCAGCGCCGAGGTCCGGTATTGGAGGGTCTAGTTATTACTGCGGCCGGTGGAGCGTTCGCCTTCACATGCTTCTGCGTAACGACCGGCCTACACGGCTTCTCACTCGTCCCACTCCCTCTCTACCAATCACGATCACGAAGGAGTGCTGGACTGGCAGACCCAATACGACCCCCCATGCAGCGAAACCGGGCTGGCATGGTAATTCCATGCAAATATCTATGGACGGCGATCGGCCGGCGCCGACCCGTACCACGGAGTTCCGCACCAGCCCTGGAAACTTCTGCAAGAGGCAGACCGGGCGAGCCTGCGGGGGGCTTTGACGGGGGGAGGGGCATCACGAAATGCCAGATGCCACATACCAAACGTTAGTTACCAAATAGGTATCTACCAAAACCAGCATCCCCGTGCCCTGTCTCCCTGTGAGGACCCCGGGAATTGTCCAATGTTACTTTCCCCGCAGCTTCCAATCGTTCGATGTCGCCGCTTTTTTTTTGTTTATTCATACTCGCATGTAGCCTATCTAGACTATGGCCGCGCACTTTTTATCCGGGTATCCCGTCCGCTGTTCGCGCGATGGCGGCACGTTGCAAGCTCCCCTTTGCCCTGTTCGATGTCGCCGCGTGTCTATGGTACTTGGAGGTGCGTCTGCCGGGTCGCGGGGGCGGGGGGGGACGCCCATTCCCGCCTCGACGCGATACATACGCCCCGTTCGTCCGGCGGTTTCATTTCTCGCGCTTTCATTTCGCCCTTCTCTCCAGTTCCGAGAGCCCAGTGTTCTTTGTTTCGATTTGACTTCGGGGAGAAGAGGCTGGGAGAGCTGGAAGCAGGCAATCTCGATACCTGCCCTCCGCCAGCCAATCGCTTTGGCGGGTCTGGGGTGCAGCATCGCGGAGAGAGATGGGGGCACCTGTGTTCTTGCACAACGTATGTAGATATGTACTCTACACATCCGTAGGCAGCAGTCAAAATCGCGGACTGCGCGGCGGGATGGAAGGACGGCAGGAACAGGCCTGTGCTCCGATGTTTGACGCTCGATAGTTGTGCACATACTCGACGCTGAGGCTGAGCCGTTGCCTGAGAACACCCCCCCTGCCTCCGTTCGTCCTCTTCGATTCGTCCGTCCGTTTCGTTTGTCCGGTCCGTTTCATCCGTCCGCCCGCCTCGTCCGTTTCGTCCCGTTTCGTTTTGCGAAACGTCAAATGCGAAGCTTTTTCCCTCCAACGAATCGACTCGCCCTGTCCTCACCTGTCCTCCCCGCTTCGGCACTTTCATTCTTCGTTGCGGGGGGGGGCGGGGGGGGGAGAGATCTGATCTGCGTTCCCCCATTGGTCCTTTGGCTCGGCACGCCCTAGCTTGTTAATTTACTGCAGACCCACAGGAATCGCGTTGGGAACGCTAGTCCGGTTTCGGAGATCACCGCCACATGTGCCATCAGGTTAAATAATTAAATAAAATAAAAAATTGGGTACTCTGTACAGGGGCAACCACACGCATCGCTGACCTTGCCATTGTACAATGTTAATAGAAAGGAAGGGCGTGTCGAGAAACCCCGAATGCCTGCAGTCTGCGTCGAAGATTTCTGTCGGGTTCAGATGGAAATGACGCGCACGTACCTAGTCGTTCCATTGGTAGAGTAAAACTGGCACTGGAACAAATTGAGATAGAAATAAACAATGGGAACCGTTGTGGCAGTCCTCCTCTTTGCCGTGCGTTCTTCTTCATCGCGCCGAGTGCTTCTCGTCGGGGGTTCTCTTTGCCTCGCCGAGGACGATTCGCGTTTCGTTTCGCCGAGACGCTGTTCGTCGTGCTGTGTTTCGCCGAGGATGATACGTTTCGCGTCGAATATGTTGGATGAACTGTGAGGGCCTCATTAGTCATTAGATACAATCTGGAAAACAGTGTGGCTGTGCCGGCGAGTTCCCCAAAAGGCTAGTGCGTGCTAGCGTGCCCAATACAGGAATCGACCCCGCTCAACTCTAGAGAATTGAGTAGTTACCTAGCCGCCCCGATGCATTGCGTTGGCGCCAGGCTACCTAGTTATTGAGCCGCAGATGGTGACTGAAACGGAGACTTCACAGCCACGCAGTGGCGCACGTTCTGGACCTTGCCAGTTGTGTGACTCCGGAGAATTCGGCATCTCAAAAAAAGAAACCTGCAGAGAGAACGCCCAAGCGAACGGTTCGCACGCACGTAGGTACGTACGCACGCATTCTCCACCTGAGGCGCTCGGCTGTCGGAAGCGGAAGACGCGGCCACACAGCGAGCGGAGAAGTCGGGTTTTACTTCTATTCCAATCCACCCATCCGGACTGCAGGCCGCATCGACGCAGTCGGCGGGAAGACAAGAGAAGATCGACTCCTGCTGCCCTGCGACTGCGACTGCGAGAGGATCAAACATGGAATGCGTATATAGAACGATTAGAGCATGTGGCTATTCCGAGGCCGCATGGAGAAGACGTGGAAATCCGGCGCGGTGTGAGTCGTCAGCCGTCATGCCCCGTGCCCTATCACGGCCGTCTCAGCCGTGCCCGTGAGCAAGTGAGCACTTCCCTTCCGTCATGCCGTGTCGAATACATTGGTAGGGGTGGCGTGGCGTGGCGTGCCAGCACAGCCACCATCCTTGTGCTTCCCTTCAGCCCGTCGCGGCGGGATCCAGTCCCATCCTAAGCATGGATTGCACGGTACGGCCCTTGGTTCCCGCGAAATATGTCGGACAGAATTGTTGCAGTACGGAACGACGACCCGGCATTGCCGTCCTGTCCCGATCTGACGCGGACGGCTGGTACCGGGAGATTTCATGCCTTTTCACTTCCACTTGCCATGTGTTGCGCTGCGCTCTCTTGCTTTTTCTTCGTCCTTCATTCTTCTCTCCCCTTCGTCGACAAAGACCGAGACCGGCAGCGATCGGTTGGATGATTGCGGCTCACTCAGTCGTCTCCCTCCACTCGGAACGTTTCCTCGTAAATACCTGGCTCCCATCACATCCCGGTCGGCCACCATTGGACAGAGGGGCGTGTCACCCACTGCCGGTCGCATTACATGATTTTTTTTGATTTGTCCGCTCATATCAGAGCACTATGCGTGCGACAGCTTCCAGACAAGCTTTTTGGTTTCTCTCCCGTTCTGTTTCGCCAGGTATGGCGTGGTGGTATGGTATGATTGTGCGTATGTTACGCAGCTACAGACAGCCAAGGTGTGCTCTTCGCCGCATCAAACGCATCGCTTTCACTTGCATCCCCTCCGTCGGACGGTCGGAGTCGTGTGGTTGCGTACTGTAGTTGGAGATGTATCGTGGCGCTGCGGAGGTAGCGCCGCGCGCGTGCGAGTCGAGCGGAATGTTGGTTGCGGCAGCGACGATGAAGAGAACCGCATCTGGGCACTCACCTGCCCTCCCGGGTTCTCGGACGGACACCACCAGTGTCTTCCGCGAGGCATGTAAAGTACAGGACGACGGTCACTCGAACAAAGAAAGCGTGGGCCCCGGCCGTGCAGCAGTCGGTTGAAAAGGAGACGGGTCCCGCCCAGACCGAGATCTGAAACGATTCCCACGAGCAGTCAGCTAGCCAGCCAGCTTTCCCGGCAGGAGTTATCCGTCGTGGGCGGGGGGCCGTGGACGACGAACCGCCACTGGTTACTCGAATGTCCTTAGTCTGCGCGGCGGATCTTTCTTTTCTCTCCTCTCCTGCATGCGGAAAACGTCACGCACACGTCCCTTTTCCAAGCCGCGCACAAAAGAAGAAAAAAGAAAGGAAAATCGCTGGGATTGAATGCGTTGCTGCAAGGGACACGGCGGCTGTTCCTGAACGTCGTTCCAGCTTGTCGTGCCCTGAAGCGAACGAGCAGCTGGATTGGTTGGGCATCGTGGACCAGGCCGGTCCTTGCACATTATTGGCCTTCCCCTCTCCTCTCCCCACGCCTCCCGCTGCTCCATTCTCGCTCACTCGCCCTCTCTGCCCCTCTCATTCTTTGCGTCTCCTGATCCTCGGCTGGAATCCCCTCGTTCTCCGCTGCAGGGGGGCGCTGTGGTGGGGCTTCCGTCGTCGTCGGCTGCTTCTGTTTCTATTCCTCGCGCTGGATGGGGATGATTGGATGGGTGTCCAGCTAGTTACGGCGTACCGCGTTAGAAATTCAGTTTTGTCTACGGGAGGAGAATAGGAAACAAAGAGAAAAAAAGATTGGTCGTGTAGTGCTCGACTGTGTGTGCGTACCTGCGTGGGCGTGGGCGCAGAGGAGTGCCCGTATGGAGAGATGCCCAGGCCCTATTCCCCGCCCCTATTCCGTCGTCGCCGTCGCCACCGTTCGCGCGGACATGGGGGCCGCTTAGTGTTGGAGCTGCGGCTGCGTGCTGGGTGGTGATGGTGATGATAGTTGGTTGGACGGCGACGGCGGTGGTGGTGGTGGTGGTGGGTGATGCAAGTGCTAGGTGTGCGACCAGGCAGGGATTGCTGCTCCTCTAGCGGCCCCGCCAAAGTCACCCTCTCCAGCCCAACTATTCACAGAACTGGTTGCCCCCCCCAATCACTTGTTATAAGAGCGGCCGGTCCCTCGCGATATCCTACTTCTCCTCCTCACCCTCACGGCTCCGTTCATTCTCTTCTCCCCCACTCTCCCTCCTTCCCCCCTCACTTGCGACGACAACCTTCGACAGGTTTCGGACTTTCTTTGACAACCACACGCCTGCGGCATTGCTCCCCTCCTCGATACTATTCTGTGAATAGCATCAACTTCGTTCCTTTTTACTCGCTCCTCCGTCAAAGCTTAACCCAGTCAAAAATGTGAGCTTCACTGCAAACACACTCCCCCAATTCAGTCTCGCGGCTCGCATTCGGCGGATACTGACTGGACCCGTCTGTCTGCTGCTATTAGTGTTCGAACGTACCGGTTGCGCTCCTCCACCTCGTCTTCACGAATCCAACATTAAAAACAGTCCAAAGCCCCAGCAAGTTTGCAAGCTTCTATCCTATCTACATCCAAACAACAACAACAGAACAAACTTCATCCACCATGCTGTTCTCTCTCTCCACCATTGCTGCCGTGGCCGCTCTCGTCACCTCTTCCGCTGCCCACATGATCATGGCCGACCCGCCGCAATGGGCCGTCCCGGGAGAGTCCCAGGGCCCTCTCGACTTCAGTGGCTCCGACTTTCCCTGTCAGAACGGTGTCGCCGACCCCACCGCCTCGCGCACCTACACCGCCGGCAGCACCGCCAAGCTCCAGGTTCAAGGCTCCGCCGTCCACGGAGGTGGTTCTGGCCAGATGGTGATCACCTACGACTTCCCTCCTACAAAGGACAGCGTCTGGCGAGTGATGACCTCCTTCGAGGGTGACCACCCGCTCAAGGCCGCTGGCAACCTGCCCGCGGACCCCACCCTCCTCCACGAACCCATCCCGTTTACGGTCCCCGCCGGTCTCCCGTCCGGAAAGGCCGTCGTCGCCTGGACGTGGTTCAACAGGATCGGCAACCGTGAGATGTACATGAAGTGTGCCACCGTCGAAATCGAGGGCAAGTCGTCGTCCGTCTCCAGCCTGAGCCAGGACCCTGGCATGCTCGCGCTGCCCACCTTCTTCCGTGCCAACAGCGGAAACGGCTGCACAGTACCCGAGGGCGTCGACGCCATCGCCTTCAAGAACCCCGGCGAGAACGTGGTCAGCAACGGAGGCTACTCCGCTACCACCATCGACTGCGACGACTCTCAGCCCGGTTCCGGTTCCGGCACCGGTGACGAGACTCCCGAGCCCACGCCGACCGACGAGGCCCCCGTTCCTACGGAGACCGGCGCCGAGCCTGAGCCTACGGAGACCGGCACCGGGCCTGAGCCTTACCCTACCGAGACCCCCGGCGACGAGCCTGAGCCCTACCCTACCGAGACCCCCGGCGACGACGAGTCTGGCGGTGACGATGACGAGGAGCCCATCTCTACTCCCGTCCCGACGCCGACGCCGACGCCGACCAAGCCCGCTCCCACCGGCAAACCCACCAAACCTTCCCCTCGCCCGACCGCCACCGAAGCGCCCGGCTCGGGTACTTGCCCCGAGGGCAAGGTCTACTGCCACGAGGACCGCACCTGGTCGATGTGCGGATCCGGCGTCATCCAAAAGATTGGTCAGGTCCCCAACGGAATGCAGTGCGTCGACGGCGTGTTCTCTGCCAAGCAGAGGAGGTCCATCCGCTTCTCCGCCGAGCACATGCGCCACCGTCGCCACTAGATCTTTGATCCGACGATAGTGAAGGGGGGAGGTTTGGTTTCTCTGTACATCTAGACTTTGGGAATATCTTTTTTTTCGGGAGAAAGCGGGGGTTTTGTATATACACGGGTTTTTGGGCTCTGCTGGGTGTTGGTCCGGTTCCGGGGGGGGTTTCCTTTATTCTTATTCGTCGGTTGTCACGGGGAGGGGTTTGATGCGCGTATTCCAGCGTTTTGAGAGCGATTGGGATGATTGTGGGCTTGTGTCTGTCCTTTTTTTTCTTCTTCTCCTCTTACCGTATGTACGTCACAAAATTACACTGGTCGTCTGGGTCACATTTAACCGTCTGCATCGCTCCGTATGCGTCTGGGCAGTAACGATCCGGTGATTAGCAGTGAAGCCGAAGTGATATTCTCGAACTGGATGCGATGCGTATGTACTCTGGCTTAGGGGAGCAGGAATGGCGGGCTTCCAGGATTACGGGGGGGGCCGGAATGTGCGGGGGAAGAATGCGCATAGGTATGTAGATAGTCTACATACATACATCCGCACTGAATAAACAAACGGGGAGCAAGGTCCAATGAGCGGTTTGAACAGGCGCGTCTCGAGGATGACCAAGGGAATTGACTTCTACTTGCGAGCTTCTTCTGGCAAGCTACCGTACGGAGGTGCCCTCGTGCGTGCAGCTATCGCGATTTGCTGAATTCCAACAATGCCGACGAAAGCGGAGAGGATCATTAGTGAGTGAATCCATTCCGACCTATGTACGTAGACAGACACTCACCGCTAACGCCTGCAAGGGGTGAAGGCACCAACAGGAGTCAGCACGCCCGCATGGGTGACGTCATCATTGAGCCTGTTCCTGAAGTCCATTTTCGAGATCGCCTTCGACACCGGGACTAAGGTTGAACAGTCAGAGAAAGTGGTACTGGACCACCGACGCCAAGCTGCGTGGAGGTCGCCTGCCACATAGAAGATCAGGCTGTCAAGTCCGTCGGTGCGCCACGAGTGGGTGGTGATGGCGTAGGTAACATTTTTCATGTCAGATTTTAATTATAAGAATATGTATCTAAAGTTTTTTTTACTATGGCCAACAGTACTTACTTGGCCCGTAACTGCCTCACCTGGGTAGGTTCTGTCACATCCGGAGCCCGTCATCTCTCGCCGCGCGCCGCTAGCGGGCCGAGATTTCATGTGCTCATTTTCACGCGGTAGTGATGACGTTCCCGACCGTTATAGGTTCGCTGTTCCGAGCGTTGTGCCAAGACGGGCTGCGTGAACAGCAGCGAGACGATCCATTCCCCGCTTCCCCAGAACCACCTCTAAAAACAACCTCAACTTCTATCTGCTACCACATCTCCACACCAACATCTACAACCACATATAATCACGCCGCCACCACCACCGCCATCTCTTCCGCTACACCCGCCACCTCTGCGTCCCCTACTACCTATCCACTCTCTCGTATTTCTCTCGACGTCTGCCGCATAGCAACATTATGGCTACAGATGTCGAGATGACTGGTGTTGCACCAATTACTGAGGACCGACAAGTTCCACCTCCATGCGTCGTCGAACAGTGGGCACCAGATCAGTTGTTCCACTTTACCCCAATACAGAGAATTTTACAGAAGGAGAAGAATCGGTCGACATTCTGGAATGCCGAGATGAGCGGCAGGGCTTTCTGAGGGATGGCAATGTCCGACACTTCTGGATGCGTCGGATTGGCCTGCCAAACGGCGTTAGCGGTGACCTTGCAGAATTAGCGCAGAAGATCAAGAATGTGGGCAAGGAGAGAGCGCGAGGTATGATCCTTTCCATTTGGGCTCTAACGAACCGGCTAACACCTTCACAGTTGAGGCTCCTCCAAGCATCTTGATCGTTGAGACGCTCAGGTTTCTTCACGGACTATTATGGGGGCAGGAGGAGTGCATAGGCGGCACCATTTTTTCCGACTTTCATCATCCTTCGTGGGACAGCTATACGAACCCACATATAAATAGTGACGATAAGAGGACCGCGGTAAAGCTGTCAATAAGTGACAGTACTCGCGGGACTCAACGGCTGCCATGCGGAGCGAGTGAGCTAATCGTCCGTAAGGCCTATCAGGAAATGTACGATATCCTTCTTCAAGCTCAGAAAAACCGGATGACATACGACGAAAATATATCCCCAAAAGGGAGAAGGCCATCCCGATTCTTGGCGAGCCGGGTATCGGAAAAATTGGTTTCTCTCGTATGTTCTCGTGCGGAGGCTTTTGGAGGGGAAGCCCACTATTTTCCAGGTCGGCGAAAATATTGGTGACGACAGCGGGTTCATGGACGTGACTCATTACCTCATCGACAGGAAAGGTGTCTACGAAATAGACAAACGACCGTCCTTCGTCGAATTGAGGAACGCGAACATATGGGTTTTGGCCGACCAGATAGCCTTAGGGGCACCGCGACAGGTTGCAGAACGCAATTGGCTGGTCGTGCTGACGTCCTCACCCCGAGAAGCCAATTATAAGTACATAGTCAAAGAATACTCCCCCGGAGTACTATCTCCCTATCTGGGACTGGGACGAAGTTGTGGCAGCCGCGTAAGTATTGCCTCCCCATTCGCGCATAAGTTGTGTGTTAGCAGCTGAGCCAGCTTGTTCAATCTATATACTAACATTCAATCTAGGGCTCTCAAGGGCCTCTCGCAGAAGATGTGGGACACACTGTTTGCACTCTTCGACAGTTACGGTCCAAGTCCGCGCTTGCTTTCGAGGAGCTCCTCCAACCAGACGAATACCGCATAGGAATGGTCGAGGTCCGCACGGGAGAGGTTGACGAGGGATTACAGATGTCGAGATGGCTGGTGCGGCACCAATTACTGCGGGCGGAGAAGTTCCACCTCCATCCGTCGTCGAACAGTGGGGAAGAAGGCTTTATTCAAATACACCCCAATAAAGAATATTTTGGAGGATGGCGAGGATCGGGCGACATTCTGAAAAGCTGGGATCAGCGGCAGGGCACTAAGGGATGGGGGGGGGGGGACATCAATTTTATTTCGCGTCTATGAGCCTTTGCAGACTACAGCGAACGCCAACAACAACACCCACCCATATCCGTCCGCGAGTCTAGCTGTGCGGCTCTCCCTATGGCCCTGCTGGCCCACTACTAGGCTAACACTAAGGGATGGGTGACTGACCTGTCGCCGGGACATCGCGTCAAGCTTGCAGGTTTAGCGCAGAGGGTCAGGGTTAGGGCAAGGAGAAATCGCGGAGTCGTGACCCCGTATATCCTGAGTGCCGCACCGGATTTACGGTCTGGTAGTAAACTCATGTACGCCATCTGTATTCTGCGCTATTCTGCGCAGACGGCACTCAATCCCCCCGACATATGATGTGCTCCCGGCGGATCGTATCGGACGATCGAGCCACTGTCCATGTATCGATCGACATCGTCTCACCACCGGGGCACAGTCAGCCAGTCCAGACTGTCCGTCCCTGCGTCCTCACCCGCGTCATAAGCGAGCCGAGCACGCACGTATGATACTAAGTAAGTTAGGGGGCCACTCGAAAGGAAGATTCTGCACCCCCCTTTGGACTTCGGGCGGAGACGTGGATGGCGAGCACCTGGCCCTGCCCTACATACCCTACATAGAGCACCCGCGCTGACGATTCCTATCTACAGCTCTTGCTGTTGCCGGCTGTTTTTTCTTTCTTCGTTTTCTTCCGCCGTCTGAACGCCGACTTGTCAGGGCTGCGCGCCGAAGTGCCCGCCCGGATGCACGCGGGTGGCTTCGGCAGTGGCGGGGCGCGGCAGGGGCTTACGTCGAGATCGGCAGTGGCGACAAGGTCCGTGCCGGAGCCGGGGCCAGGTGGACGGACCGTCTGCTTTGTCACGGCGGCTCTGCGTTGGACGTGGCAAGCGCCGCCATCGCTCGCGCGAGCCCGTTGGGCAGCGCAGATCTCAAGCATTCACGCTACATACGCGCACAGGCGCGCTCGCCCACGCGCTTGTGCTCCGCAGGCGGGAGCCAGCCAGCCAGCGAGCGAGCGACGGAACAGAACTCGACACGTGTATTGGCGCGATCCGCGTCCTCTGTGCGCGCCCGCAACGCTAGTTACATAGCGAGAAGCGCAAGCTTCGCCCCCCTCCGTGCTATACCACCGACCGGGGACTGCACTCCAGGCCGGCGCTCCTGCACGCGGCCAGATCCCACCTGACGGCGGCCCAGTCGACCGTGTCGCCGTGGGCGGGGACGTTCGCGGCGCGCACGACCTCGCTGAAGCCGGGCAGCCGGACGGCGCGGGCGTCGGCGTCGGCGAGCCTCGGCGTGGGCAACTTGAGATCGGCGGTGTGCGGCGTCGCGATTCCGGCGCGACACTGGGGGTCGCCGGCGACCTCGAGGACGCCCAGCTTCTGCGGCGGCGGCAGCGGCGGGACGATGATCGGCGCCAGACGCGCGCCCGCACGCCGGCTGAGGGACGACGCGCCTCCTCCTCCTCCTCCTCCTCCTCCTCCCCGCTCGCCGGTCGTCGGCCGCTGCCGCGGCTTCTTGGCGTTGTTGGGACTGCACTGCAGCGGTGGCGACGCCGGCCGCTTCCGCGTCGCGCTGCTGGACTGGACGCTGCGTGGGTTCGACATATCTTTCTCCTCTCCTCCTCTCCTCTTGCCAGGTCCCGCGCTTTAAAATGCGCCCGGCAACAAGCTGGGCCGGTCGACAGCGCGCGTCTCACCTCCCCCCGAGTGACAGCCCGTGTTTCGGCGCCATCAAAGAACCCCCCCTCAAACACGCTGCTTTCTTTGTCTGCTGGCGTCCCGACACGACAGTGGTTTGTATGTTTTACACGCGTTGCAGACCACCTCCCCCCCCCTCTCTCTTTCCCCGGCTACAGATACAGATACGCACATACTTCCGGACGCATCGAACATCGCCGGTTCTTATTCGACTGCAACGCAGCATAGGCCCCTCCGGATAGCTTGGCTGGTGTACGTACTCTACAACGGGCGAATGCCTCTTGTCTCGGATAACTACTAAAGTAGTCTATCTACCTTTTTCTTTTTACCGAAGGTGGTTAGCATGATCCTTTCTTTTTTTTTCTTTTTTTTTTGTTCCATTCATTGTTCGCGAGCGACATATCTAAAGTAGATACGCACTTTGTCCCGGCTCCTCTTCGCCTCGCCTTTGTTCATGCGCTTCTCCGCTGGACGTCCTCGGGCGGCGGCGGCGGCGGGTCTTCTTCTCGAGGCTCCAGTTCCTCCGGCTTCCCGCAGTCATCCGGGTTGTATATATATTATATATATACGCGTCGAGGAGAAATACTTGGTGGCTCTGGGAGGGGGGGGGCTCCGCCTTACCGGCACACGCTGTGTGGTTTTGGATTGGAAAATGGTGACCTCCAACACGAACTCGATTGCCTTGCTCCAGTGCTCCCGCCCCTCGAAGGTGCGAGGCCCCGTGGCACAGACGAAGACATGGGTCTGACCGGTGGTCTTTGAACGGCCCGGGGGGGGGGGGGTTATTTTATTTATTATTACTGTATTGCCATCTTGCACAGTCCCCCACCGCAGAAATCAGGTTTTTTTTGAAGCCCTGGAAGCAGGGAAATGATTTCATACAGTAGGTACATACGTACCGTCTCGGGAACAATGGAAAACGGTGGATTCATACTACCTACTTACTTACATACTTTCATTTCGGCGAAAGAAAGTGGACCATCTGCGACAAATGGTGGGAAAAGCAAAATAGAAATATCATACCATAGATAGAAAGAGAGAGAGAGAAAAAAATGACTAAAGCAAACGGCCAGGAGGAAGAAAAAAAAGTCCACAAGAAAGAAACCCCCCCCAAATTCAGACTGAAGCCCTTTTAATACCGCGCGCACGCCAAACAGCCATTGTTAACCACTGGCTGCTGGAACCCGTATTCGGTGTGCATGCACCTCGTCTGCTGGCTGCTCCACTGCGGTTCCTGCGGCACGGCGAGGGACTCGGCCGCGGCCGCGAGCATCATGGCGCCGTGATTGACGTTCTCCGCGACGGTCCAGATGCGGACGCCGACGCCGTGGGCCTCGATCTTCTCGACGAGCTCGGTGAGAGATTTCCACGCGGCAGCGTTGGGGACCATCCTCGTGCCGTGGGAACGCGTCCAGCCTTTCGCCCTCCACCTGTAGACGTTGTCGGACAGAATGTGCATCAACTTGCGCGAGTCCGTGACGATGACCACGTTGCGGATCTTCGGCTGGTCAGCGCCGCCGTGCAGCAGCTCGATCATCTGCAACAGCAGCCGCTCGGTCGCGCGGATCTCCGCGTGCATCCGCGTAATTTTGCGGTCGTTCTTGCCACACGGGATGCGCTCGGCGAGATTGCGCGGACTCATCGGGCCGTGGAAGATGCCGTACGTCACCGAGTTCGTGCACGGATTCAGGCGTCCGGCAATGCTGGCGATGACGCACGACGGGTCCGTGTATGTGTCCAGCCGCGCCGCCGGCGGGAGTGGGGATGCCGTCGGCGAGTGTGGGGGTGTCGCCGGCGCCGGCGTCCACAGCGTGTGCGAGAGCCCCGTGAACGGACAGTACGAGGTCACCAGTGCCGGGTCCACGATCGTCTGCGAGAATCCGAGGAGCCGCGAGGTGAAGATGTGTGTGTAATCCTTTGGGTACGACACCGAGACCGCCAGCGCGCTGGCGTCGTAGAGCGCCGGCGGCGACGGCGGTGTGGTGTGCGGGGAGTCCGGCGGCGTCACCGTCTCAGCGGTGTTGGAGAGCAGAGACCGGTCCTCCCGGCAGTCGCCAGCATCAGCTTCAGAGCACCCGTCCAGACGGAAGTGCAAGAGCGGAGGGGCAGAGGAGGGTCTGATCACTGCCATGATGCTGGCAAACAATGGCAGAGGCTGTATTCTGCTATGATGTAGGATATATGAAAGAGTATGGTGGTGGTGATGGGCAAGAGGGAGTCTGTGAGGGAAACAATATATCGGTCGGGACAGTTTGGGCGGAGTTGTTCAGGCAAGAAGATGGACTCCGCAGACAGTGAGGAAGCTTCACTTTAGTAGCTGGCTCACTCCTTCCTTTATGTTTCGCCGTCGAGCTGTGTATGCTCGCCGCAGGCGTTTTTTTCTTTCTTTCTGGGCGGACGCCCCACGGCCTAGTGGACGGGCTCTGTTGGGCTGCTGCCGATCCGCCCTTTTTTTTGGCCCTCCCGTGACATGTGTAGTCAAGCATGGGGATGAACACGGTGGGACCGTGAGGGTGAATGAGGTGTGGGAGAACGCCGAAATCTTTTTTCCGCGGCGTTGGACGGTGCATTTGATTTTTCTTTGGCGAATAATGTTTATTCCCCTCGCATGCCCCCTCCGCTTATCTTTCCGCCGAACAGCTAGCGCGATGGGGTGTTGTGTGGGCGTTGCAGATCGACCGCGGCCTGTAATGTGAGCGGTCGTTTGTGCGGAAAACGTCTGGCCGAGATGTATGTACATACACGGCTACCTCCCTCTCGAACTTCACTGCTCCGCCCTCGCCGCGAGCCAGCACCGGGGCGGCATTGAATGAATCTGAGGAACTCTGGTGAATCTCGGCTTAGCTGGGCACAGTTTGGGACTGCAAAGTGGGGGGAAATAAGTGCAAATGCACATCCCGGACACGGACAATGGACAGACAAGCAGAACCGGAGGAGTCGAGCATTTGCTCTGCTTCCGGTCCCACAGCCTCATCTCCCACGCATCTATTGGGGTAGCCATTCACGTCCAGCCGTGTTGTGGCATCTGCTCCCCCGCGAGACCTCGTTTGCCACCCCGCAGGCCACAGCAGCAACCGCTCGGCGGAACCGATTGCTCTGGCGTGACTCGGATGCCTTTCCCGCTGGAGCCCAGCTAAGAACTCCGCCAGCTCGCCCGGGCGGTGCTGGCACGTCCTCCCCGAGCGGTCTATGGACGGCGCGGTACATAAGCCGTTTCTCCGCCTGACGGCAGTCGTCATTGCATATACACGCTCGCACCACCGTGTGTATCTATGGCCCTCGCGGTTGTTTACCTATGTGCTTGGATGGCCAGTTAACCAGCCAGCACCGGGTGGTGGGGGGAGGGGGGCTAATCTCAGACCATTTTCGCCACCGGAGCAGTGCACTTTTTTCTCGGGTCTCGCCGATGGGCGCCGCATCACATCCGTACGATCACACCCCGCCGAATCGCATCCCTCCGGATCAGAACGGCCGACGGATGGATCATTTCCCGCCAGATACTATCTCGTGGAGGCATGCCAAAAACACCCCTCGCACAATCGCTCGCACCGCGAGAGGAAGATAAAATCCCCACAGTTGGCTGTCCGTCAGCTGGTCGGTCGGCCGGGCAGATATCTATATAGTCGGTGTGGAGACTTCGTGCGGCGAGGAGACAGTGCAGCCCCTCACTTCACGTCCAAGGGGTTCCATGATCCTGCTGTCTTGGAGCGGATTCTGCCCTCCCCTCCCCTCCCCCCCTCCCCGCGAACAGACAGGCAGACCCACTCTCCAAGAACATTCGGAGAGCGGCGGCGAGGTGTCGGCAGAGCGGGATTGGAATCTTCAATCCGCTGAAGCAGCGAAAGCACCGCACGCATCGCATTTCGCTCTCACCCTGTATGTATCTGCTGCACAATGCGACAGCCGCTGGTGGTGTTGGCGGCGGTGGGGCGTTCCCTGGCTGGCGCCGCCCCGCTGTTTGGACGCTCAATGTGGTTATTGCGCTCTGCGCTATCTCGAGGTCATACAATGTCGAGCTTCAGGAAGCGTGCGTGCTCCTGCTGACTTTGCCTTCAAAGCCCGTGCTTGCTTGCCAGATGTAAGGAGGCAGGCGCGCGGAGGCTGTGGCAGGAGAGTGAGAAGTGAGAAGTGAGAAGTGAGAAGTGAGGAAAGAGGGGACAGAGCAGAGCAGAGCTGAGCACCGTCGAGACAGCAGCGAACCTCACACCGCCCGTCCGTCACGCCGGTTCGTTCAGTTCCGGCCACGGGCTTCAGATGGGTCGCATGAAATTACTGCTCAACCAAACAAGACTTCATTCATACACTCGCAGGCGAAGCATCTTGGAGAACGGACGGGATGGAGTTTCCCCAGGGAGACTGTTTGCAAACCGTGATATCAACAGACCACCAACTCCGACAGCTCTTTTTCGACAATACTAAGCCATTCGAAAGAAAAGCACTCCCGCGGGTTCGCAATAGCTGGCCATCCTCGTGTGGAGGGGCATACGCACATACATACATGCGGTATTGACTCTTCCCTCCCCCCCTCCCGCAAAAAAACGGTCGTGGGGGGTGGGCGTGCAGGTATCTTCCGTGACAGCGCGCACACTCTGTTCCGTTCGTGTCCTGATGGGTGTTGGTTCGAGGGCGGAGAATGCGAGGGCCATGGCTCCGTCGGCCAAGGATAGATAGTCCATGTAGGTACATACAGTAGCAAAAAACGGGGAGGTTTCAGTCCAGCAGCAATGCTAGATTAATCCTGCCTAGGACATCAATAGTCGTTGCTCTCCAGAAGATGCTCGACAAATTTTTTTCCCAGTGATCTCTGACGTGTGTAGGGCGGCTTGTCGTTCAGCGTGCCCTGGTATTGGGAGATTAGACCAACGGCAACCAGCCTTGCTGGGCTAAGGAATGGTGTTGGGTGGGAGTTGGATACCGTAGGCGTGATGGCATTTGACTTCAGGGGGCCACGCTGGTGTGAACTGGTGGTTTTTGGTAGAGTTTATTGTATTGTGACTCAGCCGACAATATGCAGTTTTCTCAAATCATGAACTCAGAGTGGTGTGCCGAACGCTCACCCATCGCCCAGAAGCAAAGGGTTTCAAGCAGCATCTAAATTTTGTGAGGTAGATTGAAAATGCAGCTCGCAGCCGAACAGGCTTTCAGACTGTTAGTATGTAGACGGTGAAAACTTAAGACCGTGCTGATACTCGACCCAGCCCAGTGTAGAACGAATACGGTAGCAATTTCACCCCATTTTTGTTATACTATTCAGTGTTTTGAGCGGTTTGGCATCTGAGGTGTATTGCTCGAGTATTAACAGGCATTGTGTAGTGATTAAAGGGGCATTCGGAATGGTATCTGGTATACGATTCATGCCTTATGGGTGCCGCATCGTTAGTATTCAGTTCTTGTAAAATACAAAGTGGAAGTTTCAATACTGCATTTTAAAGGTATGTGCTTGGGTGCTATAAGGATCCTACGTCAGATTCCAATAATCATTTGATATGTATCTGATGGTCCAAACGCATCAGCTTAGAATGATGTCGTCCTGCGGTATTGCTTTTGATAGGGATTTAGCCGGACGCCAGAGTCAAGCTCGATGCGAATCTACGTCCCGATGCTACATGAATACTGGCTCTGTCGAATGCCGTATTGCTGCTTGATTGATAATACCCTGTTTTTTGCTACTGTAGTTACTTAGCTCTGCACGCTTGACGATCACATGCGAATGGCTTGGGTGCGCCCAATCCGTCGCACCGCGGCGCCCGACCGAAAGCGAGAGTAGCCAACGGTGGGCGGCAGCGCATGTCAGCTCCGTATGTTAGCTGAAGCTGAGGCGGGCGCGCACCACAGCAGCGGTTGAAGCCCGGCCGCAGCTCAACCGTCCACTCACTCGGCCATGCTCGGCCAGACAGTGAGTCGGTGGCTGGTGCTGGGGAGGGATTCTGCACTTGGGAAAATCGTTTTGTGCGTCGCCTCTGGTGGAGGGGGGGGGTTTTCACCCCTGCGCGAGGGGGCGGATCCGTCACGAGCACAAAGCCCGCCCTCTCCCCGCAAATCCCCGTTGGAGGTAGGATCGGCGGGGGAGCGATCCAAAGCGGTCGTCCTAGTGGTTGGTTAGCTGGTTGATAGCGCCGCGAAAAGTGGAAGTGGCGAGCGGGCAAATGCACATGGGCGCTCGGGGGGATCCTCGGCTTGTAGCTGTGTACCATAGTTGGGGGGGGGGGGGGCTGAACTCAAGAAACAGCACCCGCAGCTACCATCTACATATCATACGGCCAGATGCGTCCGCTCGTGGAATCCAGAAAGCGGTGGTTCTCGCCTGTCAATGGGAGTGATGTGTTGATGTGGTGGTTGTCTTGTGACGATATGACGCCGCTGCCCATATCTAGCAGTGGTAGTCACGAGGACTGACTAAGCATACAGAAGACCTGCTATGTAGATACATCCCGCAAACACGTCAGGCGAGTGAGAGCATGTGCTGCCGCCGTCGAGATGCAACGATCGCCAGCGGTACTAGTATGTTCCGCCCTTCAACGGCCTATCAGACGGGAGCTTTCTTTCATCGGCATCGGCTTCCGTGTCCCACAGCCCACCGCTCAATAGATATCTCCCACAACCCACATCGTTGGAGACTGCCGCCGAAAAAAATAAAGGCGCCATGCTACAGGAGCAGACGAGACACAGCGCTGGCTCTACACGCAACAGACACCACCAGCGCGCAGTAACGCACGCCGCCGGTGAAAGGGCAGCAGCCAGCGTTGGGGGAACTTTCGTTCGGTCGTTGAATACACTAGGTATGCGTCTTTCGACGTTCGGGTGCACAGCGACCCAACTGTTTATCTGCAGCCCAAACACCGCTGAGGAGCTTTGGAAGTTTGCCTGGGATGTCAGGCAATCCGCCGGGGACATGTTCAACCTCCGCCCTGCCTCCTCTAGTCTCCTCTGGTCTCCTCTGGTCTCCTCTGGTCTCTTCCGGTGGCTGACCCGGGTGAGCGGAGACTCGCTCTCCCCGCCCTCTTTTTCGCCTTCCGCGCCCAAGTCTTCACAGATCTGGCGGGACATGAAGGAAGGCGTTAAATCCACGGGAGCCACATCGGCTGCACATATGGCTGTCGTATCGTGTCCACCGGGATCACCTGTCTCCTGCCACTCCATCCCGAGAATGTTGATGACGATTGATGGTGTTCAATCAAATCCATGCTGATTATGCATCCCGAGTGATGACACGAACGGGACTCGTATCAACGCCACTTCGGCGTGGGCCCGTGACGGCCACGGCTGAGAAGGTGAGAAGGCGGAGGGGCGGTGTTGGTGGGCAGAACTTCGGGTTGCAGAGGTGTTGTCCGGCGCTGTCAACGGTATATAAATTGGAGATATCCGTCAACCAGTGGTTGGGGGATAGGTATCTGGGAGTCGAACGTTCTTTCTGCCGAAAATTCAAGCCTCTCGCATTGCTTTCGGTCTAGCGGAGCCGTTGTGTAACCTCGAAAAACCACGCCTCCATCATATGTCTGTAGCCAGCTCTTTTCCACCGCGGCTCGACAAGAACATCCAACCCCCATCCTCCCGCCATTGTCACATCGCCACCTCGACAATCCCACCCAGCCATGCGTCTACTGATAGGCGACGATGTCGGCCAAGCTAAGGGTAGCCATTCGCTCCTCCCCTCTCTCCGCTGTAGTTAGTCACCGCTAACACCGTCGCGCGAGCAGTGGTCGACACCTCCGAAGGAATCGACACCACGCTCCCTTCGTCCGCACGCGCAACCACCACTTCGTTCTTCCCGCCCTCCCGTACACGGCCAATCCAGCATGCTCTCCGTGTCCGGTTCCTGGGTCGCGATGGCCTCGTAGATACCCGCTTTTTTTTTTCTGCGCCCCTCCAAATTCGAAAGACGAACAAACATCCCCTCCAAAAAAATAAAACCGAAGCTGACCTGATCCCGATGTCTTTCAAAGGTAGCGGTCCTCTCCAAAGGTGGCCTGCTTCGCATCTTCGACCCCAGCTCATCCCCGAGCAGCCCCGAAATCGTCTTCTCGTACACGCTGCGAGTCCCCGCCGAAACCGCCACCGTCGCTCTCGGCGCCGACGCCGCACACACCACGCTGTACGCCGCCACAGCCGACGGCACCGTGCTCTTCCTTGATCTCGCCGGCGGCCGTGAGCGCATCGTCGAGCTCCCCGGCCCCATCAGCGCGTTCGCGGCATCGCCCGACCTCGCCGCGGTCGCCACCGGCGGCGCCGGCAGGGACGTCGAAATATTCACGTGCCCGGAGGGCGAATGGACGCCGGTCTGGAAGGCGAAAAACGTCAAGCCCACGCAGCTCAAGCTCGAGGTGCCCGTGCACCCGAGTCAGATCCGCTTCCTGCCCGCCCAGCACGGAACGTGGCGCATGCTGGTAGCGACGCACTACGGCCACGTCAGGGTGTATGACACCGCCGTGTCGCGACGGCCGGTGTTCGCGGCGGAGCCCTCCAAGTCGGCCATCAAGGCCGTGCAGCTGCTCCCGGGCTCAGAGCTCCCGGATGCGGCGCAGCCACTGGTGGCGACCTCGGGGCTGGAGGCGGACAAGGCCTGTCTCGCGGCGGACCTAAAGCTGATATACGCCAACGCCTCGGCCACATTCGCCGTCTACAGCCTGCACGAGCGGCGGGAAGTGGGACTGTTCAAGGGCCTCGACGGCGTCGTCAACGGCATCTGCGTGGACGCCGACAACGCGCTCGTCGCCGGCGTCGGCTTTGGACGGTACCTGGCCGTGCACGATGCCCGCACGCGCGCGCTCAAGACGAGGGTGTTCGTCAAGACGGCGGGCTGCTGCGTCGTGGTGCTGGACGGCAAGGACGAGCCCATTGACGAGCCCGAGAACCGCGACGAGGTGGAAGAGGACGTCTGGGACGACATGGAGGAGGTCGAGGCGGCGCGCGAGGCGGACGACAACGACGGCGACGGCGACGGCGATCGCGTCATCAAGGTCCGCGTCAAGAGGAAAAAAGACAGCACACGACAGGAGGTGGGGAAGAAACAGAGGATCGCTGGGGAGCAGTAGTATTTACCGTAGGGAGCTTACTCGTTTTCGGGATTATGTGTCTTTTTCAGCTTCCCATGTATGTACTTATCTACCTGTTCATATCCGCCCAACGATACGACGACGGCCCGCCGTGGTGAGCAACGATGCTGAGATGCTGAGATGCGCCCCAGCCAGGGTCGTCAGATGCGATGTGCGGCTCTCCGTCTGGCGATGCTCGTGCTCCGCGAATACTCCTGGGGATCCGGCTCGGGCAGGAAATCGAGAGTGTATGTACTTATAGCTAGTCTCCCACCCGGGACGAAATACTGAATTGATCAAACACACACACACGACAAGAGGATAGCCGTCGGGCGGAGACTTGTGAGCGCTCTCGTGTACGCAGGCAGGACGGAGAGTTCGGTATTGCTCGAGGAACCGGAACCCCCTTGACGCGGAACCGCTCCAGGAGGAGGAGGCCGAAGCAAAGGCCGAGGCGGAGAAGTCACGATGTTCACGGATGGGTCACAACTAGACGATGGAGCCACTGGCTACACGGCGGTGTGCGGAAGAATGGCCGGTCCTGGTTGTGGGCATCAAAAACCCACATGGGCTACGACCAGGAGGCCTACGATGCGGAGTGTGCCGCCCTCGCCGGGGCGCCGGAGACCGCTTCGAGAGAGCAGACGACTCCGAAACGGGTCACGGTCTTCACCGATGCAAAAGTGGCCAACAGACGGATGGCCTCGGAAGAGACTGGCCCTGGCCAGAAGTACGCGCTCCAGGCGAGAAAGCACATCGCAGTGCTAAGGAAGGCGAGGCCGGACTCCGCCATCGAGATCCGGTGGTGCCCAGCGTACGAGGGAGCCCCAGGGAACGAGAAGGCCGACGAATGGGCCACGCTCGCGGCGGGGGAGCCAGACGCCCGCGGGGTCGAATGGACACGGACCGGCCGCGGACACGCGCGATGCCGCGATCCCCAGATACCTCGCGCACCTCAAGCGGGAGATCACGGGGGAGAAAGTGGCAGAAGCCCGGCAGTGGGCTGGAGGCCGGACCTCCAGGAAGAAATATACGATGCCGAAGAGTCAGAGGCCCGACGGCGCGGTTGCGGGTGGCTCCAAGAGGCTCGCCTCAAGGTTCTACCAACTAGAGACAGGTCACTGGTTATCCGGGCAGTGCCTACATTGGACGAAGAGCCGCCCCACGGCCCAGTGCTGGTGGTGCCGGTGTCGGAAGCAGACGAGGGGCCGCCTCTTCAAGGTGTGTTCCGAGTTGGGGGGGGGGCAGGAGGTACTGTGGGCGGAGATGCCGAAGGAAAGCGAGAGGAGGAAACACCGGTTTACGATCCGGGGCCTCCCCGCCGACAAGAGGTACAGCCAGGCAGTGCCAGACTTTCTCTCTACTACGGAAGTGGGAAGGCTGGTGCTGGCTGAGGACGACGCGGAGAACGAGGCGTCGGAATGGGAGCTCCGGGATCGTAGGGAGCGGGAGGAGGAGAGAAGGGACTACATACCGCTGTTCCTACCCGCAGCATCCGCAGACGGGGGCTAGGGGGCGGGTCGCGCTTTCCTTTGTTTCTTTTCTTTTGTCTTTTTTCCTTTTTCCTTTGTTTGGTCTCTTTTCCGGTGTGATTTCTGTGGTGCGTATGTATCATGTTTTCTTGGGAGGGGGAATATGAAGGGGGAGCCTGCTACGTGCCGCCACCGCGCGGACAGCGGACTGGGAACCTGGATAGAAAGTGCGCCGCCATAGTCTCGATAAGGCTGCATGCGAGTATGTATGAGTAAATAAATAAAATAAAATAAAATAATCTGCCAACGTCCGCCTCGTGATTGGAGTTCAGGTATATGTCCCTACTGTGTAGCTAGGTGTGTAGTTCAAGGGAGGGTAAAATAAATAAAAAAACGTAGTTTCCCGCTGGCCGGATATTGTTGTTGTATCAGGGCGTGAAAAACACGTATTTTGACCGTGCTGATACTAGATAGTATCTATGTCACTCTCATTTCGGGCGCGGTCGATACATATGTAGCTCCGTTTCCTCCACGGTCACAAGTCCCCCAAGGCTGGCGAGAAGCTGCCATACAGCGGCCCATAGAGTAGATACATTGCATACAGTTTTTTTTTTCTTAATTCATTACTCGCATACGACCTAGATACGTATGTAGCTATCCGCAGGATTCGAAACCAAGCATAAGCAGTCTTAGACTTCCTACGCACCGCGGAGGTGGGGAAGTAGGGTGGGCCCGTGCACAGTACCACCGAAGCCGTGTGAGGGACGAAGAAGCAGGGGAAGCGGAACGAGGACAGGAGGCGGGCAACCAGGCGTGAATACCTGGTGGACTGTTCGAGGTCGCAGCGGACGGCGAACAGGAAAGGACTGCACATAATATCGTCATGATCCAATAGGGTCGCATACGATCAATGAATCATCATCATCATCATCATCGAAACCAAGCATACATACAGATGATGATGATGATTCATTAATCGTATGCGACCCTACTGGATCATGACGATATTATGTGCAGTCCTTTCCTGTTCGCCGTCCGCTGCGACCTAGTCCGCCAGCGGCCGCCCCCGCCCGGCCTGTCCCGAGAGAAAGAAAGAAGATAGAGAAAGAGAGTGACAGAAAGAAAGAGAGAAAGAAAGAAAGAAAGATAGAGAAAGAGAAAGAGAGTGGCAGGAAGAAAGAGAGAAAGAAAGAAAGATAGAGAAGGGGAGTGACAGAAAGAAAGAAAAGATAGAGAAAGAAAGAAAGAAAGACGAGAGGCCAACTCGATCACCTGACAAAGCCCCCAGTCCACGCCCGCCCGCCCGCCTCCTGCTCTCACTCCGCCCCCCCCGCTCCTTTCTCCTCTGCTTCTTCGGTCTCGCCCGGCTTCGGTGGTGCTGCGCTCGGTCCCACTCTACATACATACGAGTCCCACCTTCGTGGTGCGCAGGAAGTCGAGGATCGCGCTGGTGCACCGCTCGTCTGCGAACAAATCTCGGATCGTGAACCGGTCCTTCCCCCTTCCGGTCTCCTTTCGTACTTCCGCCCACAGAATCTTCTGTTGCGACTTCCACTCCTTGCAGTGTTTGAGCATATGTTCCCTCGTCTGTGTCTTGTATCGGCACCTTCCACACTCTGCGTTGTCCGCGTTCTTTCGTCCATTGCAGGTATTGCTTCGTCCGTTGGCTTTTCGTCAGCCTGTACTTCCTTTTTCTGACTCGTTCCTCAGCCCAGCTCCTCGCTTCAGCCCACTCTTTCTCCGCTATCTCCCTTCTCAGGTTCGCTCGGGATCTGGGAGGGGACATTCTCCGCGCTCCATACTGATCCCCATACCTCAGCCACTCTACCCCCCGGGCGTCCGGCTCTTCCGCTGCCTGCTTCGCCCATTCGTCCGCCTTCTCGTTGCCCTCCACTCCTTCATGGGCCGGGCACCATCTGATCTCCAGCATACATACAACAGATGACATGCGACGACAGCGGCGGAGTGGTAGATGGCGAGTGATCTCGCGAGATTTCGTGCCCAACTGCCCACCCACCTCCCAGGACCGGCAGTTGACGCTGCAGATAGCCCTGCGTGCACCGATCGGGCTGTGCCTGCGACACATTGCCATCTAGCACATGCATCGCACGTGGCAGCCCGGAGACCATCCGAGCTCCAGGCGGAGTCTTGCTGCCGCCCGTGACTAGGTACGCACGACACCTGCTGGGCATCTACATATGTGCATACTTTCCTCGCGGGTAGTATGTGCGGGAAACTCCGTCAACCGTGTCCTCGAACTTGCCGGAGCAACTTCAGCCCGCCCACTGGTCGCGATAGTTGGCTGGGCTGACGATGCGCAATTCGCGGTGGGCGGGGCGGGCGGGCGGCGATGTTTCGCGCATCATACGCTGGCGTACATATGTAGAGTACTGTGGCCTGATTCGTATATAGATTGATCGTGATTTTTTTTTTCCGAGGGCGAGAATCGCATGATCTGTCCAGGTATAAATATAGTGTCAGTCGCTTATGTTTGTCCGGGCTGGCATGGTGCAGAACAACTAACCAGGCCCAGCTCTCCCCCGGTCTTGTCTTGTCTCGGGGGCAGGGAGGAAATCGCAGACCATACGTAGGTTCGGAGTGGAGAGATATATACCCAGGTGAGGGCGGTGTTGAAACTCCGCGGCTGCGTGAGTTGGCTCGACTTGACTTCTGTTGCGATCTATGTAAGTACGAGTGTTGTGTGCACCGAGAAGACGTTGGAGTTCGGAACCCTGAACCACCGCCTTCGGTCCCGGCTGCGAACCCTTGATATCTTCATCGGGTGCTGCAGATTGTCTGTGCTCACATGGGCTGATGTCCGGCATCGGTAATCCGCCCGTCACCACCACGCCAGCCGGTCGTTCGGACGCTCCAGGTGTTTTTTTTTCTTCCACGGATGGATGGGCACCGCTGCGGTATGGGCGGTCTGGCGGGAAAGAAGTGACGACTACTGCCTGGCTCCGATCTGAGCACAGAGCCGGGGAGAATGGAAGGAAAGAAGGGAGGGGCCCCTGAAGAATCGGGCTCCACAGACTACCGAATGGACACCGTAGGGTGTCGACTCTTTCATACGATACCCCACGAGATTTGTCAGAGATCAAGCCCACAAGCGCCGAGGAGGAGGCGTGATCACCGCGGATACCAGGTCGGGAAATGCGCGTTCGCCACTCTTGCCGTTCGTATGGCGGCCTGGTCTAGCTGGCGCACGGCGCTCGCCCCGTTTCCATTGCGGGGCTAAGTGTCTGGTAGGCTGCGGGTATGTTGGATAGATTGTGTCGCGGAAGTGGCGTGTCGTCGGTTCCACTCCGAGATATACATACCCCTGCCGTCGAAATATTTCCCAACTAACTTCTCCTGCAGCGTTGTTCCTCGCAAGATGTTCCCGCCAATGCATCGGCACCGGGGATCTCGAGACCTACTTAAGGACGCTGTCGTGCGGTGGCTCGTTGCATGGCTGTGATAACGACCTCCGGCAACAGCCAAACGATTCCCGTCCTAGAAACCCGAGCCACTCTCCATACACATACGGCCTCCTCCTCTCGTCCGTCCACGGAAGATAATCATAGCCTACACTCGGCAACAGTACGGAAAGAAAAAACCCTCCTCGAAACCGTGGACGTCCTCCTTGACAATCGCTTCCAGTGGGGTTTCCATTCTTTCCGGAGAAGGACGTGTACTTCTGCATGAAGGGCAACATGTGGGCCGACTACCCGTTTCCGCTGATATCGACTCCGGCCGTCGACCGCGGCGTACGTTTTTCCCCCTCACTCCCACTTGCCGCGAGGGGACTGGCTGACCGCGAACAAGTACACGGACCAGTTCGTCCGATCGTCGTCAACGATGGCGCTGACGCACAACGTGTTGATCCGGGGCATGAATGCCATTTACCTCCAGTGCGAGAACGTGACGCCCGGCACGACCTACGACTTCCTCACCTTCTGCCAGTGCTGGAGCGAGATGCTGCACAACCACCACGAGTGCGAGGAGGTGGCGTACTTCCCCGCGATCGAGAAGGCCGTCGGCGTCGAGGGCCTGGCCGAGTCCAACCTCGACGAGCACGAGGTGCGTCTCTCCCCCCCCCCCTCCTCCCGGTCCTTGCGCTCGACTGACGCCCCGTCGTCGGCAAGGCGTTCATGCCAGGCCTGCGCCGGTTCGACGACTACGTCTACAACGCAACGCCGCACACGTTCTCGGGCGCGGCGCTGTACGCGATCCTGGACTCGTTCGCGGCCGCGCTGCAGATACACCTGACGGACGAGATCGTGTGGATCCAGTCGCTGAGCAAGTACGCGCATCTGGACTTGGCCGCGATCGACGCGCAGCATGGCCGGTACGTGAAGGCGCACTCGTCGCGGCTGCGGCTGCTGCCGTACCTGCTCACGAACCACGACCGGACGTACGAGGGCGGCATCCATGCCTGGTGGCCGATCAGCAACCGCGTCCGCGACCTCTTCCTGCGCTACGTCTGCACACTGTGGAACCGCGGCGCCTGGAAGTACTCGGCCTGCTCTCTCGCCGGAAAGCCCCGCCGCCTCCACGGCATCCGCTGGGAGAGGCTCGACGGCGACCTCACCGCCGAGACCGCCTTGGTCGAGCTCGACCTCGAGGCCGGCCCCAAACCCCCCGAAAGAGCCCACACGCGCGTCGGCAGCGACGCCCAGCTGCCGCCCACGCACAGCCCCAGTGAGAGCCAGTTCAACTCCAGGAGCGCGGCGAGGCTGGTCTGAGCTGGGGAGGATAAAACGGAGGCGGGCTAGAGGGGTGGGGGAGGGGGTCATCTTTTTCGCGGGCGTTTGATTTTGGTCATGGGTGGGCATTTTGGGAGGTCGGCGCGATGTAGACCATATGTATTTTTGTTCCCTACATTTTCTACCTGTATACCTGCTCACTTGAGATGGTAAAGAATGTGGAGATTCGGAGCATGAGGCGGCTAGGTACGTTTCCTCCCGTGAACCTGTGGGTCCGGAGATGTTGCAACAAGCTTGGCTGCTGCTGGGAAGAGTGGATGGCCGAGAGCGAATGGAAGAACCTACTGACTCCGAGCCAACGAGTCTCAGGATCGATGGGAACTCGAGAGAGTGAAGCGTTGCGAGAGGTGAGGCGACCTCGTCGAGGCTCCATTCGCTTTTGCTTCTAGTCGTTATTCACATTGCTTACCCTTCTGTAGTCAAATAGGTACTATTGAAGCTTCTGTTTCCCTCCCGACGGCGTCGCCGTCGCTCGGAAAGGCCGTACAAATTCGCTTCCGTGGGGCCAAAATTTCCTGGCGACCGTGAAGAGTGTGGCTAGTACAGCTGCGTGCACGATGGTTTTTGTTTTCTGTTTATTCATTCATCGCATGCGACCTAGCTAGATGCACACTGTCCGTTTCGCGTCCGCAGTCCGCGCCGAAGGCGCCTCATTGCCAGCTCCTCTTCGCCCTCCGCCCTCCGCCCGGGCCTGTCCCAAGAGTGATAGAGTGCACTACGCAAGGAAATAAAAAAAAACACCGCCCCCGGGTCCTACTGCTCCTCCGCGGACGCCATGAAGGAGGGCGTGGGGAGAAAAAGCGGCTGAGTTCCTCACCCCCGGCACCAATCGGAGGAGAAGTGGGCGGAGGCACGTCAATGGGCGGGGGGCCGAACCTCCAAGAAGAAGTACCGGTTGCCTGAGAGCCAGCGGCCCGATGCGGTAGCTGGGAGCACCAAGAGGCTCGCCTCGCGGTTCTACCAGCTCAAGACGGGGCACTGCCCGACCGGGCAGTACCTCAACTGGACAAAGAGCCGTCCCACCCCGCAATGCTGGTGGTGCCGGTACCGAACGCAGGCCCGGGACCAACTCCTCAAGGAGTATCCAGAATGGAAGCCGCAGCAGAAGATCCTGTGGGCAGAGGTGAAGAAGGAGACCGGGAGGTGGAAGGACCGGTGGAAGGTGCGGGACCTACTGGCCGACGGGAGGTGCAGCCGGGCGGTGCTGGACTTCCTCTCGACCACGGACGTGGGCAGGCGGGTGCCGGGGGTGGAGGAGGATGACGCCGTGAGCGCGGTGTCTGAGCTGGAGGTGCGGGAGTGGATGGAGGAGCAGGGAGCGGGAGCGGGGGAGGAGGGCGCTGGGGGAACTCCACTGTTCCTACCCACGCCTGACTTCATGGCGACCGCAGGAACGGCTTAGGCGGGGGACGTTGGCATTTCCTTCGCTCTTTCCTTTGTAATTTCCTTGGTGCGCACCACATATTCTCGGGACAGGCCTGGGCGGCGGGCAAAGAGGTGCTAGCAACGTGCCGCCACTGCGCGGACAGCGGACAGGAACTGGACTGTACATAATCTCGCCATGATCTCCATAGGTCGCATGCGAGTAATGAATAAACAAACAAACAAAAAAACCCCCCGGCACCAAGCTCCTCTGCCTCCGCCCTCCTCTCCTCTTCCTTCTCCCTCCGCTGGAGTTCCCACTCCGACGCATCACTCAGTACGTCTTCCTCAGCTGGAGCTGGGACAGCGTCCGTGGTGGAGGGGAAGTCCAAGATCGGCTGGCTGCAGCGCCCGCCGGCAAAGAGGTCTTGGGTCTTGCACCGGTCCTTTCCTCTTCCTGTCTCTCTTCGCGCCTCTGCCCACAGGATTTTCTGCTGGCGTTGGTCCTGTAAGGGCACCCACCAGCACTCACCGGTGGGCTGCCTCTCCACCCACGCGAGGTACTAGCCGGTGAGGCAGTGGCCCGTCTTCAATTGGTAGAACCTCGCAGCGAGCCGCTTACTGACGTTTCCTGGGCCTGGGTCCAGCCCCTGGCGTGGTTTCCGGAGTCGGCTGCACCGGTATTTCTTCCTGGTAACCTTGGACACTGCCCATGCCTTTGCTTCCTGCCACTTGGCCTTCGTGATCCAGTGCTTCATCTGAGCCAGTGATCTGGGGGGTTGCGGTCTTCGTCCTGGGGGGTCGCCGTACTGCCCAGGTCGAAGGTGTTCAACACCGTGAGCGTCCGGCTCATCCGCCGCCAGCTTTGCCCATCAATCCGCCTTTTCATCCCCTGGTACCCGCTTTTGCGCAGGGCACCAGCGGAGTTCAATTGTAACTTCCGGCCTTCTCCTACGCATGGTCACGACGGGTCTCCTTGCCTCAAGAGCATACCTCTGGCCAGGACCAGCCCGCCTGAGCCCATCCTTTGGATCGCTGCTTGGGCATCTGTATAGATGGTGGTGTGGGAAAGGGACCGGAGTGCGGCGGGCGTGTGCGATGGAGCTACGGTGATGGTGATGATGATTCATTAATCTTATGCGACCCTCTTGGATCGTGACGATATTATATACAGTCCTTTCCTGTTCACCGTCCGCTGCGACCTCGAACAGTCCGCCAGCAGAAAGTCTAGGATCGCGCTGGTGCATCGCTCGTCTGCGAACAAATCTCGGACCGTGAGATGGAGCTACGGCTGCCTTCGCTGCTGACAACGATATCCATCTGCGAGTGATAACGCGTGCTTATCTGTCAGGCCCAGTTGAAACGGTTATGATTAGCCCCGTATATTGCCAACTTCCAAGGGGGCAGACCCTGGTAGGGCTCATGCATCACTCGCGGCGGCTCTGGCCGGGTGATGAAAACGTGGGAAGGGAATACTCTGCCACCTGTTTTATTTTGCCCACGATGCATTCCCCACCGCCGTAACAGCAACAGCACCTCCACCTCTGTCCCCCCGCACACTGCTGCAATGTCCTCGCTCGCCCACCTCAACGACGCCGAAGAGAAGGCCAAGATGCTCCGCGGCGAGCTCTACCATGCGTTCGTCCCGTCGCTTGTCGCCGAGCGCGCGCGCTGCAGTGCCGCCTGCCACGCCTTGAACACCGCCAGTGGTCCGACCCGACTTGAGCGCGCCAACCTCTGGAACGCGTAGCTTTCCCCCTGCGCTTCCACTCTTCGCCGGGCGCTGACACGCTCAGGATCACGAATGCGCCGGCGTTCCCCGCGGACACGCCCGAAGCTGCGCTCGAGCACGAGCCCTGGGTCGAGGCGCCGATCCACATCGACTACGGCGTGCACGTGCGCTGCGGCGAGAACGTCTTCATCAACTTCAACTGCACCATCATCGACACGTGCACGGTGACCATCGGCGCGCGCACGCTGATCGGCCCAAACGTCTCGCTGTACACCGGTTGCCACCCTCTCGACCCCGACGTCCGCCGCGGCACCGCCGGCCCCGAGTTCGGCAAGGAGATCCGCATCGGCGAGGACTGCTGGATCGGCGGCGGTGCTACCGTGCTCCCCGGCGTCTCCGTCGGCAGGGGCTCCGTCATCGGCGCTGCCAGCGTCGTTACTAAGGCCGGTTCCGTTCGTTCGTGGGCGGGGGAGACAGCCGCCAGTGCTGATGGCTGTGTCTGCAGGATGTCCCCGAGTACTCGGTCATCGCCGGAAACCCCGCTAGAGTTGTGAGACGCCTGCGGCCCGTCGAGGAGAATGTCGCCCGTGAAGACGTGCGGGCATTGCTGACGCGGCTGGAAGCCTTGGAGGCGGAGGCAAGGGACATAAAAGGGCAACTTGCGGCTGCTAGTTAGTCACATAACTGCTGGCAACGGAGAGCCACGAGGAACAATATCAAGACAAGTGCTTCGAATCGCACCTTGGGAAAACTGGCATCCTTTGCATCGCACCTGAAACGAGATCAAAATGGATTCATTCTCCTGCTACCCATCTACCATTCACTTCGTCTTCCTCGCTCCGCCGTATTACCCGCCAGATCGTCCCGGAACATGTCCGTCGCGAGCAAACCCCACATCTTGATCGTCGGCGCCGGAGTCTGCGGTCTCTGCTTCGCACTGCAGATACTCACTTACGCCGCCGAATTCTACACTGTCACGGTGTTCGAGAAGGTGCGTCCCTGTACCCCACACCCCTCCGCGTGCACAGCACCGCTGACGGCCGGAGCCAGGCCCGCAGCGCCGACCCCGCGACCGGCTTCTGCATTATCCTCTCGCCCAACGCGATCCGCATCCTGCGCGCGCTCTCGATCGACCTCGTCGCAGCCGACGCCGCGCGTCCGCTGACGCACACGCGGTTCCGCTCGGCAACGGGCTCGCTGCTGCTCTCAGGCGAGTCCGGCAGCACTGGGTCCTTCCTGACGGTCGAGCGGGGGAAGATGATAGCGACGCTGCTGCGACGGCTGGGGGAGCTAGGGGGCAGAGTGGCGTGGGAGCACAAGCTCGTGGGCTTCACCACCGACGCCTCGCGCTCACACGTGGAAGTCGCGTTCGCCGGCGGTGCGCGTGCGACGGGATCCCTCCTCGTCGGCGCGGACGGCACGTGGTCGACGGTCCGCCGTGGGCTGCCGCAGCCGCACGCGCCGCTCTTGCCGCCGTGGAGTCTGCCGCTGCTGCGGCTGCTGTCGCCGCTCCTGCGCCGGCGGGCGGACGACGCGTGGATGCCGCAGCCGACGCGCTGGACAGCGCTGTACGGGATCTCGCCGCCGCTGCCGTCGCGCCTCATCACGGCCCACGGCGCGCTACAGCTGTACATGCGCGCCGGCCGCCCGGGCGCGTACGCGACGTACTCGCTCGCGGGCGGCCGACTGTTCTGGGTCTGCTACGAGAGCAGCGCTCCCTCGCGCACGCCGTTCTCGGCGTGCGACGCCGAGCGCGCCCGCGACGAGTTTGCCGGCGCCGTCTACGGCGAGGACGCCGACGGCACCCTCGCCGACGTCGTCACGGGCAGCGGCAGGATCGCCAAGGTCCGCCTCTGGCACGCCGTCTTCGAGAACACCTCCGACGGCCGCGCCGTGCTCCTCCTCGGCGATGCCGCCCACCCGCAGACAACATTCCTGGGCCAGGGCGCCGGCAGGGGTATCGAGGAGGGCGCCGAGCTGCGCCGGGCGCTGCTGCGCGAGGCTTGGGGCGCGACGGGCGTGGGCGTTGGAGTGGCCGGGTTCGTAGATGGCGCCAGGCGGCGCGGCAGGGACGTCGCCAACGGCGGCTGGTGGGCCGGTTGTCTGGTCATGGGCGATTGGTGGTGGAGCAGGACGGCGCGGGACTGGCTGCTGGCTTATCTCTCGTGGCGCGAGAAGAGAACGAGACGCACCGCAGGTGGGACGACCGCGCCGCCGTCGGTCGAGCCGCGCAAGCCGCGCGATCACTGGTTGTTCGACTACTGCGTCCCCGCCGAGACCGAGGAGGAGTTCCGGACTGCGCAGAGGCTGCTGCGGGCGGAGGATCGCGACGGGAAGCGAGGGCACGGCTGCAGCGCGCCGACGCGGCGAGTGATGCTCTATGCTCTCGCCGTGCTGCTCGGCGTCGCGCTCCTGTTCGTCGGCGCGGGTGCGTGGGCTTGGCAAGATGGCTAGCTGTCGCGTCCTGTAGATATGAATTTAGCTCGCCGTGGGTGGAGCGTCCGTCGCATCGACGCCGATGCGTAGTGAGGGATCGTGGGTCCGCAATCGCAAAGCCAACCGCGCGAACGGCGTTCCGTCCGCCCGGAATGCCGAGACCTCCTCCGTGCCAGGACCAGCGAGCAGCGAGTGCGGGGTGCTCGCCGTGCGGTTGTGTGTGGGTAGTGCCGCGCACAAAAGGGACATAATTTTACGGCCTTTCCGTGGACTACATGCGGAAGACGTCGAACATCATGCGAGCGGTTGGTGGGTGTGATCCTGTGGCACCGGATTTCTTTTTTTTTTAAAAAAAAAAAAAACTCAGAGCGGCGTCTGGCCGGGCCCGGCAGTCTTCGGTAAGTTCATCCAAATCCTACCAGAACGGACTAGGGAAGTTGGCCGGACAGGAAGGACTGTTGCGAGGCCTGCCCGCGACCAACTTCTGAAGCCCCACTCCCGTGCCCCAATCTAATGCTCTCATCAGTAACCACGCTCCATTGTTCGAGCCTCCGGATGGGTCTCGATCCAAGTGGACTCAAGCCCATCACCAACTCGGCGGTTTTCTCGATAGGAGAAGCGCTCCCAGGATCATTACTCCCCACATCATATCTATAGCTTTCAAGGCCGAGCAATGTCGCGGATAATATCTACATATGTGCACGGACATCCCCATGATAACAGCCGATATGGCCCCTATGAACGGGAAGAATAACACCCACGCCCAACCCGGGATGGGCGACAAAGCAAACCACCTGCATGACAAAGCCGGCTACATACGCAGCCAGAGGACTCCACTCGACGACGTCGAACACGATCCCAAACCCCACCATCGCGGCGCAAACAACCATGGCCGCAGTCAAACACACGCTTGCAGCAGGCACGACAGTCTCCCACGACAGCCAGTCCACAGCTCGACTCAGGTGATGAAGGCATTCCCGTACCACTTCGGTTTGGGTGGCATCCAGATCAGCCCAATGAGCCAGTATGGTAGACAGCAACAGGGTCTGCACAGTTGCCCAAGAGGATACGTATATACACAAACCCGCAAGCGAAGAATACTGGTGCTCCCGAGACGACGCACAGCTTTATGGCTATGAACACGATCGGGAATGATGCAAGGGCTTCGATTCGACGAATCTTGTGGGATGTTCCCCAGCTGGTATCTACATGCATAGTGTCGGAATAGTCGGGTTCGTATGGCAAAAATAGAATCCGAACGAGTTTCCACATCTACTCTATGGGCGTACATACTTTCAATAATGGAGTCGATGGGAAGAAAGCAGATCCGAGAACATGGGCTAGACAGTTTACGGGATTTTTCAGAGTGCGGGGATTTTTTTTTGTTCCGCATCTGGAGACCTTAAATAGATCACGGCGAGCCTTGTCGAAACCAGGATTGAGAAGGAGAAGAGGAAAATATATACACTACATAGATATGTACCGAAGCTAGGGCCATAAAACTCACAAACCAGAAAACTAGCTAAACTACAGAAGTCAATTTAGCTCTAATCTAGAGTATGTAGTTGGGTTGCGATGAAACTTTCAGACTTGCTGCAACACGAGGTCAGACTTTCGTCGCTTTGGTTACCAGCCAAAGTGTAGGTTTAGTCGGACAAATACAAAGTCTGAGGGAGTTTTTCATCATGGCTTGTTTTTCAAGGAATCCCCTTTAGCCGGTTTAATGGTCGGCACGTCAGATGATGTTTAGCGGCAGATTCTCACGCCTGACTTCGATTGTTGGCAAAGCTCCTCCAATATTCTGGTCAATTAAGTTCACCCTTAGAGTAGTTAGAGACTAAAACCTTGTGTCTTCTTATTAGTATCTAACCTGCCTGGTGGACTTTCGTCTCGATGCATCGAGCTAATGCCGATTCAGTGCGGGGATTTCGGTGGAATGTGATTCTTACTGCCGTATTGTCCGAGTTCGGCTAGTGAGTACAACACAGCCTAGATACACATTCGGAGCTGCACGCAGCCCCATCGGTACTATCCAAGCAGTGTCCACATTCTCTGGAGCATCATGTGTGCGCCGAGGGAGTTGTCTCAGAGAAAAACACCAACAAGGTCCGACAATGTTCGTACATACATACGTGCCGCCTTTTACCCCGCCCGAACGCGCACGGCTGGCGAATATCTATCTACTCTATTCACGACCGCCGCCGCTTCAGAAGAAAAAAAATCTGGATTTTAATCCCAAGCCCAATCCTGGCAGGTTCCACGGCGGTTATCACTTTGGGAGGGGGGAGGGCGATGGACACATCCCGACCGCAACCAAGTCGGATGGAACAACCATTGCCGTTCTGGCTCCCTACGACGGACACGCCAGGCAGAGGATTGCGGGTTTCACGCGATGTCACTCGAATGCCGGGATTCCGCCGATTACGACGTGTTGTTTTCCGCCGCGAAGTCTCTCGCTGCTGTTCGGACGACCCAATGCAACAGGCCTGTTGCACCTTTGCTCTGCGCCGCCGACGGGCAAACATAACGTTACCTGAGTAAGCTGCTTTTCCGCCGCCGGGCATCCAGCTGGAAGAGGAATCCCCGCGTCCGACCGTGTCCACCCCCCCGCCGCGATGCACGGTGCCATGTCCTCCGATGCGGTGGATCAGTTCAAGCCGTCGCCGCAGCGCATAGCATCACCGCAGCATCGACAGCATCACGGCAAACGCCGGCAGATGCGATATGCGCGCTGATAGGTCGGACCGTGGCTGCGAGGACACAATAGCCCAACCCGCAGAGTCTCGTTGGGGCTACGGCTGCCGGAGGTGCCGCGCTTGCCTTGCTATGTATCTGCGGGGCTTGTTGGCGTCGCGGAGCATTGCTTTTTGGCCACCGACGGAGGGTGGCGGGGAGGGGCCGTCGGGGGCTGTTGGAGACATCGCCAGGGTTGCGCCACTACTGCCGTTGGTGCGTCTTTGCCAATTCCGCTGCGGACACGCCTGAAGCCCTGCTAACACAGCACGCGCCATCACTCGCTGCGCGAACCCGCTGCACCGATCATCGCGTTCCCACCCACTCTGCTCTGTTCTCCCGTCGGGACATCGCAGTCCACTGCGCTCACGACGAACCCCCGCACATCAGTGGCCACGTAACCGAGCACAGCATCGTGCAGCCTCATCCGTTCTCCGTCGTTCCTTCCATCGCGCATTGACCGTGGTGGGAAACCTCGCTTGGCTGCTTAAGCGCCGTCCCCCCCCGTCGGTCCTCTGCTGACGCTGCATTGCATTTGCATGGGTAGGTATGTATGTATGTAGTTAACGAACAGGTTCGGGCTAGACACACGGTTAGCCTCGGGGATCGAACCTGAAAATCCAGCGATGGTGGCGTATCCGTCGGACGAGGGAGATACGATTCTGTTGTTTTTTTTCTTCCAGCGGCGAGGCACGTGGGTTCTGTTTGTACGTTCTTTGGCGGCAAAGTCCTGGGTGTTGTTGTTGTTGTAGTTGCTGATCGTCGTCGATGCTGATAGGGGAATGCCATCGCGTGAAGTGAATTTTCAATCCTTCACGATCCTGAACAGCCTCCGGAGAACTATTTATGGAAACCTCTAGATCTCGGGGCACATACACCCGCGAGACGTTGAAACAAAACGCGAGAAACGGGTTTCCCCTTTTCATACGGAGTGGTGGCGTGCTCGCTGTTTGAGTGCTCTCGACGGCGGGCGGGTGCATCCGGGCAGGCATTGCGGGGGAGAGCGGAGGAAGATCGGAGACTGTTCGCAAAACTACTCCCTGGCGAGAAGTTTGCTTTTGCCCCTCCTCCCGAGGAGGAAGACCTCCGTCGCTATCGCCGTCGTCGTCGTTGTCGGAATGCCCGAACGGCGCCTCTGAGTCGAGGAATTCTTGTGGCTGGATAGTCGGCAGCTGCGGCCTGCCTCAGGACGACATATGTAGGTATGCTCCAGGCTGGATGTTTGGCGCCCCGGTCTTCAGCGCAACACCACGCACGAGCACAACGATCAGCGATCCCTTCACGGATACCTACATGCCGTTGACGATGGCGATGGGGGTGGCTTCGCGTGCAAGCATATGTATCCCCAGTTCGCTTTCACTCGCGAGTATATATGTACTCGCACGGGTTGTCGGCGATTGAATGCTTTACGAAGACAATTGGTTTCGGACAAGACAAAAGTTTGAACGCTGGTCAGTAACTGCACCGGGAAGTGACGCTAGTGCAAATACAATTAATCGGAAGTATGTGCTTGAGTCGTGTGGTGAATATCATACCGCCAGTTGACAATCCGTATTCAACCTGACGGCAACGGGGTGACTGTATCTATTCGCACAGCTCCCTCCCCACGGCTCTGCCCTCTTCTCGGCTCCCTCTCTCCCCTCTCTCTCTGTTGTGTCGGGCCGAAGCGGAGCTGGTGGTACATAGTGGCGGTGGCAGCGTGGCGATGGTGTTGTGGTGTTGGTGATGTTGGTTCGTGACACTACCGCAGGCCCCGAGTTAGGGCGTTCAAATCTGCGCTTTCACAACCTCCATGTACAGCACAACTATCTATACCCCATAGCCCCAGATAATCAATCGCCGACAACCCTGTGCGAGGACTCTACATGTGTGTGGTGTGAATTCCGCATTGCGAGATGGGCTGCCGGATGGGCGTTGATTGAGGTCTATTTTTGGCCCGGACGACGGTCGTCGTGATCACCGTGTCCGTCCATGCGCTTGCCCCCTCGGACCAGCTGCGCGGTCTCCCGTGCATGACGCACGCACAACTCAGATGCTGGCGAATTCGCCAGGGCCAGGGCCGGCCGGCGCGTAGAGGGCAGAAAGCGACGGCGTCCCATTGGCTGCAGGGGATGGCGACCAACGCGACAGGGAGTTCGCGAGTCATTTAGCTGCTCCCCCAGCCCTCCGCCCGTGCCCATCAGTATGCGCTGATCGTGCTCGCTCCTGCAGAATTGGCCCTGCGGCGTGGTGGCCGAAACCTGGCCAATCGTCATCCTCGAAGCGCTTCCCCCCACTTGCTGGACGCTCCGGGCCAACCCCTCCATCACCATCGATGGGCGGCTCTCTTCGTGCCGGCCGTCGAGAATAAAGACCCGCCGTTTCCCCCCTCATCTTCGAATCCTCTTTTCCTTTCTTTCCTCCATCATCGAGCAAGTCTCTTTATCATTCACTCTTCAGGTATTCGAGCTAGTCTCTTACCTTTTTTTCACTCCCCCCCTTTAGTTTACTCCCCAAAGACCTGGTGTCTTAATTTTTTCTGCCCTTATCCATTTTCAAAGTCTGCAAGTCAGCAATTTTTTGTATCCCCCACTAATCAATCTTCGCTCTAATATTACTCATCACCCCCCCCAACTTACATCATGTCTACCTCCGCTGCTGGAACCACCTTCACCCTCCGCACTCCCGCCCACATCAAGAGCTGCCACGTCACGGGCTCTTGGGACAACTATGGCAAGCGCTACCAGATGACGCCTGACAAGGCCGCCGGCGCTGGTTACTGGACTTTGACCCTCAAGTTCGGTGCTACCATGGCTCCCTCGCGCTACTTCTACTACGTGAGTCTGTCCCCCCCCCCGCATCCGGGCTCCTCCGCTGACGAATGCTCTCAGTTCATCCTCGATGGCTACTTCGAGTCCCACGACCCCAACATGCAGACTATCGTCGAGCCCAGCCGCAAGCTGACCCTCAACATCCTCGACTACGGTATCCCCTCTTCCCCCGCCTCGACCGTGTCGTCGTCTCGTTCTTCCCGCCGCTCTTCGCCCTCCTCCGCTTCGTCCGTCTCCTCGCCCACGTCTTCCGTCCGCTCGTCCAAGCGCTCCGGAGGCGTCTACGACCTCCCCTCGCCGCTCGACCAGTCTTCTGAGGACTACTACTACCCGACCTCCGGCCGCACCCCCTCCCCGCACCGCCAACAATCCGAGCTCTCGCACCTCGTGCACCCCAAGCCCCGCAACCCCATGGCCGCCCACAAGCTCACCCTCGACACCAACTATTACGCCGGCCGTCCCGTCAGCGTGATGACCCACGCGGCCACCACCGCCGGCGTCGAGAGCCCCTCGTCCTCCCGCTCGGGCTCGTCCTGCGGCTCGTACTCGTCCCGCGGTTCTTCGCCCATCACTCCCTACGACAGCGACGACGAGGACTGCTACGTGCGCTACGCCCCCGCCCCCAAGGGTGCTGATGCCGACCTTGCCTACCGTCTGGAGCGCGGACTCCGCATCTAAATTCGTCGCCGACTCAATCCCGACGGTACCGGCGCTACTCCAAGGCCGGTTCCATTCCGACGAACCACGATCCAGTCCCTCCCCAACCAATGGATTGCTTACGATTGTTACTTCTACACCTGCGAGAGAGAGAGAGTGTGTGTGTGCCTGAGTGTCTGTGCATAGCGTGGAGAAAAGGAGCATATTTTGAAACGGAGTTTTGGCGATACAACTACGGACGGAACCAAATGGACGATCACTACAACTTTTCACGAGAAGACGGAAGAACCATACCCAACTAGTGTACAACTGCATAGCGTTTGCAACAAAGACTCGGCAGAACCAATGGCCAATCGCAGCGATGAATAACCAAACAAAACCAATAAAAAAAAATATAACTATCAGTTTTTGGGTTACTTCACGTGCTTGCGTTTGCGTTTGTCTGCTTTTTCTTTTTCCTTTTGTTATCATTTTTATCCTACCTCACCCACTCACCCCCTTGAGGAACTGTGGCCTTGGGATTTTAATTCTGACATCTCTTTAATTCTGTTTCTTTCCTTTTCTGGGATTCTTTTTTTTTTCCTGCTCGATTTTTTCGTCGTCGGGTGTCGTAACCATCGGAGGAGAAGAGTTGAACGAGAGGACGGACGGACTGGAGTCGGAGGGATTGACACTTTTCCGGGGACGCCTGGATATCTTTCTCGCTCTTAAACATGTCATTGTCCCGTTTCTCTTTGGTTTTTTTCTCTTGCCTTTCTTTCGTTTTACTCTGTGCAGTTGCGACGTTTATGTCCCCGTGCGTGCGGGAGAAAAGAGGAGGAGGAGGAGATCTCGGCAGAGATGGAGGAACTGGAGAGAAGGTGTTGTGGCTGCAGGGAGAGGGGACGGGGGCGGGAGCCATGTGTGATAGTGCGCCTTATGATGAATGAGATTCGATTACGAATATTTCTCGATCGTGATGGTGATGGTTGTGCCTGCGAATGCGAAGGACAGGGGCATCCATCGGTCGACAGTAGGTGCTGCGAGCGAGGACTGGAACAGTGGGCGAGTGTGAGGAGAGGCGCGTTCGCCCGACGCACAGCTACAACCTCCAGGCAACAGCGCCCGGCGGCGGATGATTTGCATTCTTGGATTGTGCGAGTATCTTCCGTACGCACACAGCTCGGGGCCACGCCGGATACGAACATTCTGTTTGTGCCACTGCGCCCGTCTATCGGCGCGAAATCCCAACACGGGGTGGCGGGAACGTCCAACGGAGCGAGTGCTGGCGTGTGAGTCACCACGATATATATAGAAACTGTATAGATATATCTACCGCTGCGAGACATTGCTGCTCGATCGTACCCGCCGCATCGATTCGTGTCCGCACCGTAGCCCCGCAGGTGCCGACTGACCGAGAATCACCCGACGGCGCCGATAACAGCGAACACCGAGCTGCCACCGTTCCGTGCACCCGGTGGTTGCCGGACATCACCTCCGTTTTCCGGCGGCCACTGAGCACTCCCCTCCCCGCTGCCCACTGTGCGGTAACCGATTCCGCAGGCCG
>Ga0307516_10000775_pt1 | contig 43647 bp, 52 predicted proteins | sample 19_EM_MG_FD_203310 | JGI IMG/M metagenome (GOLD analysis project Ga0307516, IMG submission 203310) | Populus trichocarpa ectomycorrhiza microbial communities from riparian zone in the Pacific Northwest, United States - 19_EM | ecosystem: Host-associated > Plants > Roots > Unclassified | place... | reverse complement strand
GTCTGGGCAGCCAGTATCAAGAACGGGTGGATGAGAGTATGCAACGGCGCAGGGGGTATCGATGCAGCGACATTTGCGAGGGCTTTATCGAGTTCTTCGATGTATATGTCGGCCAGATGAAATGCAATACTAGTAGGAACCTTCGGATCAGACGGACTGTTACAAAAGGTCAACTGAATGCCTTCACGAGGTAGTAAGCACCGCGGACACACCAAAGGGGTCCACCTTGTCCGGTCAAGATGTTGTTGTATTCCCGACACACATCTTGGTCCCAGCCCGTCCGTATGAGAAGACGGAAAGAAGCATTCACGAAACGTCGGACAAGCATGTAATACTTGTCCATCCTGGTCAAAGGTTTCCAACGTAAAGATGTATCTCAAAGCAAGAGAGTCTCGCCTACCGCAGACGATCTATTCCATTCCATTCACGGACGATCGTTCTCCAAAAGCCGCGTAAAAATGAGATTGACGAAGTCGTCGTCGTGATGGTCAATACAAGTTCCGCCAGTTCGCTAGCGAGAGCCTGTTGAACAACTGGTTTGTCGGACATCCAGAAACCATAGAAGATACCCTTCCACAGTCGGTCCATGTCGGGTTTTGAGATGTCATCTCTGGAGGGATCGGAAAGGAAAACGGCGAGGTTTTTTACGGCCTTGTCGCGAATCTTTTTCTCTTGCACACTTTCAAATTAATTCGAGAGACAGAGCCGGGACAATGCGCACCAGTTGAAGCCAAAAACTTCCCCAACGGTGGAGCTGCAGCCGGCTCGGCCATAGAGATGATAAAATATACTTTTTTCAAAGTCCGGTGATAATAAAAGAGCTGATCGTAAATCGATGACCTCATGTCGAAATCGCCCATCACCTGCCACGGTACGTCCACCCCAGCTGGCGTCCTCTATACCTTTAAACCCCTCCCTCTGCAGTCCTCGATACTTCTACCGGAAAACCTGCAGAGGGTGTTGCGATCCGTCTCGAGCTCGACATTGGCGCAACTGTCGAAGTCGGGGATTCTCAGGTTATAGATATATTTCACCCTCTCGCTGAAGGGTGAAGTCCCTCATTATCGCCCCATTATACTTCTTCATCCTTGATAGATGCACAAATGCAGACGGCCGCTGTCCAGATCTCCTGCCTCTGCGTGGTTCGGAGGAGGAGAAGCAGGCGGGAACTGCGCTCGTCGCGCGCCAGACCTATAAAGTCATTTTCAGGACAAAGGAATATTTCGATCTCACCAATCGGAAGAGCTTCTATCCATTGGTCGAGGTTTGTGTGAATGCTTTGGATGTATAAGAATTATGCTCAGATTTTGCCAGATAACTTTCACGATAGAAAACCCCGAGGAGCACTACCATATCCCGCTCTTGATCAGTCCCTATTCCTTTACCACTTACCGGGGAAGTTAATTTCAGGATCGCGTATCAAGTAACCGACCAGGTACCATTAAGCAGCACGTATGTGTTGATCTACGCAATGACGGAAGAGAGCCATCGTGCATCTATGAGACATGCTTGGAATGATGAAAAAGATAAATAGTGCAGGAATGATAGAATAATATGACAAGAGTAGTTCAATGAACACGTGTACCAGAGCGACGAGAGAGAGCAAGGATTGAAGGAAGTTGAATGAAATGTGCATCAGCGGACGAGGACATTGTCGTATTGAATGCCTTTGAGAGTTCTTCCCTGCATAGCCGACTTGACATTCACCAAGAATTGGTCGCGGTTCTTGCTCATCTCTTGTGCAGCGTCTGTGGAAGGCGATATTCAACTAAGCTGGGGAAAGTGTCAGAAAGTCAAGGTTGCAAACCTTTGTTGAGTGGGTCGTCGGCGTTCGGCTCCAAGAAGAGATATTGCAATCCAACCATGACGGAGTTGAGGTTGAGAACGGGCTTCCAGTCTTCTCGCAGAATGTTTAAACACACGTTTCCCTCGAGATCAACGTTGGGGTGGTATATCTGGTTCAGGGTTGAGGTAAGCGAGACATTAAACACGTTTCAAGCTCACTGTCTGCGTGCACTTGACCTTTGGGGGGTCGTGTGGGTAGTTGGTGTTGATGGCAAAGGAAAATTTAAAAGCGCCACCCTTGTACATGCCTGTTCAGTCGGAGGGTTCATCAGAGCGGTAAAACACTGGATGAGAAACGCGTGTATACCCTCGTCTGGGGTGATGGTCAAGCTGAAGTTGAGGAGATTAGCAGGATCGGGGAAGTGGGTCTTCATAGTGGGCGGGAGATCTAGTTCTGTCAAGTCTGGGGCGAGCAAAAAGTGAGCGGGATATTTAGGGTTGAAGGCGTGCTACATGCCTTTCTGGACCCGTATCTGGGCGGCGCTGGTCTTTGGCTTCTTCTTTGCAGCCGCGTCCTCATTCTTCTTCATGCTCCAGATCTAAAAGCTCATGAAAATGCTAGCTGCGACGGAGGGAATGACTCACTTTGATCATAGTTGGTGGTGGTCGGTGAAATACAAGTGCTTAGGTCATGTGTCGGCACCCTGTCGATTCAATGCAGACCACATGTATCCTGGCCAGCCTGCCATGTCCCTCCCACATGAGCCCTCCATGGACCTCCCAGTCATTGATCTCGATCTCTTCCTGTCCCAGCCTCGCGATTCCCCCGAGGTGATCGCCGAATGCAAGAAGGTGAACACATTCCTTCCAAATCTCCATCATCTAATTGGGCTTTCAGGCTGCCGATGCTCTTATCGTCTACGGTGCTCTCGTTCTGCGAGATTCCCGCGTGTCTGAAGACGACAACTCCACGTTTCTCGATCTCCTCGAGGATTATTTCGCTCAGCCGGAACAAGACATCCAACGCGATGAACGTCCAGAGCTTAGCTACCAGGTCGGCGTCACTCTCGAAAACACAGAGAGACCCAAATGTGCCGTGGACGAGCCCTGCCTTCACATCATCGAGAAGCTCGACCCAGCGGAAAGACCATTGGATATAAGTGCTCATTTCCCAGACCCAAAGTGCAGATTCTTCTGGAAAATGAGCGAGAGACCACCTTACGAAACACAATTCCCCGGTCTGAATGCATCCAACATCGTCCCTCAGGCCGAGCATCTGCGCGATCGATGGGCCCCCATTATGGAACAATGGGGAAAATCCATGAAGAATGCGTATGGGCTGTCTCCATCTCACCGATGACTGACCAAATTCTCCATCAGTGTCGGTAACCTTGCCGTGATGACTGCCCTGGGACTTGGATTGCCTGCAGAGACATTCAAAGATGCAGGCAGATATGGGTAGGTTCTTCATTGTGACGTATCTAACTACTCACCTCAAAAAATAGACCTCATATCCTCGCCCCAACCGCCTCGAATCTTACCAAGTACGGGGAGAAAGACACCATTCTCGCTGGTTTCCATTCCGATCTCAATTTCCTGACTATTCATGGTCGTTCTCGCTACCCCGGTCTCAATATCTGGGCACGCAACACTGGAAAGCGCATCCCAGTCAAAATTCCCAAAGGGAGTTATCTCCTTGTTCAGGCAGGGAAACAACTGGAACATATTACCGGCGGACTGATCAGAGCTGGCTTCCATGAGGTTGTAGTAAATGACAATACGCTTGAGGTACATACTAAATCTTTCAATCGCTTATACTAAATGCTGACATCCTTGCCTTTGTCCAGGCTCTGAAGAATCGGCAAGCTCAATTCCCAGAACGGCCGCGAATCAGGATATCCTCAACCTTCTTCTGGCATTTGTCATCTGACTATGATCTTATACCAATTCCTGAGTTGGCACAACGTGCACAAAGAATCAGAGCCGAACAACTTAAAGTTGGAAAGGATGATGGTGATGTTGTCACATATAAGCCGATGAAAGTTGGGCACCAAGTTCAAAAGTGAGGACGTTTCTACTTCCTTCTTGTCGTGACATAACATAATTGTTTTATCTAGTGAATTGAAGCACATTGCTCTTATGGCGTAACTCAACGCAAGCTGTGGTTGCATGCATATACTTTTCGCAGCTCTAGTTGAAGTTGCTGTCTTCTATACAAATGATAAATGCTGCGAATCTTACATGCTGAGTGCTGTAAATACTTCTAGACACACACTCTAGAGTGTTGACTGGAGGATGTGGTCTGAGCGTAGTCATAAATGACGCATGAGCCGAAAAAGCATTCTTTGATCATAGGGTATTGTACAAACATAGTGTGATTAACAATTCAGGATCTCAGAGAGTATATCTGAAGTCCGGAGCACGGTCCCCCATCATCTGCAGTTCCCGAACAGTATATGTCGCAGGCCCTCCGCTTTCCAGCGCAGCTTTCTCTGAAGCATCTCTCTTGCGATTGATTCGAATGTATGAGAAAACAAGCAAGGGGATCACGATCAAGCCGATCCCAATAAACATCAGTTCAAGAGCATCTGTCGCAGGAATCGCTTATGAAGTTCAAGTGCTGATATCGATAAAAATGCCTCACGTCCGAGAATGAAACGGGGAGAGTCCTGCAAGCGGTAACCAATTACTGCTATTATGCCGCCGATGCTTCCGAGACCACCGAGCATACCCATCCCGATTCCACGTTTGTATTGCCCGGAGAGGTTATTGCCCAACCTGCAAAATCTTTGAGCACGAGCGGACAATGACTAAATGAAAGATGGCTACCATGCACATACGCCAGGGTACGCAGCATAAACTCCAGCGGCGCAAAAGAATGTTCCCATATACTTGACACCGATCGACGCATTGGAAATGTTAACGGAGAAGCCGATGAGGCACAAGGTTAACCCCGCCAGAATGAAAGGCGATCGTATTTTCAGCTTATCCGAGACGTGGGCGAAAGTGTACATCGCAATGGCTGCATGTACATCAGATGCAAAAAAAGGTAGAGCGGAAACGAAAAGCAACGTACTAGCTAAGACATACGGCGGGATGGTGAGGAGCTGAGTATGCGTTGGTGAATAACCGAAGCTGAGAGTATGCCGCGATGAGTCGAAGAAGGTAATTAGGTATTCTTTTTTACGAACGCGTGAATGATCGTTCTGGATCAAACCAGAGTTAGCAAGTCATTAAACAGGGTGCCTTCGATTACTGACGGCAGGAAGAATAGAACGCCACCGACTGAAAGGTAGCAATATTGATGTTAGAGAACATCGACTGTTCGCTTTATATGGATATCGAACTCACGGGGAGCAACAACTGACATAAATACCAGGACGTGCATATATATCTATGACACAATGAGAGGCCTCGAGAAAGCAAAGTCGCCACATACCTGCCAATCTGTAATGGCAGAAATCAATTGGCGCATTTCAAAGTGCTCTTCCTCGCCTACAGACGAGTTGTCATATTCTGCACATAAGTAGAACCGGAGCTCGTGGAAAGATTATTAGGGGCGCACTCTTCTTCCATATAATGTAGGCACGCTCTTCTGGAGTAAGGAATGTGGAGGTTGCTGGGAAATCGACCATAACTAGCAACGAAACATTACGGTGAATGATTTGGTTCATTAGCTGAATAATCACGTACCAACAAATGCAATGATTGCTATCCCAATGGTCATGATTCCTTCTAAAATCTTTTCGGAAAAATGCGTTTTGTTGCGATCGAAGAATTCATTCTGGCACAAGACTTACGAAGATCCAAGACCAACCCTCAAGACCCTGAATACCATCCATGAAGGCGATAGCGTACGCAAGGAGTCCTGAAAAGGCACCAGCAGTGGGTGCAGCTCCAAAGGAAAGACCAATTCGGAACTGGAGGTAGTATCGCGGATACCAAATGGACAAGCTGTACACGGTGTCAATACCTAAAAGCAGAAAGCATAGTAGGTGCTGACGTACTAATACACAATGCCGGGGAATATTCCCGCTTCGAGAATTCCTAGAATGACACGAGCGCCGAGTAGTTGATGGTAGCTAGAGAAAGTCAGTACAACCATCGCCTAGCGCAGCATCCTTACTTCTTCACCAATCCTGTTAATGTCCTGATACGACGCGTTGAGTTGCACACAACCTCGTCCACTTCGAATTGCACGTACAAGACTATTCCAAAGAGTAGCTGCCGGAGATATTAACAAGGCTGGTAATATCAGATATATAACATACTGTGATCCCGGGAAGCCATCTACACAGCAAGAATGTAGGTGACACCAGAATTTGTTGGTCAATAAATGCGTACCGTGATGGACGGAGTTTCTTGAGCATAAGGCTGTGTATGGCATTAGGTCCTAATAACGACCAGATGCCAAAAAAAAACGACAGACTTTGCTGGAAGTTGGAATATGCAAAGAGCCTGTCCGGATCGTCACAATGCTCGAAGTGATCAAAGAGCAAGGTCGGTTGACGTACAACGTACGGCAACACCTAAGAAAGACTTCTAAACCCGTTAAGGGGTTCTGGTAATACTGGGAGACTTACAATAGCCAAATTAAACTGGTTTCCCTTTAGATTAAGTTGTGTCTCCAGACCTTGTATTCTGGCATTTCCTTTCCTCAAACCTCTTCAGCTCGACATTATCTGTAAATATGGAGACGTACCAATACTTGCTGTGAATCATGTATCTACATCAGTAATCCCAGTAGCCGGACAAAGCAGATGTTACCCCCGTCAATATAAAACATGAGAAACAATAATGTCAAGATCGGCAGGAGCCTCAGATCTACTTTCCGCCACAACTTCTTCTCTTCAGCTTCGCTGAGCTGCGGTGGTGGAGAAAGCTTATCTTCTTCTTCGAAGATCACATTGGCATCCAAAGGAGACTTTTCGGTATTGTTCGTGTTCTCGAGCGACATGGCTAGTGGAGGTAATAAACTCTCTCTGAGCTGCGGTGGTGGAAGAAAGTCACCTTCCCCTCCGGGGGGCACGGTGGAGTCCAGGGGAGACTTTTCGGTATCGTTCGTCTTCTCGAACGACATGGCTGGTGGAGATAATAAAGTCTCGCTGAACGGCGGTGGCGGAGGGAGGTCATCTTTTCCTCCGAAGATCACAGTGGCATCCGCAGCTGGAGACTTTTCGGTATCGTCCGCCTTCTCGAGCGACATGACCAGTAGAGGTAATAACAGCAAAGGTATGACAGGAAAAACTTAGGTTCAGATCAGTGGAACTGTCTGTATTTAAGGAAAGTGGGCCTACTATAAACAGGATCTTCAAATCTTGCATATCTCTCGTGTGGAACAGGATTCTCTGCAAGGAAGATTGCGTCTTTCTCTTTGAATCCCCATGGTTTTATGCCGCTTTAAGATTCTTCCCTGCACAGATAGTGGGGTGCGAGCGGATCTGGTAGGAATATCAGACTATGGGCATCACAGGTAGCCGCGTCGAGGGGTGCAACTCACTGATGAACAGCGAATGTGTTGTCACCTGGTTTAGATAGGGGGGTTAAAGTGGATAGGATTGGGGAGATTACACCACCACTCGGACCGCTGCAACGGCCCGTTAAAGCAAAAATTGTCTGTGGACGGCATGCGTGTAGGGATTTGTCTGGACACGACGACAAAAGCACTTGAGATGACCTGGGCGTTGTATTTCAAGCCAGGAGAGACAAAGCCTGCAATCTAGGCTTTGGGCTTGTGTCCCCGAGGAGTAGTACTTCATCATCCTTTTCCGAATCCTTCTTCTTGGACAGCTCCCTTGAACCGCGGAAATTGTTACAACTGTAAACGTGTTATCAACAGCTGACGGGTCAACCATTCCACTGTCCAAGGGAACTATACGTCTGGACACCGAAAACTCCGCACTTGACAGTCTGACCCAGGTTTTTGGTTGTGTCTGTCTGGAATAGGATAACGGCCATCAGGGTCTGGATTACGCGGGTATGATTATCTGGGGTCCCACTGTGTCGGACGCGATGGAACAGACTGTTTAAAGTTTCGCCGGAAGCCCAGACAACTTGTCCCCGCACTTCGAGCAGCATATCGTGCTATTCATTCACTAGCATTCCTCGACTGCATATTCCAACATAATGTATTGTGGCCTTTGGTTGCGAGTATGTTTGTGACATTTTTCGCGTTTTCGATCAGAGCCAGGGCCTGTATATTGCCAGTCACCAATCAAGCCTTGCTAATCCCTCTTACCAGTAGGTGCATCACGGGTGCGTATTTGGAGTGGTCAGAGTGGCTATTAGGGGTACCCTGGGCCGGTGGTCGGGACGACGGCCACTCTGAGAACCTTATCGCTTTGTTTCTGTCGTGGGTACCGAATGCAAGAAGGTAAAGACATTCAGATACATTCCCCTTCCATATTCCCCCAGGCCTTTCAGGCCGCTGACGCTCTCATCATCTACGGTGCTCTCGTTCTACGAGATTCTCGCCTGTCTGAAGACGATAACTCCACGTTCCTCGATCTCCTCGAGGATTATTTCGCTCAGCCGGAACAAGACATCCAACGCGATGAACGTCCAGAGCTTAGCTACCAGGTCGGGGTCACTCTCGAAAACACAGAGAAACCCAAATTGGACGAGCCCTGCCTTCGCAAAACCGAGAAGCTCGACCTAGCGGAAAGACCATTGGATATAAGTACTCATTCCCAAGACCCAAAGTGCAGATTCTTCTGGAAAATGAGCGAGAGACCACCTTACGAGACGCAATTCCCCAGTCTGAATGCATCCAACATCGTCCCTCAGGCCGAGCATCTGCGCGATCGATGGGCCCCCATTGTGGAACAGTGGGGAAAATCCATGAAGAATGCGCATGGGCCGTCTCCATCTCACCGATGACTGACCAAATTCTCCATCAGTGTCGGTAACCTTGCCGTGATGACTGCCCTGGGACTTGGATTGCCTGCAGAGACATTCAAAGATGCAGGCAGATATGGGTAGGTTCTTCATTGTGACGTATCTAACTACTCACCTCAAAAAATAGACCTCATATCCTCGCCCCAATTGTCGGGATGTCTCCAATGAGAGGGTCGTCATCAGTGGGAAGACCAGGCATTGGAAGGCCCGGGATATACCCACATGTGTGTTCAAAAGTTTCGTAGCCCTCTGAAGCAATAAGCAACAAATCCTCCAGAGAAGTAATAATATGGGAAATCCGTCGGTTGGTGGAATGAAGGATGCTCATCTCCTCTGAGAAACCATCTAATGACAATAGTTTGGCTTCTAAAGTGCAAATGTCGGAGCGTAGGTTCTTGAATGTCGTGCTCTGTTGCCCAAATTGTTCCAAAGCACCTTCAATAGCACCTTGATTGTCTTTCTTGAGGACCTTCGAGAGCTTGGTGCAGGTGGAACTCAGAAATAGGGTAGGCGAAAGGCCCGTAAGTGTCGTTAATCTGTTAGTATAGTCGCCGAGCATTGTCATAGTCTGTTGGACTTGTATCTCCCTCATCATTTCCTCACTGCGTCATTAAAAAGACATCCTAAAGGTGAAGGAAGGAATGCATTGCTTTTTGCCCTGTCTCCCCTTCACATCCAGATCCTTTCTACGCTTCCGTGCCCGTCGAAGATTGATGACTGTCTTATTTCTTGTCCACACAATTAGGTCGCAGTGAGAGTTTGAATCCAAGTCAAGAAGCTTACTTGTGGTAAGATTTCAAACCCTTGGCACGATTGGCTGCTTGTTGCTCACCCAATGTATTATAGAGGCGTCGACGAGGCATAGTTTGTTGATGAATGACAAGATTGGACACAGACTAGGGCCATTATATTTCCAAGTCGCATTACAACGGCAGCAGGGAGAGATAAGGCCGCGAGGGGAATGCACATTATAATGTTGAATATAATGTCGGTCAGGGGGAAAGCCTGACGATATAAATAGTACGACAAGTGATGTCGCCCGGCTCCTGCGTAATAAACAATCCCTGCCCATTAACAGATAGAATTCGAAGATGCACCAAACGCCCGCAAAACACTTTGCAACTTCACCAGCATTTCATCCCATTCTGCTTCAGCATCTGAGAGGGCAGTTATAGCCCCACCCGCTCCAATAGTCCATTCCTCCGTTCGAAGAGAATCGGAGAAGCCATCGGAAACTGAAGCATCATATTTGAAACAGCTGCGAATGGTGACTGACCAATCCCCGCCTCCGCCAACACACCAATAACCGAAGACTCCCGAATACAAGCTTCGCTGGCTGTCCTCGAGGTTCTGGAGGATCTCAACGCTGCGCTTCTTAGGAGCCCCAGTCATGCTGCCTATTCACCAGGTCATATAAACGAAAGAAATGATCTCCGGACGGCTTACCGGGCGGAAGACTCCTTCTTAGCACCTCCCAACCGATCTCGCTATTTTCATCCCGCGATTCCTCCGCGGCCTTCCCTTCAATGACACTAACCAACTGCCACACAGTCTCATACTCTTCCACGCTGCAAAATTGTTTGACTTGCACGTCTTCGCCAACTACACCGTGCAGATCGTGCCGGATCAGGTCGACAATCATGAGATTTTCCGCAACCTCCTTCGTGGAGCCAGCCAAGAGCTCCTCAGCCACAGCGCGATCGATGCCCGGAGCCTTGCGCACCGTCCCTTTTATCGGTCGCAGCTGGCATATCGAATTGGGAAGGCGCGAGAATGACAGAAATCGTTCAGGCGATGAGGACAGTAGAGTGGAAGGATGTAGGCGGAGGTAAGCGGAATGAGGAGCAGGGTTGCTGCGCCGGAGCATTTTGTATCGTTCCCATGATGATGGAGTCGACGCGGAGCAGTTTGGGATAGAAATACGGGTCGGGGCAGTGAGGCAGATTTCATACGAATCACCCGCGAATAAATGTTCTTTCGCTTCATTAATGCGAGATATATATTGCTTTCTATCGGGAAGCTTAACAACGGCGGACGGGTTCTTTTTGGGTCGATCTAAATGTTTGGGCTCGGGCTCCATCAGTTGCCTTGCTGTCCGAGATATCCATTCATTGTCATCAGGTAGGAGTGACTGCACGTAGGCCTTGTTAGTGTGTGTATCCAGAACGACGCTGCGCTCCACGAAAACCAGGTTGACATCGGGATGACGATTCCTAGTAGGGCCTCCATTTGATCTCAGAGGAATGTGCAGCGAATTCACGCCGAGCTCGTAACTGAGGTACCCAATCAGACCGCCCCAGAATGGTAATTCCGGGCAGCCTTTAGCTCGATGAGGGCGAATGAATGCAGCAAGCCACGACCAAATATCGGCGTTTCTCAAGTCCTCCTGAGTGGTCGATTCACCGCGTTTGAGGGTAATAAAAGTGTCCGGGATGGAATAGTTGATTTGTAGAGTGTCAGGGAGTAGAGATCCGATTATTGAGAAACGGCCAGGTTTCGCGGCAGAATCCAGCAGAATAAAAGGGGAGTGCTCGTCCCGGGCACCTAAAAGTTCACAGATAGCGGTGACCGAAAGGGCTGGTGCATCGACAACGACGGTGGAAACAGTCAAAGATGGTTGGAGTTTTGTGGAAGGGGGTGGATGGGGTGGTCGGTTGGGCCAAGGATGTCCAAACATGCGTCGAGCAGTGGCATTCCAGGGGCTCGATACTTTCTGTTTTTCGGCCGTCCACCGTTGTGCCATGTACCAAAAATTGCGGACGATTTCAGCACCCCCTCCCTCGGTACAAACAGATTCTGGATGATACTGCACGGCCCAGAACGGGCGTGTTTTGTGCTTCGCTGCCATGGTCACTCGTCCGTTGTCCTGACCATCATCAGTCCAAGCTAATTCCTCGAGTTCGCCAGATTCGGGTAGTTCAACATGGAGTGAATGATATCGGACACCTTCGACCATTCCTACGCCTTCGAACAAGTCGGTGCCGTTATGGTGAATGGTGGACACTCGGCCATGTCTTACAACATGCAAACGATGGAGACGCGCGCCGAATTCAATGGCCAAGCTCTGGAGACCAAGACACACGCCCAAGACAGGTAAAAGATAATCATCCCTGATATGCCAGAGGTCCTTGACGAGACCAATGTCTTGGGGATTAGCTGGAGACCCCGGCCCAGGGCCGACGACGATGGCAGAGAAAAGGGCGAGATGAGGAAGGAGTTCTTCCATCGAGAATTCATCGTTTCGAACGATGTGTATTACGCAGTTGGGGATTGATTGTCGGCATAATGAAGCAAGACTATCGGGTTTGTGAGCGAAGTATAAACGATGAAAAAGGCCCAACGAACTTGTAAGTGAACGAATCATACGAGTCGATAAACAATAGCCTTGGTTTCTGGATGGTCATGACGCTATAGTCGATCAGAATATTCAGTAAAATATGATAGATATGTGACCAGGCGACGATGGAGTGAGTTCTAGATGTCGATGCTAGGTTTGAAAGGCCATCTCGACGTTGGTCAGAATGCGGAGGAAAGCGCGGCGTTGGAGAACTCACTAATTACGCGGTGGGATCATGTCGAGGTTTTTTTTATGAATAGCCCGAGGATCCGGGCGATTGCGATATCACAAGGATGTCTCAAATGCTCGGCGAGTTTCTGGACATGTATTGAATACCGCCTTGGCTACACGATTTGAGAGAGGACGTCTAGCTTTTGTTTTTCCTCCTTCTAGAGTGCAAAATATTCTTTGAATCAGCGACACGAACGATGCCCGACTCCGAGTCCACTGCATCCTCACGGCTAACCCATCACGTGACCATCGCGCCCTTGATGTCAAGTCCTCAAGAAGTCTTCCAACGAGTGCGTTTGTTCTCTGCAGCGTGTCGGCCATTCTAAGCGTAGTACAGCTCAAGTCAGTCTGCGTACCACTTTTGGCCGCATCGCTCCTCTCACCATCATCCATCCCCAATGTCCTTAAACTTCTTACGGAGCTGCTCACCATCTTACGTGACGTCAAGGCATCTGGTTTTGTGCTGACGCCCTCCCTGTTGTCCTACACGTTCTTCCCTCTGTCTAGTTTGGTCCGCCGAAATCCTTCCTCAGACATACCCGATCAGGTCTTGGAGAGGGTATTCATTATCCTCGAGATCTTGTTCGACGACTGGTGGTGGGACTGTGTTCTGCCTTTATGGGAGCAAGTTTTCATGCTTTGTGGTGCTATCATCGGAGGGGTAGAGGGCAATGGGAAAGGGAGAGATCGGGATGAGGAAACAAAAGAGGCAGCTGCACGGTGTCTCCTGACGCTCCTTCGCCCCCGAACCAACAGGAAAAACGCGGCCTCAACCGTGAACGAAGCGCATGCTCGTTTCCATCTGTTCAAAATGCATTCTCAGACCGTCAAATTTCTTCCTATCCTCGGTCAAACCCTAGACTCTGTTCTAACGACAGTGCACTCCCCTTCACCGTCTCTTCAGCGTGTTTCGTTGGAAATACTCTCTTTGTTTATCGGGGAATATGCTCCTGATGATTTGATTCCAACCGTCCTGCCTGGTGTCATCAGCAATATGACTAGGCTGTCCCTGGGGAGCTCCAAAAACAAAGGATGGGCGAACGGAGAAACCGTGGCTGGCGCCTTGAACGTAATGCACCTCGCCATAGTCGGCGCGATTGGGGATAATATTTGCATGAAGGAAGGAGCTATGCGCCAGGTCTTCGACCTAGAAGATCTCGTTTGTCCCTCGATGGAGCTGAATGAAAGTCCCCCCACACAAAACGCCCGCCCGTATTCCACACGTAGAACGCCGTCCTGGCTGCGAGGGACGTCTTCGCAACTGCTTATGGCTATGAACACTCTGACACCCCTCGTCTCTCACCCGACTCCTTCAGCCCTCCGAAGCCTCGCGGTTTTCTCAACCAAAATCATCGAAGGCACTGCTTCGACTCTCCCACAAGCGCAGCCCTTGCTATTACAGTTCCTCCTATCTCTATCCAATTCTCATTACAAATCTATTTCAGAAGAATCACATAACTCCCTCTTGACCCTTCTTACAACACCCTCTCGAACACAGCACCCATTGCAACAAACGTTGATGCGCGTGACAAGTGAAAACTTACTGGCGCTACCACGACTACTCCCGACTCACGCAGATGCAAAAGTTGAGCATGTGGCGGGGCTAATTGAGGCCGTTTGTCGGCTCGCCGCGACGAAGGCTGATAACGGAAAGGGCTTGTCATCGATATCATCTGGCATCGGAAGGCTTCTTGGTCCTACGGGAGGCATAGAAAAATGGGGATGGAACTTGTTGTATGTCCTGGAATTTGTTGAACCGCCTGTGACCGCTATGCAAGCATCTTCAGCCCGGCTAATGCTAGAAAATAATCCTGACGCTCAGCAATGGGTACCATTTCCTGATATAGCATTGAAGAATGTGTCATCACGCAGTACCCAGGATGCTTTGGAGAATATGTTTCGTGCTCTCGGCCGTGCAGCAGGAGATAGCTGTCTCTTTTCGGCAGAATGGTTTGCAAACGTGGGTCGAAATGCCCAAGGGGCTAGATCAGTCGCTGCAACTTGGTGTGCTTGCCGTCTTTTAGAAGGCGTTGCGAATATTTCCTTGTCGCAAGGAGTAACAGGGGATACGATCGCTCATCCAACCAGCAAACGACTCTTGAAATTCAGTCGGTCTTTGGCCAAGAACATCGCAGAACTTTGGGACGATATCAATTATGACGGCGATACTCCTCCGCTTGGCAATGGACAAGATGCAGATGACCCGAACGGCAACGTACTCATTCAACACGTCCAAGGTGTCGCGCCTGTCCACGAGACGCTTTATATTACGCGTCCTGCACCAGCGAAAGAGAAACACGAGGCACAACAACCATTGCTTCACAAGGTGCTCTCGTTGCAGCTTTTGGCCGTCACCTCGGGAGTCCTTCAGTCTCAATTCTCCCCATTGCTCCTTTATGGCCTCTATCCGGTCTTTCAATCACTTGTTTCCTCTACGACATATCTATCATCGACGGCCTTTGCAGCATTGCATTTCATCTCTACTGCCATGTCATATGCATCTCCCGGCAATCTTCTCCTTTCCAACTTTGACTATGCTTTAGACGCGGTGTCGCGCCGTCTAACTCGTAGGTGGCTGGACCTTGAAGCTACGAAAGTATTAGCTTTGATGATCCGTCTTGTCGGCAGCAGCGTGGTCGATCGAGCTGGTGATGTGGTTGAAGAATGTTTCGATCGCTTGGACGAATTTCACGGCTATGAAGTTCTTGTAGAAGGTCTGGTAGAGGTTTTGGGAGAAGTCATCAATGTTATCAAAGAAGATTCTCTGGACACACCTCAGGAAGTCCGGGGGTCAGCCCCGTCATCCAAGCCTGATGAAGTTGCCCCGACACTGGATGACTTCTTTCATTGGCTCGCTCACAGACATACGCCACCTGACGAGGAAGTCGATACGACCGATTACGGTCCTGCGCCTCGTGAAGCTTGGGGTCCAGATAAAGGCGATGGGCCGGAAGTTGCTGATGAAGGCGAAACTCCCCCGCCTGCGGATATCAACGAGGAGCCGACTCCGACTCCCATCCAAGCATTGACCAAACAAATTGTATCGCGTTCGCTGTATTTTCTGACCCATGGGTCACCCATCATCCGAGCAAGAATTCTCTCACTTTTGGCGTCCTCGGCTTCTGTCCTTCCGGAGTCTGCTTTCCTACCTTCTATCAACTTTGCATGGCCATTCATCCTGAATCGGTTATCTGACTCGGAGGTCTTTGTGGTCAGCGCTGCCGCCTCTTTGGTTGATTCCTTGGCGACTCACTTCGGGTCATTCATGTTTCGAAGAATTTGGGACGATGTCTGGCCCAGATTCCGTGTACTGCTTGATAAGTTGGATGCTGCGGATGCCACAAGTGCATTATCAAGGCGAGGCTATGGAGCTGTTGGGACCGAATCAGCGTACACTCATTCCCACCGCCTGTATAGATCATTGATCAAAACTATGACTGCTGCTGTCAAGGGAGTACATCCACACGATGCTTCCGTTTGGCAAGTCCTACTCGCCTTCCGGAGGTTTCTACATAAAGGAGCACACCAAGAATTGCAAGGATGCGCCAGGGATCTGTATATCGCAATGGGACAGAGGAATCCGGATGTTGTATGGCTGGCATTGTCGTCGACAATAGATGACACATATATCACAATGCAATTCTTACGGACACGACGGTGGGATATCGAGGAGAATGCAGCATTTATCTTTCAAACAATTGGTATCTAACGACGGTAGGTCAGTGCAATGATATGGGAATATGCAGACGAGAAGTTTTGTTGGGGTTGTATCTTCGAAGTTGGACTCCGGCTTCTTCAAAAAGGGAAGCAGATTCATCGTCACTGCAATATGTAAGGATGGTTCTACATGATATAACCTGTTCACCAACACTTTGTAGGTCAAATTGTAGACAACCGTCTTCACTCCAGTCTGGATAATTTTGATGGTGCATCTCATACATGGACAGCTGCTGGGAAATCTGTCAGAAGTGGTTTTAGGATATTAGGATTTGCGGACGTATTGCAATATAGCACAGCGTTTGAGCCGACCCTCTCCCGCCCCGCCTCTAGCAATGCATTCTCTTCTGCGTGCAAACAGACGCATTCAAGAGATTCTGAACGAGATGTCCCATTACATTGATGACATCCACCATCATTGCAATTCCGAAGACCACGGGGGGTACCGTTGTACCTGTTGGAAGTTCGGGACAAATTCGGGCAAGCCATGCAAGGTGCGTACCCCGTAGAAACCACCCGGTTATCTCGCACAAGAACTGCTCCCACACGACGTTTCATACAGTTTGATCTCTCCGAGGCCAGAGATGCCAGCGTCTTGTTAGGCGGTTCACACTCGTCAAATGTAATTAATGGGATGTGGTCCAAAAATGACGGACCATGAAGTATTTATCCCAACCAGGTCGCAGTATCTCGGGATCCAGTACATTCAGATCTTCTAGATGCTTGTGTAGACCCGATATGTCTTGGAAGGAATTGACGATCTGAACGTCGATTAGATCCCCTAGATCTTGTAGGGAACTGTGCTTTTGTAACGATTTCGGAGTGTCTGTAGTGCAGCCAAAAACGATACGGTCATGATCCTGCACAAAATCTGACAACGACAGAGTCGGACTATATGAAATAAGAACCGACCGACCCAGAATATTGTAAGATGGCACACCTGTTTGCGCGGGTAAACCGAACGTAGAGGGGAGCGTCAACGCTTATGAGCATGAAGAAGGGCCGTCTTATGAAGGGTTCCACCAAATGACGCGTACACAAGTCGACGGTGACAAAATTCTGCCTCCAGTTTTTCGTAACATGGTCAAGTAACTCTTTGGCTGAGGCGAAGATGATTTGATTAGAGCCTGGTGCAATCACTGCAGGCGGTCCATGCGATCCTGTAGTGCAATCAAGGACAAGCGAGGATCCCTTGTTCCCTATGCCATTCTCCAGCAGTTCATCCCAAGTCAGTACAATATGTCAACCTCTTCAATGTTTGGCTGGATGAGGAGCTGATTTACCTTGGAACGCGACTCCACTTGAACATCAGTCCCCAGTCGAACGGATGTGAAGCTATGGGCTGAAATAAAGTACTGTTGCACGGTGGTTTTTCCCGAGAAACGTGTCCCTACAAGAGCAATCAGCATGACTTTACTGAGGGAGTGTCACCAACCGCGTGTACTAATTGACGTGACACTCTTTGTACTACGCATTGTACGTTCACGTTGTTTTAGTTGCATTGCCTGGATTATACACATAGCGTTCGATGGATACAGTAAAATAAACTCCCGATATCGAGGTTCTATCCTCCTCCGCACTGTAGAGCAATTTTGGTTCGTGACATAGACGAAGAAGCAAACTTGGGGCGAAGCAATCATTGCATGCGAGTCCAAGGCATATAAGAAGGTCGTTACATCACCGCTCGATACCAGACCGCTTTGAGAGAAACACCACGAACACTGTTCCCAGATCCAACACAATTCGAGGTCGAGGGATGAGCAAGATACTTGGCTACTTACTTCCGAGAGTCTATTGCGTGGGGGAAATTTTGGCTTTCTTGGTTTTCTTTGCTAGAGCCTTCCCCTTCATTCGCCTCTCTTTTGCAGCCTTCATGTCCTTTGGAGCAGATGTCTTGATCTGTTTGATATGGGTTGGAATAAGCTCCTGACGATGTGTTGCAACTGAAAGCCAGGTTGCAGCCAACGTCGGAACAGAGCTGACCAAAGGCATTAACACTTCCAATGCCGGGGAACCCGCCTGTATTGCAATTTGAATTCAGGAGGGGCTCTGGGATCAATTCGACGACGCACGTCCATGCCGATAACAGCAACTCTTCGCAATCCCATAGTTTGTGCCATCGAAGCTTCTGCCCCTTTGGGTAACGTCGCAAGGATAACTTTGTCTTTCACTTGAGCTGAATTGTAGGCTGCGACGAGATGGGGTAAGTGGTCCACTAGCACGACCGGGTTGATATCTGCCCGGCAGACAAGTATAACCCGCAAGGGAAGGACAGGAGATTCGGTGTCAGAGTTTCCTGGGACGACGGTAATACGACTCTTGTGAATTTGAGATTCCAGTCGTTTGGTCACCTCATTGATGCCGATGGTTACATGCTGTAGGATTTGGGGTGGTTCTAATCCCGGTTCGTTCGCGAGACGATCAGCTTCAGGACATGTTGATGAATCGTCTGCTGCGTGAGGCTCATCAACTGGCATTTCAAGCGTTGTGTGGTCCTCGTCCGTTCTTCTTTTCTTCCCCCGAGACACGTCCCGATCATTTCGCTTTCGCTTTCGGTTCCCCTTCCTTCGTTGTTGGTGGTATTGAGCCACGCCCTGCATCGTGGCAAGCAAATGGGATAAGATTGCAGTCTGGACATTCAAGGAAACGGAAGGCCTGGAAACATGGATTCGTGAGTATGCAGGTGTGTAGCGGCAAGGATTAAACATACCATTGGATCCGGAAGGGGTTATCAAGGACGCTTTTGAATACTGGTTTGCGCTGTCCAGCCTCGCGTTTTATAGCACGATTCGAGCCATGACTATGGGTTCGAGCAGACATCGGCGACCAAACAAATCGATCTCTCCGCTGATACATCAACAGTCGCGCCTACCGCTGCTAGCGGCCGACTGGTCGACTCGAACATTTTAGGCATGGATCCTTCGAGTTATCCTCGACACGTTCCGATCGAAGAAAGTACCTCATCCCAAGTTTTAGAGAAATACGAGAAAGAGCGGCTCTCCCGGAACACTACTATTATCGATCTGGGCTCGACTCCGAGGCGCAGTGCAGCAGAGCTCAAAATCGTCCTAGGCAGTGACTACAAACCATCCGACTTCGGTCCAGCTCTTCTCTCCGTCACTGGGCTGCCCTCTGTTACTGTGCAACGGACAAATTGCCTGGACAAAGGCAAATTTCGGACGAGAGTGCAACTTGACATCGTACTAGATTGTCAGACTCGCGTTCAAGGCGGATATTTGCAGGGTCATATAAATGTCCAGGCACAGAGGCGTGCGAAGAAAGACCCTCCGATTCAGATATCAGACGGAAAAATAAGGGTCATTGGCTACGAGCGTCTATCCAACAAGCAAGATTGTAACCCTTTTTACCACTGCTCGTCCCACTTTTCTGTGGCCGCGCCTGCATCACGACACCTCTATGAATCGCGGGGTGACGTTCAAGGATTTTCACCGGTCAAAGAAGGGGATCACTCTTTGCCGTTCTCTATGTACCTTCCCTTGGATGCAAGATATGGTGTTCCAAAAGGCGCTCTTCCATCACAATCGAGCCCAGCAATACGCTACATCGCAATGGTGTCAGTCATTCATAAAAGTAATCAAACTCAATTGGTTGACTAATATTTCCACCCGGTTGTAGTTCCGTCAAAGTCAAGGATTTGATTTCGGACAGATGGTCTTTCGCCTATTCTTATCGTGATTGCGAAATTTGGCCTCGATTGGACCCCTCGGTCGTCCTTGCACCCGCTGAACGGCCACTATGGACATCGGAAACCTTTTCATTTGGTGGTAGTGGAGAAGTTAGGCTAGCTGCATCTTTGCATCGCTTGCACTGGATCGCTGGTCAACAATGCTCTGTCAAAGTCGTCGTCACCAATTATACCAAGAAGACCATCAAAACTCTGGCCTTGTCTCTCATTCGTTCGACTCACATCTTCCAGCCAAATCACCGTGCAACTCCTTTCCACGGTGATACTAACGATTCGAGCCAAACATCGGTTACGCATAAGCAAGTATCGGAGTCAACTTTGGAAATGAGTCCACAACGATTCGGATCGCGGCCGGTGAACGGACGGTGGAACGGAGTAAGTCCGGGTGGGCACCTGGAAAGCTCCCATTTATTGTTGTTACCGGTGAGCACGGCGACTTCTGGCCACCAATTTATATCACAAAGGTCTTTCAGTTAGATGAATTATCCGTGGTTCGGAGTCGACTTTTCGAAGTCAGTTACTCTATATGTGTTACTGTGAGCGGCGGGCTTGTACGTACTACGGACGTACAGGCTATCTTACCGATCCGCTTAATCAACCTTTTATCCCTCGACCCTCCACCGAGCCATCGTCCGCCCCCTCCGGATATCAAACCCAGAGATTGCGTCTTCGAACCCTCCCAGGCGACAAGATTTTCCAATGTTGAACCTTCAGCGCCTGAACCCCGCCCAAATTCAAAAATCGCCGAGTCATTCCATTCTCAAATTCAGAACCCTGGTATCTTGGCATCCTTGCGTGACAAAGAAGTTAAAGGTGAACTTTGTAATAACGATTGCAGCGTTTACAGGGCTTCGAATAGTGTCCTGCAGACTGAGAACCAGACGAATGTTTCAACAAGCATACTTCCCACAGATGTTTCCCGAACAACTGTTATCTCGATGGGGGACGCTTATGGAGGCTTCGAACGCGAAACCGAGGAGGATAGTTTCCATAATTCTGGTTCTCGCACGTATTCAAATTCCAATTCAAGCGAACTGCTTCCAAATGAAGACGATGATGTTGTTCGAATGTTCCTTGATCCAGTGGACGAAGACGCGCCCCACTTTGCCGACTTGTTTTATGCCTCTGTTCAAGGTACAGTTTCTGAAGTACAGTGTCAAGGGTATCAAGGGGACGAGTGTCTTGGCCAGGCTTGCGCTTCAGGGACCTCTCACCTTTACGATACGTTTGCAACACCAGAGGACTATCTGTGGCGCCGGCCTGAATTTCCTGCAAGTGCACAACCACAAACCAACCTCACAAAACCAAACCGACCCCGCGGACCATCCAACTTCGCTCAGCGTGTACAAGAGAAAATGCAGGCCTCGGCTACCCACAGTACCGATAGAACATCCGCACCATTTATTTCTACTGGCCTATCTGAAGATAGCAATCACGGCGGACCTCTAGTGGCATCTCCTTATACTGGACTATCTAGTGCTTCAGGTGACAACTCTGACTCCAGTTCTCAAAGCGAATCCCGGAAAGATTTATCGACAATCCCCCCTATACCGGAAACCAATGATGTATTCAAGCTAATGGACCACTCGAATACTCCTCCAAAACACTTGCCTAGCTCTCACTCCCCGTCTACGAGTGATGGAAGACCCGGCGGCTCACGATTACTACCAATGGTTCCGATAGCCAGTGACTTGAGAGATAGAGAAGTCATGATGCCCGTTCCGCTTAGAGAGGCGTCCCTACCTTCGTCTTTGCTGTCTGATCCTCGTCGTGCCAGCCAACAATCGGACCTAGGTCAGCAACCATCTGTGCAAATCCCTGGGACTGTCAACGCAACTGTGGTCGACACATTTTCACGGCCGTCTACGACAACGCCCAGTAATCACGTTGGTTCTATCGATGTTCGCCCTGCCGGGTCTGCAAGTTCTGTGAAAGCTCGAATTCGAGAGTTGGAAGAAAAGCAAAGGGTGTTGGTGATGAATCAGTCTTGAAGCTTGAAGCATTGAAGCAGGGATTTTGACGCTTGACTAGACATTACAAGGATTCCAAGGCTATGTAGTGGAAAATGGAATATATTACAACTAAAACGGTTCCAGAGATGTGCAAAAGTACTCATATAGATCCAATTCAGAGAATTATTATAATGAAAGATAAGAATTGCTCGAGAGGTTTACCCGCCAAGTAGCGCAAGTGCCGCCCTCAAGTCTTTCTTCGCCTGCTCGACATCCTCATAATCCAACGCACTGATGGCGAATCTACAATGCCTCTGCACTTTCGCGATTGAAGTCGGTGTTAGCGGTGGAGGGGGGGGAGGATTGGGATGGTATTGTTGGGCATATCTTTGATGAGTATTACGCGTAGGTGCAGGGGCCAGGATGTGGGGTAGATGCTCGGTGCCACCATCAAATAGCACATTCGAGTTTCCGTCGGGCCATGCTTGATGGGAACTGGGTACAACTCTAGGCGGTAAGACACTTGCATCCACGATATCAGGCCTCTGAGGTGGAAGCGGGGCACCTGTTTCATGTGGCGTCGATGCTGCAACGGGCGAGTTACACCTGCTGTATTCTTGAACGGGCGAGTTAAATCTGCTGTATTCTTGCTCGTCTGAGCTGTCGTATACGCCAGAAGTGAGATCCGAGGAGCCGTTGACGGGAGGTGCGAAGTGAACGGATGTTCTGGACTCGTATTCATCAGTCGTTCTGGCGGCGCCGTGTACCGCTCCTTGACTTTGACCGTTGCTGTACTGAGGAATGTAGGGTTCCACACTTACCCACGCTTGGGGGACCTCCTGAACTTTAGGTGAAGCGCTACGTTCACTCCAACTTCTTCGCTTATGACCTCCCGTCTCGAACGCAACATTTGAAGGCGATGTCACCTCGTCCCATTGAGGGGAATGATTCGTGGCAGTTCCTGGAGTCGCGACTGTACTCCAGCGACCGGGGGTCTCTTCGTCGCCTCCCGATCTTGCGTGCTGCGCGTACCCTTTCTCGTTTCCACCCCAGTGAGATTCCGACTGTCGTGGAGGGGTCTGAGGTTCTGTAGTGAAAGTATGGTGATCGACAATAGTAGGGATGGAACTGCGCTCGTCATATGGGGCGTGTTGTGACGAAGGGGATGGCTGGAAAAACAGTTCTGTTGGTTTCCCTTGTGGACTGAGTAAGGGAGAAGGGATGGTGGCAAGATCTTGTTGAAGATCCGGGCCTGCAGGGCCCGAAACGGGTTGTCGGCCCTCCCGAAAAGCTTTCACAATATCTGCTGCTTTCCATTTGGCGTATTTGATTTTCTCCGACGTCTACATAGATATCAGAGTGCCAGCCGCTAACAAGTACCAAGGAACTTACTGCTTCTGCGATTTCCGACTGCGAGAATGTTTTCAAGACTTCCAGGAAGTGGGCTGCAGCCAGAAACTTCTTGGCGGTCGACCTAGATAAGTTCAATTGGCCATACTCGAAAGTAAGATGCTGAACGAACCTGGTCGCGTTGTTGGAACGATCCTCGTTATCCGCTGCAGCAAAGACTTTAAGAGCAAAATTCTCGACATAAGCAGAGCTGACGAATTCGTTGTCGACAGCTTCTTTTGGACCGATCTCCTTTTTCATGCGCTCGAGTGTACCAAGAAGAGCAAAAAGGACATCGCGAGAAGCAGAGTCTCGGGCTTTGAGGGAGATGCCAAGCTGGGCAGCATAATATGCGCACCAGTATGCGACTATGGGATCCTGCTTTATCACTTCCTGGGCACGCTGAAGATATGGGGTAATAGATTTGAGTTGAGGAGAAATGGGAGGAAGGCCAAGAGGTGATGAGGAAGCCATTCCGTCCAATCGTTCTGTGCTACGCCTTATTATACAAAGATGACGTAACGCGCAGCTACTATGCTATTAGGCATTGCCCACGTCAATCCGCAGCGATTTTGGGACAGCGCGAGGATTGAGAGATTCCGGGAAATTCTTGAGATCCTGCTCAGAGTCTCTGCTCGAGGGCTGCACCAGCTTGGACTTGTGGATGTCCCCGCCAGCTGACATCTGCATTAGAGGAGGCGTGCCATCGGGTGTTGTGGAGGTAGTCTTCGAAAACTCGAATTGGGGAGCTTGCAGGCTGTGGAAATCGGTCAAGGCTCTGGAAAGATCATCCAGCTGTTCGTGCACGATAAGTATGCAGAGTTCAATGCGCAAAATCACACACCTTGTCCATAATTTCGCCGACGGCCTCGTTCCTCTGCGCGAAATGCTTAGCCAAATTTGCAAACTCCGTTTCTCTGGCTCTTTTGCTTTCATTCTCCGGGTCCCCTGCAGTGTCAACGCCTTCTTCGTCCTCGTCCGTGGTATCATCCCTGGCGGTCTGCATGCCCGACACCTCGTCGCGATCCCTCCTTTCCCGCTCATGGTCTCCCAGCACTCTCGTCTTTGCCTGTCTGCCTTTAACTGCTCCTTTGCCTTTCCCATCACTCGATCCAATGCCTTCCATATCTAAGTGCATTTTGGCGATTTCGCTCTGCAGGTCCAAGACTCGTGATAAGTGAACCCATTGCTCCTTGTTCTCACTCTCTGTCCCCCGTTTCTTCGAATCCGGTCGGTTCTGCAAGTGGTCCTGGGATGTCGTCGGAACAAGGAGGCCAAGAGGAGTGCCGTCAAAAGGGTCATACAAGACCTCCTTTTTATGATTACCGGGCAGGTTATTCGTCGTAGAGTATGACCCGGCTGGACTCGAGTGATCAGCAGTTTGGGTGTCTCTGTCACGTAGGGAGACATCTTCGTTCCCTACCAAAGAAGGCTCGCCATGCATACGAGCCAAAACATCGTCATGGGGCGACAAGAACTTCAGTACAGGTGGGTTATCTTCTAGCTCGCTGTCGTTGGCGATTGTTGGGCGTAGATCGTTCCCCACCATATGAAGACGTGACGTTACACTGTTATTCCGATGTGTCATCATCTGCCACAGTGAGCGCACCAAATCTACTTCTAGAAACGAACAAGGGCGTGTTGTTCTCTTCATCGTCAGATGTACCGCCATCTTCGCTGTCCTCATAGGCAAGCTCAACTTCAATACTGCTCTCACCTTCCCCATCCTCTTCATCTTCGCTTCCAGGCTCGCTTTCTATCTCGGAGTCTGTGAAAATATCTTGAAGTATCGAGTCTCTAGCGGTACTGATTTCCTCTCCAACATGTCCCGGTGGCCAGAACGCCCATTTAATTTTACCCTCGGCTAATGATCTGAGGACTTCTAGAATGTCAAATTTGCCACTTGATCCAATCAGAAGCAGGTTGACATACTAGCATTGCCGGCCCTGTTTATGTCTGGCCTTCCTGCCTTTGCAGTCACCCAGCCCTTCAGATTCGCATAAGCTGTAAGGATATCTGCCGCTGTCCAGCTTAACGGTTTATTTGATGTACTTGGCTTGGCCCCGCCCCTCCACGTCCGTTTATCTTCTAGCGCAGGTGAAGATAAACTAGGGTGAGTGAGGCCATAAATCTCCTCAATTGGGAGTAGCTGAGAAACATAATGAATGCACAATGAAATGGCGGAAACGCGGGCAATTGGCAAGATTCCACAAAGGACCTGCCAAACGTCAGTTCTGTAGAGGGTACGAGGCTATGTACCCTCTATAAGTACCTGCAATTCCATAGGCACAAAGCTCGGCATGACAAGGCCTGGGCAATCGACAAGACGCACGTCCGAGGTCCAAAATAGTGTTTGGAAATGCTTGGTCTTGGATCCATAATTATCATAAGCAACACAAGTTGACGGCGCCCTGTAATCTCTCACCTTTCCCGGCGTCTTCGATGCTCGTACTTTGATAACACCAAAGAGAGCATTCAAGAGTGATGATTTGCCCACATTAGGTTGCCCTAGTAGTTGTATTAAGTAGTATACGGCAACATGAATAAGTAAACCCTACCAATCAAGCCAAGAGTCAGGAACTCCGGCTCCTTCGTCTCTGCATGCGTTTCCGTCGATCCTTCCATGCTGTCGCCCGACGTGAAGGCGTTACCTTCTAGCGTGGAATCCCCAGTATTCAGAAGCCTCGCCCAATCGATTTGCTGTTTAACAGGTGGCTTCCAATTATGAAGTTTAGCTGGTTTGTTTTTCACTTTGTCCGGGGGCTGTAGCATTTCCAAGTGTACCTTTCGAATGGCTTCCACTAATTGTTCTCTGACACTTTGCGAAAGGTGAGGTTCATATTGGGATTTCCCTTGATGTTCGTCCTTCGCATCCTTTTTGATGTATGCTTCAACTTGGACAATTGGAAAATTCGGGTAATGTTCATGGAAATATTCAACCCAAGCGGCCACTCTGGCAGGTCCAGATATATCAACCTTTGTGAGTACCAGGATGACCTTTCGATCGGAGAGGTGCCGACGTAGGGACGGCGGGAAGTGTAAAAGCGGACAACGAGAATCAAGGAGGACAAGCAGGATTTGCGATATTTCAGTTACGCGCCATCTGAATTTCGAGGATGAGACGCGCCAGATATGAAGGTCGGAAGGGTTCAGGATAGGTGACATACAATTGCCGCCACACCTCAAGATTGCGCTCGAAATGGGTGGGGGATCGTGGCATGGTACGAGATTCTTCAATTTCTTTGGCACCTTCCGATGCTTCCGACATTTTGTGTTCTCCTGGTGATGTCGGCTTGGGGTATTGCCAGGCCTTGACTGCTTCATCTGTCTGTTCAAGCCACTTCTTGAATAGGCCTTCTTCGTTTCGCTCGACTTCCTCCTTCGTCATGTCAAACCGCCACTTAGGTCGGCGTGGGCAGGATAGCTCTGTGTTGTTCGGGACCATACTATTATCTCCGGCATCGCTGTATACAGTAGCTTCAGCTGGTATGGGACGTTGCAAAGGAAGCTTCGAGGCAAGCAAGATGGTTTCCTCCAAAAATGCAGCAGGGAGTTTGATAAAGGCAGATTGCAAACGTCTGGCTGCTTGGAGGGAAGTGGATGGTCCAATGGGGTTGCCAGTTGGTCCACGTCTAGTAGATCCCTTTGGTCTGCGTCCGGATTTCTTTGGTTCGGGGGCTGGGACGTCACCTCGCTTTATCGCGCGCTTGAGCTGGGTATCAGCTTTCTTTTGACGCGTGGATGTCGGTTTTCGACGAGGAGGCATCGGTTTAGTGGCGTTGCAGGGCTTGCGATGCTTGAGATGGGGGCGATGCGAGTGATCAAGCCATCGATCACTCTACTGTCCGATGATAACGCTATGGCCTAATTTCACCGTCATATACCTGCTATCCGCCGGTTGTCTCATACTTCGGGCCCCATTGTCTACCCTCGTGTCCCCGCTTCATTAGACAGAAACCTAACGCTAGTAATGCTGGAGTCGGTGTCCGCGCCACCACTTCGGATATCAGCTTCTTCGTTCGATGGCAGACGGCATCCAAGGCTGAAAGAGGGGCAATTTATCATGAAACACGGCCACCGACACCACGCCTACGATAGCGAGAAAGCACCTTACCCGTTATCATACGATAGGCACCTTCTCGAGATGTGAGTCGACTGAGGGTCCCTTAAAATCGTGGGATTGGAATTGAGCTAGGCCACTGGTCTGTTTCGCTACAGCGAAGCACTCGACAACAGACTTGCGCAACATCTTCGCGGCTCTGCATCATTCGTGAACTTCGATGAGACTCCTCGGCGAACATTGGACCTTGGGTGTGGGGTAGGTGTTCGAACACGAAGCTGAGAGTCCATCCACTTCATAATCCGTAGACGGGGACCTGGATCATCGATGCCGCAAAGGAATGGTCGAATTGCGAATTCGTGCGTCTCATTGTCGTTGCCAGATAAAGCTAACACTTAAAATGACACTCAAAGGTTGGCTTTGATCTCGTTAATATACAGATACCGTCGAAGCTGCTCGATGATTCAATCGCACGACGAATAGAATGGAAGCACGGCAACTTGTATATCCCTTTGACCTTTCATTTCGGGTTGTAAAAACTGATCTTTTTCTCAAGTTTGACGACGAAACTGCCATTCGAGGACGATGAATTTGACCACGTACATATGCAAGCCATCGCGAAAGGCGTTCCAGAAAGCAAGGTCAGTCCTGAACGCTGTAAACCTTAAGGCACAGGCTCATCTCATGCATCATCTCTTTTAGTGGGGAATTTTGTTCGAAGTCAGTGGTTGCATACTAGAGAGAATATCAATCCTCACATCTTCCAAGGAAGTAAACCGTGTCCTGCGACCTGGTGGATCGGTAGAAATTATTGAAGATGGTAAAGGTTGACAGAAACTTTCAATTCTGATTTGACCTCTCTTTTCTCCTAGATGTCATGTTTCCGTTGCTCCCTCGGTGGTTCACGGCTGCCCTTCGTATGCGGGCAAGAAGTGATAAATCTGTGCACCTCCCCGATGGCACTCAACGCACATGGCCCTCTCCTCCAAATACACCGTCTAAAGATACACCATCTCATGACCATGCACTACTCGAGTCCCTGAACAAATCGGTGTACGAGCATCGGTTTATTAACATGAAGCCCACAGGCAAGTGTGTATGGATTCTAGGCGATCGACTCCCCTTGAATTCTTTTAGCTGTTTTACCCAGTTATTTCACAACTTATTTTCGACAGGTAACATTAGGGCCTGTGATCAAGTTTCCAATGCCTCCATTCCCTCTTCCGCCTCCCCCGTCGACCAAAGCATGTACAAGTGTCTTGACTCCCGACTTGACTCCTTTTTCCCCTGTGTCCCCAAGTCCGATGAATCGACCTATGTCTTTATCCTTCTCCTCAGTCTTCTCAGCATCCACGATAGATTCCAGCGATTTTACCCTCTTCAGTGCACGACCAAGAACGGCATCCGCATCCGCCTCGTTTTCTTCGACCTATAAAACGCGTGGCTCTTCCATCCTTTCGCATGATAGCAATCCGTTCCCCTCGCAGCCGTCACTGGAGCGACGGTTCCTGCTTGACAGCTCCCTAAGCGAGAGTGAAATAGCCGCATTACCCCGTTCCTTGTTCCCCCTTGAACAATTAGAATCATTGAGCGAAAGGTCGCTGGCAATGCACCTCTACCGGTCATATCAATCAGTATTGGCTTGTCAGGAGGCTATGTGGGAGGAACTAAAGGATCGAATTCGGAATCGGAAGCATGAGCTCCTTCCCTTTGGATGGGATGACGATGAGGAGCTCGAGGAGCTGCAGAACAGAAAAAAGTTTGAGCGACTCGTTGAACGGTATCGAAGGTCGGTGGATGCAACAAACATCGTCCTCATGTGGTATCTCATCTAGGCTTTAGTGATATGCAAGCTCGTGTCTCCCTGTGGTGTTCCTTAACAAGGATCGGTTGGCCATTCCCTTCCAGGGAGCCGCTCTCTAAAGCCGAACTTCTCGAAGAGGAGCGTATACGGGAGGGCTTATTGCGGGCACGGCAGTTTGCGCAGGACGAAGATCGACAGACACCATGTCGATCAGTGAGGGTATTGGTTGGCTATAAGCTATGACTTGTCTTTTCTTTTCTTGACATGATAACCATGCACCTAGTTTGTATCATAGTACTTAAGTGAGATGAGCAATTGAGCTTTATTTTTCCTTATTTGGTCGTACTTTTTTCTAGACAGGACTGGCGCCTCGAAAAAAAGTTGTTCCCGGATTTCAAGATGGCGGCGTCGTCTTCACGCCAATCTCATCAGATTCCGCTACCACCTAGCCCACCTAAAATTCCAAAGTCTCAGAAACAGAAGATATCACGAAAAGGGAAAGGGAAGGAGAATGTAGTTGAAGAGCCTCTGCAGGACCTTGGAAATTACGCCGACCTCTCGAATCCTTCTTGGGACTGGACCCACCTTACTGATCCCTCGGCTAGTAAAGTTCCACCGATTTTTACAAAGGATGGAAGGTACGATTCTTTGGCTCTCATCATCCCACCTCCACTTTTCAATCCAGACGGCACAGCTATTTCTTCTCTCTAGTTGGCTCGTCTGTCAAGATCCATTCTGTGATTACGGGACAAGTTGTATCAACTCTTTCAGCCCCTCGATCTTCGAACTACGAAATCTCGTCAGACCTGCTTACGACTGCCATTCTTAACCCACACAACGCTTTTCAGCTTATTACCGGTTCGCTGGATGGACGTCTGATTGTCTGGGACTTTCTAGATGCTGTCCTGTTACAGATCATCGACATCGCACAACCAATACATTATATTTGTGCCCACCAATCATTCAAGGATGTTGTGTTCGTTGCTGCAGGGAAAAAGTCAAAAAGTGGCGTTGCTGGTGTGTGTTACAGTCCCGGCGGCTTTCTGATTATCCTCATTCTCAAGTAATTACCAGATGGGAATGCTGTCGTCATGCGCGTCTCACTCACATGTCTGGAAAGTACTACAAAGTCGGCCGAAATACTTCCAATAAGCAAGGCTCGATTCCCGACAGGCCTCTGTCTTTCTCCCAGCGGCGCTTGGCTAATAGCCACGGCAAGTCACAAAGTTTATGTTGCCACGACTTCGTCACTCTCTTCAGGATTCATCAAATACGTCTCGCCCGAGCGCCTGACATGTCTGGCATTTCACCCCCACGAAGACTATTTTGCAACGGGCGATGAGAAAGGCTGCATCCGTCTCTGGTATTGCTTGCAGAACGATCTTCCCACCAACGTACGCGGTGTAGAGAAAAAGACACAGACAATGGCTTTGCACTGGCATGCTCATGCCGTTTCCTCCATCGCATTCACAACAAACGGCGCCTATCTTCTAAGCGGGGGAGAGGAATCTGTCCTCGTGATATGGCAATTACATACTGGCAAGAAAGAGTTTGTACCCCGTGTTGGCGCATCGATCAGCACCATATCTGTATTAAAGACGGGAGACAGGGAAGAGGAGTATTTACTGGGTCTCGCAGACGCGACTTATTTGTTCGTCGGTTCCGGAAATTTGAAAATTTCCAGAAGTTACGCGAGACTTAAACTTGGTTCGCACCTCCCCAATTTTCATGGTTAGGCATTAATTTCCCCTTACAGATCCCACTACAGCTTCCGGTTTTCCTTCAAGTTCGAGTCACGTATTGTCGCCTCTTGCCGTCCATAAACGCACCTCAACGCTGATCCTCCCCTCCTCACATCCATCATCACTGCAAATATACTCTCCTTCCTGTTCAAAGCTCGTTTCCGAACTTGAAATTTCTCCCTCCAATAGAATTTCTCGACGGGACAAACAGCCAATTGAACAATCCTACGTCGAACAAGTTGCAGTCTCCCTTTCTGGCGATTGGTTGGCATCAATAGACACCCGAGACGGCGACGACCGCGTCCGAGGCGAAATATATCTCAAGATTTGGTGGTGGGACCCTACGCTTAATCATTGGGTATTGAACACAAGAATCGACCGCCCTCACGGACTGAAGAGAGTAACGTCTCTATCATTCAGCCCCTCTCTCGGTAAATCTGGGCCAATCCAGCTTGTCACAGCTGGAGACGATGGAAATGTAAAAATGTGGGGTTTGAGAAACAACGGAAAGAAGTCCGAGGCGATACAAGGTTTCGTTGTCCCTGTCTCCAGAGCGTAAAGTTTCTGAAGCTTCGTATGACAGAGTTTTGGTCGACGCGTTCCTGCTATTCCTTCCGCTCACAAGTGCCACGATCGACTGCATGGTCAAGAGATGGTTCGCTTCTGGCTGTTTGCTTTGGCCAGTCCGTCGCTATCTATGATCCTTTTACAAACATGATCCGCCATAATCTGACATGCTCAGAATGCCGAGATAGCACATCAGTTCATTTTATTGGTGAGAAAGGTCGCTATCTGGCAGTCGCTGGAGCACACGACCTTGTTCTTTGGGATCTTGTAACTCAGTCAAGTGAGTTTTGAAGTTGAATACTGCGGATTTGAAGAGCTCATAGTAACATACCAGTTCGGTGGAGCTACAATACTCTTTCAATCATAGAGCGACTGATTCCCCACGATCAGGAGGAAGCTTTCTCTGTCCTTCAAGGCAATTCACAAACCCAAGACTCCAAAGCAACCCGCTTGATCGTATTCTCCAGCGCATCCTCGAAGCCAATAACCATATTTTCCGTACCCTTTGGCATTCGAAATTGCTTGGCATACCCCCTCACAGAGAATTCACCGGATCCGACATTTGTTGCTATCACTCATCAATGGAGTGTCGTCTTGATTGGCAAGAACTTGAAAGTCGCCCAGGAAGGCTCTACAGCGAAAGAGATTGTTCAAGGACCTTCCCACAGTGGACGCACTCTTTTCCAGGATATATTCGGCAAATCTGCGTTTGCCGAACCACCGAGCCCTAGGGTTGCTGTCGAGGGGCAAAGCCACTCGTGGGACGAAAAAACAGCCGCAGAAATTCTCGACTGTCCTGCCTACCTCATGCCACCTCTAGAACAATTGTTCGAACCTCTTATTAACGGCTTCTTGAAGCTTCGTTCTGAGGACCCTGTCGCTCAAGTTCTTCCGGATGAAGATGTTGATATGGAGGAAGAAATCTCTGAAACAGTGCTTGTTCGAACTCGGAGAAGCCGCCCCGTCCAGCCAGAGGAGATGAACACCTTTGTCGAACTTTTCAGACAACATTCCGTCAAGGGTTAGTCCGCTCATTGACTTGCCGTAGACGTCGTCCATATTCTTACCTTTTGCACAGGTATTCCAAGTATGAATGGCAATGGAAACGGCACTACCCAAACCCTTCCTGAACCTGGCACACGCCGTTCCGCTTCTCCAATCGTCAGAGTTTCAAAACATATTTCGCGACCTCAGTCCGTCTCTGACCAACCAAAACCTGCTCCCACCTTTCCATCATCGATACCGTCTGCTAATGGCAGAAAGCGGAAAAAGTCTATCAGTTCATAGAATAGACAGTCGTCAGAATCAAATGCACTGATTCACCCAATTCGGCTGGAAAACACACTCACGTTCCGGAGAGGTAAGATTCCAAACCTCAAGGTATATGATCTAAATACAACGGTTCGACTATATCAAGCAAATTCCTATAGATGATCACCACATCAGTTCATTAGCACATCCTCTTCTATGGCTTTCCCCCTGTCAAGAATAAAGAGTGGCGCGACCCGAAGAAGCGCAGCATGTTGCTCGCGGGTGATTTTTTTCGCCCAGTCCGGGCTGACATAGATTTTGCTCAAGGGAGCTCTCAATTCCCGCCTAGATGTCCCCCATGTAACGATCATATCAGGGTCGACAGCTTGACATTCTAGAAAGGACAACTGTGGGCACAAAACTTTCCTAGGTACCGGTTGTTCCTGCTTTAGGTGTTGGAACGTCTGAGGATCGTAAAGAAACAATTCAAGGAATAATTTCTTGACATTTGCTATCCGGAGATAAGCTAGGAGAGGCATCGATTCCAACCATTTGACTATGGTGCGACCCGATGTCACCGTTTCAACGATCTCGACTGAGTATACCGTCAAGATTCTCACTTCCGGAAAGCGTGAGGTAATCATGGCAAAGAGAGGAGAGTAATCCTCCCCTGCGAGGTTTAACACCGTCAGATCGCGTACGTTCCGAGCAGAAATGTGAGAAAGAATGTAACGAGCGTAGTGCACGCTAAAGTCGGCAACGACCAGAATTTTCAAATGATCGAGGTGGACGGGAGGTAAACCCGCAGCTTCATTGGGCTGAAACCGGGGACCAGCGCCGTCTAGGCAGAGTTTTCGCAAGGAAGGTGAACCTGAAAGCATATCACGAAATTGTAGTATTCCAGGGGATAGCTCGAGGGGCATTCGTCGTAGATCAATCGTCGTGAGATTAGCGAGGCAGGAATTCTTCCAATCGAGATGAACGCCGTTAATCGAGAAATATTTGAGTGATGTTACATGTACACCGCCAAAGAGCGCCATAGGTTCACGGTACGCACTGGGCTGGTAGCCGGCGCCCAACTGTACGTAGGGTGTACCTGTGCGGTGCAGTTCGAAGCGCTCCAAAGTGATCGGAATGCCGGCCCTGCCAGCAATCCGGAATTTGTCGAGAATGACCAAGACAGGATCCCATTCCTTCAACGTGGCAATGAACATGCGGATAGTGGAAGCCTTGGTGAACAACCTATCTAGCAGCGGTCCTATTTCTCCATCCGAGAACTGGTGATTCTCGTGATCACCAATGCGAAGGTCCAGGGGGGCAGAGCCGGCTCTATCGAACCAGGCAAAGGAACGATCGAAAGGAGGTGAATCGCGGAACCAGATCGCACTCCATAGAGTGGGATCATTCAAGGTGATCGTCCGCCAGTGTTTGCAGGTCCATGTCAACCACAAGCGCCATTTGACGCCGGCAGCACGATCTGGTGCCGACCACGCTACGTAGCGGAAGATGTTGGTGAGTATCTCGTGAGGGAGGTCATTTATTCGGAATATCCTAAAGAAACGCGTTTGATAATTCAGCCGGGCCATGAAAAGCTCCTGCTGCAGTCTTTCATTGGTCGCTGGGGCCATCGAACTCAGAGACGCCTCCAAGTCATGGATGACCCGGATGCGATTGACAGTGTCGTGGCGCACCTCTTGCACTTCTGCGGGAGATAAAGGGTGCGGGATGAAGTCCCTCACTACTCGATTGCGAATGTCGGCTACATGTGCAACAAGGGATCTCCACTTGTCAGGTGGTATAGCAGGAAATTGTTGCCGCGGTATTAGATGTGGAGGTCGTATCAAAGGAGGGTTTGTTGCCCCGTTAACACGGACACCCTGAGCGGGGACTAGTTGAAGATGAGAGGTCGAAGCGCCTGGCTGAGATGCCACGCTCTGGGAGGTGAAAGGGACTAGATGGAAGTTTCCGACGGGAGGCCCGCCTGGTGGTGTATTATTTGTATCGGACGGCCTTTGATTGCTATTAGAACCCCCTGGATCCGACATCTAGAGAAAGGTTGGAATCAGCGGCAATTTATTGGAGTACGACACGAACTTGAAATTCTAGGGAAGCACGGCAGGATATCCAAAAATTAGACTTGTCCGAATAATCCCCTTCGTATACTGAGGGCGTAAGCGCACAAGGGAAGGACGAGTGGCGAAATGATCATCGTACAGGGTTTCGTTAATATGTAGGAATAACCTGCCAAAGCGTGTTGTTTGGCCAAATAAACGCTGGCGCCCACAAAGCCAAAGAGTCACCCACAAGGGACTCCACCTGAGCGCTATGGAAAAGGTAGCGGCGAAACGACACGAGCGGTCAAGGGAGGTACTCCAATGCCACTGCGACAGCCAGAGGGAGGGTTCCTGGGAATGAGACGTGAGGAACTGGTGGGAGAGAATTGAATGTGAGCAGCCGGCGTTATATAAACTGTCAATCTGCTAGACTGCTCTTTGAAGCGTCAGAGACAATCGAAGAATCGGCGAGGGTCCAACCACGGGACGAGAGAGCGCTGACCATCGCGAAACGTTTCACGCTGGTCTGTGAAGGGGATTCGCTCCTTTCCGACTAGCCAAAGTGACGGGGAGTTCCGAGCGAAGTAGGCGGCCAATGACATTGCATTGTCGCATATTTTGGGCGCGCGTAAGTGCGCAACCGCCTGTGGACAAAGGAGGGAGACGGAGATGGCATACATCGGACCGCGTCGTCCTAACTCATTCCCCATTTGGCGACATCGCTGGCCAGCAAGACGGAGCTTTCTGTCGCCTCAAGCAGATCCCTTTCTTCACGTCGGCCGGCTTCCACTGGATTCGCCACTGCGCCGCTGCCGTTGGAACGCCCTCGATCGTCGTTTTATTCGCGACTTGAGCCTCACGTGGGAACCCTTGATTCTTTTCACATTATCACATCTGAATCCGTCAAATGATGCCGTAAGTGCAGTCGTTGCTTTCTTTGTCGCAGCAAAATTTTATTCAGACGAGAGGGGTACAGTAATGTCATACATGATACAGTCGTACGTACAAAAATACACGTTTGCATATAATTCAAGACATAAAAAGAAGGATACGTCATTAGTTTCTCAGTTCCAGGCGCCAGGGATGTTTTCGCCATTAAGAACTCCATGTGGTTTCGGCGACATTGCAAGGAGTTCTTCAAGTAAATTCGTGACAACATTGTCTTCATCTTCGTTTGTGAGAATACCCCCGCGTGGCAACTGATCTCTGATCTTTGTGGCAAGAGTCGGACAGCCTTGCTCGGTGAAGCCCATCTGTTGAGGTTGATCAGCTTGGCCCGTTAAGAAGATTACACCATACGCACGTCAGCCAACCTCCTCAAAATGCGGTTTGTGGTTCGTGATGCGAAATCAGTATGTCCTCGGCTGCCGTGACGACCAAAGGGTCTGTGGCTCGGAAAGGTGTTATTCCGGTGGACGCTGACGACCTCCAGGGTAGGGTTGCCTCTTCTCCCTTGAACAGCGATGGCCGCGGGAGAAGGTGCATTAGTTGACAGACCCCTTGCTAAACCTCGACCGGGGCCGGGAGTCATGTCATCTTTGCCGTCTTCTACGGCGACATTAACAGGTGGAGGTGGTGCTTGTGGATTGCTGGTAGGAGGTTCACTGGACCTATGAGGGAAGACTTAGCAGGGTACGACAGCAAGATTAAAAAAGGCTTACACTTCAGCCTGAATCGGCTCTTTGTCTTCCCTGGACTTGCGAAGCTGCTCCCGTTCCAAACGATATTTCTGCTTTTCGGCTTTATATTGGGCTTTTACTGCGTCAAAATGAGCCTTGAGCTCCTGTGCTTTCGGCTGGGAGGGCGTCATGGGCGGAAGGGGAGGGAGAGGTGGTAACCATTCAGTGTTCGAGCCCCAACCCCCAGGAACTACTGGTGGTGGAGGGGGAGGGGGAGGAGGGGCAAATCCGCTCGCGGCTCCACGGAATCCCATCCGACCGTGACCATGGTTGAACGAAGGAGGTCCGAACGGGGGCGGCGGCGGAATTCGTGATCCCCACGGAAAAGGCCGCCAATGCGGATTGAAGAAGGGTACGTGAGAAGGATGTGTATCGCCTCGAGATTCGTGACCATTCCCAGGCTGAGTTTCTTGAGAACCCGATGGTGGTTCTGTGACGGGTGCAGGTCCGGTTGAACTAGCGTTGGAAGGGTCAAGTACTTGTGAAATGGTTTGGAAGATTCCACCGAGGGCCTCAGCAACACGTTTTGATGCCTCAGCTTCCGCATCTCTTCGTAACTGCTCTGTTGCATCCACAAACTCTTGTGCAGCGTAAGAAATTTTTTCCCGGTGAGTGGTCCAATATACGCCATTGGCTGCGTTGCTAACGATGTTGCGAATTCCTTCAGATAACTCTGGGTGCCCGGTTATGGCATTATTGAACGCGTCCAAAAACGAGGCAATATCGTTGGACAGAGATGGAGGAACGTTTGCATTCGAAAACTCCGTGGATGGCAAGGGAGGATCGGAAGGTGAGTCTGGAATGGGATCTGCGAGAGGGGCAGGTAGTGTGGGACTTTCACGATCTTGAACTGGCGAATCTACCGGCGCCTCCTGCGCCTTCATTTTCGAGGCGCTTACTTCCACAGGAGATTCGGGCACGGAGATGATGCGTGGTGTAGGGGTGTTGTCGCCACCTTTATTGCGTGGGCTGATATCATAGACATGAACGGGATGTTTGAGCGGCGCATCCTCGGCCAGAATAGACGCTGTGGATATAGCGTCATCATCGATGCTTGCTTTGTACTTCCCTTTATCCAAAGGGATGAGGAACGGACTGTCTGGGGAGTGGATTGTGGAATCGCCAACACTGCGCTGATCAAAGTGACTACCGCCGTGAACATGGCTGAGGTTGCCAATATCACTGTCGACGGTTTCTACGAAGGCATGAGGCATAGTATTGAAGGGATCTCTTGAGCCGAAGATGCCAGCAAGAGAGAGAGGCTGCCAGTCATCTTCGGGATCCGCTGAAAAGGGGTTAGACCCTTTGGCCAATGGCTCAGCGAAGTGAGGTTTCTGGCCACGGATAGATGACAGATTCTGGACAGTGAACTTGATTATCTGGCCAGGAACATGCGAGACCCGATAAAAGTCGTCGAGCTCTTCCTGTGAGCTGAGGGTGACCTGATCGCCTTCCGAGTCTAGATAAGCGACGGAGACCCTCTCGATCGGTATTCCGTAAAGGAGTTCGATCTTGGAAGCTAGGGCTTGCCAAGTGGGAGAATTTGGGAACACGACACGACGAGTGACGCCTTCGGGTTCGATGAGCTTGAAATGGGTTAGAAAAGACATTGGGGTCCAAAGCTGGAGCCCGTCTCAGTTAAATAGTGTCCCTTTCAGACTCCGAACTGCGCAACTGCTACTGCGCAGGGCTGCGTGGGCGTGGGAATACTTGGAGGCCATGCGATTCCATGTGCTGGGCCTTGGATCCGTGGGCTCCTTGCTGTCCTACCACCTCCGCCGCACTCTTCCAGAACACCACTATATCACCCTCATCCACAGGACGCAAGGACAGGCCAGCGCAGCCCACGCAAGAGGTGGAGAAATCCGCATCGAAGTCAATGGCGTCGTCACAGCAGCAACAGCTTTCACCTCGGAAGCCTTCAACCCACCGGACGACACTGCCAACAGGTTCCAAAAAATCGAGTCATTATTCATCACGACCAAGGCCCACCAAACCGTACCCGCCATACGCCGACTTTTACCCCGATTGTCCCCCAACTCCACGATCGTCCTTCTCCAGAATGGCATGGGGGTATACGAAGAACTCACACACCACATCTTCCCAAACCCCGCCACGCGACCCCATTTCATCTTGGCCTCCAACACACACGGCGTCTTTCGCAAGGACACCCAGCACTTTGTCCACGCCGGCCTGGGCGGCATCATCTTCGGAATTGTCCCAGACCCAGAGGAACGTAACTTTGAAGCAGGCTTCCAAGACCTTTCTTTGCCAAAACCGGACCGAGCACCTCGTCTCTCTGATATCTCAGCCGTGTCCGATGATGAGAGGTACAAAAGCCTGCGAAGCACCGTCGCAGCCTTGCTACTCCTGGAGGCCCTCAACGTCTCCTGGAAACCTATGGTGGAAGTGCAGACCGCCATGCGCCAGAAGCTGGTGGTCAACGCCATCCTCAACCCTCTCACCGCCATCATGGGATGTCGCAACGGCGACGTCCTGCACACGGCATCATCACGGCGCATCGCAGAGAGGGTCTGCCAAGAGGCATCCCGCGTATTCCAAACGCAATTCAAAGCAGACGCGACATCGTGGCTCGGGTCCCTTGAATCCGCCGGAATCGACTCTCAAGGTGTCCCCATCGACCGTATGCCGACCGTCTTGACCAAGTCCATGCTGGAAGATGAAGTTGTTCGCGTTGCACACCTTACAAAAGGAAATATCTCTTCCATGTTGGCCGACATTCGAATCGGAAAGCAGACTGAGATCGACTTTGTCAATGGATACCTCCTCAAGTTGGGCCGTACCTACCGTGTTGACATGCCTGCCACTGCCACACTCCTCAACCTTGTCAAGATGCGCAGCGCTATACCTCTAGACCAGGCATTATGACACCAGCGATCGCTTGCACAACATTTCAAAACAGTCATGCTACACGATCCCGCGATGCTTTACGTTACTGAAGCTCTACATGCAGACATCAGAACGCTCCTTTTCGCGAACAGATTTATGGTCCTGATATAGTCTTCACCCATTACGAGGAATATATTAATCGACACAGATAGATCCCGAGTAAAAAATAATACGGAGGATGTATAAATCACAGAAGAACTACATTTTCCAGAAGCAATGACGACTGACATGAATGATTGTTCGAGTCGGATTTGCCCCATTCTACAATTCGAGTAGCTCCATGACATCGCTCCATGATAGTCTATGATTCTGCACAACAACGTGCAACGAGACATTGTCCAACATTTTCCAGAAGCAACGACTGACATTTAATGATCGTCCGAGTCAGGTTTTCCCCATTTCACAATTCGAGTAACCCCATCGCTCCACGATTCTACGCGGCGGCGTGCAACGAGGGACATTGTTGACTTGTCGGTGCCCACAAAACCGAGCCCCAGGGACTGTATCGCTGCGTCAATGAACACCGGGTACCTGGGCAAATATGAGTGAAACTTCTCTCCAGTCTATACTATATTTCTTACCATACACCCAAGGTTTCTTTCGTTTTGGAATGATCGATTGAATACCAATTCTGGGCTCGAACCTCTTCCCACCAGGTGGCGTTTTTGTCGTCACTTGTCATGATGACATGATTCACTGTAATCCCCTTGCGCTGCTTGATCTCTGCTTTTACCTCATCAACACGTCTAGCAATCACGGCAATTGGTGCAAAACAGCCTGCGGGGTCCTCGGGGCAAAAGACTTTGAAGTCACCGTGACGGATATGAATCGCAATCCACTGAGGTGATGATCAAGAACAAACGTGTGTAGATGCCAAAAGAGAGACTGACTGGGGGGGTAGGAAGACCTTCTTCGATTCCGATAGCTTTCCTGATATAGCTATCTGCAAGTCCTTTTATACGAGGGGTGAAGTGCACGTGCTGCCCAACGTATCTCCAAGCTGGGCTGTAGTCGAATTCAAACTCGAAGGGCTGAACTAGTGATGTCAGCTGGGGTTTACTGTGGATAAAACGCGACCGTACCTGGTTGACGCAGACATAGTATAGGTAGTCAAAACACGCGATATGATCATCTGGAGGTAGCGAAACATTGTGGTGAGGAGATGGCAAGGGTGGGAGAAGGTTTGCAGCGCGGGCTTCCGGAAAGGCCAATGCTGCTAGGGACCAAAACGAGCTGTGCATATCATGCTCAAAGTGTGGGATGACTTTAATCCATGATGGAGCCTTGGTGTAGGATAGATCTAAAATCGATCAGTTGATCATGAGTTGCTGGCTGGCAGGAAGAACTTGCCAAGTTTGAGATGCTCTGGAGTCCAACTTCTACGTGGATACGTGTCTCTGTTTTGCACGGCCTCCCAGGTGTTCCAACACCCGAGTTCATCGAGTGTGCCGCTGTTTCTGTCCTTGACTTCATGCCATTCAAGGACGGGCTTTCCAAGGGCTGTTCTGAGACGAGGAACGTCGAAAACGATACCAAAGTCGACAGTAGGGGCGCTCCCGCCGACATGAGAAGGATTGAACATGGGAATGATGGGGATACGGTCAGTGATGAGGGCCAGGTATACGAGATTTATCTGTGGGTGCAAGTTAGGGATAGAGGGGTAGAATGTGAGGTTGGCTCACAAAGGTCATGACATCGTTGGCTAGACGACGCGATCAGCAAGGAGGAGAGAGTGGATAGGGACTGCGACGTACTCCAACCAGCTGATATGAAGCTTGTAATGTATTTGCGGTCGCTTCGTAGATTATCTGTGGTTGAAAGGTCACTCGGAGAGTCGACGAGGCTGGATGGCAACTCGCCTCTAAATTTCGGGGTCGGCGGGCCAACGAGATTTGACTCGACGCCAAAGAGGTCTACTGGCACGACTGATACGACTGGCAACGGCTCGGGTTGCGAGGTGTTCTTGGGCTCTGGTGCGACCTCAACGATAGGCGCGACCTCGACGGAAGGCGCGACCTCAACGGTGGATTCGACGTTGCTCAACTGACTGGGTCCGTAAGGATAGTGGAAGAAGGAGAGGGTCAATAGAGAGACGACGACGACGACACATATCGTGACGAGTCTGCGAGTCTTGACGGTGGACATGGTGTGCTAGGGCAGACCGTCCTCCCCCGAGTGGGATTTTGAGTTGACAGGTCTGTAAATAGCAACACACTACTTAATAAGTTATGTGCAACAACTTCCCCACATCCTCCTTCCCATCACCCCTGAGAGCGTTGCGCGTGTATGATCCACACCAACGTAAAGGAAGCGGCATCAGCCATAAACCCCGTCGCTTCCCGACGCTCCTTTTGGATATATCGTAACATGCACGGTCCTATGAATACCGCTGGACCGGACGACTGTCCGTCTCCTGCATCCCAGTTTCACTCTAGTTGCACAACATGTCTGGAGCCGGATTCGTTTCCCTGTTGCTCGCGCGGCTGTCCGATGCATCCTACAACGCGCTTAAGCGTCTAGGCTTTTATACGTCGAGCTTCAGCCCAAAGTCGTCGTCATCCCAGGAAACACTCCTCGGCTCCACTGGAGACAGAGTTGAACGTCCTATGGGCGACACCGAAGTATCCTACTTTCTGCCTTCCCGCGAGAGTGGTGTGAATGACATGTAAGCACTGCGCCCCTGACCATACCTTTTCTAACGCGTCCCAACAGGTATCTTCATCTGGGCTGCCATGCCCTTCCTCGTTTATTCGACTTTGAACGCCTTCGCATCGTCTGGGCGCTACTCCGGTTGCGCCATCCCCTCCTGGCCTCGAAAGTCCAGATGCATAGCCATACTGACATTCGATTTGTGTAATTCCATCGCGCCTTCGTATTTATGCTTCACACCTGATGATCTCCCCGTCCCCAGATACGAGTCTCCTCATTCCGTCGAGAACGCACTCGACGATGCCACAAGTAATATGGAATTTCGCACCCAAACTAAAGATGGTATGCGTTTTTCTTTATACTATCTTTGTTGCCCGCCCCCCCCCCTCACCCACCATCCCTTCAGAACTGCTTGACGCGTACTTGAACGGACCACGGACTCTTTCTAACGACTGCCTCTCCTATCTCATTATTTCACGCAAGTCCAAGCCCACCACAAGCAACTCCTCGGCAGATATTCCGGCCAACTATGATATTTTAATCTGTGCAACTCACTTCCTGGGTGATGGCATGGCTCTCCACCAGTTCGCAAATGATTTTTTCGCTCTGCTGGGAAGCCCCGCGATGAATCACGAATTCATGTCTACTCTTTCGTCAGAGTGGCAGTTGCTGTGTGGAAAATTACGAGAACAGGTACTGAACGCTCGTCCTCACAAGAGAGGTATACTGATCATCTGCTCTCAAGGATCCGTCGCTCCCAACACCACTGGAAGAAAGACTACCCCCAATCAGAGGCAGATTCAGCCAAGCTGTATCCCGCGTCGATTTCAGAAAGAAACAAGATAAACTCATAGTATGCTCGCAATTAACCTTTTGTCATATAACCTCATTGTCGAACAGGGTGGCCACACGTTCCCGCGGCAATTCTCAGTCACTCGTCGAACAATCACACCCGTCCTATCCTTTGATGAAAAAACCACGAAGATTATTTTGAACCGTTGTAAATCACATGGAGTTTCAATCTCTAGTGCCCTATTTGCTCTCTGCAACATTGCATGGTCAAAGACCTCCAATCAAACTCCAGAAATGCCCATGTACGCCTTTATTTTGGAAATAAAAAATCTTCACCTTGATTGAATCATCTATCCACAGGATGATGTACTCGGCTCTCAACCTACGACCTTACTTGACGGCGGATCCAGCCCAAAACAACTCGTATTGGTTTCTCGCCGTCGGTTATTTCAATGTCATCCTTCCCTCCTTCCTCCCGCCCTCCGGCAACCTCGACGCTATATTCTGGCACAGGGCTCGAACGGCAAAGAACCAAAGTACACATGCGGCTAAAGGCCCGATGACTGTGTACCGTAGCCGTGAAATGGCACTAGAGCGCGGATCACGGGCCCGAGCATGGGCCAAAGAGGATGACGATAAGGCGGCTGGAACCTGGGTCCCGCCACCACCGCCTCGTGCGCCCGAGAAGCCCATGGAACGACCCCCGTCTAACGCCCTCATCGGACTCTCTTTACTCGGCAACCTTGATGGAATATATAAACATCCGACGTTCGGGGACATTCGGTTCCACACACTTACCACAGGCTCGCGTCAGCGTGCCGGGGGAATGCTTTTATTCAGCTACACGTTTGTTGGAAAGCTCTGGATCAGTCTGGGCTATGACGAGAATGGGTTCGAGGCGGACACTGTGCAATGTTTCTGGAAGAATTTGTCCGCTTCCATCGAACAGTTGCTCATCGATTAAATCTTCTCGGTGTATGTATTTACTATTGGACTAAAGTAGGATCAGACTAGGACATCACTATCTATTTATTTGATCGTAATGTTGTATCTTTTTTGCGTTCTGAGCGGTCTTGTCTTTTCGTAAGCCCCCGATGTGGCGCTCGTTGGAATCATCATGATTAA
>Ga0307516_10000774_pt1 | contig 43669 bp, 31 predicted proteins | sample 19_EM_MG_FD_203310 | JGI IMG/M metagenome (GOLD analysis project Ga0307516, IMG submission 203310) | Populus trichocarpa ectomycorrhiza microbial communities from riparian zone in the Pacific Northwest, United States - 19_EM | ecosystem: Host-associated > Plants > Roots > Unclassified | place... | reverse complement strand
TGGTCGACATCGACACCGTCACCATCAACGTGTCGGCCGTCAACGATGCACCTGTCAACACGGTGCCGACCTCGATCGCCGTCACGGAAGACGTCGCGAGCGCCATCACCGGCATCAGCGTCAACGACGTCGATGCCGCGTCCAGCACGATCACCGTGACCCTGAGCGTGCCCACCGGCACCCTGGCCGCCATCACCGGCAGCAGCGTCACCGTCACCGGGTCGGGCACCGGCAGCCTGGTGCTGTCGGGCACCCAGGCCAACATCAACAGCTTCATCGCCGCCAGCAACGTCACCTATACCACCGCGGCCAATGCCAACGGCACGGTCACCCTCACGGTGACCACCAATGACGGCGGCAACACAGGCTCCGGCGGAGCGCTGACGGACAGCGACACCGTCACGCTCAACATCACGGCGGTCAACGATGCGCCGGTCAACACCGTGCCCGCCGCCCAGGCCGCCACCGAAGACACCAGCAAGGCCATCACCGGCCTGAGCATTGCCGACGTGGACGCCGGCAGCACCAGCATGACCGTCACGCTGGCGGTCACCAACGGCACCCTCACCGTCTCCGGCGGCACGGCTGCCATTTCCGGTTCGGGCACTGGCACGGTCACCCTCACCGGCACCGCCACGCAGATCAATGCCACGCTGGCCGCCACCGTCACCTACGTGCCCACCGCCAACTTCAATGGCGCGGCCACGCTGACGATGACCACCAGCGACAACGGCAACACCGGCTCCGGCGGCACGCTGGTCGACATCGACACCGTCACCATCAACGTGTCGGCCGTCAACGATGCACCTGTCAACACGGTGCCGACCTCGATCGCCGTCACGGAAGACGTCGCGAGCGCCATCACCGGCATCAGCGTCAACGATGTCGATGCGGCCTCCAGCACCATCACCGTGACCCTGAGCGTGCCCACCGGCACCCTGGCCGCCACCACCGGCAGCAGCGTCACCGTCACCGGGTCGGGCACCGGCAGCTTGGTGCTGTCGGGCACCCAGGCCAACATCAACAGCTTCATCGCCGCCAGCAATGTCACCTACACCACCGCGGCCAATGCCAACGGCACGGTCACCCTCACCGTCACCACCAACGACGGCGGCAACACAGGTTCCGGCACAGCGCTGAGCGACAGCGACACCGTCACGCTCAACATCACGGCGGTCAACGACGCGCCGGTGAACACCGTGCCGGGTACCCAAGCCGCCACCGAAGACACCAGCAAGGCCATCACCGGCCTGAGCATCAGCGACGTGGACAGCAGCACTGGCATGACCGTGATCCTGTCGGTGGGCGCCGGCACAGGCACCCTCACCGTCACAGGCGGCAGCGCCGCCATCTCGGGTTCAGGCACGGGCACAGTCACGCTCACCGGCACCAGCGCGCAGATCAACGCCACCCTGGCCGCCAACGTCACCTACGTGCCCACGGCCGATTTCAACGGCAGCGCCACCCTCACCATCTCCACCAACGACGGCAGCGGTACCGGCACCAGCACCACCGTCTCCACCGTGCCCATCACAGTGGCCGCCGTGGCCGACATCGTGGCCGACACCGCCACCATCAATGAAGACGCCACGGCGACCATCAGCGTGCTCACGAACGACACGTTCGAGAACCCCGCCCGCGTCATCACCGCCGTGGACGGCCAGGCCATCACCGCCGGCGGCGCGGCCGTGGCAGTGGCCAACGGCACTGTCACGCTCAATGCCTCCGGCGTGCTCACCTTCACGCCGGTCGCCAACTACAACACCTCCAGCGGCACCACCAGCTTCACCTACACCGTCACCTCCGGCGGCGTCACCGAAACCGCCACGGCCACGGTGACCGTCACCGCGGTGAACGACAACCCGGTGAACACGATTCCCGCCGCGCAGACCGTGCTGGAGGACACCCTCACGTCCATCAGCGGCATCTCGGTGAACGACCCGGATGTCACCTACGGCCCGGCCACCCACCAGCTGGCCACCACGCAGCTCAGCGTGTCCAACGGCATCCTGCAGGTCACGCTCACCGGCGGCGCCACCCTCAGCGCCGGCGCCAACGGCAGCACCACCCTCACGCTCAGCGGCACGCAGGCGGCCATCAATGCCACGCTGGCCACGCTGGCCTACCGCGGCAACACCAACTACAACGGCGGTGACAGCCTGGTGGTCACCACCCGCGATGGCGTGGGCCAGACCGACTCCGACAGCGTGTCGATCTCGGTCACCGCGGTCAACGACGCCCCCAGCGGCACCAACAGCACCGTCACGTTGAACGAAGATGCCTTCGTCAACCTGTCACGCACCACCTTCGGTTTCTCGGATCTCTCCAGCGAAGGCAACAGCTTCACCTCGGTCACCGTCAACCCCACCAGCGCCGGCACGCTCACGCTCAATGGCGTAGCCATCACCGGGCCCACGGTGGTGACGGTGGCGCAGCTCGACTCCGGGCTGCTGCGCTTCACCCCTGTGGCCAATGCCAACGGCACCGGCTACGCGACCCTCACGTTCCAGGTCACCGACAGCGGCGGCACGGCCAACGGCGGCGTGGACACCGACCCCACGCCCAACACGGTGACCTTCAACGTCACCGCGCTGAACGATGCCCCGGTGGCGGTGGCCGATACCGCCACGGCCGTGGAGGCCGGCGGGGTGGCCAATGCCACCGCCGGCACCAACCCCAGCGGCAACGTGCTCACCAATGACACCGACGCGGACAGCGGCGACACCAAGACTGTGAGCGCCATCACCTCTGGCACGGTGGGCGGCACCACCGCCGGCACGTACGGCAGCCTGGTCCTCGCCGCCAACGGCACCTACACCTACACGGTGAACAACGCCTTGGCCGCGGTGCAGGCCCTGCGCACGGCCACGGACACACTGACCGACACCTTCACCTACACCATGCGCGACGCGGCCGGCGTCACGTCCACCGCCACGCTGACGGTCACTGTCCAGGGCGCCGATGACACGCCGGTCAACACGGTGCCCGGTGCACAAAACTACAACGAAGACGCCACCAACCGGAACCTCAGCGATCTGCTGGCCGTGGCCGACGTGGACAGCGGCGACATCCTGACGGTCACACTGCAGGTGGCCCACGGCGCCCTGGTGGTGACCGGCGGCACGGCCGTCATTGCCGGCAGCAGCACCGACACGGTCACGCTCACGGGCACGGCTGCCGCGATCAACAGCACACTGAACTCCAATGTCCGCTACGCGCCCGATCGGGACTTCAATGGCGCGGACACCCTCACCATGACCACCCAGGACACCGCGTCGACAACGACCGTGTCCACCGTGACGCTCAACATCGCCGCCGTCACGGACATCGCCAACAACACCGCCACGACCGCCGAAGACACACCCGTCACGATCGCGGTGCTGACCAACGACACCTTCGAGAACACCGATCGCGCCATCACGGCCATCAACGGCAATGCCATCACCGCAGGCGGCCCGGCGGTGGCGGTGACCAACGGCTCGGTCACGCTGGACAGCAGCAACCAGGTCATCTTCACGCCCACTGCCAACTACAACGGCACGGCCAGCTTCACCTACACCGTCACCTCCGGCGGCGTCACCGAAACCGCCACCGTCACGGTCACCGTCACGGCCGTCAACGATGCCCCTATAGCCACCACCTCGGCCGTGGCCGGCACCGAAGACACGGCGCTGGTCTTCACCTGGGCCAATTTCAACGTCAGCGATGTGGACACGGCCACCGCGTCGCTGAGCGTGCGCATCACCACACTGCCGGCCGACGGCGTGCTCCAGACCTCCACCAACGGCACCACCTGGACCAACGTCACCGCGAATCAGCAGATCAGCCAGACCACCATCAACTCAGGCTTCCTGCGCTTCGTGCCCGATGCCCATGAATCGGGCGACAGCAGCTACGGTGGCTCCGGCGTGGGCAACCAGCAAGCCGACTACGCCCGCTTCACCTTCACCCCGTATGACGGCGCAGCCACTGGCACGGCTGCCACCATGACCATCGACATCGCGCCGTCGGCCGATGGCGCCGCCTTCACCTACAACGCGGCCGCCACCACCATCGGCACGCTCGCCGCGCCCACGTCGGTCGGGCTCACGAGCGACTACTTCCAGGCCATCAACACCCTCACCTCCGGCGGCTCCAGCTCGGCCCCGGACACCATGGAGACCGGCATCGAAACGGCGGTCGCCACCTCCAGTAGCCTCATCACCAACGTCGGCGTGGCCGGCACCGGCGGCACCGGCGCCGTCTTGGCCATCGACGACGCCTACCGCATGCAGGGCCTGGTCTACCTGGAGGCAGGCAAGAGCTACGTGTTCTCCGGCTACGCGGACGACACGGTGCGCCTGGAGATCGGCGGCACCACCGTGCTGTCGGGCAATTGGGGTGGCGGCGGCCAAGCCACGGCCGGCACCTTCACCGCCACCAGCTTCACGCCCACGGCCACCGGCTACTACAGCCTCGAGTTCATGGTCTACAACACGTCCGGGCCGGGCAACTACGAGCTGAACGTCAGCATCAACGGCGCGGCGGTGGTGGACGCCTCCACGGCCAACCTGCGGCTGTACCAGAGCATCAACCAGCTCGATGCCGCGGGGGCCTTGCATGGCGCGTTCGTCGCCAACGGCAGCGAAGGCGGCTACTACCCGGCGGGCACCACCAGCACAGGGGGCACCATCCACCTGGCACCCCTGACGGTGGCCCTGGCAGACACCGACGGCTCCGAAACCTTGACCTCGGTGCGTATGCAGGACATCGCCATCGGCGCCGTGTTGTCCGACGGCACCCACAGCTTCACCGCCGCGGCCGGCGCCACCACGGCGGACATCACCGCCTGGAACCTGGCGCAACTGACGATCAACCCCGCCGGCGGCACGGGCGAGATGAACCTGCGGGTCATCGCCCTCACCACCGAGACGGCCACTGGTGAGGTGGCCACGAGTTCGCTGGGCATCACCGTCAACGGCACCTCGCTGAGCGAGATCAACACCTACAACGCCGACGCCCTGCTGGGCCAGGTCGGTGCCGACACGTTCACGGTGAACGACAGTACCGGCGGGCTGGCCGTGGCAGTGACACAGGGCGCCAGCGGCACCATCCTGGCCGCCACAGGCACCGAGACCACCGCCACCACGGCCCAGGAGTTCTCCACCGGCGGCGGCAACGACTACGTGCAGTCCGGCGCGGGCAACGACGCCATCTACCTGGGGGACAGCGGGACGACCAATTTCCCCGGCACCACCACCGCGGCCACTCAAGCTCAGGTGGCGGCCACGCGTCTCATGACACTGGCGGATGGCTCGGGCACGATGACCGACGCCACGACCGGCCAGTTGACCACCACAGCCGACGATACCTCGGCGTCCAACACAACGGCCATCACCACCTGGGCCGACGTGGCCAACGCCGGCAGCGGCAACGACGTGGTCTATGGCCAGAACGGCACCGACTTCCTCTACGGCGCCGCCGGCGACGACCGTCTCAGCGGCGGAGCCGGCATCGACGGCGTGCGCGGCGGCGCCGGCAACGACGTGCTGATCGGCGGCCAGGGCAACGACGTGCTGCGCGGCGACACCGGCTCCGACGTGTTCCGCTGGGAACTGGCCGACCAGGGCAGCACCGCCGCACCGGCCAGCGACATCATCATGGACTTCGACATCAACCCGGCCGCGTCGGGTGGCGACGTGCTGGACCTGCGCGACTTGCTGCAAGGCGAGGTCACGGCCGCCGGCGCCCCGGGCAACCTGGGCAACTTCCTGCACTTCACTTACTCCGGCGCCGATACCGTCGTGCAAATCAGCACCACCGGCGCCTTCTCCGGCGGCTTCAATGCCGGCGCGGTGGACCAGAGCATCACGCTGACCGGCGTGAACCTGACCGCCGGCCTGACGAGCGACCAGCTGATCATCCAGGACCTGTTGAACAAGGCCAAGCTGCTGGTGGACGGCACCTGACCACCCGGCAGCCTCCCGCAGCGACGCAATAGGCGGAAGTGGCCGCCACCGGACCCGCAATTCAGGGCTTCAACGCGTGCAGGATTCATTACCCTGCACGCATCTCATCCGGGCCCCCGCCGCGAAGGCAGCCCATGGAGTGACTGCCATTTTTTGAGCCGAGCACACCCATGCCTGCCGCAGCCAAGCCTCACCGACTCGCCAAGCCCGTCACGCGTGCCGCCCGGAAGAGCCTGCCAGGCCATCGCCTGCAGGCGCCGCCGCGGCGGTCGCGTGGCCCGGCCGAGGCCGAGCGCTTTCGTGCCGCGCTCGACCTGTCGGCCGACCAGATCTACCTGAGCGACCCCCAGGCCATGCGGGTGCTGGACTGCAACACCACCGCTTGCCTGGCGATGGGCCTCACGCGGCAGGAGATGCTGCAAAGCAGCCCGCACGAGGTCTGGCATGCCGATCGTGCGCAGCTCAAGGAGGTCTTCGAGCAAGTCATGCAGGCCGGGGATGAGGGTGTCAAGCTGCTGGCGCCCGGCCGGATCCTGGCCGACGGCTTGCGACCCATTGTGGAGGTGCACCACCGGGCCCTGCGTTCGGGCAGCGGCTGGCTCATCGTCACCACCGCACGCGACGTGACGCAGCGCGTGCGGACGGAAAAATCCGTGCGCAGGCTGGGCGAGATGCTCGCCGCACTGAGCGCCACCAACGAAGCCATCATGCGCACGCCGTCGCCCGAGGCGCTGTACCAGCAGGTGTGCGATGCGGCAGTGGACGGCGGCAAGTACCAGACGGCCGCCATCCTGTTGCCCGCTCCCGGCACGGCCGAGGCCCTCATCGTGGCGGTGTCCGGGCCCAATGCACAGGCCCTGCGCCAGGTGCGCATCTCGGTGGATGGCAACACCCCCCAGGGCCGCGGCCTGGTGGGCACGGCCTTCAACACCCGCGCGCCCTGCATCAGCAACCAGTTCCTGCTGGATGAACGCACCAAGCCCTGGCATGCCCAGGCCGCGCAGGCGGGCATTGCCGCCGGCGCGGCCGTGCCGCTGGTGCGGGACGACCACGCCATGGGCGTGCTGCTGCTCTACTCGGGCAAGCAGCACGCCTTCGACAGCGAGGTCGTGAAGTTGCTGGAGCGCATGGCCGCCAACGTGGTGTTCGCGCTCGACAACTTCGAGCACGAGGCCGAGCGCCAGCGCGGCCGCGCCCGCATCGACTACCTGGCCTCCCACGACGGCCTCACCGGCCTGCCCAACCGCACCATGTTCAGCGAGGTGCTGAACATCGCCATCCAGACCGCGCGGCGCTACGAGCGCATGTTCGCGGTCATGTTCATCGACCTGGACCGCTTCAAGCTCATCAACGACAGCCTGGGCCACGATGCCGGCGACCAGCTGCTGCAGGAGATGGCCGGGCGGCTCAAGGGCTGCCTGCGCGCCAGCGATGTGGTGGCCCGGCTGGGCGGCGACGAGTTCGTGATCCTGGTGCAGGAGCTGAACGAGACCGGCCAGGTGGTGGCGGTCGCACGCAAGATCCTGGCCGCGGCGATGAAGCCCTTCACGCTGCTGGGCCAGGAGTGCCGCGTCACCGCCAGCATCGGCATCAGCAGCTACCCGTCCGACGCCCAGGACGAGCCCACGCTGATGAAGAACGCCGACATCGCCATGTACTACGCCAAGGAAGAGGGCAAGAACAACTTCCAGTTCTATTCGGGCGAGATCCAGTCGCAATCCCTGGAGCGCCTCACGCTGGAAACCAACCTGCGCCGCGCACTGGAGCGCAACGAGTTCTCGCTGCACTACCAGGCCAAGGTGGACCTCAAGACCGGCCGCATCAACGGCGTGGAGGCCTTGCTGCGCTGGTACAGCCCCGAGTTGGGCCACGTGAGCCCGGCCAAGGTCATTCCCATCGCCGAGGAAACCGGCCTGATCGTGACCCTGGGCAAATGGGTGCTCAGGACCGCGTGCGCGCAGAACATGGCCTGGCAGCGCGAGGGCTTGCCGCCGGTGTGCATGGCGGTAAATCTTTCGGCGCGCCAGTTCTCCGACCCGTTCCTGCTGCAGGACATCGGCGACGTGTTGCGCGACACCGGCATGGACCCCAAGCTGCTGGAACTGGAGATCACCGAAGGCATGGTGATCCAGCACCCCGACAAGGCCATCGAACTGCTGCGGGCCATCAAGGCACTTGGCGTGCGCCTGGCGATCGACGATTTCGGCACCGGGTATTCGTCGCTGGGGCAACTCAAGCACTTCCCCATCGACACGCTCAAGGTGGACCGGTCCTTCATCCGCGACATCCCCAACGACAGCGAGGATCGGGCCATCACCGAGGCCATCATTGCCATGGGCAAGACCTTGAGCCTCACCGTGGTGGCCGAGGGCGTGGAAACCGCCGAGCAGGAGCGCTTCCTGCGCGAACACGCCTGCGACGAGATGCAGGGCTACTACTTCAGCAAGCCGGTGGTGGCCGCCCAGTTTGCCGACCTGATGCGGCGGCAGGTGAGCGAGGCAGCGGGACCCACCGCGCCGGCGCCCGCGCCGCAGGTGCAGGTGCAGGTACAGGTGCAGGTACAGCCCACCCCTGTGTGAGTGCGGGCGCTGGGCCTCCGCAGAGCCCAGCCGGTCTTACTGCGGCCCCAGCCGCCCGATCAGCGAGGCCAGCGAATCCACCTCGGCCGGCAGCAGGCCCGACAGCGGCGGCCGCACCGGCCCGGCGCTGTGGCCCACGAGGGTGGCGCCGGCCTTGACGATGCTCACCGCGTAGCCCTCGCCGCGGTTGCGGATCTCCAGGTAGGGCAGGAAGAACTCCTTCAGCAGCCGGTCCGTGGTCTGGGTGTCGCCGCTGGCATAGGCGTTGTAGAACTGCATGGCCGTGCGCGGGATGAAGTTGAACACCGCCGACGAGTACGTGGGCACGCCCAGCGCCCGGTAGGCCTGGGCATACACCTCGGCCGTGGGCAGGCCGCCCAGGTACGCGAACCGCGCGCCCAGGCGCTGGTAGATGGACACCATGCGCTCGATGTCGCCCAGCCCGTCCTTGAAGCCCACCAGGTTGGGACAGGCCTCGGCCAACTGCTCCAGCGACCCGGCACTCAGCTTGCAGGCGCCGCGGTTGTAGACGATGACGCCGATCTTCACGCTGCTGCACACGGCCTTGACGTGGGCCACCAGGCCGGGCTGCGAGGCTTCGGTCAGGTAATGGGGCAGCAACAGGATGCCCTGGGCGCCCTGGCGCTCGGCCTCCTGCGCGTATTGGACTGCCAGCGTGGTGCCGCCCCCCGCGCCCGCCACGATGGGCACGCGGCCCCGGCAGGTCTGCACCGCGGTGCCCACCACCTCGGCATATTCGGCCGGCGCCAGCGAGAAGAACTCGCCGGTGCCGCCGGCCGCGAACAGCACGGTGGCGCCATACGGCATGAGCCACTCCAGCCGCTCCACGTAGCCGCGCGGGGCAAAGCGCAGTTGCTCGTCGAAATCGGTCAGCGGAAAGGACAGCAGGCCGTGCGACAAAGCGTGCTTCAGGTCTTGGGGTGACATGCGATGGAACTCCAGGCAGGGGCCGATGTGCGAACCGAAGGCGCCTGCGGGGCTGAGAAAGGATGGCTCGCAAAGAAGTGAGACATCATACAACTGACCACGGCAATTTCTGCCCGCGGCACGCCCCCTCAGCCGGGCGCCGCACCCCCCAGCAATGCCGCCGCCTTGCGCCGGCGCTCGCGGCTGTTGGCCAGGTGCGTGCGCATCGCTGCGCGGGCCGCATCGGCGTCTTGCGCCACGATCGCGTCGAAGATGGTTTCGTGCTCCACCTGCACCCGGCGCAGGTAGTCCAGCGGCGCGGCCGAGAGCGCCCCGCTGCCGGCCAGGCGGGCCCGCGGGATGACCTGCGCCCCGAGCGTGGCCATGAGGTCGGCGAAATGCGGGTTCTGCGTGGCGCGGGCAATGCCCAGGTGGAATTGGTAGTCGGCCGCCGCGGCGTCGCTGCCCGCTGCCAGGGCGGCCGCCATGGCATCCAGTGCCTCGCGCAGGGCAGCCAGGTGCTCGGGCCCGCGGCGCAGCGCGGCCAGGCCGGCCGCCTCTGTCTCCACGCCGATGCGAAGTTCCAGCACCGCCACCACGTCGCGCAGCGTGGCGTACTGCTCGGGCCCGATGCGGAACCCCGCGCCATCGGCCCCCCCTTCCCCTGCCGCCACGACGAAACTGCCCACGCCGTGGCGCGTGCTCACCCGGCCGGAGGCCTGCAGCTTGGAGATCGCCTCGCGCACCACCGTGCGGCTGACACCGAACTCGGCCATCACGGCCGACTCGGTGGGCAGTTTGTCACCCGGTGCCAGGCGGCCATCGCGGATGCGATCGCCGATGGCGTCCACCAGGTTCAGGGCCAGGGAGCGTGGGCGACGGCGGGCCGGGACGGCAGGTTCCATGACGGCGCCAGGGAGTCAACGATGCTGGATGTTATACGACAACAGATGTCTCAAGGCGCTTGCACCGCCACCTCTTGCCGCAGCTCGCGGGCGCGGTTCTGCGCGTCCACGAACACCAGCCGTGGCAGGTGCGGCTCCTGCTGCGAGTCGGACACCATGCCGAAGGCCGCGATGATGACCAGGTCCCCCACCGAGGCCCGGCGCGCCGCCGAGCCATTGAGCGAGACGATGCCGCTGCCGCGCTGGGCGCGGATGGCATAGGTGATGAGGCGCTCGCCATTGGTCACGTTCCAGATGTGCACCTGCTCGTTCTCGCGCAGGTCGGCGGCCTCCAGCAGATCGTCGTCGATGGCGCAGGAGCCCTCGTAGTGCAGCTCGCAGTGCGTGACCGTGGCGCGGTGGATCTTGGATTTGAGGAGGTGGCGGAACATGGTGGGCGATGCAGGTGGGCCGGGCGAAAGCCGGCATTCTGCCTTCAACCCTCCTCAGGCCGGCCCAGCGCGCGGTGCATCAGCACGGCCAGGCCGGCCCCCACCAGTTCGGCCCCCACGAAGCCGGGCACGCTGGCCGGCGCGATGCCGGCAAAGCTATCGCTGAACATGCGGCCGAAAGCCGCCGCAGGATTGGCGAACGAGGTCGAGGCGGTGAACCAGTACGCCGCGCCGATGTATGCCGCCACCATGGCGGCCACCCGCCCGGCCGGCGCCCGCAAGATGACCAGCAGCAAGCCGCAGGTGGCCACCGCCTCGGCGATCCATGGGCCCGTGCCGCCGCGCACCCGGGTGGAGAACTGCAGCAGGTTCACCTCGAACATCGCGTGCGCGAGCCAGGCCCCCAGCACCGCGCCCAGCAACTGGGCGGCGATGTAGGGCAGGAGCAGGCCGCGCGGCAGGGTGCCCCGGGCCGCCATGACCAGCGTGACCGCCGGGTTGAAGTGCGCACCGCTGAGCGGGCCGAACACCTCGATGAGCACATACAGGCCCCCGACCGTGGCCAAGGTGTTGGCCAGCAGGGCGATGGCCGTGTTGCCGCCGGACAGCCGCTCGGCCATCAGGCCGGAGCCGATCACCACGGCCAACAGCAAGGCCGTGCCCAGCGCCTCGGACAGCAGCTTCTGCGCGGAACCCGTCCCCATGCTCAGGCTTTGGAGATTTTGAGCAAGGCCTGCTGCAACTCCGCGGGGCCGAGCGTGGCCAGCGGCAATTGCAGCAGTTGCAGCATCCGGTAGCCCAGCGCCTGGCGCGTGAGTTCAAACGCAGCGAGCTTCTGGCCCTCCGGCGCGTTCGACGGGTCCGGATACCCCCAGTGGACCTTGACCGGGCTGCCGGGCCACCAGGGGCATTGCTCCGCCGCGGCGCTGTCGCACACCGTGATGACGACGTGCATGGCCGGCGCCTGCGCGCCGGTGAATTCGTCCCAGCTCTTGCTGCGCAGGCCGGCGGTGGCCATGCCCGCATCGCCCAGCACCTGCAAGGCCAGCGGGTTGACGCGGCCACTGGGCGCGCTGCCGGCGCTGTAGGCCTGCACGTCGCGGCCCAGGATCCGGGCCCAATGCCCGAGCAGACCCTCCGCCAGCACGCTGCGGGCGGAGTTGTGGGTGCAGAGGATGAGGACGTTGAGCGTCATGGCGAGGCAGGCAAGTTCAGCAACAGGATGACGCCGGCTTCACGGCAATGCCCACCGGCTTGCCGCGCGGCGCCGGGGCAGCACCGGGTGGGTCGCAACACGCCGGTGCCTCGCTTGCCGGTTTGGCCTGCTCGCTGAACACGGGGATGTTGTCCAGCGTGTGGAAGTGCTCCCAGGCAATGCCTTGCGGGTCGGTGACCCAGTGCTTCTCGCTGCGCGCATAGCAGCAGGTCGTTTCGCCTTCGTCCAGCAAGGCCAGGTCGGCAGCCTGCGCCCGGGCTTTCAGCTCGGCCAGTTCCTCGGCGCTGTCGGCCTGGATGCCCAGGTGGTCCACCCCCGGCTTGCCGCCGCGCGTGGAGATCGCAAAGTTGATGCGCGGGTCCTCCAGCATCCACTTGGCGTAGTCGCCTTCCACCCGGGTGGGGTCCGCGCCGAACATCTTGCTGTAGAAGGCGATGCTCGCCTGCAGATCGGCCACATGGGCATGCACATGGAATCGTTTCATGGGGTTCTCTCTTTCAGCTGAGTCAACATGTCTTGCAAGAAGCCGACGGGGCGTCGCCCGCGCATGCGGCGCCCTGGCAGCAGTTCTCGGTGAGGTAGCCGAGCAGCGCGTTCATGTGCCCGTACTCGGCCCGGTAGACCAGGTTCCGGCCGGCACGCTCCGGCGTGACCAGCCCGGCGTTCGCCATCTCCTTGAGGTGGAACGACAGCGTGGCCGCCGGCACGCCCAGCGCTTCTTGAATGACCCCCGGCGTCAGGCCGCTGGGGCCGGTGACCACGAGCGCCCGGAACACCCGCAGGCGCAAGGGGTGGGCCAGGGCAGCGAGTGCCTTGATGACTTCGTCTTCCAACATATTTCTACTTTACCAGAAATATAAGCCTCAAAACCCTGCCGTCACCCGGGGTTTTCATGCCGCGGCAGAATTTGCCGAATCAATCATTGCCTAGGCAGTATTTTTGTTGCACACTCTGAACCCCAGAGCCCTTTCCCCAGAATCTGCCATGTCGCCTGCCCGCCCTTTCACGCCGTACGACGGCGACCATTACGACGCGCACAAGAGCATCGGCCACCAGATCGCCAAGCTCATGCTGGTGATGCGGCGCGAGCTGGAACTGCGCATGGCCGAACACGGCCTCACCGACGCCCAGTGGAAGCCGCTGTGGATCCTCAAGACCCGCACGGAGGCCACAGCCATTGAGTTGGCCCGGGAAATGGACATGGACGCCGGTGCCGTGACGCGCCTGGTGGACCGGCTCGAAGCCAAGGGCCTGGTCGAGCGCGCGCGCTCCGAGTTCGACCGCCGCGTGGTGCACCTGCGCCTCACCCCGGCGGGCGACAGCGCTTGCGAGCAGGTGCCGCACGTGCTGGCCAGCCTGAACAACGACTTCCTGCGGGGCTTCACCGAAAGCGAATGGAAGCAGCTCTGCGACCTGATCGGCCGCATGGCGGCCAACGGCAATGCGCTGCAAGCCGAGAAAGAAAACACATGAACATGAACATTCCTGAACTTCGCATGCCGGCCCTTGCCGCCGCGTCCGTGCGGTCGCTGCAACGCCGGCTCGCCGGCAGGGTGCCGGGCGCATCGCTCACCGTGGCCACCGCTGCGTTGTCGCTGCTCTCCGCGGCCCTGCTGCTGGCCGGCTGTGCCAGCCCGGGTGAGCAGCCGCCGGCCCGGCCCCTGATGGACGCGCAAGCGCATGGCGCCACGGGCACGGCCACGCCGTGGCCGGCAGCGCGCTGGTGGAGCGTCTATGGCGACGCCGGCCTGGACCGCCTGGTCGACCAGGCCCTGGCCGGCCAGCCCAGCTTGCAAGCCACCCAGGCCCGCCTGCAGCAGGCCCGCGCCGCGGTGGACGTGGCGGGCGCCGCCAGCCGGCCCCAGCTCAACGGCACGGTGGACCTGTCCGACCAGCGTTTCACCGAAAACGGCCTGATCCCCCCGCCGCTGGCCGGCACCACCCACTGGAACAACAGCGCCCAGGTCAACGCCAGTTGGGAGATCGATCTCTTCGGCCGCCAGCGCGCCACGCTCGATGCCGCCATCGGCCAGCTGCGTGCCGCGCAGGCCGACGCGCAAGCCGCCCGCGTGCTGCTGGCCGGCAACGTGGCCGCGGGGTACTTCAACCTGGCCCGCCTGATCGAAACCCGCGCGGTGGCCGCGCAGTCGCAGGCGCAGCGCGAGCAGGTGCTGGCGCTGGTGCGCCAGCGCATTAGCGCCGGGCTGGACACGCGCGTTGAACTGCGCCAGGCCGAAGGGTTGATCGCCCAGTCGCGCGTGGAGATGGAGTCGCTGGACGAGGCCATTGCCCGCGCCCGCCACGCCCTGGCCGAGCTGGCCGGGCAAGGCCCGCAGGCGCTGGATGCCCTGTCGCCCGCCCTGGCGGCCGTGCAGTCGCGCCCCGTGCCGGCCGCCCTGCCGGCCGACTTGCTGGGCCGCCGCGCCGACCTGGTGGCGCAGCGCTGGCGCGTGGAAGCCGCCACGCGCGACGTGGCCGTGGCCCGGGCGCAGTTCTATCCGAACGTGAACCTGGTGGCCTTTGCGGGCTTGTCCAGCCTGGGACTGAACAATTTCATCGATGCCGGATCGCTCACCTATGGCGCCGGCCCCGCGGTACGCCTGCCGATCTTCGACGGCGGCCGCCTGCGTGCCAACCTGGGCGCCCGCCGCGCCGAGGTGGATGCCGCCGTGGAGGCCTACAACGGCGCCTTGCTGCGGGCCCTGCGCGAGGTGGCTGACGAACTGGCCAGCCTGCAATCGCTGGACCGCCAGCAGCGCGCCCAGGACGAGGCCACCGCCGCCGCCGAAGCCGCCTACGACCTGGCCCTGCAACGCTACCAGGCCGGGCTCGGCAACTTCCTCACCGTGTTGACGGCGCAAACCAACGTGCTGGCGCAGCGACGCGCCGGCACCGACCTGAAAGGCCGCCACCTGGCCAGCGAAGTGGCCCTGGCCCGCGCGCTGGGCGGCGGCTACGAAGCCGGTGCCGATGCACCGCCCACCGTGGCCCTGGTTCACTGAGCCCACCCCTACACCGCCCCTGCTGTCACCGAGGTCCCCCATGCCCGACACACCCACCCCCACCCCCACCGCCTCCCCCGCCCCGGCCGTTCCCACCAGCAAGCGCAAGCCCGTGATGCTGGCGATCGCCGGCCTCACGCTCGCCGCCGGCCTGGGCTACGGCGCCTACTGGGCCGCCTACCAGCGCCACTACGAAACCACCGACAACGCCTATGTGCAGGCCCCGGTGGTGCAGATCACCCCGCAAGTCGGTGGCACGGTGCTGTCCGTGCTGGTGGACGACACCGACCTGGTGAAGGCCGGCCAGCCGCTGGTGAAGCTGGACCCGGCGGACGCAAAGCTCGCGCTGGAGCGTGCCCAGTCGCAGCTGGCGCAGACCGTGCGCGAGGTGCGCACCCTCTATGCCAACAACGCCGCCCTGTCCGCCAACGTGAACCTGCGCGAAGCCGAGGTGGCACGCGTGCAGTCCGACGTGGCCCGGGCCGCGGATGACGTGAACCGCCGCAAGCCACTGCTGGCCTCCGGTGCCGTGGGCGGCGAGGAGATGAAGCACGCCGAGAACACCCTGGCCGTGGCCAAGAGCGCGCTGGCCGGTGCGCAGTCTGCGCTGGCCGCGGCGCAGGAGCAGGCCGCCAGCAACCGCGCACTGACCGAAGGCACCAATGTCGAGAAGCACCCCAACGTCGAACGCGCCGCGGCCGCCGTGCGCGAGGCCTGGCTGGCCGTGCAGCGCACCGAGCTGCTGGCACCGGTGACCGGCCAGGTGGCCAGGCGCACGGTGCAGGTGGGCCAGCGCATTGCCCCGGGCACGCCGCTGATGTCGGTGATCCCGCTGGAGCAGGCCTGGGTCGAGGCCAACTTCAAGGAAGTGCAGCTGCGCCAGATGCGCATCGGCCAGCCGGTCAAGCTGGTGGCCGACCTGTACGGCAACAAGGTGGAGTACGACGGCCGCATTGCCGGCGTGGGTGCCGGCACGGGCGCAGCCTTTGCGCTGCTGCCGGCGCAGAACGCCACCGGCAACTGGATCAAGGTGGTCCAGCGCGTGCCGGTGCGCGTGGAACTGGACGCGCGGCAATTCGCCGAACATCCGCTGCGCGTGGGCTTGTCGATGGAGGCCACGGTCGACGTGGCCGCACAGACCGGCGCACCGGTGCAGGCCGCCCCCACGCCGCGCGCCAGCAACCACACCGATGTCTTCGACATCCACAGCGCCGAGGCCGACCGCATGGTGCACGACATCATCACCGGCCACCTGGGCAAGCCAGCGGGCCGCGTGGCCGCCAGCGCGGCGGCTGTGGCCACCACGGTCCGTTGAAGGCAACTGCATCATGCAGCCCGAAGGTTCAACCATGAGCACCGCCATCGACGCGCCGGGCAACGCCGCCCCGGCGCCCGCCAGGCCGCAGCCGCCCCGGCCCGTCGCCGAACCGCTGCAAGGCAGCGCGCGTGCGCTCGGCACCGTGGCGCTGTCGCTGGCCACGTTCATGAACGTGCTGGACACGTCCATTGCCAACGTGTCCATCCCGGCCATCTCCGGCGACATGGGCGTGAGCCCGGCGCAGGGCACCTGGGTCATCACCTCGTTCGCGGTGGCCAACGCCATTGCCGTGCCGCTCACCGGCTGGCTCACCCAGCGCTTCGGCCAGGTGCGGCTGTTCACCGCCAGCGTGCTGCTGTTCGTGATCTCGTCGTGGCTGTGCGGCCTGGCACCGAACATCGAATCACTGATCTTCTTCCGCGTGCTGCAGGGCGCGGTGGCCGGGCCCATGATCCCGCTGTCGCAGACGCTGCTGCTGGCCAGCTACCCGCCGGCCCTGGCCGGCACCGCCATGGCGATGTGGGCCATGACCACGCTCGTGGCGCCAGTGATGGGCCCGTTGCTGGGCGGCTGGATCACCGACAACATCGCCTGGCCGTGGATCTTCTACATCAACATCCCGGTGGGCTTGGTGGCCGCCGCACTGACCTGGTCGATCTACCGCACCCGCGACCCCGGGCCGCGCCGCGTGCCGCTCGACGCCGTGGGCCTGGGCCTGCTGGTGCTGTGGGTGGGCGCGCTGCAGATCATGATCGACAAGGGCAAGGAACTCGACTGGTTCGGCTCCCCGCAGATCGTGGTGCTGGCGCTGGTGGCGGCGCTGGGCTTCGTGGTCTTCCTGGCCTGGGAGCTGACGGAGCCCCAGCCCATCGTGAACCTGCGGCTGTTCGCCCGGCGCAACTTCCTGGTGGGCACCGTGTCGCTGGCGGTGGCCTATGGCCTGTTCTTCGGCAACGTGGTGCTGCTGCCGCTGTGGCTGCAGCAGTGGATGGGCTACACGGCCACCTGGGCCGGGCTGGTGATGGCGCCGGTGGGCCTGCTGGCCATCGTGCTGTCGCCGTGGGTCGGCAAGAACATCTCGCGCATCGACCCGCGCAAGCTGGCCACCGTGGCCTTCCTGGGCTTTGCCGGGGTGCTGTGGATGCGCTCGCAGTTCACCGTGCAGACCACGCTGACCACCATCCTGATCCCCACGCTGCTGCAGGGCGCGGCCATGGCGTTCTTCTTCATCCCGCTGCAGGCCATCATCTTCAGCGGCCTGAAGCCGGAGCAGCTGCCTGCGGCGGCCGGTTTGTCGAACTTCGCGCGCATCACAGCGGGAGCGGTGGGCACCTCGCTCTTCACCACCTTGTGGGAGAACCGGGCCGTGATGCACCATGCCCACCTCAGCGAGGCCGTGAATGCCGGCAATGGCGCGGCAGTGCAGGCCCTGGCGCAGCTCGCGGCGGCCGGCCAGAGCCTCGAGCAGGCCAACGCCACGCTGAGCCGGTTGATCGACCAGCAGGCCTTCACGATGGCAGCCACCGATGCGTTCTACTTGTCGGCCGGGCTTTTCGTGTTGCTGGTGGGGGTGGTATGGTTTGCCAGCCCGCGCCGTGCGCCCGCGGCGGACATGGCGGGAGGTGGTGGGGCGCATTGACCGCGGCATGCCCCCCGTCCCGCCCCACCTCCCTGCGGACCACCCATTCAAAGTCGCACACCAGACTGTCGCTTTTTCGATGCCGTGCCACATCCATTAGAGAGCTCCTGAGCGGCCGGCCCAACGCTGGCGCCCAGGGGTCCGTTCAAGCAAGGGCGGCAAGGAGATGTCATGGGCACACAGTCAGGAATCGTAGGCCGAGGTGATCCAACACTATCCATGGCGGTTGAATGGATGGTGCTGCTGCAATCGGGCCAGATCGGCAAGAAAGAACGTGCCGGCTTCGAGGCCTGGTGCGCGCAGAACCCGGCACACCAGGCGGCCTGCGACCGCATCGCGCAGGCCCTCGGGGCCTTCGGTGTGCTGCGCGAGCGCGGCGTATCGGGCACGCTTGTACACAAGACCGTGCAAGGCCTGTCACGCCGCTCCATGACGCGCGCCACCTTGAGCGTGGCCGGCCTGGGTGCCGGCATGGGCGCCGGCCTGCTGGGCTGGCAGGTGGCCAATGACCAAGGCCTGCTGGCCGATCAGTCCACCGGCCTGGCGCAACGCCACCAGGAGTCACTGCCCGACGGCAGCACGATGTGGCTGGACGCACGCACTGCGGTGGATGTGGCCTTCAATGCGGGCCAGCGCACCCTGACCTTGCACCACGGCCGGATGCTGGTGCAGGCAGCCGCGGCCGGCACCCGAGGCCCGCTGCGCGTGCAGACGCCGCAAGGCGAGGTGACCGCCGATCAAGCCCAGTTCGTGGTGCAGGAACGCCGCGATGCGAGCCTGCTGCAGATCACCGCGCTCACGGGGCGGGTGGGCGTGGTCCAGAAGGCCGGCCAGCGGGTGGAGATCCCAGCCGGCCACCACGCCACGCTGGCGCCGCGCCGTGCGCCCACGGTGACCGCCGCGCGTGGCAACGAAACCCTGTGGACACGGGGCCTCGTTGCCATGGCCAACCAGCCCCTCGGGGAACTGATCGAGGCGCTGCGCGACTACCGGCCCGGCATGCTGCGCGTGGAGCCGCGTGCCGCACAGATTGCCATCAGCGGCATCTTCTCGCTGGATGACACCGAGAGCACGCTGCGTGCCCTAGCCGAAACCCAGCCGGTGCGCATCAGCAAGCGCACGTCCTACTGGGTCACGGTGGAAGCGGCCTGAACAGGATCACCCCGAAGCGCCTGCGGCGCCTCTCATGCGGCCAGCGGGGCGCACTCGTACTTGTTGCGCCCGGCGGCCTTGGCCTCGTACAAGGCCTTGTCGGCACGGGCCAGCAGTTCCGCCGCAGTCACGCGGCCGGTGCCCGTGCAGGCAATGCCCACACTGGTGGTCACCGCCAGGCAGCATTCGTCCAGCTCGAAGGGGTGGTTGACCTCGGCCAGGATCTTGGCGGCAATCAACTGCGGCTCGTCCTCGCTGTGCAAGCCCTCCAGGATGACCACGAACTCGTCGCCCGCCAGGCGTGCCACGGTGTCGGTGGACCGCACGATGCGGCGCAGGCGCCGGGCAAATTCCTTCAGCGCGCCATCGCCCACGGCATGGCCAAGCGTGTCGTTGATGCGCTTGAAGTGATCGATGTCGAGGAACATCAAGGCCAGCGCCCGCCCCGAGCGCTGGCAGCGCCCCAGTGCCTCGGGCAGCTTCTCGTTGAACTGGAACCGGTTCGCCAGGCCCGTGAGCGCATCGAAGCGGGCCAGCAGGCCCAGTTCCCGCTCCACCGCCTTGAGCGTGGTGATGTCGATGCTGATGCCGTAGAACCCGGCCACGCAGCCGTCGGGGCGGAGGTCCGGGATGTACTGGGTCTGCAGGTGGCGCGTCACGCCCAGCGCGGTGGAGTGGATGTCGAAGCTGATGCGCTGGCCCTCCAGTGCCGCCCTCATGTACGGCTCGCGTTCGCCATACAAGACCGGCCCCACCAGGTCGCGCATCGTGCGGCCGATCATCGCTGCCGGGTCCAGCCCCGCCCAGGCCTGGAAGGTGGCGTTGGCGAATTCGTAGCGCTCGTCCTGGTTGATGTATGAAATCAGCACCGGCAGGTTGTCCGCGATGGCGCGCAGCCGCTGCTCGACTCGCGCCTGCTGCTGCTGGGCCTGCTTCAGGGCCGTGATGTCGTAGCTGATGAGGTAGAAGCCGCGCGGCGTGCCGTCTTCCGACAGGTGCGGCACCATGTTCGCCTGGAAATGGGCCTCGGTGCCGCGGTAGGGAATGCGGCCTTCAAAGCGCACCCGGCGGCCTTTGAGCACCTCCGGCAGGTACGGCAGGTGCTGGGCATAGTTGGCCTCGCCCAGGGCATCGCGCAGCGAGATGCCCGGCACATCGGCCCGCGCCACCCTCAGCACGCGGAAGACGGCGTGGTTGGCGTACTGGCAACGCTCCGCCAGGTCGAAGTAGCCCACCGTGGCCGGCAGGTTGTCCATCAGCTGGGCCAGTTGCTGTTCGCTGCGCTTGAGGCGCAACTCCGCGTCGTGGCGTTCGGTGATGTTGATGGTGATGGCATAGCAGCCGCGCACGCTGCCATCCTCCGCCACGTCCGGGATGTACTCCGCCAGGTAGTGGCCCGAAAGGCCGAGCCAGGTGCCGTGGCGCTCGCTCCGCACACGCTCGCCGGCGAAGGCCCGCGCCAGGTCGGCCCGGGTCCTGGCGTGGACTTCCGGCCCGAGCGCTTCTTCCACGGTCTTGCCCAGCATGCCCGCCGGATCCACGCCCAGCCAGGCCTGGTACTTGGCATTCGAGAACCGGTAGCGGCTGTCGCAGCCGATGTAGGAGATCAACGCCGGCAGGGCGTCCGTGACGCCGCGCAGGCGCTTCTCGCTGTCGTCCAGCGCCTGGTGCGCGGCCCGCATCTCCTGCTCGCGCTGCCGCACCGCGGTGACGTCACGCGACGTGATGGCGATGCCGTCGCCCACCGGCACCACCTGGTGGTGCAGCCAGAAGCTGCCAACGCCCTCTATCTCGACGAAGAACTCGTCCTCCAGAGGCTGGCGGGACTCGACCACCTGGCAGTACGGGCCGAAGAAGCGCGCATCGCAGTGGGCCGGCAGCATCGGGATGAGTGGCTGCCCGAGCACCTGCGCCTTGGTCCGGCCGAACAACCGGGCACCGCGTTCGTTGCAGTGGTCGACGCGGAAGTCCACGACCGCGCCGCGTGCATCACGCACGGCGCTGAGGATGTAGAGCGCATCCAGCGCGGCATCCGAAGCGGCCTCGAAGCGCGCCTGCATCTGCTGCCTCTCGGCCTGGCTGCGCCGCAGCCGGCGGGCCAGGGCCGTCATCGCACCCGCCGCGAGCAGCAGCAGCGCGGTGGCCGCGCTGCCGGGGCCCAGCAGGTGCCCACGCTCGATCGCCGGCACCGACTGCACGAACGCCCAGGCACACACGGCCACGAGCAAGCCCAGCACGGGCAGGCCGAGGCTGAGCCACCGGAGGTCTAGCGGTCCACGCTGAGTGTTGACTGTCTTCATCCTCAACCCGATCCGGGTCCACGGCCATTGGCGCTCACCAGGAGGCAAGCACGCCAGCGGCGACCCGGTTTCCAGCTGGATATCGGCCGGAGCAGCCGCGGCATCGATGGCAAAAGCGGGCCGGCACGCGCCGAAAGATCACAGAGACGCGGCCGCCGTGACAATGTGGGCATCCGCGCCCTGCGCTGCCCCGGCTGGCCGTGGCCTGGCATGGGGTGCCGAAGCCGGTGCGGGAGACGGCCGGCATCGGCCGGCCGTGATCAACCAGCCGTGAGCGTCTCCGCGGCGGCGTTGGCGTCGGCGGCATCGCAGTCGCCCGTCCACCAGGCCAGTTGCTGCTGCGGCACCACCGCCAGCACCACGCCGCCCAGTTCAATGCGCGAGGCCGGCCCGGTGGCGCTTTGCACCCTCGTGACGGTGATGCGGCTGCCCGGAGCGTGCATCCCGGACACCGCCTCCACCGCCAGGCCCCGCTGCAACAAGGCCACCAGCGCCCGGCGGTCGGCACTGCGGATGGCGCGCATGAAGCGCTCCACCTGCGCATCGTCGGCCCGGGACGCCTGGGCCGGCCTGCGGCCGGCCGTGCGCACCCGCGTGCGAGCGCGGTGCACCACCTGGCGGCAAGCCGCTTCGTTGCGGCCCAGCAACTCGGCCAGTTCGCCGTATTCGAAGCCGAACACGTCGTGCAGCAGCAGCGCGGCGCTTTCGTGCGGGGCCAGGCGTTCGAGCAGCGTGCGCAGGGCTTGGCGGGCTTCCGACGTGGCCTCGGCGATCTGCTCCGGCGAGTCGGCCTGCCCGCCCAGCAGCGTATCCAGCAGCCCCAGGTCCTGAGCCAGCCCTTGGCGGGCCCTGCCCTGGCGCAGGCCGTCCAGGCACAGGCGCAAGGTCACGGTGGCAAGCCAGGCCTCGCAGGAGGCCAGCGCGGATGCATCGGCGTCATGCAGGCGCAGGTAAGCCTCCTGCACCACCTCCTCCGCCTCGCCACGGTGGCCCAGCACGCGCTGGGCCAGATGCAGCAGCCTGCCGCGGCTGCGCTGGAAGATCAGGTGCTTGGGCGAATGGTTCGTCATGCTCGGGCCCGGTGTGCGGTGGAGGTGTGCACCATGATGCCTCAGCCGCCGCCGGGCCGCCCCAAGGCGGCTGACCCGCTCGGCGGGTGGCGGCGGTACGCCGACGCCGGGTGCACACACACTTAGCCGCACCCTGCCTGTCACAAACCCCCGGTCCACTACGTCAAGCGCGTGGAGGGCCCGATGTCCGGGCCCGCTCAACCCCTGGACCCTGCCATGCAAGAAGAAACCCCTGAAGCCAAACCCGCGCGCGAATCCTTTCTGGAAGAGCGGCTGCTCAAGTCGCGCACCGTGCTGATCTTCGGCCAGATCACCGACATGCTGGCGGCCGAGGTCGCCAAGCGGCTCATCGCCTTGTCGGCCACGTCGGACGCACCCATCAACGTGCTGGTGTCCTCCCCCGGCGGCCATGTGGAATCGGGCGACGTGATCCACGACGTGGTCCGGTTCATCGCCGCGCCGGTGCACATGATCGGCACCGGCTGGGTGGGCAGCGCCGCGGTGCACCTGTACCTGGCCGCGGCACGCGAGCGGCGTTTCTGCCTGCCCAACACGCGCTTCCTGATCCACCAGCCCAGCGGCGGCGCGGGCGGGCAGGCCACCGACATCGCCATCCAGGCGCGCGAGCTGATCCGCGCCCGCGAACGCATCGCCGGCGTCATCGCCCGCGAGACCGGCCGGCCGCTGGCCCAGGTACTGGCCGACATCGAGCGCGACCGCTGGATGTCGGCCGACGAGGCGGTGGACTACGGCCTGGTGTCGCGGGTCGTGAACAAGCAGCAGGAGTTGCCCGGCATTCCCATGTAAAGCCTGTTGCCCGAATACTAAGACATGTCTTAGTATTCGGGCATGATGAACCTTGAATTGAACCTCGAACGTTTCGTGCTCCTCGTGGCCTTGCCCGGGGTGCTGGGGGCCGCGCTGCTGGAAGCCTGGCTGCTGTCGCGCCGCGAGCGCTACGACTGGAAGGCATTCGGCGTGTCCATGGTCAACCTGGTGGCACGGCATGCCGTGTCGGTGCTGTTGCCCTTGTCGGTGGCGGGGCCGGTGCTCCGCTGGGCCTGGGAGCACCGGCTCGGCACCGTGGCGGTGGATTCGTGGTGGGCCGTGCTGCTGCTCTTCATCGGCCAGGAGTTCTGCTACTACTGGTACCACCGGGCCTCGCACCGCGTGCGCTGGTTCTGGGCCAACCACTCGGTGCACCACTCGCCCAACCAACTCAACTTTTCGGCCGCGCTGCGCACCGGCGTGTTCGGCAAGCTGACCGGCAGTGCCTTGTTCTTCGTGCCGCTGGTGTGGATCGGCTTTCCGGTGCGGGTGGTGCTGTCCATGCTGGTGCTGAACCTGCTCTACCAGTTCTGGGTGCACGCCACCTGGATCCCAAAGCTCGGCTGGCTGGAATACGTGCTGAACACGCCCTCCGCGCACCGGGTGCACCACGCCGCCAACCTGGCGTACCTGGACGCCAACTACGGCGGCGTGCTCATCGTGTTCGACCGCTTGTTCGGCACCTACGTGCCAGAGCGTGACGACCTGCCCTGCCGCTATGGCCTGCTGCACCCGCAGACCAGCTACAACCCGCTGCGCGTGGAGTTCGACGCGTGGATCCAGCTGGCCCGCGACGTGTGCGGCGCCCACAGCCTGCGCACCGCGGCGGCTTACCTGGTCATGCCGCCGGGCTGGCAGCCGGACGGCCACAGCGAAACCACCGAGGCCTTGCGCCAGCGCGCGGCCGCCCTGCCGCGGCAGGCACCCCAGTGAGCCCCCGCAACCCCGCAGCCGAGCAGTGCGCCATCCGGCTGCGCGCGGCGGTTTCCGGCTTGTCGCGCCGGCTCCGCTCGGCCACGGCAGAGGTGGGCCTCAGCCCGTCCAAGCTCGCCACGCTGGCTCAAGTTCACCATGGCGGCCCCATGACCCCCACCGAACTGGCGGCGCGCGAGAAGGTCAAGCTGCAATCGCTCACGCGCCTGCTGGCCGAGCTGGAGGCGCAAGGACTGCTGGCCCGCGAGCCGCATGCATCGGACGCGCGCCAGTCCGTGCTGTCGCTCACGCGCGTGGGCCTGGCACAGCTCAAGGCCGTGGCGCGCTCGCGCGAAAGCTCGTTGGCCACAGCGATGGCCCAGCATTTGTCTGCGGAAGAGATTGCCACCTTGCAGGCCGCCTGTGCCCTGATGGACCGCGTGGCCGCGGCCTTGGGAGAAGACGTGTAAGACGCCGGGTCCGGATTCGCGCGCCGCAGCGCCCGCTGGCGCCCATCGATCGGTATACGCCTACCGGCACCGCGCTTCGCGCGGGCCTTCCATGCTGCATTGCACTCCGCTCCAAATGGGGTTCGATTCGGTGAAGGGAGAGGCCGTGCGTGCTGACATCGGGACGACCCCCGGAGTGGTTCCAGGCGTGGGAACGCCCCCGGCGTTGCCTGGGTCACCCAAGGCCGTACCGCCCCTGTCTCGCCCAGGCCCCGGGACCGGACCACCCCCAGGCCTGGAGGCGCGAACGGTCCTTGCGCCGTCCTTGTCGCCCATGGCGCCGCGCGCCTCGCTGGACCGGCTTCGCGGTACTTCCTCCGACCGAGGACTGCCCGCCACGGGCCTGCCGAAGAGCGCCGTACCCACACCCCCGTCTGCATCGCCGGCGTGGGGAAGCACCGCCGCCTTCCTCGGTGTCGGCACCGGACACCGGCCGCAACTGGCCGACACGGTGGGAGCCCTGCAGCAAGCCTCCGCCACCCCTCCACCGGCCAAAGGCGCCTCGGTGACCCCCCTGCAACAGCAGATCATGTCCATGGCGCAGGCCGCGCAGCAGGCCCTGCACCCCAGCAACGACGCCGCCTTTGCAACCGCCGCCAGCGCCGCCGGACACGCCCAGCAGAAGCTGGCGCGCGAGGCCCTGGGCTTTGCGGGTCACGCACCGGCCGCCACGTCCGCCGCGTTGAGCCAGACGCTGGGCTCCTTGTTCGAAAGGCTCAACAACGCCACCCCGGGACCGAAGCCCACCGCACCCGACGCATTGGGCGCGCAGATCGTGGCGCAGACCGCACAAGCCTTGTTTGCGCCGCCAGCAGGCAGCGGCGCAGAGTCGGCCCGGCAAGCGCTGGAGGGCCTTGCCGCCGGCACCCAGGCCTCGCTGCTGCAACGAATCACGGGCGCGCTGGGCGAGGACACCGCCCGGGCGGACCCGGTGCTGGACCTGGCTGCCGCACTGGCAGCCAGCCCGGGCGGCGCGCAGCGGCTGGCCAGCCTGCTCGGCGAGACGGGCGCCGACCCGCAGCGCCGGGAGCAGTTGACGGTGAGCGTGATGGCCTGGCACCAGCACCAGCAACTGGCCGGCGACGGTGTGAAGGCCGACGATCCGCGGCGGCAGATCGTCCTGAAGGCGGCCCGGCACGCCTTGCAACTGGCGGCACCGCCTGGCAGCGCGCCCGCGGACGATCCGTCCCAGCAAGAGGGCCGGCTGGCCTATCAGTTGCTGCGCAACGGCCTGGTCGAGCAGGGGCCCGGCTCGGCCCACCAGCGTGCCAACCGGTGGCTCGACAAGGTCTCCACCGAATGGCTGCAGCACACGGCCCGGCGCAACGAGCGCGCGGCCGCGGACGCGTTCGGCGGCGCGATCAACGCCGCCACCGTGCTGATGCCGGGTGGCCCGGACGGCAAGACCATGCCGCTGCGCAAGACCTCGGTGCTGAATGCCACCCAGGCAGCCACCCAGTCCGGCCTGCTGCCGTCGGACAAGGAGATCGTCGCCGCACTGGACACGAGCGCGGCCCGCTGGCGGGCCCGTCTCTCGGCCCCGGCGGCGGGCCGCTCCATCGAGCCCCCCCAGGTGCAGGCGCTGGAAACCATGATCGGGGGCCTGCTCGACCGCCTGGACCTGGGCGTGCCTCATGGGTTGGTGGCGATGCCCATGCGCAAGCTGGACAAGATCAGCGCGGAGGTCCTGGCAGACGTGGCCGGCAAACTGCCGGCTGGGGCCTTGGCGGCGCTCGGTCCGGACTTCGCTGCCCAGTGGCAGCACCTGGGCAAAAGTCATCCGAACGCCGGCCAGGTGCTGGCCTTCCTGACCGAACAGTTGCGGAATCATGAAATGGGCGGCCCTGCGATGCAGACGCCGCATCGACCCAGCCTGCTTGCGCGTGCCCGGCACGCCGACGCGCTGGCCGGTGCCGCGCGGCAGGCCCTGCAGGGGGCAGCCCAGGCGGCGCAGGCTTGCGCCTCGGTGTCTGCCTCCCCGGCCGACCGGGCGCTGGCCACCTTCGCCCGCGAACTGCACACCTGCCTGGCAGGCCTGCCGCCCGCAAGCCTGCATGCCCTGGACTCGACATTGCTCGGCGGCGTGGAGGCGCGCATGGGAGCGGTCGCGTTTGCTGCGTTGCCGGCCGATCTGCGTGCCTCCTGGAACCAGCTCAAGACCGGGCAGCCGGGCATCGCGGACGTGGCGCAGCTGGTGAACCTTGGCCTGCTGCCCCTGGCGAAGACCACCAGCGGACCCGCCGCCGCGTCGCTGCACGCCGCGCTGGGGAAGGCCAGCACCGCCGTGAATGCATCGTTGCGCCAGGCCGACCTGGATCAGCTCGATGATCATGCCGCCGACCTCATTGCCACGCGCGGCGACCTGCGCACGCCGCGCGACCTGGCCGCCATGATGGAGGCTTCCGTGCGCCGGATGGACCTGGACGGCAAGTTCCAGATCAAGGACGAGCGCGGCAACGGGCTGAGCGCCAACAAGATCATGAAGTTCGTGCCCTTTGTGAACGTGGTGGCAGAAGGCTTCATGCAGATGAACCGCACGCTGGACATCAACATGGGTGCACATGGCATGGAGATCTTCATCGGCCAGACCCAGGGCACCAGCGCCACGGGCGGCCTCAACCTCAAGGCCTCGGTGCCGGGACTCGACACGGTGCTCAACGCCATACCGGGACTCGAAGCCCATCTGCAGGGGGGCTCCCGGCACGGCGTGCAGACCGGCCGCGGCGAGGGCGTCAGCCTGCGCCTGCAAGATTTCGACGGCGACATCGAGGCGCAGCGGCTCGCGTTCGGCGCCGTGCTGTCCGACCTGTCGCAGGCGTCCTTGCTGGTGGGGCCCGGCAAGCCCTACCCGGACGTGGTGTCCGCCTTGCTGGACCGCCACACGGCCCTGTCCTTGTCCACCTCGGAAAACCAGGAAACCACACACACCGGCCGGACCGAGGTCAGCGCCATGGCCGGCGTGAACACAGCGTCGCTGGCCGGCCTGGTGTCGAACCTGCCTCTGCCGAACATCAACCCGCCGAACCTGCCAGACATCCACCTGCCCCACTTGAGCCTGCCAAAGCTGCCCAGCATCAAGCTGCCAGACCTCGGCCTGCCTGACTTCAACCTGCCGAAGCTCCCCGGCCTGCCAAGTCTGCCGGGCTTGCCAAACTTGCCGAGCATCAACCTGCCCAGCCTGGGCCTGCCCAAGCTGCCCAGCTTGCCCAACCTGCCGAACATCAAGCTGCCGTCCACGGGCCTGTCCGGACCCAAAGCCTCTGACGTGCAGCATGTCGGGCTGGGCGCGGCCCTCGGGTCGCACTCCCGGCGGGCCCAGGGCGCCCGCACCGAAACCGGCGGAACCCTGCAGGTCAACGACTACGAACTCACGGCCCGCCACAACGTGGATGCGGTAGGCCACCTGGTGCACCTCAAGCACGGCATGGGCCTCTACAGCGCCGGCGGCAGCCAGACCCTGCGCGTGGCCAGCAGCGGCGGCAGCGTGCTCGCCGACAAGACCCAGACCGTGCAGCGCTTCAACAACCCGAAGGAGTTCCGCCAGGCCATCGAGGCGAACCCGGAACCGTGGGTGGCGCTGCTGATCGCCAAGGACACCACCCCGGACCGCAGCGAGGCCGACAAGCGGGCGGCCGCGCATCAGCGGCTGCACGACCTGCTGCAGGACGCCGGCCGGTCAGACCGGACCAGGATCACCACGCACGCCCGCGTGGAAGCCGAGTTCCAGATCATCAAGGGACTCAACCCCGCGGCCGCCAAGCTGTGGGACGACCTGGAGGCAAGCGCCCGGCAGTGCGAGAGCCGGCACGATGAAGGCGGCGCGCAGGCGCTGCGCCAGTCCATCGGCGAGTTGCTGAACGACGAGCGCAATTGGGCCGCCCAGGAGCTTTCGTTCGGCACGCAAAGCACATCGGAGCGGATCCTGCGCCCTCCCTTGCTGCCCGTCGTCGGCCGGCAGGCGCTGGGCGGCGGCCAGTCCACGCACATGGCCGGCCGCCTGACGAAACCCTGAGGGCCGTTGCCCCCGCCCCACCTCAAGGCCGCACCGGAAACCCCTTCGTCAGGAACGATTCCCCGGCGCGGATCCAGATCGTCGACTCCTCATCGCGCCAGCCCACCGTGCCGATGGCCCCGGCCCGCAGGCACTGGCGCAGGAAGCGCTCGGTCACGCTGTTGAACGACAGGCGGTTGGCGAACCGGCCGAAGCCATGCCCTTCGTCCGGGTACACCACGTACACCACCGGCACGCCGTTGCGCTGCAGGGCCTGGACCATCTGGTCGCTCTCGGTCTGCTTGACGCGCGGGTCGCGCGTGCCATGGCCGATGAGCAACGGCCGCTCGATGCGCTGGGCGTGCGTGAGCGGCGAGCGCTCGGCCAGCAAGGCGCGGCCGGCCACCGTGTCCGGGTCGCCGACGCGGCTGCTGTAGGTGCGCAGCCAGGGGTCCCAGTAGCCCGGCACGGCCTCGATGAAGCTGATCAGGTTGGAGGGCCCCACCACCGACACGCCGCAGGCAAAGGCCTGCGGGCTCATGCTCAGCGCCGCCAGCGCCGCATAGCCGCCGTAGCTGGCGCCCATCACGGCCACCTTGTCGCGCCGCGCAATGCCCTGGCTGGCGGCCCAGTCCGCGGCGTCGAGCAGGTCCTCGTTCATCTTGCGGCCCCACTCCTTGTCGCCGCCATTGGCCAGGGCCTTGCCCAGCCCGGTGGAGCCGCGGAAGTTGACACTCAGCACCGCGTAGCCGCGATTGGCCAGCCATTGGTGCGTGCTGTCCAGGCCGTAGGTGTCGCGCATCCAGGGGCCGCCGTGCACCAGCAGCACCAGGGGCTGCGGCTGCTCGGGCCGGCCGTCGGTATTGAGGTCCGAGCCCGGCGGCAGGCTCAGATAGCTGGGCAGCACCAGGCCGTCGCGCGCACGGATCTCCACGGGGTGCATGGGCACCAGGTCATAGCGCGCCAGGGCGGGCTGCGTGTCGTACCAGAGCTTGGCCACGCCACTGGACCGGTCGTAGAGGTAGACCTTGGTGGTGGCATCGGCCCGGTCGATGCCGATCACCCACGTGCGCTCGTCGCCGCTGCGCATGCGGATGTTGAGTTCGCCGCCGGCGGCGAACTTCTGCAGCCGGTCCAGGTCGAGCGCGAACTCCGGGTCGAGCGCCACCCAGCGCTGGCGCAGGTAGTGGGTGGAGACGGCCTGCACGGCGCCGGTAACGGGGTGGCGGATCACGTCGTCCACATCGGCCTGGGGGTCGGCATGCAGCAGCCGGCGCGTGCCCGTGGTGGTGTCCACGGCATACAGCGCGGCGGTCTGGCGGCCGCGGCTGTCGAGCGTGTAGAGCGTGCGGCCGTCGGCGCTGAGGCCCAGCATGCGCGTGCCCAGGGCGTCAGCCTGCGGCACCTCGGACCACAGCTTCCAGTCTTCCCCCGTGCGCACGAACCAGCGGCTGCCGCCTTCATCCGTCTGCGCCACGGCGTAGCGCAGGCGGAACTGGCCGTCGGTGATGACGGTGGAGAAGCCGGTGTTCTCGAACACGGTGCGCCGGCTGCCATCGGCCAGGCTGACCCGCACCAGGTCGAACTGGCGGTAGTCGCGCTCGTTCATCTCCAGCAGCACCTCGCCGGGAAACTGGCCCGACAGGCCGGCCAGCTTGGCGCGCACGCCGCGGTACGACAGCGGCACCGTGCGCAAGGTGGCCAAGTCCACGGCGAACCAGCGGTCGTTCTCCTCGCCGGTGTCGTCCTGCACGTAGAGCAGGTGGCTGCCGCTGGCCGAGAACATGAAGCCGCGCAGGCCGCGATTGGTGTCGGTCACCACGGCCCGCCGCGCCTCGGGCTTGTCGGTGGGCGCCACCCAGATGCTCCACTCGCGCCCGTGCGGCGCCACGAAGGCGATCTGGCGCCCATCCGGGCTCAGCGTGCCGGCGCCGCGGTCGCCGCCGCCGAACAGCACGGGCAGCGGGATCACCGGGCTGCGGGTCTCGGACGGGCCGAGCATCGCACAGCTGGCCAGCCAGGCGGCCAGGAGCAGCAGCCAGGCCAGGCGCAGGGGAACATGGGAACAACTCAAGAAGGGACTCCAGGGAGCAGCCGCAAGGCCTGATCCAGGGATTCTGCGATGGGCCAGCCGCGCTGCAGAGCCTGCTTACGCAGTGCAACGTCGGGACCCACGGCCACGGGGTGGGTCACGGCATCCAGCAGCGGCAGGTCGTTGCTGGAGTCGCTGTAGAACACGCTGCGCCCGAAGTCGCCCCAGGCCCGCCCTTGCGCGGCGAGCCAACGCTGCACGTGCGCGATCTTGCCGGCACGGAAGCACGGCTCGCCCACCATCGCGCCGCTGAAGAAACCGTCCACCACCTCCGACTCGGTGGCCACCAGGTGCGGCGCGCCCAGGGCTTGCGCAAAGGGCTCGCTGACGAAGCGCGAGGTGGCGGTGACGATGGCGCACAGGTCGCCGGCCTGCAGGTGCCGCTGCAGCAGCTCCAGCGCCGCCGCGGGCAGGCGCGGCGGGAGTTGGGCCGCGAAATCGCGGCGCCAGGACTCCAGCGTCGCCATGGGCACCGCCGCGAATGGCGCCAGCGTCCAGCGGTGCAGTTCATGGAAGTCCAGCGTGCCGCCTGCGTACTGGCGCGCGTACTCCAGGTAGCCAGCCTCGAAGCCGGGCGGCAGGTGGCCTTGCTGCATCAGGAAGCGCGACCAGGCCAGCCCGCTGTCGAACGGGATCAGGGTGTGGTCGAGGTCGAACAGCGCGAGCGCGGGCCGGCCGGTCATGGGGTCGTGGCGCCCAGCATCTTGGCGGGCAGCGGGCCGCGCAAGGCGTTGCAGACGATCAGGTCTTGCGCCGCCAGCAGTTCGGCGCGGGTGATGGGGCGTTCCTCGGCGCGGTAGGTGGGCGCCGCGGGGTCTTCCAGCAGCAGGCCGCGCATCACGCCCGGCAGCACGCCCGCGGTCAGCGGTGGCGTGGCCCAGCGGGCCGGGGCCAGGCGCACGAAGACATTGCTGCGCGCACCCTCGGTGAGGTGGCCGGCGGCATCGAAGAAGAGCATGTCGAAAGCTCCGCGGGCCTCGGCGGCCTGCACGGCGGCGTCATAGCCGGGGCGCCAGGAGATCTTGTGGCCCAGCAGTGCGGGGGGCACCTCCGGCGGCGGTGCGTCAGCCAGCAGCAGCCTCACAGGGCCGGCTGGCAATGGGGCCAGCGGCGCGCTGCGGATGGCGGCCTGGCCGTTCTTGTGCAGGTCCAGCCGCAGCCGCCAGGGGCCGCTGCCGCTGAGCGAGGCGATGCCATGCACGAGTGCACGCTGGATCGCGGTGTCGTCGAACTGGAAGCCCAAGGCCTGCGCGCTGCGCGCCAGGCGGGCCAGGTGCCGGTCCAGGTACAGGACCACGCCTGCCCGGCCGGCTTCGCGCGTGTCCACGCGCAAGGTCTCGAAGAGGCTGAAGCCGGGGTCCAGCCCGCTGACGAAGCGGGCCTTGAGGCGGCATTCGGCGAACTCGTCCGCGGCCACGCTGTCCAGCACGATGCCGGCCCCTACGCCCAGCCGCCCGGGCCGCAGGCCGTCGCCACGCGGCTCTTGCAGCGTGAGGGTGCGGATGGCCACCGAGAAGCAGAAGTCGCCACAGGCCCGGCCCGGCTCGCGAGGCGCGTCGATCCAGCCAATGGCGCCGGTGTACAGGCCGCGCGGCCCCCGCTCCAGCCCGGCGATGATCTGCATGGTGTGGTGCTTGGGCGCGCCGGTGATGGAGCCGCAGGGGAACAGCGCGCGCAGCACCTCGGGGAAGCGCACCTGCGGCTCCACCTGCGCCTGCACGGTGGAGGTCATCTGGAACACCGTGGCATACGGCTCGATCGTGAACAGGTCGGGCACGCGCACGGAGCCGGTCTTGGCAATGCGGCCCAGGTCATTGCGCAGCAGGTCCACGATCATCAGGTTCTCGGCCCGGTTCTTTTCGTCCAGCGACAGCAGCCGCGCGGTTTCGCTGTCGCCTTCGGGCTCGCGTTCGCGGCGCGCGGTGCCCTTCATGGGCCGGGCAGTCAGCAGGCCTTGCTGGTGGCGCAGGAACAGCTCCGGCGAGCACGACAGCACCCAGCGCGGCGCCGCCGTGGGCAGGTGCATCAGCGCGCCATAGGCCACCGGCTGGCGGGCACGCAGCCGGCGGTACAGCGCCACCGGCGAGCCGAACGCATCGACACTGGAGCGGTAGGTGTAGTTGACCTGGTAGGTTTCGCCGGCGCGGATGGCGGTGTGGATGGCGGCGATGGCCTGGTCGAACTCCGGCCGGTCCACGTCGGGGCGCAGGGCCGTGATGCCGGCAGGCGTGGGGCCGGCGGGGGTGGGGGCCTCGCTGCCGTCGAGCCGGGCCAACCAGGCATCGACCTGGTCGTGCGAGAGCTTTTGCAGGCGCTCGAACACCAGCACGCGCAGCGCGGAGGTGTCCTGGGGCCCCAGGGCTTCGTGGCCGGCTCGCAGCAGCTTGGCACCCCACTCGTAGTCGGCCAGCAGCACGGCATGCAGGCCGCGGTGCAGGTCGGCATCGACCGCGGCCCAGGCGGCATCCAGTTGCAGGGGGTCGCGGCACACGTGCTCGCGCACGAACCCTTCGTACAGGCGGCTGGCGGGCTGCGCGGGGGTGGCACCTGCGTCGTCGAGCAGGGCAAAGAAAGGGGGCATGGGCAAGGTCAGGGAATCAACGGCTCTCAACGGCCCAGCATCAGCCACTCGCCCTGCCCGCCCGCGGCCAGATCGCCCACAAAGCGCTGCGGTTGGCGCTGGGCCAGGCCGGCGAACACACCGCCATGCCCATTCAACTCAAGCGCCAGCAAGGCCCAGAACACGCGCAGATCATGCCGGGTGGGCACAAAGGTCAGCGGCGCCGCCTCGGGCGCCACGCCGGCGAACACCAGGCTGCCGCGGCGCATGCCGTACGCGGGGTGCACGCCGCAGCGCCCGCCCAGCGCCACCGTACCGGCCACCAGCCGCGAGGCGCAGAAGTCGCCCACGTCGCCGTGGACCACCGCGGTGCCGCGGCGCATGCGGTCGGCAAAACGCGCCCCGGCCCGGCCCTGCACCACCAGCACACCGCCGCGCATGCCGTCCATGCTACCTGGCAAGGGGCTGGCCGCGAAATCACCCACGCTGCCGGCGATGCCCAGGCGCCCGCCCGCCATCTCGCAGCCGGCCAGGTCGCCGGCATCGCCCAAGACGTGGATCTCACCGCCGCGCATCTGTGTGCCCAGGTGGTCGCCCACGGAGCCTTCCACCACGATGAGCCCGGCCTCCAGGCCCCAGCCCAGGCCATCCACGCGCGACAGGTTGCCCTCGAAATGCAATTGCGGCGCATCGCCCGCAGGAGCGGGCTTGATGTCGAAGAGATCGCCGAGGGCCAGCGTCTCGTTGCCATGCCAGACGCGCTGCTGCGCCACGCCGGCCGCGTCCAATGCCGCCAGGGCTGTGGGCAGCAAACCACGCAAGTCCACCCGCAGCGCGGGTTGCTGGCGCAGGCGCAAGTGCCAGTTCATGCGGCCACCCCCAGCAGCTTGTGCAGGTGAAAGTGGAACGGACCCAGCTTGCCGCCATAGTTGCCAGCTCCCACGCGCAGCACGCCAGCCGCAGCACCGCGCTCAGTGATGGCCTGCAGGCCTGCACGCATGGAAGCCGCCACGTCGGCCTCGCTCAAGCCGTCGATCACGATCTCCAGCACGCAGCCGATCTCGGGCGTCAGTGCGCTGTGGGGCACGAGGGTGGCCAGGCTGGGGCAGTAGGCGTCGTTGGTGGAGGCCGGCAGGGCGCTGTACTTGCTGCCCACCTTGGAACCCGAGCGCACCACGCCGCCCGGGAACGGCATGATGGTGCCCGGCACGTGGCGCATGGCTTCCACGGCCGCTTCGGCGCCGGCCAATGCGGCTTCGGTGTCCGTAGCCAGCAGCAGCAGGTTGCCACCGCCTACGCCTTTCACCACACGGGTCATCTCCTGGGCAACGAACTCGCCATCCATCACCGGGATGCGCCAATGGCGCTGGCCACCCAGCATCTTGGCGATCTGCCAGCCATCGCCGAAGAAACGCAGGTTCTTGCCCAGCGGAATGGCCTCGCCCTCCTGCAGGCCGGCATACACCGCGGTGGTGGGACAGGTCAGCACACATTGGCCCACACGCCGCTCCACCTGCTTGGCCAACTCCTTGCCCGACATGGCAAAGATCAGCACCGCGATCCCGGGCCGGCCATCAGGCGTGTCGTGGCCATCAAGCTCCCGCTCGATGCCCGCCTCGCAACCACAGGCAATCACCGACGTCGCAAACCCCGTGGCCGCCACCGCGGCATGGCGCGCCCAGGCCAGCGTGTGCGCGGTGATGACCAGCCGCGTGGCCTTCATGGGAAACGCCTCGGCGAAGCTGTCGTCGATGGCCACGCCGTTGACCGCCAGGCCGCGCTCCGTCATGACGCCTGCCCCGGCGCATGCAGCGCACAAGCCAGCAGCCGGCCGCCGTTGGCGCAGACGCACAGCTCGTCGGTGCCGATCGCCAGGTGGCCCGGGTGCACGCTGCCATGCCGGCGCACGAAGTCGCCGATGTGGCGCTCCACCGTGCGGTCGTAGTCGGGCGCCACGTGGTGCACACCGCCCACCGGCGTGGCCACCAGCCGGCCTTCGCTGGCCACCCGCGTGCCGTCCTTGAAGACCCAGCGCGGCGTGGTGAACATGGCCTCGAGGTCGCCGCCTTCGCGGTACACCGTGATGTCGGCCGCGGCACCCACGCCCAGGTGGCCGCGGTCCTTCAAGCCCAGCAGCCGGGCCGGGCCGGCACGCGTCATCACCGCCACCTCGTACAGCGACAGCTCGCGGCGGATCTCGCGCAAGGGCGATTGCGCCGCCACCTCCGGATGCAGGCGCGCGAGCTGCTCGTCGCGGAAACCCTTGTTCATCAGCAGCTTGATCAGGTGCGGGTAGCTCGTGAATGGCGCGCCGTTGGGGTGGTCGGTGGTGAGCACCACGCGCCAGGGGTCGTCCACGCGCAGGAAGATCTCCAGCCCGATGCTCCACTGCAGCGCATTGACGTAGCTCTGCTCGCGGTAGCGGAACGGCACCACGCCGCAGCCGGCGTCGCATTCGATGTCGGCCTCGATCCATTTGCGCGGCGTGCCCAGGCCCGAGTTGGCGTGCTGGCGCATGGTGTCGCCGGAGGCGGTGACCGTCTGGCCGAAGAGGATCTGGCCCACGTCGATGGACACGTTGGGGTGCCGGTTCACCGCCTCGGCCAGCTGCTGCGCGGCGGACGAGAACTTGCGCGTGCCCTCGCTGCCGTAGCTGTGGAACTGCACGTGCGTCAGGTGCCCGGGCAGGCCTTCCAGCGCCTCGATGGTGGCCAGCGTGGAGGCGATGTTGCCGGCCACGCCCAGGTTGCTGGCATGGATGTGCAGCGGGTGCGGCACGCCCAGCTCGTGCACCGCGCGCGCCAGCGCGTGCAGCACGCGGCGCGGTGTCACGCCATAGTGGCTGTGGCGCTCGTCCACGTCCAGGCTGCGCTGGTTGAACTTGAAGGCCGAGATGCCACCGGGGTTGACCACCTTCACGCCCAGGGCCTTGCTGGCGTTGATGGCCCAGCCCACGTAGTCGCGAATGCGTTCGGGCGGCGCGTCCTCGGCCAGCCAGTGCAGCAGCAGGTCCTCGTTGCCCAGCATCACGTAGGCGCCATGGTCCAGGATGGGGATGTCGCCCATCTCGAGGTGGGCCTGGCGCGCATTGCTGAACACCATGGCCGGCTCGAACGCGGCCGTGTAGCCCATCTCCACGTAGCGGTAGCCGGTGGCCAGCGTGCCTGGCGCGCAGTGGCCGCAGGAGGCCAGGTCCAGCGCGGGGCCGGCGTGCGCGGCAGTCGTCTCCAGCCATTGCTGCGGCGTGCGGTGGATGCGGTGGTCCTCGGGCAGCAGCATGCGCGCCAGGTTGACCTTGCCGCCGCCGATGTGCGAGTGCATGTCGATGCCGCCGGCCATCACGATGCAGCCGCTGGCGTCCAGGTCTTCGTCGAAGCGCAGGTCCGGGCTGGGTGCGATGAAGCGGCCGTCACGGAACACCAGGTCGCGGCGCTCGCCGTCCACGCCGTGGACGGGGTCGAAGACGCGGCCGCCGCGCAGGCGCACCGTGGTCATATCTGGCCCTTCTTGGCCGCAGCCACCAAGTCAGCCAAGCGGCTCGCCACCTCCGCCACCGTGGGCAGACCATCGGCACGCAGTGGCCGCAGGGGCAGCACCACCACGCTGTCGAAGCGCGACAGGTGCCCGGCCGAGCCCAGGCCGGGCGTGGACACGGGGATGAAGACGCAGCCCGGCCGGCTGGCCTGTGCCGCCAGGGCCGGGTGGCCCAGCACCACGCCAGGCAATGGCGTGGGTGGCGGGGCCGGTTCGGGGCCAAAGCTTGCCACCCACAGCAAGGCATCCACCGCCTGCTGGCGCAACAGGCGATCGGCGGCGAACAGCACCGGCTCGTGCGTCAGCCCGCGTGCCAGCACCCCCGTGCGCAGTGGCAGGCCACTGAGCCAGGTAAGGGTCTGGTTGACGCTCTGTGCCCCGTCATTGCCGCCCAGCAGCAGCGCGGCTGCCCGGGTGCCGCGGTTGAGGGTGTCCACCAGCCGGTGCAGGCCCTGCACGACCAGGGTGGAGTGGGCCGGCGCCTGCACCATGTCCCACACCAGCACCGCATAGCGCGCTTCCTGCAGCCGCTGCGCCAACCCTTGCAGCACCGCGGGCGCCGGCTCGCGCAGGCGGCGACCAGCGGCCAGGGCATTGAGGAGCGCCAGGGTGTCGAACACATCCCCCTCCAGCCGTACATGGCTGACCTGCACCCCGGGCGCCAGGCCCTCGGCCGGCGGCAGGGCTCCCAGGAACACGAGGTTGCGCACCCGGCCCGGGGCCTCGCGGCCGAAGCCGCAGCGATGGAAGAACTCCGGGTAGCGCTCGCCGGGCTGCGTGCCCAGGCACACCATCAGGTCGGCGTGTTCGCGCACCTCGGCCACCGTGGTGGTCAGCAGGCCGCGGTCCTGCAGGGCACGCAGGCCATGCATCTGCGCCTCGCCATGCACGTGGTCCAAGATGGCGCCGCTGGCATTGGCCAGGGTGTAGAGCGCGCGGCTGCCGGCGATGTCGGTCACCAGGCCGCCGAAGAGCGGCAGGCGGGCCTGCGCGAGCACGGCCGCCGCCGCCTGCAGAGCCGCCTCCAGCGAGGCCGGGGCGCCATCGATCAACGCCGGAACAGCCGCCGACACCTCCACCGCAAAGTGACTCAAGCCAGCTTGCGCGCGGGCGCAATCCGTGCCCTGGAGGCTGAAGCGCCCGCCCTGAGCCTGGGGCTCGAAGCCATCGCAATGCAGCGCGCAAAACGGGCAGGTCCACGGCAGTGGGCCAGGGGAGACTGCGGGAGACGCTTGGGTGGGGTGGGCGGACACGAAGACCAATCAGCTAAGCAAGCGATGGCGGGTCGCGGAGCATTGTGTCATGGCCCCTGCACGGTGCATTGATAGAACGCCATCGTGCAAGGCAGAAGCCACCAGCCAGGCATGCGCCCCGGCCTCCTCCGCCCGCTGCAGGTCGGCCGCATCGCGGATGCCGCCCGCGCCGATGAACAGCGTGTCCTGCGGTGCCCGTTGCCGCAACGCCGCCAGGGTCGGCAGGTCGGGGCCGGTGCCGGCGCCCACCCGGTCCAGCGTCATGGCGATCACCCGTTGCGGCCACAGCGACGTGTCGTCCCAGCAGCCGGCGGCATCCAGCGTTCGGTTGCTCAGGCGGTCCAGCGACAGGAGTGCGTGGGAGCGCGCCGCCAGGGCCGCTTGCGCCGCGCGGCGGCTGGCAAGCGACTCGCTGCCGAACACCGGCTGCACCCGTGCGGCACGGTCCCCCAGTTGCTCCAGAAGGTGACAGGCCTGGGACAGATCTCGAAAACCTGCGTCCAGCCACAATGTGCAACCGGGCTCGGCGGCCAGCAAGGCCGCCAGCACGGCGGCCTGGGGGGCACGGCCTTGCAGGGCATCCAGATCGGCCACGTAGAGGATGCAGGAGCCGCTGGCCTGGAGCAAGGCGGAGGCCAATACCAGCGGGTCGCTGCCCGCGGCCAGCGACGAGCGCATGGGCCGGTAGCGCGAACGCTCGCCGCGCACGGCATGCACCACCTGGCCGGCTTGCAGATCGATGACGGGAATCAGATTCATATGTCCTTCATGTCCTTGCACCAGCACGTGCTGGTCTACGAGTTCCTCAGTGCCGGCGCCCTCATCGCCGGCTTGTCCGCCCACGAGCAGGCCGAGCTGCAGGCCCAGGGCACGGCCATGCGCAACGCCATGCTGGCCGACCTGTGCGCCCTGCCCGGCCTGCGCGTGACCTGCGTGGTCGGCCGCCAGGGCGATGCGAGCCGCCCGGAGGTTGCCGGGGTTGAACCCCTGCCCGCAAGGCCGGGCGAACCCCATGCCGACCTGCTGCGCCGGGCCGCGCAGGCAGGCGCCTGGGTCTGGGCCGTGGCCCCGGAAACCGATGGCGAGCTGGAAGCCCTGGCACGCGCCGTCCCGGCCCGGCAATGGCTGGGTTGCACGCCCGAAGCCATATCGCTGGCCGCCAGCAAGAGCGCCACGCGCCGGCATCTGGCCGCCCATGGCATTGCCGTGCCGCAAGCACCGCCGCACGCACCGGGCCCCTGGGTGGTGAAGCCCGACGACGGCGCCGGCGCCACCGACACCCGGCGGCACGCCAGCTTCGCGGCGGCACAAGCCGATGCGCAGCAGCGCGTGAGCCACGGCGCCACCTGCACGCTGGAACCCTGGGTCGAGGGCGAGGCCCTGAGTCTTTCGCTGTGCTGCCACGATGGCAACGCCAGTTTGCTCAGCATCAACCGGCAGCAGATCGAGGTGGATGCACAGGGCGCGGTCCACTTCCTCGGCGTGCAGGCCGCGGCCATCGATGCACGCAGCGAGCGCGGCACTCGGCTCGCTGCGCTGGCTGACTACGTGTCGCGCGCCATGCCGGGGCTGCGCGGCTTTGTGGGCGTCGATCTCGTCTGGCACGCATCGCAGGGCCCAGTGGTGATCGAGGTCAATCCGCGGCTGACCACGGCTTATGTGGGCTTGTCGGGCCGGCTGGGCTTCAACGTGGCGCAGCACCTGCTGGCCACCTTGGGGGGAGCACCCGCATGACGCCCCTCATCGGCTGGGACATCGGCGGCGCCCACCTCAAGGCCGCCCTGCTTGTGCAAGGCCAGGTACAAGCCGTGGTGCAGCGCCCCTGCGCCCTGTGGCTGGGCCTGGACCGGCTGGCCGCGGCCATGGACGCGGTGCTGCAGACCATGGGGCCCGCCGCGGCCGGCGCGGACCATGTGGTCACGATGACCGGCGAGCTGGCCGACGGCTTTGCCGACCGCCAGGACGGCGTGGCCGCCCTGGCCGCCCACGTGGCCGACCGCTTTGGCGAGGCCCACGTGCGCCTCTTCGGCGTGGACTTCCAGGCCGCGCAGATACGCTGGCACCGCGCCGCCGACGCGCGGGCGCACTGGGCGCAGATCGCCTCGGCCAACTGGTGGGCCACCGCGCAGTACGCGGCCCAGGCGGTGCCGCAGGGCGTGCTGGTGGACATCGGCAGCACCACCAGCGACTTCATCGCCATCCTGCAGCACCAGGTACGCGCCGCCGGCCATGACGACCACTCCCGGCTGGCCACCGGCGAGCTGCTCTACCACGGCGTGGTGCGCACGCCCTTGTGTGCCCTGGGCCCGCGCATCGAGTTCCGCGGCCGGCACCACAACCTGATGAACGAGTTCTTCGCCACCAGTGCCGATGTGTACCGCCTCACCGGCGAGCTGGACCTGCTGCACGACCAGCACCCGGCCGCCGACCAGGGCGCCAAGGACTTGGCCGGCACGCGGCAGCGCCTGGCCCGCATGGTGGGCCTGGACGCACGCGACGCCGCACCCGGCGACTGGCAGGAACTGGCGCGGCGCTGGCGCGAGCGGCAGATCGACGAGATCGCCGGCAACCTGAAGCGCGTGCCCGAGGCCGCCGGGCTGGACGCCACGGCCCCGCTGGTGGCGGCCGGCTGCGGCGCCTTCCTGGTGCCGGAACTGGCCGCACGCCTGGGCCGGCCCTGGGTCCTGTTCGACAGCCTGCTGCCCCTGGCCGATGCCAGCTGCGGTCCCTGGGCGCGGGTGTGCGCGCCGAGCGTGGCGGTGGCCTGCCTGTGGGCAGAGGCAGGCACGGTCGGCGAATGAGCGGCCCCCTGGTCGTCGTCAAACTCGGCGGAAGCCTGCAATGCTCGCCGCTCTTGCCCCCCTGGCTGGCCTTGCTGGCCCGCCAGGGCCGGGGCCGGGTGGTGGTGGTGCCGGGCGGCGGCCGGTTCACCGACGAAGCCCGGGCCGCCCAGGCGCACTGGCACTTCGACGACCTGCATGCCCATAACCTGGCCGTGCTGGGCATGGCGCAGCTGGGTGAGGTGTTCCATGCGCTGGAGCCGGCCCTGGCGCGGGGCCGCAATGTGGCGGAGTTGCACCGCGTGCTGGCCGCGGGCGGCGTGCCGGTGTGGCTGCCGCTGGACTTGCTCAGCGAGGCCCCCGGCGAGCTGACGAACTGGGACACCGCGGGCGATTGCTGCGCGGCTTGGCTGGCCCGGCAACTGCATGCCCAGGCGCTGTGGCTCGTCAAGTCCTGCGAGGTGCCGCCGGAGTTGGGCCTTCAGGCGCTGAGCGAACGCGGCATCGTGGACCGGGCGCTGCCGCGCTTGGCCGGCCTGTGGGGCGGCACGGTGCAGGTGCTGGAAGCCAAGCACAGGGCCCAGGCTGAGTGCTGGCTGGCGTCTTGAGCCCGGCCCCCGGGCTCAGAAATACAACGCCACCGCCTCCGCCACCACGCCGTCACGCGCGATCGGCAGCACGATCATCCCGTCCAGGCCAGCCGCGGCGGCCGAGGCCCCCAGGGCTTCCGGTTCCCCCGCGGCGTTCGGACTCAGTTGCGGCACGGCACTGACAAAGGCCTTGGCCAGGCAGCCTGCAGTGCCAGCCCGCTCCCCCACCGGCAAGGCCCCCGCGATCTCGCAGTGGCCATAGGCCCGCTGCGGGCCCTGGCCAGCGGCACCGGCACCGGGCCGAGCGCCGGGCCGCTCCCAAGCCGGCCCGGATCCCCCAGGGGGATCGATCGATGTACCCATCGGTCGAGGGGCTGTCACTACCCAACTCTCTACCCGGCGGGCCACAGGCATGGCCGCAGTGCCGAGCAAGACCAGCACGAAGTGCTCGTGCCCAGCCGCCGCACAAGGCAAGCCCAACCCCCGTTGGATGCCAGCAGCCCCTGCCGCCTCGGCACGCAGGAACTTCGACGACCCTGGCAGGCCGTCCAGGAACACCGAGCCCTCGCGCTGCCAGGCCAAGCCGGGCAGCCCCGCGCCACGCGGCAGATACGTGTCGCGCGAGGCCTCCGCAAAGGCCCCGGCCGCCGCGCCGTAGTGACCATCGACCAGCGTCATGTCGCCCGTGACGCGCGGGTTGTTGCGCCAGAGTTCGATCGCACCGGCCTCCGCGGGCTCACCGCCGCAGAAGAACACCACTACCGCCTTGAACTGATCCCCCAGGTAGACCGGCATCGCCGCCGCACACGCCAGGCCGGCCCGCCGGGCCGCCGCCGCACGCAGGAAATAACCGCCCTGCAGGTCTTTCAGCAAGAGGGGGCGGCCCTCCTCCCACACGCGCCCCGGCAAACCCTCGCCGCGCCCGAAGCACATGGAGCGGCTGACCGCGCCGAACTCGGCTGCGCTGCCGTACAGGCCAGCGCTCAACACCAGCAGATGGCCCTCGGCATCGGGCACCCAGACTTCGGCCGCTTGGATCAGGGTCTTCATGGGCTGGGCGTCCTGAGGTCGTGGGACCGTTGGGAAACGTTTTTTGTCGCCCCCATGGATTGCAATATGCAGGCCAAGCACAGGTCTTGCTTTGGTGCAGCACAGGGTCAATCCACACACCCCTCACCGAAGGGGCAGATCGGTTCGCGACTTCGCGCCGGCCACCCGCCGGCCTCACTGTGCGCCCCCCGGCCGCTTTGCGTTGCCCGCCACCCGAGGGGTTGAGTCAACTCGGGAGCGGCCCCTCATCGACTCACGGAGCCTTCATGTCCGACTTCAAGACCTTCATTCGCTCGGGTCACTGGCCGACGCTGTTTGCGGCCTTTCTGTATTTCGACTTCACCTTCGCCATCTGGGTGCTCAACGGCGCCATGGCGCCGTTCATCAGCGAAACCTTCGGCCTGAACGCGGCGCAGAAGGGCTTCATGGTGTCGGTGCCCATCATCGCCGGGGCGCTGATGCGGTTTCCGCTGGGCGTGCTGTCGCAGTACATCGGGCGCAAAAACGCCGCCATGGTGGAGATGGGGCTCATCATCGTGGCCCTGCTCTACGGCTTCATGTTCGTGGACAGCCACAACGAGGTGCTGGCCATGGGCGTGCTGCTGGGCATTGCCGGCGGCAGCTTCGGCGTGGCGCTGTCGCTGGGCTCGGGCTGGTTCCCGCCCAGGTACAAAGGCCTGGCGATGGGCATTGCCGGTGCCGGCAATTCGGGCACCGTGCTGGCCGTGCTGTTTGCGCCACCGCTGGCCATGAAGTTCGGCTGGACGGCGGTCTACGGTCTGGCCGCGGGCACCATGCTGCTGCCGATGGTGGTGATGTGGTTCTGCGCCAAGGAGCCGCCGGACGTGGAAGCGCACCAGTCGTTGCGCCAGCACACCGCCTGCCTGTTCGAAAAAGACGGCTGGGCCTTCAGCCTGATCTACATCATCACCTTCGGCGGCTTCATCGGCCTGGCGAGCTTCCTGCCCACCTACTTCTACGACCAGTTCAAGGTCACCAAGGTCGAGGCCGGCCAGTTGACGATGCTGGCCACGCTGATGGGATCGGCCGTGCGCGTGGTCGGCGGCTATGTGTCAGACCGCA
>Ga0307516_10000773_pt1 | contig 43672 bp, 45 predicted proteins | sample 19_EM_MG_FD_203310 | JGI IMG/M metagenome (GOLD analysis project Ga0307516, IMG submission 203310) | Populus trichocarpa ectomycorrhiza microbial communities from riparian zone in the Pacific Northwest, United States - 19_EM | ecosystem: Host-associated > Plants > Roots > Unclassified | place... | reverse complement strand
GTGTTCCGTTCTTGTCTGGTGCGGCCCGGTATGCGCGGCGGTGTTCCGTTCTGTCTGGCGCGGCCCGGTATGCGCGGCGGTGTTCCGTTCTCGTCTGGTGCGGCCCGGTATGCGCGGCGGTGCTCCGTTCTGTCTGGCGCGGCCCGGTATGCGCGGCGGTGTTCCGTTCTCGTCTGGTGCGGCCCGGTATGCGCGGCGGTGTTCCGTTCTCGTCTGGTGCGGCCCGGTATGCGCGGCGGTGTTCCGTTCTGTCTGGCGCGGCCCGGTATGCGCGGCGGTGTTCCGTTCTGTCTGGCGCTGCATACGCGGCGGTGTTCCGTTCTGTCTGGCGTGGCCCGGTATGCGCGGCGGTGTTCCGTTCTGTCTGGCGCGGCCCGGTATGCGCGGCGGTGTTGCGGGTTCGTCATAGGTGGTCCCGGATCGCTCGTCGCGCTGCCGGATAACCCGGTGGTCATCGGCGTGAGTGATCCGCGATCCCGGCGTAGTACTCTTCTCTGCCGCTCAGAGATGTGTGAAGTCCGGTAAAGGTATATGGATAATCGTATCTCGATGTCGTTCGTCGTAGGCGATCCCGGATCACTTCGTCGCGCTGCTGGATGACCCGATGGCCATGGGCGCGAGTGATCCGAGATCCCGGCGCTGCTCTCGTCACGCCGCTCAGAGATGTGTGAAGGTAGGTCAAGGTAGATAGATAATATATTGCGTGGAGAAGAATCTCCAGACTAGCTACTGCGCCCCTCCTTTTAACCTTTTGCCTCCCCTGTGGAATCACAGCCTCGCCCGCGAGACTGACTCAGTTCCTTCCATCATGACTCAACCGTCGTGCCCAAGGAAACACATGATCGCACTCGGCCGCCGCGCGGCCAACACTCTAACCGAGACAACAGGAGAAAGGACGCGCAAGCAACATAACAGAGACAACAGGAGAAAGGATGCGCAACATAACGGAGACAACGGAGAAGGACCTGGACCGGCCGGCGGTCAGGTTGAGGCTTCGAGGGATATCGCTACCAGAGCAATATCGCGGGGACCCGAGGTGAGGCGCCTAGGCGCGTAGGATGATTGCAGCAGCAGCAGCGGTGATGAGAGCTAGCCATAGGGCGGCGATGGTGGCGGCGGCTCCGGCAGCGGCGCCTACGAGCCTGTCGCGCCAGATTCGTGACAGTGGGGGCGGTTCGAGGTGGGGGTGGATTGTCAGCTGAAGATTCAGCTGAAGCTGGGTTTTGTTTGTTTTTCGTGGCTTCTGAATCTTGAAGCCGGCGTCTCGGAGGGGGACGTTTGCTCGGTCTGTGCCAGTAAGTGGCCTGGTTGGGTGGGGGGATTGGTGGTGGTGGAATGGTTGCTTTTTCTGGGAGAGCTGGCGGAATGCCGTGAGCGAGAAAAGGACGAACCGTCCGTTGATGCCACTTGTGAGGAGGGTGAGGGGCTGAGCTGACCGCTCAGCCGTGAAGCTCAAGTTTCTCCGGCACTGAGGTCCGGAAGGAAGATTACGAAGGGAGAAAGAACGCGGACGGACCGTCCCGAGAACGTGGAGAGAGAAGTCTATTCGAGTCTGAAGAAGAAAGAGCGGCCGCACCTCGGCCGTAAACATAAATCTAATGCCAAGTCGCCAATCCCTTGGCTCTCTCCCCTGACACTATCCTTACAGGACGATGGTACTATCATTTATTTTACCCCCCACCTTTCGGCGTGTGGTGTACTCATCTGTAACCCCCAGAATATTGGTGGTTGTGTCGCTCAGACCTGAATCTTTCCATCCACACGTTCCAGCATCAAAACATCCTTCGCTGCATCTTCTCGTCGCTGTGCCATTGTACTTGTCGCCGTCATCCTCATCGCAATCGTACGCGTCGTCGTTCCCCTTATCCACCTGGTCGCCATCGCACTCGCCAATGGACTCGTTGGGTCTTACTCGTTGTCATCTTTACCCTCCACACGCATTTCCAGCTACGCCAAGCGAGAGAATATGAGTGCGGTGGATACAGTCGCTGAATACAGAGGAGAACGCAACGATGAATGCAGCGGTGGACGCAACGCCGGATGATACACAGAGTGCTCGAGTTGGATGCTATCGATAGACGCGACGATGGATGCTATCGACTGCAATGTATTACAGGTGGCCTTCTGGTCACGTCGATTCGTTAGTAAAACTCTCGGACACCATCACTGCCCGCGTTCGATCCTCCTTGTACATGGCTTTGGAGAAGCCACAGTATAGATCGAGCAATACTGGAAGACTATCTTGTCACAAGCCAAAATGGTGTGAATGTTGGTAGAAGCGTAGGGATCTTCGAAGTAGCTGTTCGCGCTAAGGACTGGCGCCAAGACTGGTGCCAAGACCGGAATTTTGGTTGCAGAGCGGCATGGCAGTGACTGATATTGGCTCTTCGCCCACTTTCCTACTACCACCTCTAACCACATCTACCCCACCACCACCACCACCACCACCACCACCACCACCACCACCATCACCACCACCACCACATCCTCCCGCTTCGCGACGTCCGCTACCCCTACACCTCCTACTACCGGTTCACTCTCTCGTGTTCCCCGCTCTTCCAACGGCGTAGCCACATTATGGCTGCAGTGGTCCAGATGGTCGATGCCGTACCAGTTGCTGCACACCGCGAACAACTTCTAACTGTCTCCGATGTCAAAGAATGGACAGCAGAGGAGTTGTTCAGCTTCATACAATCACAGAACATCTTGCCGGATGAAGAGGATCGGGCGATTTTCCAGAAAGCCCAGATTGACGGCGATGTATTTCTCCAAGTCGGTGAGGCCGACGACTATTGGTTGCATCGCTGTCAGCTGCCGCTCGGTCCTAGCTCTAAGCTGGCACTCTTCGTGAAGGAGATCAAGGGTGTCGGTGAAGAACAATTGCAAGGTAATGCTTTGCTTTGTTTCTCAGATGTCGCGGGCTCCGTCTAACTGGCTAATCCCGGGACAGGAACGTCAACGGTCGATTTTACGAGGCTCGAGTTCCTGTACGAACAACTATGGGCGAAGAAAGATAACCTACGCGACAGCATCTTTTGTGACTTCGAGTTTCCGACGTTCAATACCGATTCCGATACCGATACGAATCCACAGGAAATACGAAAAAAGGGGACCGCAGAAAAGTTGTCGCTCGGTCACATTAGTAGCGGACCTGACCTACAGACACTTGGTCGCTTACCATGCCAGGCGAATGAACTACTCGTCCGTGGAGCCTATCGAGAGATGTACGATATCCTTGTTGCAGGTCACGAAGACCGGCTGAAGCACTTCCTAGCTAAGCAGCCTCTACCCCACTGGATGAAGTTCAGCCTGATTCTTGGCCAGCCGGGCATCGGGAAAACTTGGTTCCTCTCGTATGTCCTTGTACGGAGACTTTTGGAGGGGAAGCCTACTATTTTCCAGGTCGCCAAACATTTGGGTAACCCTGTGGGCTTCACCGAGGCAACTCATTACCTCATCAACGCGAATGGAGTCCATCCAATGCCAGACAAACCCTCCTTCTCCGAATTGAATAACCCGGAAATATGGGTTTTGGCCGATCAGATGCCCGTCGGAGCAGCCCGGACGGCGGATCACAGTTGGCTGGTCGTCGTGTCATCCTCACCGCGAAAAGAGAATATTCATCGCTTAAACAAGGACTACGCTCCCCAGACGTACTATCTCCCTGCTTGGGACTGGGAAGAAGTTGTGGCAGCTGCGTAAGTCCCGCCTCTCCGTTTGCGCACAAGCTGTGTTGGCAGTTGAGCCGGGTTGCTCAATCTACATACTAACGTGCACATTAGGACTCTCAAGGGCCTCTCGCAGGAGAAGTGGGGCCCACTATTCACACTCTTCACCAAATACGGTCCAATTCCGCGCTTGCTCCTCGACCACTTCTTCGCGCCTGACATCGACGGCACGGAAATGGCTGAGAAGGAACTGCACCGCCGGATCTCCGCGTATGACCTTGATCTGGAAGGCGAAATCCGGACACTGTTGGCAACTAAGATTCCTGAGCTCTGTCCGGATTACAGCGCCGACAACAGTGGTTCTCTATTTTTGATGCGCCCCTGCAAGGTTCCGCAGTTTAAGTACGTGTCCATGCTGGCAGTTCTAGACATCGCTTCCCCGCACATCGCCTGCAGGATAGGAGCGGCAACAGCCGCCACTGGCTTGTGGGGTGCCCAGTTGATTTACGAGCACCTTCTTGGCCATGCCGAGACGAAGGCGTCGGCCGGTTGGATTTTCAAGGCCCGCATGCATCTAGTCTTCCAGTGTGGTGGGCGTTTCGCAGCAACCCCGCGGTGTGGATCGACTGCCATTACTTTAGAAATGGGTGACAAGCCTTACCGCACTTTCGCGAAGGTGTCGGAACTCGGAAACCAGCTTCGAGAACAATTTGAGTCCCCGAGAATTAATCCGGACATGATAGGCGTTTATGTCCGGCCCCAGCAATGCGATCTCTTTTCGGTGGACTCATTTATCATCACTAAATCCCCGACAACCAAGGGACCGGCGCTGGTGTTATTCCAATTGGCAGTTAGCACTTCGTGCTCAGTCAACGCTCGTATGCTCGAGAGTATGTGGGCTGGGATGCCTGCGACACTAAAGAGATCGCCTCCCATACTCGTGTTTGTTGTTCCGGACGATGTTGCAGGAGAGTTATCCAGGCAAACGAAAACACCGTCGGACCTCAACACCTCGGACAGCAACACACCCAAGTTTAACCTCTGCGACCAATATGTTCTCGCGGTCAGCAGCAAAACTTTGTGGAAATATTCAACGCCTGACCGCGACGAGCCAGTTGCCGAACCTGCGAAAACCAACGCCCCAGAGAGGCATGTCCTCCGGCCTCGGTCGGTCATGCCTGTCCCCACCGCAAGACAGAAAGCCAAACGGAAGGCTGCCCCGGCCGAGGCTGACAACGAGGCGGACATAATGGCCTCGCGATCCCCCAAGAAGACTCGAGCAGGCCGACTTCGCAAGACGGCTGCTAAAACCGAACCACCGGCTGAGATGCTGAACCTGTGGTCTCGGTCTACCACACCATTTGTGCCAGAGATTCTTCCCATTGCTGCCCCTGCCAAGAGGAAAAGAAAATACAATTCTACCCCGGTAGCCGAAGAGGTCTACGCGCCGGAGCTCAAGAGGCCGAAGGCACGGCCCCGAATGATTGTTCCGCTGGCTTGGGCGGAACGACCACCTCAGCGAAAGCCCCGCAGGAAGGCGAAGAAAAACTCGGCACAGGCCGAGGAGGTGGTGGGCGAGGAAGATGAGAATGCGACTCCCCATGAGGGCAAGGCCACTAAGGATCGCCAGCAGGCTAAGCCTCTCTAGTAGGGCAAAGTAGGCTCCTTGGGGCCTCACGGGGGCAGCAATTAGGGGTAGGCGAAGACGTAAATAAAAATAACACGAAACAAAAGGAGGTACGCGGAGTGAGGTGACGAAGATAATGGAGGAGGGGGGAAAGGGTTATGTTGTACACGAAGATTTCTCTTTTTTCTTGCTTTTTCAATCATTTTTCTTCCATTTTTCTGCTTTGTTTGTGTTAGTTCGCTCATGGTGGCTATTTTCAGTGTTTGGCCATTTTCCGTCTTGCTTGAAGTCGCAGAATGTTTACGGTATGGCTACTTTCGATAACAAATACTGTAGCCAATGTTGTCCTTTTTTCGTATACTGCCAATAATTTGAATTGCAGGTATTACAATAGCCTCTGCACTGCAAGCAGTATCACGTCGTAAAACATGGTGTACGTAATGGTGTACCTAACCACTGTAAAACAAAAGTATTACAATACCGCAGCTAAAAAGTAATAAAGAGTGGGGAGGGCAGAAAGGCGGCAGAGGAAAAGAGAGCCAAAGTGCAGGAACACTACCGAAGGGCGTTGGGGGGTACGCCAGCACTCACAGACGAGAGCACAGCAGGCCAGGTGGACACGGCTGCTGCGGCTCTGAGGGAGGCGATGACCGTAACCCTTGATAAGTGGGCAAGGAGGAAGAGAACCTGTGCCAGGTTGAAGCGGTGGTGGACCGCAGATCTGGCTAAGCTACGGGAAGAGCTGGGTGCGGAGCGCCGGAGGCCGGCAGGAATTGGGCGGGTACAGGACGCAAGGAGGATCCTGCAGGAGGTGGAAGTATCGGACGTATGGACCGCCTCGGGCTACACGGTCCCGCGAATCGACAGAGAAGAGCAAGTACTGATAGCAGAGGACGGAACGGTAGCGGAGGGCCGACACGACAGGGAGCAGGCCGTCTTGAGAGCCCACTTCCCAGTGGGACCCCCGGGGACCTATGCCTCGCGGGGCGGAGGAGACGCTTACCGACGGGTGGACGCGGAGCTGGTCGGGACCCTCCTAGGCAAGGCGGCCAGTGGCTCCGCCCCAGGGGATGACCACATCTCGGCAGCCATCGTCAAAGTTTTCTGGCAGTGGGACGAGCAACGGATCACGCAAGTCATTCGGGTGTGCATCTGACTGGGCCACCACCCCAAGATATGGAAGACAGCAAGAGGAGTGGTCATCTCGAAACTAGGAAAGCTAGACTACTCCTAAGTCTGAGCATATCGGGTGATCTCGCAACTGGATGTTACCAGCAAGCTACTGGAGCGGACGGCAGCCTACCTGATAGCAGACCATCTGGAGCGGAATAGGGGCCTACACGAGGGGCAATTCGGATGCCGGAAAAGGAGATCCTGTGTGGATGCGGTCGCTGTTTTCATGAACCGCACCTAGGAAACGTGGGGAGAAAAGAAGGTGGCAGGCTCCCTATTCATGGACGTCAAATCGGCATTCAACAACGTGAGCAAGGAACTCCTGGGAAAGCGAATGGAGGTGGAACAGGCAGTTCCAGGGGTCAGCGGACTATCCTTCGTGGATGACATCGGATGGTGGGCGGCCGGGAAGGACGAAGAGGAAGTGGCGGCCAGATTGTCAGCGGCAGCAGGAGCATCGATGGACTGGGCGGCTCAAAACGGGGTAACCTTCGACCAGGGTAAAACAGAGGCGGCAATTTTCTGGCGGAGCAAGGCAGTGCCCACGGCGATGGTCAAGGTGGGAGCAACCCTCGTTCTGTTCAACAAGGAAGCGACGCGATGGCTCGGGGTGTGGCTGGACTCCCAGCTCACGCTGAAAGAGCATCATGCCAGACGACTCAAGGGAGGCAGGAATGCGAAGACCCGGCTGCGCCGGCTCACGGGACCGCTGAGGCTCTCTCCAGTGAACTGCTGGAAGGTCATGACAGCATGTGTCCAGTCGGTCGCCATGTTCGGAGCGGAGCTGTGGTGGAAGGGAGACGGGACCCGGGGAACAGTCGGAAGAGCGAAGGATCTGCAACTCCTGGTCAACCGGCAAGCACGGGCGTCCACGGGTTGCTTCCGGACCACCAACCTGGGAGCCCTCTCGATGGAATCTGGCCTCCAGGCAGCAACGACCCAACTGGAGAACAGGCAGCGGCGGTTCGGGCTGCGGTTATTGAGCCTGCCACAGGGGGACCAGGCGAAGGGGATCGCCAGGGCCCCCACGGAGATGGGGCGGAGGCTTACGAGCACCCTCACCTACGCAGGAAGGACGGAAAGCACAGTTCTGTTAGAGGAGGCAGAGACCCTCGACGCGGAGCTGGTACAAGAGGAGGAGGCCAAGGCAAAGGCCGAGGCAGAGAAGGATCGCCCTGGACTCACCATGTTCACGGATAGGTCACGGCTGGACAGTGGTGCTGTGGGCTATGCAGTGGCATGGAAGAACGGGCAAACCTGGAAGGGCATCAAAACCCACATGGGGTACAACCAGGCGGCCTATGACGCTGAGTGTGCTGCTCTTGCCCGCGCTCTGGAATCGGCATTGAGAAGAAACACTATTCTGGAGCGGATCACAATCTTCACCGATGCACAGGCAGCCATCAGACGGATGGCTTCGGAGGAGCCCGGCCCCGGCCAGCAATACGCGCTCCAGGCCAGGAAGCACATCGCTTCGCTGCGGCGCGCTCGGCCAGCGATCACCATCGAGATCCGGTGGTGCCCTGCCCACAAGGAGATCGCCAGGAATGAAAAGGCAGATGAATGGGCGAAGATTGCGGCGGAGGAGCCAGACACCCGCGGGGTGGAATGGCTGAACTACTCAGACAGGATGGAGGTACGCCCCATGCCTCTCCGGCGATCCCTCATGAACCTCAAGCGGGAGATTTCGGAGGAAAAGTGGGCGGAGGCATGGCAGTGGGCTAAAGGTCAGACCTCCAAGAGGAAGTATAGGATGCCGGAGAGCCACAGGCCGGATAGCGTGGTCGCTGAAAGTACCAAGAGGCTCGTCTCAAGGGTCTACCAGCTGAAGACAGGCCACGCCCGCACCGGCCAGTACCTGCACTGGACAAGGTCGCGCCCATCCGCTGAGTGCTGGTGGTGCCAGTGCCCCACGCAAACGAGAGACCACCTCTTCAAGCTGTGTCCGAAAAGGAAACAGCAGCAGAAGATTCTGTGGGCGGAGGTGGGGAAGGCGACGGAGAAGTGGAAGAGCCGGTGGAACACCTAGGATCTGCTGGCCGATAGGAGATGTGGGCAGGCGGTGCTACACTTCCTCTCCTCGACGGAAATGGGAAGGCTAGTACCACCTCTGGAGGAGAGCGACGCTGGAAGCGAGGTGTCAGAGTGGGAGCTCTGGGAGCGCCGGGAGCGGGAAGAGGGGCGGGAGGTGGAGGCGGTGGAGCTTGGTGCCACAGAGGGATTGGGCGTTGGGGGGGAGCTACCACTGTTCCTTCCCACGCCCCCCTTCATGGCAACTGCAGACGAGGAGTAGGGGTGTGGGGACGTTTTCCTTTGTCCTTTCTTTTGTCACTTTCATTGGTGCGCATCACATCTTCTTGGGACAGGCCTGGGCGGAGGGCATTAGGGGAGCTTGCAACGGGCCGCCATTGTGCGGACTGCGGACGGGAAAAACGGGCAAAATGTACGCCGCCATGATCTAGCTAGGTTGCACGCGAGTATGAATAAACAACAAAAAAAAAGCAGCTAAAAAGTATTGAGGTGTATTAAATGCGGATACCAACTGTAGTGTATAATCGAAGGGGTAAACATCCGTGTTTTCCCGCTAAACGCATATTACTATCGTATTGGGACATGAAAAATACGTACTTTGACCGTGTTGATACTGTACCTATCACTACCGTTTCATCCAAGACACCTAAGGCCATCCACTTAAGGACCAATTTTGGTCGAGGGCGCGGTAACACGCCCTGAACCATAATTGGTACAACCCTCCAGGCCGTAGCCTGGGTATCACGGCTAGTGTCGGCTGTGCCTGGAATGCGGGAGGAAGAAGCACGGCAAATGGAATGCGGGTCGAAGGGTGGGAATGCGGGCTGCTCGAAATGCTTGTCTTGGCAGCGTCGACGGCATCCTCATGAGGAGCCGTCGCCCGCCTCTCTTTCTCTTGTCTCTTTCTTTTCCTTTTCTTACTCACGCAACAACTTGTTTGTCTGGTTTCGTCGGACATTGTCTTGTTGTGTCTTTCCTGTTTTGTTCCACCTGTCGACAGAAGCGTCTCTTCTTGCCCTGTCCTCTTGACCCTCACCGTGACCTCTTGTCTGCCTTGCTCATTGCGTGTGCTGCCACTCGCCGCCTTCAGTCTCTCGCTCGCTGAGCACGCCGCCGGTCGCCGCCGTCCATCTCTTCCTCGCCTCGCACTCTGCCGCTCGCTGCTGCCGCCAGCTGCTATCTGTCTCTTGCTCGCCGCGGGTGCTGCCGCTCACCGCTGCCGCTCGCCACTGTCCGTCTCTCTCTCTCTGATCAGCTCGTCTTCTCTGTCCGCCGCCGGGAGCCCTACCCGCCTAGTCCCGTTACACTTTGTTGCGTCTACCATCTCTCCCGGTAGCCCACATATCCAGTTCTATCGCGTCAAATGTAGCTCAGGAAGAGTCAGCGGTAAGCACGGGGGCCGCCGATATCGAGGCCCGGCTATCTACATCTCACGAGAACCCTTCCCAGACGACCAGAAGCTAACAATAAACAGCACCCGACAGACTCACTGAATACCATCAAGATGTCGACCAATGACGCCGAAACAGCCGAACTCAAAACCCCGCCCATCCTCCGTGAGCTCTCAACAGATATACAGAACCAGCTGTAGATAATTGTCTCCAGCGACACCTTTGCCGCGCAGGCTACCCTCTAGTCAGCCTTCCCCGGGATCACGAACCTGGCTCGTATGATCCAGTGGAGCACCTGCCTGCTCCTCACTGGCGTGTCGATAACTTCGAGGAACAGGTGGCTGCTGCTAGATGAGCCATTGACCGGCTGGCAACCTTCGAGGGTCCACCACAGAGCAGAGCAGACCGGTCCCAGACCCGCCAGTTTTCGACGGAACCCATGAGGACCTCGAATGATTCGTCGCGCAACTCCGTATCAAGCTATTCAGTGACCCACCCCGCTACCCCACACCAGCTCTACGTATGGGGTACGCCTTGAACCGGTTCAGAGGCTGCGCACAGACAGATCCTCCCATTTGTCACGAGTACAGAGTACCACATACGTGTTGGCTACGCCGACTCGAATCTTGCTGGATATCCTGACGACCGAAAGTCGGCACGTGCATCCTTATGCACCCTTGCCAGAGGTGCTGGCCGAGACGTGCTCGCGAGCTGCCCCTAGTCACCCTCTGAATGGTGGAATCAGAGCATATAGTTGCATCAGATGCTGCAAAGGAAGACATATCAATCTTCGCCGACAACCAAGGTGCAGTTCAGCTAGCGAACTTTTACGAACGCACCATGCATATCAGTGTCCCCTCCCACTTCATCTGCGACATCCAACGTGATCGCCGACATCTGATATGCTCGCCGATATGGGATATACTCGCCGACATCCGATATGCTCGCTGATATACGATATGCTCGCCGACATCCGATGTCCTCCCTCGAGACACACACTAGAAGCTCGCTCACAGGCTTGGGCTTGTTCGCAAGAATTCAGGGGAAGTTTTCGGATGGACAACGTGTCAAGCGGTTGAACAAGTTTCTCTTTTTACACTCCTTTCTTTCTTTGGAGGATGCATTCTTTCTCCTGTATCCGTGGTTTTCGCATGAGGATTTTTACACGGTTATGAGTTTTAACGAGGCATCCGAGGATACTAGGGATCTCTGTTTTTCCCTCGCTGTTTGTGGCTATTCTCACTGTTCCGGGCTCTCTGTCTCCTTTACTCATTTTCCTTTACATCTGCCGAACGAGGGGAAGTGTCAAAATACTGGGCGTCCGGAGATGACGGACCGGAGACGGCGACCAGAGATGATGGACGAGAGACAACACGCGCGGAGATGACAGCTGTCCGAGTCTCCGGAGCACTGTCTCGGAGGGCTGTCTTCCACCGATACCATGACGAGTGTCCGAGGCCTCTTGTTTAATGAGAGAATATTCTGTCCACACGATGTATCTTCAATTCAATTATCTGTCTTCATCTCTATCTATCTATTTCTTCCAACACTTTGCTACTGGTACGAATGCCCACAAGAGGAAATGGGCGAATTTCCGGCCAAGCCTCATGGATGTCGCGACGATAGCCTTTACAGAATGATTCGCGATACGAATACCCCAGCGGCGTAGGCACGTCCTACACGTCACGGTATCCACCAAGGTTCGAGTACGCTCTGGTATCTCGACTGCGTGGTCAGCAACCTCCCGAAACCCGACTTGTTGCATACAATGTAACTGGGGATGTTGAAGCACCTTCAGGGATGGTTGCAGGATGTTGTTAAGCAGCATAAATGGCTCGAGGCGTTCAACAACATCTGGCTGTCGGTACAACTATACCTGGATATAGCGCAACCCCAGAAGGTGTACGAGGAGGTGTCAAACTGGCAGGGCAAGGCGATCGAAGTTATGTCTTGGTTTCATGTCGCGGTGTTACGCTGCGCTCTGCGAGCTCCATCCCCTTCCAAATGTGGTATTTTGACAACGCAATGGAGTGCTGCAGAGTTCTACTTTTATGCTCAATACGACTCCCACGATGAAGAGGTGTTCAGTCTCATGGACGATGCTCAGAAACGCTTTCACACCTCCAAGCGTGTCTTTCGCCAATTTAGGGTCACCAAGAAGGTAACCCACCAAGGCAAGGAGTATCGGAAGAGGTCCGTCGAGGAGCACGATACGGTGATGCAAGCAAAATCGGTTTGCCAAGTGGGAGAGGCAGCAAAAGGAGTGGCAGATGTTTATCAACACTGAACTGGTTGAATATCACTGGGAAGGCAGCGATTTCAACTTTCCCAAGGTTCAACAGCTGCTTCATTTCGGGGAGCAGATACGATGGGACAGATCTCTCAAGCAATTGTCGATCGAGACCAGAGAACGCTCGTGTCGAACTCAACTTAAGGATCCGTACAACAAGTCAAATCATTCCGGCAATATCTACGGGCAGATAATCAATTACTACCAATGGCGTGACGTCTTCGCCATATGGAGCTTCAATGATGCCGCGACGAGAGGTGAAAACGCCGAGAGTGGTAGTGACAGCAGCGAAGGTCCCCAAGCTGCCATGAAATTTACTTCCAAGCAAAGCTCCTCTGGGCAGGCCAAGATCATCAGGCCTCACAATAGTCCGTCCTGGCCGGCCGGGCCCAGCAGTCTTTTAGGACGGTCCCGTCTCGGGCAGGGTCCCCACTGCCCTAGTCCATCCTGGGATAGGATTTGGACGGACTGTCAAAGACTGCCGGGCACCCCACTAGCGTGAAAAATTTCCGATTAGGGTGAAATTTTTTACTCCAGCGGGGTATGCAAGACCCCACTCAGCAACCACTATGTATACCTACCGCCATTGCCATCTGGCTCGCCAGACATCAATCCCATCGGTACCACCCAACCCACCCAGCCCACCAATCAGATGCCTAACAGCGATCTCAGTACCGATGCCTATATCAAAGACGAAGCACTCGATGATATTGTCATTTGCCCCAAGGATTCAGCTTCCCAGCGACAACTCCTGGTCGATCCCGAATTACTCTCCCCACCGATGGGCAGCAGTGCAATGACAAATGTTACATCTGTTGTCACGTCTTCCTTTTCTACTGTGTCTGCCGGATTCTCACGAAAACGGACAAGTTGGGTGTGGCAAGCCAAAAACAGAGAAGAGTATACTGGTGTTGATGGGAAACTTCGATGGAGATGCCAAAGATGTATGTCATCACCATCTACAATTTGCTTGTTACTAACACTTGTTTAGGTCCCAGTACACATACAGCACAAATGTACTCAAATGCCTTAACCTAAAACGCCATTTAACATCTTCGGCATGTTCACAGACTTGGCCCAGATGGAGAATTGCCAACGGTAGCCATCCGCCAGCAAAGCCTTCAGGAGGCATTCGGAAACACTACGCCACGAGTTGCATTCAATCCGGAAGTGTTGAAGGCCATTCATTTACACTGGATGATGATATGCAATATTCCTTTTGACGTGGTGGAGAATACCAGCTTCTTTTTGCTGGCTGGTTACCTTGCCGCATGTGTACGTTCCCTTTATTCTTTCCTATCATATGTATACTTGCTGATAGTGCAGACTGCCTCCTACACTGCAATTCCACGTTATTAGCCCTCCTCCGGCAACAGAATTCGATCGTGGATCCTCGATACGTACCAGAAGTCGCAAATACACATGCGGAATACGATCAATTGGACAGACTGTGCAGTACATATCAGCTTGGACCTGTGGACGAGTCCGAATCATCGGAGCTTTCTGGTAGTAGTTGGGCATCTTCTGATTTGTACAGAAATTAAGACACTATTATTGGGGTTCCGACATCTGATTGGGAGCCACTCGGGACAGAATCAAGCCGCACTCTTTTGGGAAGTGGCTGTGGAGATGGGAATCACCTGCCGGCTGGGGTACTTTACACTCGACAATGCATCCAATAATGATATTATGTTGGAAGCCATTGCTGATCGACTAGCAAACCTCGGTATACCCTTCGATCCCAAAAAACGTCGGATGCGCTGTCTCGGCCACATCATCAACTTGCTGGTGAAATCTTTCCTCTTTGGAGAGAACCGTGCACCATTGGAGTTCCCAGTTAGCAGTGGTACACCAGAGGAGGAAATTCAACAGCTTCTTGAGTGGCAGAAACTGCGAGACTGGAACGTCCAGTCAACGTCGGAGTCACTGTATTATCGAACTAGTTAGGTTTCTCAATAGTCACGAAGGAGATGGGGTGCGTGCGGTCCTTGCTGGCGTTCCTCTATTGTACAAGATAACACCCCACATGATCGTCCTTCTAAAATCGTCCACCGTTAAGGGATTCACAGCGAATAATCTAAGGGGTTCGGTTCGATATCTGCAGCGCCCGCTGGCTTCGGCTTGAGCGCCGGATCGTACGCGGCCCTGCGGCAACGGCTTGCTCGACGGATCGCTCAGTGGACGGCGCGGTGTGGGCGGTGGCTCGCGCGGCGGTGCATGTTTCGAGGCGGGCCCGGCAGCTTGCCAGACGGCTCGCTCGTATATCGCTTCGGTGGAGGATTCGATTCGAGACGGGCCCAGTGTCTGGCCCGACGGCTTGCTCGCGGCGCTTCGGCAGAGGATCGGATCGAGACGGGCCCAGCGTCTGGCCTGACGGCTTGCTTGCGGCACTTCGACAGATGGTTCGGATCGAGTCGAGCCCGGCGTCTTGACCCACGGCTCGCTCACGGCGCTTCGGCGGATGGTTCGGATTGAGTCCGCCCTGGCGTCTTGCCCGACGGCTCGCTCGCGGCGCTTCGGCGGAGGATTCAATTCGAGGTGGGCTCGGCGTCTTGCCTGACAGCTCGCTCGTGGCGCTTCGGCGGATCGTCTACCGCTTCGGTGACTGCCAAACAGCTCGCGCAACAACTGCCTCACAGGTAAGATAAGGTAAGGAATACGCTCACACACCAGACCCTCCTGGGTGCGGGCCGGCGCCCGAAGCTGCTCGTCCTGGTCAGTCTAACGATAGGATTCCGCCCAATGGTGTCACGGACCGCGCCATTCCCTCAGCTTATAGCTGGGTAATGGGTTCAAGTCACGACCCCATGCCAGCCCTTGGCTACGGTCCCGGGGATTATACCCTCAACGGGGATCCTATCCGTGCCAACTGACGTGTTGCCCATCGGACCCTTCCTATCTCCCACCTAGACTCTCAAGCCCCTTATGTATCCTTCCGTCTCCTTCCCGATCAACTGTCGTCCCGCTTGCAGCGCTTAGGTGTATCTGCGCTTCGGTGGATCGTTCGGTTCCGCGGCTAGAGACGGATTGCTCAACTGATTGTGCGACGGATTGCTCGACTGATTGCTCAACGGATTGCTCAACGGATTGCTCGACAACTGGCTCACGGATAAGATTTGGTAAGGAATACGCTCACACACCAGACCCTCCTGGGTGCGGGCCGGAGCCCGAAGCTACTCCTCCTGGTCAGTCTGACGATAAGAGGAGATGAGGTTTCGTTGGCACTGCATGATCTTCATGCTGTCGAGCGGAGTTTCAAACCCCGAGTGTTTCCGCTCGTTGGGAGCTTCAACCCACTCGGTCGAATGTTTCCGCTCGTCAGGAGCTTCAACCCACCCGAGTGTTTCCGCTCGTCAGGAGTTTCAACCCACTCGGTCTGTCTTCCATTCGTTTGCCCAACTCAACCCCTTATGCTCCAGAGTTAAACTCTTACAGCCGGTCTCGGCCGTATCGCTAAACTCCGTTTCCTTATCTCCCGCCTAGACTCTCGAGCCCCTTGCGTATCCTTCTGTCTCCTTCCCGATCAACTGTCGTCTCGCTTGTGGCGCTTGTAGGAGCTCCTGTAGGATCGCTTGTAGGATCACCCATAGGATCGCTCGTAGGATCGCTCGTCGGGTGATGGTGGTTGACTCAATGTCTTCGTGACCGCTAGGTGGTCCGTTGATGATTGACCGTTCTGTGGTTCATGGTTCCGCTGATGATTCCGATAATTCCTTTTTTGTTGAGAGCTGGTTGCCAACCGCTCGTATAAGTGTTACGGCTCGGCAGAGTCACGTGCTGTGGGGAATTACCCCGCACCACGACGTGAAAACTCTTCGCCTTGGCACTAGACTTCATCAACGTGAAGAGGATAACTCTCGATTCGATTTGGACCATAGCGCTTCCACGTATCCTCCTGAGAGTGGCCAGAGCAGGTGCCTCTCCTTAATCTCGTCGTGATTGGGTGATGCGAGTGGGTTGTGTGCGGGGTTGATTATGTTACTCGACCGGAGATAACAAACCCTCAACCGTACCAGCTAATCCTTCTTGGCCGCAACGGGCGTCGAGATAGCTCCGCCCCATATCGCTCCCATCAGACTGTTCCTGAGGTGCGGTCCTGTAGCGGTGTTTGCACTTTCCGGATCACAAGCCGGTACTTGGTCTGGGGGCTACCCAGCACTACAGGATCGGCTTGAAGTCAAGCCTCCGCTTCAGTATCTGTTCAACTCGACGTCCCTCACCTTGGTGCGGCGTATGCCCTGCATCATAATCGTTGTAAGCATCTCGGATAAGTGGGGCATAAGCTCACGCTGTCATGCGCTGGCCAAGCCCAGAGTTCATCGCCATAATCGGGTGCCAATGACAAGGATGCGAGTGGTAGCATCATCCCTCGTGTCTCCTGACCAAGGGGTGCAACGGTATCGCCTCGGGCCTTCGAGCCGTCTGCGACGATACAGCGATTCCCGACTCGTGGTGTTGTTCCTCTGGGCCGTGCCTTTGGAAACAACCCCGCTCCTATTCTGAGACCTAGACTCGCAACTCCTAGCGTTCCCGTTTCCTTCCAATTGCTTGTCCTTATGCTAACCACCAAGGTTGTCTTCCTCCGCGGCAGCACTTACACTTTCCTGGTCTGTGCCGGTACTTGGCCCGGGATTCTCCGGTGCTGCAGAGTCGGTCGACCCGAGCCGAGCCCCGACAGTGTCGGTTGCCCGGTCTCGGGATGCCGTCCTAAGACCGTGTGACGAGTTTCCGATACCTTCCTGCCCGGTCCGTATCCGAATTCCGACCCGTAGTATTTAGGGTGTAACAGAAACAGGGCCCGTTGGGGAAGTTGTACAACTATATACAACACATTCTCAAGACCCCCCAATGGCGCGACAGATTTGCAGACCACTGTAGGCTGTACAACTCTCATCATTCCCCATTGAGTATAATAATGGCTAATGATACTTGCTGGAACGGAGATCTTGCTGCTATATCTCGAGCGCTAGAACTCCGAGAAGCCATTCAAGACTACATAGTCTTTGAGCTATGGAACTCCAATAGACGTACTGCTGAAGACCGCTCCGGCGTCCGCTGCCGCCTCCACACCTTCTCGACGGCCGTAGGCTTCCGCATGCACGACCACACCCTTTCCTTTGTTTCTTTTCTTTTGAGACGATAAGAAGGCGAGCTATCACGGTGCAGGTCTCGCCGCTGGGAAGGTTTGGTTGGAAGGTTTGGTTGGAAGGTTTGGTTGAGAGGTTTTGGGCAGTACCTGGTTGCGGCAAAGTTGTTGATATGAGCTCTGCCCCGCTAGCACGCGGAAGCCACTCCCAGCGAGGTGCTTCCCCCGCCTCCATTAACCGCCGTTATCTACATCTTCCACTCTCCACTGCGTACCTTCATGAACCAAGCCGTGCTGGCAGGTAACTTGCAGGTTGGATATTGTCCTGTTGTCATTGTCTCGTCGTCCCGCTTCGACCGGCCCCCACCTCGACTGGCCCCCGCCGCCCCCCTCCCGCCACCCCACCAATGACTCGCCACTTTTTGAAAGCCCAAGTGGGCGGATGATCTCACCTCTCCTCCTCCACTAGCCTCCATCCAAAACTACCGGATGAGCTGAGCCCCATTGCACAGCCAACTCCGACAGCTTGCCTGGCTTCGTGCCCGACGGCTTGCCCATATCGCTCAATGGATCGTTCCCGGCGGCTGCATGGCGCTCTGCGGTTCGGTTCGGTTCTGCATATCGCATAGCGTTTGACCACTTGGGTAGGGTGAGATGAGGTAACGGGTATGTTAACATTCAACTCGTTCGGTTTGCTCGTCTGCAGCTCGCTCGTCTCGCCACCCGTTCGCTCGTTCGTTAGACTTCGCCAGCGTATCAGGGATATATCCCTAAATCGTTTTCTTCCTCTGCTAAGCGCGATCGTATCGTGATTGTTTCACGGCTATTTAATACAATTCCCCCTTTTTTGGTGGCTTTAAGACTATTTTTGTATTACATAACTCCCCAGTTTGGGCGAATAATATTTCATGATCCACTTGAGTCCGGCTCTTTTAATTTAATCATACTTGCATTCTTTTTGTCCAGTTTTCCGGGCCAGGCCTGTCGCAAGAAAGAATAGGTGAATACCAAGGAAATCACAAATAAAAGGACAAAGGAAATCATGAAGGAGGGAGTGGGGAGAAACAATGGTAGCTGTTCCTCGGCACCCAGCTCCTCGGCCTTCACCCTCCTCTCCTCTTTCCGCTCCCTGCGATTCGCCAAACGGCAACCAGAAGAGGCTGGTGTTCTGCTACCGCTACTTAGCGTCTCCGGTCATTTTGTTTCTTAACTTCATTCCTTCAATTTCTTGATGCAGTAATTTTGTTGATTGACTTAGGTGAATAAAAAAGATGACCAGTCAATGAAATAGAATGGCACAAGTCAATAAAATAGAATGACTGGAGTCAATAAAATATGACGGGAGTCAATAAAAACGGCGACTTGAGTGAATGAAATGGATGGACTCGAATCAATGAAATAGAACGAGTCGAGTCAAAAACAAGCCTCATGTGTCGGGTTCCTCTGCCGCTTGCCTTGCCCACTTGTCCGCGTTCTTGTTGTCTGCCAAACCGTTGCGAGTGGGACACCAGTGAATTTGGATGCGAAAAGACGCTTTGTTGTTGATGATGATGATGTTTCATTGATCGTATACGACCCTACTGGATCACCACGATATTATGTACAGTCCTTCCCTGTTCATCGTCCGCCGCCACCTCTCACAGTCCCCCGGCGGCCCGTGGTGACACACCCCGCCCCCGTCTTGCCTCTCTCGAGAAAGAAAAGTAGAAAGGAAAACAAAAGAAAGAAAGAAAGAAAACTGTAAGGAACGTATAAAGAAAACACAAGATAATGATAGAGCGCACAGAGAAAATTTCCACGCCCATCGTCTCTCACTCACCCCCCGGCTCTGCTTCCGCCTCCGCTGGTTCCGGTGGCAGCGCTCCTGGCCCCACCCTGATCCACACCTTTGTAGTCCACAAGAAGTCCAAAATCGATCGGGAACATCGTTCGTCTGCGAACAGGTCTCGGATTCTAAATCGATTCTTCCCTCTTCATATCTCTTTCCGTACCTCTACCTACAGGATCTTCTACTGCAGCTTCCATCTGTTGTACTTCTTGAACAGGTGTTCTCTAGTCTGTGTCTTAGCCTGACACCATCCTCACTCTGCCGTGTTCGAGTTCTTTCTCCACTTCAAGTATTGGCCTGTGCAACAGTATCCTCTCTTTAGCCGATGGAATCGACCTGCCAGCCTCAATGATCCTCGTGCCACCATGTTATTCTAGTAGATTGTTTTCGGCATTCGATACTTGTTCCCCTTGACCCTGTTCTTCGACCAAGTCCACCCCTCTTCCCACTCCTTCTCCGAGATTTCGCGTCTTATTTTGGCAAGTGGCCTAGGGAGTGGCATTCGTCATCTCCCATACCGGTCCTTGTAACCCATCCATTCGACCCCTCGTGCGTCTGGTGCTTCCGCCGCTTGCTTCCCCCACTTGTCTGCTTCCTCGTTCCTTACCACCGCACTATGGCCGGGACATCACCGGATCTCGATTCAGATGTTCCGGTTTCTTTCCCTCAGCTTTGCTATCCATTTCCTAGCTAGAATGATTTATTGCAGTGTGGGGCCCGGTTCGTCCGATACGATTCTTGCCAGTACGGCCTGCGCATCCCTGAAGATCATCGCCGTTTTCAAAGCTGACAGTCTTCATGCCGCCACTTCCAGTGCCCTGGCTAGTGCCGCACATTCGGCGTCGAAGGCTTCCTGGTTGTAACTTTGGTACATCTTCACGCCTACCCATTGGTCTCCGGCCTTCCATGCTATCCGATAGCCCATCGCCCCACTCTCGAGTTTCGACCTGTCTGTGAAGATGGTTAGACCCTCCCTGTCTTCCTCAGCCTCTTCTTTTGCTCTTCCCCGTTCCTCGACTATTCTGATTGCCTTGAGCTTCCCCGACTGTATTGCCATGTTGGTTTCCTCCATCCTTCCCGAGTATTCAATCGCTTTCTCCAGCCTTCTTCCGATGGTCGACTGTACTCCCACCAGCTCCTAACCTCTGCTACACTATGGAAGGCTGAGTAGCAACACGCTTGGTCGCCTCTGCCTGTTGTCCAACTGGGCCTTCACTGATCTCAGTCCTGATTCCATCACCAGCGTCCCAAGGTTCATCGTCCGGAACCATGCTGTAACTGCCCATTCTTCCTGGTTGAACAGCTTCTGCAGTTCCTCTGTTCCTCCTACCATGCCATTGCTTGCATTCGTCCTTCCACCACAACTCGGTACCGTATATGGCCACTGACTGCACAAATGCTGTCATAATTTTACGGCAATTGCCTGACGTCAAGCCAATTTGCCCTGCCAATCTTCGCAATCTAGCCAATGCACTTCTCCCTTTCTTCATCATTATTCTCTGGTGGTCACCTAGCGTGAGGTGAGAGTCCAGCCATATTCTGAGCCGTTGGGTCACCTTGTTATTGAATGGGATTTCTCTTCCTCCTGTCTTGATCGTCACTGTAGAGGTTTTGCTTCTCCGGCTAAACGATGTCGCTTCACTCTTGCCATGGTCTAAGGTCACTCCGTTCTTTTCGCCCCATTTGCATGCCACCTCGCCGCTCTCATGAGTTGTTCGGCCACTTCCTTAACTGTTTTTCCTTCTGCTCACCACGAGATGTCATCCACAAAGGATAGTGCCTTGACCTCTTAAGGTGGTTCGTTGTTGATGATGATGATGATTCATTGATCGTATGAAACCCTACTGGATCATGACGATATTATATACAGCCCTTTCCTGTTCACCATCCGTCACGACCTCTTACAGTCCACCCACAGCCCGTGGCAACTCCCGTTGCCCCTGCCTGGCCTGTCCCGCGAAAGAAAAGTTGCAAGGAAAACAACAGAATAGTAGATAGGAAAACAAAAGAGAGCGGAAAGGGCTGTATCAAGGAAACACAAAGGAAATTTCCCTCACCCATCGCCTCTCACTCGCCCCCCATATCACTTTCCACCTACGCTGGTTCTGGTGGCAGCCCTCGCGGCCCCACCCTGGCATCTACCCTCGTAGTCCTCAAGAAATCCAGAAACGGTCGGGAGTATCGTTCATCTGCGAACAGGACTCGGAGTCTGAAATGATTCTCCCTTTTCCCGTCTCCTTTCGTACCTCCGCTGACAGAATCCTCTGCCATAAATTCCATCTATTGCAGTCCTTAAAAAGGTGTTCTCTCGTCTGCACCTTGTATTGACACCACCTGTACGCTGCCGTATTCGAGTTTTTCGTCCATTTCACGTACTGTCCGTTGCGGCAGTGCCCTGTCCGGAGTTGGTGGAACCGTCCTGCGAGCCACTTCGGTCCCCGATCCACCATACCATTTGGTCGCTGGGTCTTCGGCATTCCATACTTCCTTCTATTGACTCTTTCTTTCGACCAGTTCCATGCTTCTTCGCACTTCTTCTTCGCTATCTCACGCTTTACATTGGCTAGTGATCCAGGGAGTGGCATTCGTAGCTTGCCATACTTGTCACTGTAGCCCATCCATGTAACTCCTCGTACGTCTGGTTCCTCCGCCACCTGCGTCGCCCACTCCTCCTCTTTCTGATTGCCTGCCACACCCTTATGGGCGGGTCACCACCGGATTTCGATACGCATATTCTGGTTCTTCTCTTTCACCTTTCCTATCCATTACCTAGCTTGTAGAGTTTACCACTGTGCTGGACCTGGTTCACCCGATTTCCGTCGAGTGACGAAGCCGGCATTCAACAGCTCGGAAACCTGATCAAGTTCGATATTAGTGATCCGACTCTGTCGCCACCAGACAGCCCAGCCTCATAGTAGGGCACGCCACCTCCGAGTGGTAGTCGTGAGAAACGCCAGGGTAGAAATTGTGAACCCCCGACAAGCACACGCCAACCCTGAGCTGTAGAGATACAAAGGAGCCTAGAAGTATAAAGAAACAAAACTCTGACCCACACCTGCGAATGGACGGATCTCAATTATGACGAACCCTAAAGGTTTCTTCATAACACCTCAAGGTTCTACCAACCTGCCATGCCCTACTCGAACTGATCTGGCATTTTCTACTCGGCGGTTTCCCAAATTTTGAGTCGGGAAATGTCCCAAGTTCGGGGCTTTGGGGGCTCAGACTTTTCCTTCCAGACCCCCAAATAAAAGAAATTAATTATTACAGAGCATGGGTGTAATGAGTGATAACAGATTTGGCGAAGGGTCATGCGAGACTAGTAGTGATTCGGGTTATATCTATCAAACAGATCCGACCAGAGAATCTGGAACAATGAACTTGGCGCGATTCGCATACGAATGCACTTCATTCCGATTCAGCCACAGTACCCTCCCCATCGACCTCCAAACAAGCCCTGATCTCCGCCTCCGGATCACCACCCTGCTCCTGAAATCCAACCCAGCCGGCCGCCTGAAAGTCATCATTATAAGACCACCTCTTTACTATATAATCCTTCGTCCTCATTCATCTATCCTTATGCAGCAAATATACGACACCAAAGTCCACCATCACCACTGTCCCATTGTTGCGCAAAATGTAGTTCCTCTCCGCATTGTCACCTTGCCGGACTCCGGCACGTAACAATTCCCAATCTGCCCTGATGGCAGACACCAGAATACGTCTCTTCTCCTCCTGATCTCTGGGTGGCTCACACAGTGTAATTCCTGGGATGTACTGCATGAGCAAGACATAGACTGGCCGGTCGGAGAGTCGCGACTCAAAGGATCCGTAATGCTTCGGAACCGGCAATCGGAGGTGATGCTGTCGCTCGAGGTAGCGGTAGACGGAAACTTCCGTCTCGTATAGGTTGCACGTGTAGTTGACCGGGGTCATTAGTATTGCTTCACCAGGGTCAAAGAAATAGGGGTCATATATTTTGACGACGATAAGGTCCGGCGAGCAGTTGGTTTGGACAAGGAATAGCTGCGAAGGTCGCTTGCCTGTGTGCAGCTGTGAGACGATGGTAATCGATGACCGTGCCCCTAAAACCGAGTTGACCAACCAGGTGAGGAACGGCGTGCAGGCGGGCCATGCCTCATAGAACGATTCATGACCGAAGACCGTCCGCCAGGCTCCTTCTTCCCCCCTGCCATACCAAGCATCATCTACCAACTTCCCAACTTGTAAGCATAAGGGGGGGAGAATATCGTACGGTCGCTCTTGTGGGTTGACTGGCCTGGGTGGGGGGGGTAGATGTGGTGTTAGGAGTAGGCTTGTTCCCTCAGCATAGACAGTGGGCATGTTGTCGCTGCACCATGGAGCTGGTGCAGAGCTTTAACGGTAGACGGCAGATGCGACTCGGTCGCAACACGCAACCACCCACGCGATGAATTCAGCCGGATCTCTTTTGGTCATGAGGATGGCGAGGAGGGTAACCACCACGATGGTTGACATTGCTGTCGAAACGATCTCGTATATCGTCATGGCATTGAGTGTTGACGGTGAGGATGGTCGATCGACTGGTGTGAGAGTTGTCTACAACTATTTCAATTGAGTTGCCGCACAGCTTGCCAAGATGCTAGCGATCTGCTAGTTAGCATAAGCGATATGTTACCGGACATGAAAGGGGATCTGCCGGCGATCGGAAATTCAACGGATTTCAACAACCATAGCCTAAATTTCGCACACCGCTGAGAACATATGGAGGAACCTTCTATGTAGGTGGCGCCAAATGAATTGTTCCTAAGACTTCTAATCGCTAACCTGAAAATAGGAGCCCAGACACCACACCCCTATCCTCGTGCGGGTGCGGTCGAGGCTGGTCGACAAAATGATAACTACACAGGGTCAGGTAGGCCATACCTATATACTAAGTATACGGACTAGCACTGCAAGTCCCCTCAGGGTGCCGATTGAGATGTCTTCCCATTCCTCAAGGTCACGAACTCTTCGCATGGAGGGAGAACCTGGGCTTGCTGGGCTACTATAGATAAGTGGATGCCCATGTGGGGACCACACGGCGTGAGATCATTCTCATTTTCAATCAGCGCCACAAAGGTAAAGCAATCTAAACTCCAGACGCAGCTATCCCCACCCTTAGTCTGTAATCCCTATCCCCGCCTGTCACCTATCCTGCCCCTCACCTGTATCCCCGCACCTCAGACTTTGCCCAATGTCCGCCCCACAGTCCATATCCATATTCCCACCCCTCAGTCGTAACCGGATTTTCACTCCTCATGAGTAGCCATTTCCCTTGGGAAGGGGGACGGCCATGGCCCGTACACGCGACCCTTGGGGATGGATATGTGGAACACAACAGGGAGCAAAGACCATCTGGCACAAATCACAAACCATCCGAAGCAATCTGAACAGAGAAAAAATAAATAATACATAAATGTCCACCCAAACAAACCGGACACAAAAGGAAAGAATGCCCGCCCAATCCGAAGCGAAGAAAAAAAGAGCAAGCTAACGAATAAGAAGAACGCCAGACCTGTGATGCGAAGGGGCTAACGGACTGGTCAGTTATACAGAGCCCAACTCCCTCATGACTGAGCTATAGAGGGTACTAAGAAGTGCCTCTCTGAATGTTCTTCCGATCTCGAGCGGTGAGTTAATGCTTTCGTTTTCGAATTCCTTGGAGACGGCCCAATAAGCGATCGGGGCCCGAACCTCATGCCAGCCGCCCACCTCCTCATTACTGACTGCAAACGTCAATCCGATCATATTGCGGCCATCGAATAGTACGACGCAGTCTACACCCGTTGACTGTGCATACTTCCGGGCTTGCTTGCTGAGGATGGTCGTATTTCTCCCTAGCAGAGTCGCATTGTGGCTTCCCTCGTTTGGTGTTTCCAGTTCGTATGACTGTTGGACTATCACTGAAGCAATCTCCTCGGATTCGGCCAGTATCATGCTCCATTCGTCAGGGAAGGCAGTAAATGGGTGCTTGTATTCTAGAGCCAAACAACACTTCCCAGCCATCGTCATCCAAACTACGTCGAACCGACACGAGTTGATGGTATGCTCGCTCAAGCATTTGATTGTACCAGCGAGGTGGCGAGGCAACAACGCATCCAAAGCATGATTGACGGCATAAATGAGATGTGTGCCAGCAAGTCGCACTAAATCGGCTTCTGTTTGGATTACGGCGTATGGGTCGATGTCGGGTTCGCAGTAGAGAATCCTCGGAATCGGGCCCAGGTCACTTGGCGGAGAGTGCCTGAGGGTGCGGATAGGATCTTGACTCCTCGTCGACCCGGCACTGGTGCGGATGGGGTAATACGCCATACCCAATGTGTCCACAACGACAACCAGAAGTGGCATTGCAATGAGAGTGGCAAGATCGAGTTCCAGCATCGCGGATGTGTTGCAATTGATGCAATGGACGATGGTCCACGGGAGCGATAACTTGAGCGATGGATACGGCTGTTGTGAGGAGAGAAGACTGCTGAGCAGAGCGCGGAAAAGGGGTCACAATGAATGTGGGGATGGGCCGTCGTGAAGGTGATTTTTTGTTGTTTCGGATTATTGTAACCGGGCCTGCGTCGTATAATGCTAAGCGGGAAGGATTGTGGCGGAAAGGGAGTACTTGTTTTTTTGTTACTCACTCTTCCCTTGTTCCTTCTACTCGGGAGGTAACCGACTCAAGAACAACAACACCATCATCTCTGTTATTTGTCCATTTTCATCACCCACCGTGACAACCCATTAATCCTGACGAAACCAGCAGCACTTGGAATAGTTAGGGTTTCACAGTTTTCATCAGTGAGTGTTTTCAAGGGGAATTTTTGTGTTTTGGAGACTCCCTTCCTGTATGTATGAGTGTGTTGAATCATCAACCGTGCGTGTGTGAGAGCTATTATTGCTAAACCGAAAAACGGTCGAGTTTATCAATTCTCTAGGACCTACGGTGGTCGAGGCCATTACCCTTCGTCAACAAGACTATCCAAGCCAGCGTCAGTTGAGGTCTCGTATCACCGGCAGTCAAGGACCCGTTCGCACTCACTCCCAGAACGATAAGATCCATAGTTCACCATCGCCGAGCGTACCCTTTCTACAGTGCCAGTTTTATCCGGTGAAGAGGATCAGCCAGGCTAGACGATTATCCGTCTTCCGAAGGATCGATGTCAGATGACGAAGGTGTGATCAGAGTTTAGCACCGACGAAACTGGCAACTATCGTTTCCTTCAACGGATACTGACCGTCCCTCCAATATCTCCTCAGACGCCCCCTCACTTGCTAATCTGATATTACCTGAGAAACTAGCATAGTACCAGGTCACAACAGAAACATCACAGTTACCTTCACGAGCAAACCCTTCAGGGGACTGAAGGACGGTGCTGAAAACGTGAATGATTTCCTCGCAGATGTCGAATTCGCGGCTAAAGCCTTCGACAAACCGGCCAGGACGACCGACACGAGGTTAACCCTATTCCGACAAAACCTTCAGGACTACACGATCAAATGGTGGAACCTTGAGGTGTCGAATGGGCAGAAAGGGCAATATGGACTACGATTACTGACCTTTTCCCTTCAAAGTCCGAATTTGGAAGTACTACTAATGAGAAACGCTTATGGGCTACAGAAAGATATTAACTTGAAGCAGGGCGAAAACAAATCGATTACGTTGTACGCGGACCGGGCAAAGATGATATCGAACAGAGACAACGGCTCTCTCGGAAACCCACTGGCACGAACTTTGTTCAAGGGATGTGTGACGACTTCCACAAGGTCCGTGTCGAGTACTCAGTGGGCTTGGAAAATCCCGGTGACGTTGAACACGGTCCTTGAGTTCGTGGAAGTATCGTATAGATGATTGGGAAGGAGGACCCGTTTGATGAAGGAGCAATGGCGGCTCAATCTATTGCTAACCCCCATACCTGATCCCGTCACAGCATCAAGTCTCTATCGCAACGGCCATACAACCGATTCTGATGACAACCACCGAAACAGCCTTCGCCCATATTATCCGAATCCTCAAGAGAATGGACATTGAGAAAAAGTCGGATTTTAACAGGCCGGCCCATTACCATCCCAGTCAGTTCAACATGGCTCAGCAGGGACAACCGAGAGGCAATCCAATCTTCGACATCAGCAGAGTACAGTGTTGGGAGTGTGGAAAATTGGCTCACTTCGGAGACAAGTATCCGAGCGAGCCTCTCCCGGTGGACAGACAGAACTTACGGAAGTCAATATTTGCAGATAGGAAGCGAGTCAAGTAGACCCTGTTGGAAATACTTCTCGCAGCTCTTTGTGAACGGCATGGCACCGGCAGAGGATCAAGCTATGCCAGAGTTGGACAAGGGAGGCTAGAGTTGTGAGTGCAGCACCGGAGAGTAGGGCCGTTCTGTGTTTTGTTCTTAGTCCTCTTCTTTCTTTTATATACATACTCAGCATGGAGCCAAATCGAGAGCTGTTTTCTCGAATTGAATCGTCTCGCCTCAGCAGGCCGCTAAGCTCTGACATCTCGTTACCCCGCCGTGAACCCTCTCTCACTCTCTGATTCAGTACTGATCCGGTGATTTCTCCACAGACCCCGTCAGATGAGAAGTACCAGCATCTCCCCCAATGTCTATAATAAGGAATGAGTGGAGTCAAGAAGTACACCGAATGTTCAATACAAACGAGCAGCCTGTGCACAAATCGTGAGACGCCATCCAAATACAAACCAAGCATTATCCTTATGTGCTATCCTAGCGAAAATCTCGGCAGTGTGAGGGGTGGTGGAGAATGTGCTGATGGCGGAGAAGAATGAGACCAGTTGACGAGAAAATCATGAACCCCTAAATGACGAAAATGGCTAAATGCAAAGTGTTATCTGTCACAGACCTACTACAACCCGAAGTTGACGAACCGATTCATGAAACTGACGACCGAGACCACACGGAGATGAACTTGATCGAAGAATATCAGCGTACTACCACCGCAGGGTGTTTGAGACAGATGCTACAGCGTACATCAACTGGAGAGAACGAGGTTGAGGATCTTCCTTCTCCATCTCCCAGGTTATTGATTGAGCTAATCTGAGAGCGGCTTAGGAAACCAGAGCGCATTACCATCGAGAAACAGGAGGCAACTCAACGTACGTCAGTTTGCTCAGAAAAGAATGAGAACTTTTCTTAGAGGGAAGGCCACAACAAACACTGGCAGTCACGGAGGACAAGGAGAGATACGGAGAGACTAGGAACGGGGAAAAGAACATCGAGGCAAAGTCTAGGGAAGTCTGGCTTACTGACAACAACAGTTAGGAAGTAAGTGAGAGAGATAGAAGAGATGGAAGTGACGTTAAGCCACACATCCGTGAAGATCCACCTTTCAGTGGTACCCCAGAAGAGTACATCGACGTTATCTTTGGAGATTCAATCGGGCTGCTCGCTGGGGAGTGCACCCATTATATCCGAACAACACCGAAGGAGCGGGGCAGAAGGAGAGGGACATGGCACTGATGCTGCAGGATAATCTGATCGGGAAAGCACTGGAGTAATCGGAAGCCTTCCCGGAGATGGACTATCACTCCATACATGCCAATAAGGACACTTTGAAGGAGGCATTCCCTCAATCGGAAAAGGCGGTGCCTAAGGCAGACCAGAGGAAGACCAAGGCCTTGAGGTACTACGCAGCCCTTGTTGGAATATATGGATCGATAAACGTGAAGATTGTATTACAGTATTATGCTGGCACAAGATCTCTCTATATACAGGAGGGCCGTCAGGACAAAGGACGGAAGAGTGCCCCCCGAGACGGTGCTCAGGGACTCAGTTATGTCCGTACGCCACCTCCAGTCCGTCATGTCCGGACGCCATCTCCGGTCTGTCATCTCCAGACGCCAACTCTGGTCCGTCATCTCTGGACGCCAACTCTGGTCTGTCATCTCCGGACGCCCATTATTCTGACACTACTAATTGCACAAATACCGTTATAACCTTGCGGTAGTTGCCTGTCATCAAGCCCATCGGCCGCTCTAGTCTTCGCAATCTTGCCAGCGCATTTCTCTCTTTCAATCATTTTCTGGTGGTCTCTTAGAGTGAGGTGAGAGTCCAGCCATATTCCAAGCCATCGGATTGTTTCCTTACTGAATGGGATTTTTCTGCCTCCCAACCTAATCGATGTTGTGGGGGCTTTTCTTTTCCGGCTAAATAATATCACTTTGCTCTTGCCGGGTTCGAAGGTAACCCCATTCTTTTCGCCCCACTTGCATGTCACTTCCCTCACCCTTGTGCGTTTTTCGGCCACTTCCTCGTCTGTTTTTCCCTCCACCCACCATGATATGTTATCAGCAAAGTATAGCGCTTTGACCCCTTCCCATCTCCCTTCTACTTCGCCGAATATACCCGAGAGGTAGGTGATAAATAGGATCGAAGCCGCTGGAGAGCCCTGCAGAATACCTGTCTCCACTCTGTTGGCCTCCCCTTCCATTCCATCCAGTACCAGCTTGACTCTCCAATTCCTCATGAAGCTTCCTATCCATCAGATTATATCTTCCTGGACTCCCAGCTCTCTCATTCTCTTCCCCAGGAGCTGGCTGTTCGTGTTGTTGAAGTAGCTTATACGTCCATAAGAAGTGTACCTGCTACCCTCTTCTTCTCGCATACCTGCTCTGTCTGATTCATGAGTATCGCAACCATATCGACTGTTTCTCTTCGTCTCCGGCACCTGTATCATCCCTCATGCAGTCCATTTCTTCTTTCCAAGTGGTCTGCAATCAGGTATACCACCATTCTCTCGACTAATTTGCTGATCATGTCCAGTGGCGAGATCACTCGGTATACTCTGATTTGTGAATAGTCGGGCTTGTTTGCCTTGGGAACTACCACACCCCATGCTGTTTTCTACAGTTCCAGGTAGAATCCGACCCAGATGCAGGCCCTCATAAGTCCGACGAAGAGCTGTTGTTCCCATTTCCAGAAGACATTCAAAATGCCCGCATTTATCCGGTCTTCACCCAGTGCTGTTCAGGAGGCCTTTTTCAGAAGAGAGCCTACCAGTATTTCATCCACCTGCTGGTGTCCTTCACCACCCCCCTGTATTTCTTCGTATTCTTCTGTCTATTACAGTCCAGGTGGGGAGTGGACTGTCAATAGCCCTTCTTCTCTTGCCTTGTGACCCTCTAGTATCGGTCCAGCTCCCTCTCGTAGTGCTTGCCCTGTCTTATGCAGCCTATTCGTTGTGGATCTCCTTGCCTCCCATATATCTTTTCCTTTCGCCTTCTGTAGAAACAGATTCCAACACTTCTTCTTTACTCTTCTAGTCTTGCTTCTTTGGTTGCGCTTGGCTTCCCTTTCTGCTTCCTAGTCTCGCTTGTATCATACCTTTCCCAATATCTTTCGCAGATCTCTGAGTTCGTCCGTCCACCATCTCTTTGTTCTGGTGCACCATTGTCTTTACTTCGCATGCCGATTGAGGGTTTCTGTCATCGCTGCCCATACGGTACTTGGGTGTCACGTGATGTGTTCTTCCGTACTTTCAGCGCTTGGCTGCATGTGTCTTGTCAGTTGGGTAAAGGTGGCTTTTGCTTGTTCAGCCTTCTCCTCAACCTTCTTTTCCTCCTCTGGTTTACCTTTCCCTTCACAGCCCAAGATATCCCACCCTGTAACCACCCTACCAGGATTTATTCTCCTTTTGCCCCCAAGATTTCCCACAGGATAACCTCATGGGCAGATCCCGTCACCTCTCCACCCAAAAGACTCCAGTTGAGTGACACCGCTGGAGTCGAGAGTGTCACGTCGATAATTGAGGTTCGATCCGTTCCCAGCCCTGCTCTTGTTCCTTCATCCAAATTCTATATCACTAGTACATGTTCTTCCACCAACTCTTCCCAGAAAGGTGCGTTCCTCCTCTTTGGGACCCGAAGGTTCCAGAGCTTACTCTGTGCATTCACATCGCTGGCTATCATCACTCTTGGCTGGTTCACGATCGCTCCCCAGTCCGTCTCCTGTGCTAATCTGTTTTCTCCCCCTTGTGGTCTCTGGTCGTATATATTCACCAATGTAACCGTCTCGTGTCCATTTCTTGCTACGTCCAACACATGTATGGTGTTCCCACACCCTGTCATTTGCCCTTTAAGTTCCATGACTCTACAGGCTGCCAACTTGTTGATCGCCCTCCTGTACTTCACTGCTCTCCACTCCTCTCCCTTGATCTAACTGAACCCATCATATCTTGCTGTACTCCCTCTTCCAGTCATCGACTCCAGTATCAAAACGATGTCCACTTCCATTTGTACAGCCATTTCCAATACCGTCTCTACTGCTTGTTTGGCTGCTCCGTAATTGTGTTGTAATACCCTCAGTCCATATCCCTTCCCCCTTTTTGTTTGCTGCTAGTGTCCTGCTATTACTTCATGGGTGGGGTGTTGCCACTTGTAACCATTTCGTGAACCTGTGTTGCTGACTTGACAATCTCTTGGACGATTGCAATTGCCTTCCGCTTAGCTCTGCACTCTCCATCTTGCACAAAGTGAGGACCTCCACAGTTTGGACGTTCCAGTCGAACATGGATGTAGGCTCTTCTTCCTGTAAGTCCATAGGTCACAACCGCGCATGTGTGTATGAAGGTCCGATGCTCCCCCACGCACAGTGCGTACTTTGGTGTTTGCTCTCTGTAGTGGAAGTCCGTGTGTCCCCTCTTGCCGCACTTGGCATATAGGAATCCGCCCACTCCAGGATGAACTCTTCCGTTCTGAATTGTTGCCACTGATCTAGATCTCCTCGAGGAGCCGCTTTTCTACCTGCTTGTTTGGGGCCTTGAAGATCACCGAGGCCTTGCCTGCTGGTAGTGATATCTTCTGCCAAATTTCTTCAAACAATCTCTTCGGCCGCATCTATCTGATAGCAAAAGGGGGAAATGTTGGTGCGTTGGGTTTGCGGACACTTGGTTTGCCCACACAATCATGTGACTGCAGCGCAAGTCTTCTTTGTCTGTCAGATAGCTAGACATGCTTCTTCTCCTTCGTCTTCTTCTTCATCCGTTTGATTGCTAGTCGTCACCTAGAATTGGTCGTCTTTGTCCCACTTTTCTCTCTGTGCCGCTTCGCCGCAACAGGAACCTCTACCCCCTCGTTATCCACCTCGATTTTCTCCCTAAGTCTACAGATTCCCACTTCATCCAGGTAGGCTGCATACAGCACCAGGATTTTAAGCTGGACGCAGCCCTCGTTGGACCGTATGTTTATCCTGCTAGGGTCTCCTTTTCTTGCTGCCTTGGTCAGGTTTTTCTTGAAGAACAGCATCATATTCGCTGATGCGTCCATTCCTGCAGTGCTGGACAAGACTCCATGTTGCGGTACTCTAAATTTCTTTGTTTGTAGGTGCTGTGGTGCCACTTCCCGCAGCGCATTGTTGATGTGGCTGGCGATCTGGTTGATCGTGACCCGGTCCAGTTGCTACGTGGCTGCCTGCCTCTCAGAAACTATAGTTCGCTCATTCTAAGGGAGGGATCCCTTGATGGGGTCTAGTGGCGACTTCTCTTGCACCTTCACTGCTACTTTGCCTCCTTTGCCAACTTGTTGCCACTTAGCCTGGATTCTGGGTGGTGGCAGAGCTGCCTTCAATTGCTACGTGTACATTGGAGGCGCTCTCAGTTGCTACCTCCTTGTCTCCTCCACTTCTTATCTGCTCCTGGTGGCTGCTTCCGCTATCCTTCACAGCTGATGGTACTGGTGTAGCTGTGTGATGCTCAGTTCTTCCAGTGGGGATGGCGGTTGTTAGTTACAAAAGTCCAAATGGAAAATCTGGTGTGCAACATGGGTCAGTTCGTTTACAACACCTATGCGTTTCATGACCCCTATCGCAATCCAGAGCCAGCAATGCAAAAACAATTAAGATTTTTAAAACTGGTCACCGATGATAGATAACATCTTAATGGATCACCTCCTGTTGTCTGATTCCTGATTGGAGTGTTGGTTGTTGAGGTATTTACAGAACTGTGGTGATGGTAGTTGTAGTGGTGCTGTCGGTCGTGTTGGTAGAGGGTCGATAAGAGCAAATTAGATACAAAAGTCCAAATGGAAAATTTTCTGCAAAACTAAATTTTCTGCAAACACCAAACTGCACCATGACCACCATCGGACTCCTTTAGGGTCATGTGACATATCCCCAAGGTGACAAACAAGGGGTCTCCATATCCTTCCCCATACTCACCAACAACACCTACTCCTTCGTCAACATCTATGATCAATGCATATTCACATTATGTTGTGGCAGTCTTCATTGGAACTTCGGTTACTACAGCTGTTAGCGTTGTCTAGTAGAAGGAGTGAATGGCAGTGAGTAGATGGCTGCGAGGAGGTGGCCGCGAGTAGGTGGCCACGAACTGATGCTAGCAAGTGGCTGCTGGCATGTAGATGTCAGCGTGTTGATGCCGGCAAGTAGGTGGTGGTGAGCTGATGGCAGCGATTAGATGGTAGTGAGTAGGTGGCGGCGAGTAGATGGCAGCGAGCTTAGGGCAGCCACTGGGTGGTGGCGTGTGGATGGCAGCAGATGACGGCCAGTCCTTGGTAGTGAGTGAATGATGGCAGAGCTCTCAGAAGTCTGACGGGGCCACTTCTGACCTCAGATTGGACTGACCTACGAGAGGCAGTCCACGCTTGTTCACAGCCCGTGAGCCAATGGGCTTTTTTGCCACCGGACTGGACTGCACAGGGCCGCCTGGGAGTACAGGCAAGAAAGTGAGATCTTGTGATGATATCCAGTTGCCTTTGCGGAGAGCCATCGCCCACCATCATAACAACACCTAGAGAATTGTACTTACATGTCAGAGTATTGGAAAGAGAAGAGGAACAACATTTTCTGAAAATTCTGTTGATCAGAGCAGATATGGTGAAGCTATATCCAAATTATATGGGCATTTTTTGGCTCATTTGTGGGTTTCTGGGTTTTGGACCATACAATTACTGTATAGTGAGAGAGGGGAGGGTGGGAGGGTGGGAGGGGGGGGGGGTAGAATAAATGGTAGTGACATTGTCCTCTAAAGATATGTGATAGCAATACCATATGAATGTGTTGGCATGATATTGACTTGTCGCAACGCTGAATCGAACTGAATGTAAACGTATGCTCTGATGCATTGAGGCAGCATTGCTTCTGTTTCTTGGGTATAACATGCATTTCGTTGCAGGACTCTATCATTATCATTTATTTTACCCCCCCACCTCACTCTACAGTGTGTTACAGGGAGCTATTGGCCATTCACACAACAAGACCAGCTGCCTCCAATTTCTCGGAACCTTCAATAGTGCCTGATCATTTCAATGCATGAAAGATCTGAGCTGACGTTATAATTTTTATTCGCCTTGGTGGCAATGACCCGCTTGACGATGGAGGGAAGACTGCAGAGACGGAAAGCTTTATCGATGCTGTGTATATAGGCAGTATTGTACTTCCTCTCTAAGAAGACCATCACCGGTTCACTGCCATTCGGAGTGGTACGCATTATCTTCATCCGAGCCTAACAGAGATCTTTGATCCAGACTGCAGTCATTCGGGGTTTTACACCACGGCCTTCATTTCTCGCGACATTGGTACCGGTCTTTTTGCTCTTCCGTAGACGACATTCGTAGAGTTGAACTTGTATTGTACCCTGCCGTTGAGTTGTGTTCCTGCCTATCTTGGTCCAAACAGTGTCAACCAATGGCCAGAACTCATTGAATTCAAGTTGGGTTAACTGGACAGGTTTCTCCAGTCGGAAAAACATATCTCTGTAGGTGTCTGCCTGTGAGGGCAGTGAAATCATGATGGAGGAGGACATTTTTGCGAGTGATTGATATTTCGAGTTATGGCAATGGTAATGGAGCCCCTGAACAGTACTGCCCCTGTATCGTACTCACACTTTTTATTTTATTTTATTTAATAATTTAATTCAATGCCACATGTGGCGGCACGTTCCAAAAACGGACTAGGGTACCCAACACATGAATCGATCCCATCTTTCCTGTCTCACATGCATGCACCCATTGATGAGCTGGGGGCTCTGATTGGCAGGATCGCTACCCCTGTTCAGCTGGAACCAATTATAACTACCATATAAACCTACGTAAAAAAGTTGTAAGACCTATGGCTGCCTTGTATAAGCAAAGCCAGTTGTGTAGCCGTTATATAAGCATGTTGAAAGCAAATATATCCCATAAGGACTCTGTACGGCTTATTTTAAAATAAGGCGAATGTTCTCAAAACCCTAAAATACTTGGAATTACTACAAAATACCCACACGACGAAAACCATTATCAAGCAAATGGATCTTTGCATTTAATAAGCATTGTAACTGTGCTCCAGCAAGTGTAGTCATTATTGACAGGTACGGCCTTAGCAGTCGATCATAACTGTGAAACTAATAGGCTTTGCAAAGCATTAAGAAAAAACCAGCCCTGAGAGCCAAAACCATTAGACCACCACATCCTTAATTTCTTTACCAGTGTAATATAAGCATTCAGTGAGCCATATTCAAAACTATGCTTCTCTTGCTTGACACGTCTGTCCAACGCTGTCCGATTTCTCGTTGACCCCTCCCTCCGCTGTATACGAAATTATCTGAGTACATACATTTTTTTGCTGATGAACATCACCCTCAGAAAGCATAATGTTCATATCCAACTCGTCCCCACCGTCATCCCCACCGTTGTCCCCACCGTTGTCGCCACTGTTGTCCCCACCGTCGTCTCCATTCTCAGGTATATCCCGAGCGGCGTCATCCTCGTCCACATTTTCCCCACTGGCATCCTCCTCGTCTGCATCATTGCCCCGCTTCGAGGTTCAGCCACTAGCACTCTCGTCGTTAGTGCTACCGGTCACACCTCCGACAATATTTCTCGCCAGTATCGCTGACGGTCCCAAATCGACCCGAAGAGGTACGGGCTCAGCAAGGAATGCTGCTAACAGATCGGGGTCCAGTAGCCGGGAAGGAGCGGGATCCATCGGCAGTAGCGATTCCACAGCAACCTCCATCTCCACGGCAACCTCCGCCAACTCAACGACACCACAACCAACACCAGCACCACCACTACCTTCACCACTGTTCTGTGAATATCTCAACAACCAACATTCCAATCGAGAATCAGACAACAGGAGGTGATCAGCTAAGGTGCGATCTATCATCTGTGATCATCTTTAAAAAACTTATTTGGTTTTGCATCGCTGGCTGTGGATCACGATAGGGGTTGTGAAATACATGGGTGTTGTAAACGAACCGCCCCATGTTGCCCCAGCAGTTTTTTGCATTTGGACTTTTGTAACTAACAACCGCCGTCTCGTTCATCACCTTAGAGAAACTAACGTCAGTCCCGAAAATCAGGATGTTGAGCACTGCTAACCTGACCGAATAGGCCTGTTTCTACGCATACACATGTTAGAACATCACCTACATCGCGATCCTGTGCTGTGACTTCCAATATTCTATAATGCTGATCATATCATTATTATTGGTATGCCACGGATTACTGGATTATGCCCACACTTCGTCAACACTGGAGATAAACTGGATCAGGGTGATGGTAAAACAGGTTACTGGTTGGTGGAATGGGTGGTACAGCATCTATGAATCTATATGTACAGATTGCAGTCGGGACTAGTGGGAGTGGGTATGGTATAGGATATTGGATGTGGGCAGCCAAGAGAAGAGGGATAGGTGGTCAGATATACAAGCGTTCATGAAGAAAGAGCACGAACAAATGATCAGTATCATTAAGTGAGGAGTATTGTGTGAAATTAGGCTTACAGTAGAAGTAGACATTACATAATGTTCCAATTTCAAGAACCCTTACGAACGAATAGGCTTTAGTAAGCCTTTCGCGTTGATAGTTATTATGGTGTCCTTATGAAATCCTTCTGAGCCATGAGGCTTGGTGACTTGTAATGATTATATGGGACTTACACGATAGGAATGGTTTGAACGTTTGTAATGATTACCTCTGTCATAATTGACAATAAGGATTATGGCCTGAAATGCCTGACTCAGCCTTATTTAGTGGGAAGTCTGTTGGTCGAAATTATACAAATATAACTATAAATTTTTCATAAGGGTTTTTGAAAAATCGTCCTCATATAGGGCAGCCATAGGCCTTACAACTTTTTTACGTGGGTTTATATGGTATGCTGACCTCTAACCCCCACTTCGACCGGACTCCGCCGCGTCTCCAGCCAGCGATGGGTCGGGGAACAAGTCCAGTTCGAGTGTAGCAGATGCAACCCCACTCGATGGTCATTGTTAACTTCAGGGGGATGGGGTCGTTACAATCAGAGTGCAGGTAATCCCCCCCCAAAACCAACCGAAACAGAGAAAATGCGTCGGGGCATTATTGACAGCGTACACCAGATGCAGAAGAAGCGGCAAAGCTACTGACAACACAATAAAGTACCGTACGGGTTATCCGGCTACCACCCCTTAGTAGGACATCCGGCCACCCCTGGTCCCCACCACCCAGATTGACGATATCTGAACAACCACACTCCGGATCACTGTCAAAGTTCGCATGACGCAGTAGACTGTATTGAAGAACCTCCAACCTAAGTCTCAAAGAAATCTATTGTCTGAAGAAGCCCTACTAATCACCTCTAGCTCTGCTCACACCTCCCCCACCCCTTCCACCCCCCAGTGGCTTCCTGATGTGCAGACTCATCATCAAAGGTTTATCAGGCATACACCTAGATGGCTTACTGGGTGTAGAAGGGACCACCACAAGATCGTTCCAGTCAGAGTTACCCTCTAAAAATGATGTTGCTGTGCAAGGGTCCACTACTGTGGAGAAACCAGCTGGGGTGGAAGTACCAGCTGCAGTGGAAGAAACATCTGTTGTGGAGGGACCAGCTATCGCTGTTAAGGCCTAGAGTGATAATATTAGCACTATATCTATTAGGGAGAGGATTTGGGGTATCACCCATCCTCTGGGGCGTTTGTGGTTGGTAGCGGTAGGGGGCAATGAGCCTGGTGCCAAGGAGGCAGGACTGTCCAGACAGATAACTTCCTGTTGCACAAATGTCACATGCTTCTGCCATGACGGTGTTAGTAAATAGAAATTTTTATAAGAGAATTATTATACTTACCTTCACTGGCAAGAGTGTGGAGAATTATAGTTCAGAGTGGCGAACTGTTAGTGTTGCTGGGAGTGGGGTAAGTGGGGTAGCTGGCCGTAACCCCTACAGCAGTTAGCTCCATGTCACCAACCAAACTTTGAGATTTACTTACCAAAATCTTTCTCGGTTGTTGTGGCTGCTTGGGCGACCTGATGGGGGCATGGGCCACTGCTACCACCTTCCCCTTTCCCTTGGCCTTGGTGGCGACAGTGTTGGCTGCCTTAACCCTCACTGCCTCTATCCGTGCCACAGCCTGCTGTTCCTTTGCCTCTGCTCGTACTGCTGTCTGATGTGCCTCCTGCTCTGCCTGCCTAGCTTTTTCCTCTTTGACCTTCATCACTGTTGCACCATCGATAACTCTGGCCTTTGAAATTACCTGTTAATCTGTTGTTGCCACTTTCTTACCGCTGTACCGTCATTGAATATCCGCCATCTTGATGAATCTTATTTCAGCAGTATGCAGTAATATCGATACGGTATGAGCGAATTTTTTGGCCATATCCCTGACTTCCTGTTGCATTCCAGCTTTGTCCAGCTCAGGGTCAACCATGAGGTAAAGTTGTCAGACATCAGTACTTTTCTTTGGGGTCTGTAGCACAACCTTCTTCCTAGCCAGAGAGAACGCACTTTGTGGAACAACGAGCTATGTAAGTACGGCATTAGGGTTATAGGCATGTATCTCCATCTTCCTCCATGCTGACTTCATATGTGCTGTGGTGTAGACTTGTCGGTGGACGGTGCTGTAAAACTGCCAGAATGAACCCTTGACAACAGCGGCAGGTGTGTCTCGTATGTGATCATCTGCAGCTTTACCGTAATATTTTTGCAAAGGCCTGAAGAGACCAATGTCGAGAGGCTGGAGGAGATGTGTCGTATGAGACGGAAAACGGAGGAGTTCAATGTTATTGTCGATAGTATACTGACAAAATTCGAGGGTGATGTGTGAGTGGTGTCCGTCGAGGATAAGTAAGCGGGTACGTCCGGCACCACCCTCCCAATCCCTGGTATGCTTGTCAAAGTGTCCAACCACTCCAATCCAAGTTTGTCATCAGTCCATCGGTTGGGAGAGTAGGCGAATTTTGCATCAGGATCGCTGGTTTCTGTGTGCCACCCCATATACTGTACTGCTCCTTTGAAGATCACAAAAGAGGGAAGCACATAGAGCGCAGCACAGCAGCATTAATAACTGTAGGCATCTCCCTTGTTCCATCCTGTATCACCCATGGTGGCCGTCTCCCCCTCCAACAGATCACCTTTGCCTTTGAAGACATACCAATAATGAACCCTTTCTCGTCCATGTTGAAGATATCTTTGTGTTGGAGTTTGCGTGTATGAATTAGGTGTATAAATTTAGAGACGTAGTTTTTTAGTACACGGATATCACCTGTGTTGGCCCATTGGCGGTCAAGTTGAGCGCTGAATCTCGTAGAGAGACTTCAATGGCAGTTGAGAAAGTTAGCCAACCAATGATGGCCTAGGTGGGCAAACTAGGGATCCTCCTCTTCTTCAGCATGGATCTGCGCTAATGCAGCCGCCATTGCACGTAAAAGATCCATTCGGGGAGGAAATCCCCAGTCATCCAGTTTTTTGCACCAGTCCTCGAGAGCGTTCTCCATGGTCGGGGTGAGTTTCTGCCGGTATGTATGACCTTCTTGCCATGTAAGACCACTGTGTTCCTGATCGGATAGGGTAGAACTGGAAACCCCATACTTCACTACCAACTTTCAAAAGGAGGTACCTTCCAGTTGCCGTTCCTCAAGAGCACGGCATATCCTGTCTTCTTGAACGGTGTGTTTGGATTCTGGAGGCTTGGTAGGATCATCTTCAGGCTGTCGATATGTCAGAATAATGGGCGTTCGGAGATGACGGACTGGAGACGGCGTTCAGAGATGATGGACCAGAGGCGGCACATCTGGAGATGACAGCTGCCCGAGTCTTCCAAGCACCGGCTCAGGGGACAGTCTTCCGTCTTTACCCCTGGCGAGTCCCTCAGACCCGTTGTATATAGAGAGAGTATTCCTCCTTCGAAGTTGTATCAATCAATCAGTTCACTATCTTCGTCTCTATCGATCCCTAAATTCCAACAGGTTATGAGCCCGGATTGAACGCTCTACCAATCCGCAACCTATCGATAATCGAACCTGCCGATATTTGCACCCACCTCGCTTCAGCACCTCATCCATGCACTCTCGTTTTTTAAGCCTCAACTCCTGTGAGCCTTATTGCCAAGCTTTAGTTCTCCAACAAAGATCTGAACCTTTTGCAACATGGAATCCACGAAGTTCACCTGCAAGCACAGCTCAACGGAGATGCTCAACAATCGCAACTACCACTCCTGGAAGCGCTCACTCAAGGCCTTTCTGATCGCAGAAGACGCATTCAGAATCGTAACCAGAACAAAAGCACCCCCGAACGCGGACATGACTGCTCAGCTCCATGACTTTCGCCGCCGCTCTGGATGGGTCTATTCCCTGATATACGCGTCATCAGACGAAACCACGTGATCCCTCATCGATCACCTCCCCAACAAAGAACCCAACCATGTCTGGACTGCTCTGTATGTGGCATTCGATACCTTAGTCTCACTGTCCGGGCCACTTACAACCATTCGCCGTTTTCACAAGACTACAATGAAGCCGGGCACCTCAGTCTCAGCGTATATCTCCACACTAAAGGATATTGATCAACCGCTCGCTGGCTCCCAAGAACGTATCTCAGATAACATCCTAATTGATCACCTTTCTATGCTCCCGGAGACATTCACCACCATCGCTGGCATCATTGAGAACAAGCCCGTGGCTGAACTTAGTCTGGATGCCGTTAACACAACACTGATTGACACCGAAGCCTGAATGGCACTCCGCAACGACAAAGTCGGTTCGACCCTGAACATCGCCGGCACCACCATGCAAGCGCTTGCAGCAATAACCCACCACCATGGCAAGCGACGGGGAGACAGTGGTCACAGAGGTCGGAAGCCTTACGAAAGACCAGGCGATTCACAACTACGATGCTTTTACTGCACACGAGAAGGACAGAAGGAAGCGGACTGCTGGTTGAAGCAAGATGCAGAAAGACTCAGGAAGGAAAGATGGCCTCCAAGAGCCTCTGCACAGACTGCCCGGGTGAACCACGGGGGCTACTCGGATGAGGTCGTGGTTTACGGCTTATACATCAGCAAAAAACTTAAATCTTACCGGAGCTACGGGAGCTAGCGAAGCTTACGGGAGCACCGGGAGTAAAATATAACTTTGTCCTTTGCTAAGCTAGCAAAGCTAGGGAAGCGACCACCACCTTACCGACGCAACCACCACATTAGGAAAGCTAGGTAAGCTAGAAAAGCTAGAAAAGCTAGCAAAGCTACGGACGCACCACCAATCTTACCGACGCAACCACCAACCTTACCTACGCAACCACCACCTTACGGGAGCTAGGGAAGCTAGAAAAGCTAGGGAAGCTAGGGAAGCTTACAGGAGCAACGAGTGTGCACTGTGAGCAGTTTCATTACTAGTTATAATGCTACTACACGCAGTTGGCTATGCTCTTAGATCGCACAGAAAATCAATTATTGTATTTAAAATATATATATACATTATGATACAAAGTCCAACGTCCCAAATCTCGTCGCGAAGTACAGAGCAGCTACAGCGGCGCATAAGGGCAGGCGAGCAACGCGTAGTACAAGTCGGACAGGTAGGAGAGCGAGGAGAATGAGGCCGGCGTGGAGAATGATAGCAGATGAGCAACCGGTACGAGCGGTAGGCCAGCGAGAAGAATAAGGGCAGACGAGCAACGCGTACGAGATGAAATTCAGTGAGAAGAATGAGGCAAGACGAGCAACGCGTACGAGAGGTAGGCCAGTGAGGAGAATGAGGCCAGATGTGCAATGCGTACGAGATTTTGTGCGGTGAGGAGAATGACAGCAGACGAGGAACGCCTACAAGATGTAAGTCAGCAAGGAGAATGAGGCCAGACGAGCAACGCGAACGAGATGCTGTCCGGCGAGGAGAATGACGGAAGACGAGGAACGCCTACGAGATGTATGTCGGCAAGGAGAATGAGGCCAGACGTGCAATGCGTACGAAATGTAGGCCAGCGAAGAGAATGACAGCAGACGAGCAACGCGTACGAGACATAAGTCAGCGAGGAATGAGGTCAGACTCACAACGCGTACGAGAAGTAGGCCAATGATGCCTAACACGGCATTTCTAGCACACGTCCGAACGTAGGTTAGCGGTAATGAGGTCAAATGAGCAACGCGTAGTAGCAGTGGCCAGCAAGGAGAATGAGGCCAGACAGGTAACGCGTACGAGATGTTGTCCAGCAAGGAGAATGACGGCAGACGAGCAATGCGAACGAGATGTAGGCCAGCGAGGAGAATGACAGCAGACGAACAACACGTACGAGATGAAATTCAGTGAGAAGAATGAGGCTAGACGAGCAACGCGTACGAGAGGTAGGCCAGCGAGGAGAATGAGGTCAGAGGTGCAACACGTACGAGATTTTGTCCGGCGAGGAGAATGACGGCAGACGAGGAACGCCTACGAGATGTAAACCAGCGAGGAGAATGACAGCAGACTAGCAACGCGTACGAGAAGTAGGCCAGTGATGCCTAACACGGCATTTCTAGCACATGTCCGAACGTAGGTCAGTGGTAATGAGGTCAAACGAGCAACGCGTAATAGCAGTCGCCAGCAAGGAGAATGAGGCCAGACGTGCAACGCCTACGAGATGTTGGCCAGCGAGGAGAGTGACGGCAGACAAGGAATGCCTACGAGATGTAAGTCAGCGAGGAGAATGAGGCCAGACGCGCAACGCGTACGAGATGTAGGCCAGCGAGGAGAATGAGGCCGGACGTGCAATGCGTACGAAATGTGGGCCAGCGAAGAGAATGACAGCAGACGAGCAACGCGTACGAGATGTTGGCCAGCGAGGAGAGTGACGGCAGACAAGCAACGCCTATGAGATGTAAGTCAGCGAGGAGAATGAGGCCAGACGCGCAACACGTACGAGATGTAGGCCAGCGAGGAGAATGAGGCCAAACGCGCAACGCGTACGAAATGTAGGCCAGCGAAGAGAATGACAGCAGACGAGCAACGCGTACGAGATGTTGGCCAGCGAGGAGAGTGACGGCAGACAAGCAACGCCTACGAGATGTAAGTCAGCGAGGAGAATGAGGCCGGACGCGCAACGCGTACGAGAAGTACGCCAGTGAGGAGAATGACGGCAGACGAGCAACGCGTACAAGAAGTAGGCCAGTGATGCGTAACAGGGCGTTTCTGTAACGTGTACGACGATAGGTGAGCGGTGCGTAGGTTGGTGGTGTGTATTATTTCAACTCGTAATGACTTGGACGGGGTGTGTTGCAAAAAAGCGAAGTTATGGGTAACTGGCAGCTGTGGCCGCACTTAGGAGATAAATGAACTGATGGGGGGCGCACTCGGCGTTGTTGGTTGCGCTAATCACGTGACC
>Ga0307516_10000772_pt1 | contig 43717 bp, 43 predicted proteins | sample 19_EM_MG_FD_203310 | JGI IMG/M metagenome (GOLD analysis project Ga0307516, IMG submission 203310) | Populus trichocarpa ectomycorrhiza microbial communities from riparian zone in the Pacific Northwest, United States - 19_EM | ecosystem: Host-associated > Plants > Roots > Unclassified | place... | reverse complement strand
CGAGACATCCGGAGCGAGGTGACGACACTCTTTCCAAGATCGAGACATCCGGAGCGAGGTGCCGGCATCAACAACGAAATCAAACAACCAAACCCAAATCGAGCGCCGGGACCTACGCCGTGACAGAATATGTGGTTCGCTCACTACCTGGAAGACTTCGCCGACAATGAAGGATTCCTACAGGCGACATACCAAGTGGCGCTACAGGTCGAGAAAAAAAAGGCCCTACGACAAGTCCGGGAACAAGCAAGGACTCCAGCCCCGGTTGGGAAACGAGACGAGAAGAAAAGGGATGGACAGAGCAAAGGAAGCTCTGATGATACCCGGAAAAATAAGGAAGCAGAGAAGGAACCCCATCGCGAAGGCAACAGGGGTGGAGAATATGGAGAAACAGGGCGATGGGCATCCGAGGTTGCGGCATTCCAAGGAGTCCCGGACAGCGAGCGCAAGGAATACGCTGGAACCCGAGGGTGTCATTGTTGCGGGCGACTGGCTCACCGAGCAGCCAAATGCTTCGCCGGCACCACGGCAAAAGGCACCAGCCTTCCCGCAGCTCCATGGAAAATAGCTGCCGGGACAACGCGGCAACGGGTACCCAAAGAGGAAATCCCACCGGCACCGGCGCCCAAAGTGCAAAAAACAGCAGCACTGGACGTTATGGACTGCGAACCCTTATGGGCAGAAGAGGAGGATTTTTGAGGAAACCACCAGCCTGGCGAACCGGTGGGACCCAGCGCATTATAAGCGGAGCAGGCCAAAAACGGGAAAATGCGGAAGAAGAAACCATGGCAAAAAAACCCAGAGGGGGACCTCGACCTGTCATATCGATGCCATTATCTACGGAAACTCAGGACCACCGAGTCCGAATCCTCCTGGACACTGGCTGCTCAATCCCGTTACTCAGCCAGAAAACAGCGGAAAAACTGGGAATCACACTAAGGCAGCGTAACCCAATCATACTCATTGAAAACTTCATGGGACAAACCATGGAAGGAGCAGGACAATATTACACCGAACCCCTGCTCTTGCGGCATTGACGACATGTCACCAAGGAAAGATTCGAAATCTCCCCAATGGAAGAAGGGATAGACATCTTCCTCCCTTTCTGGTGGATCGCCAAATACCCCCCTCAGGGAGCATGGCAAGACCCCAAGATACGGTTTAACAGCGTCAGGTGCCTAGAAAAATGCTCCAAATACGAACAAGGCGACTTCTCACTAACCTGGGACGACTCAGTGGCAACCGACCTGACTGCTCGGGCTATCGGATATGTATAAGGAGTCGCAGAAGAAGACCCCCTGGGAAGAGTGCCCAAAGAGTTTCGGCAGTACATTGGAATAATGGGGAAGGAAGCGGAGGAGGCACTACCAGCACACCGACCGTATGACTGTCAGATCAAACTCCAGGAGGGAAGCATGCCCCCTTGGGGACCAATCTACCTGCTTTCAGAAGAAGAACTTTGGGTACTCCGAGAATGGCTGAAGGAAATGGAACGAACAGGGAAAATTAGGCGTTCTACGTCCTCGGCCGGATCCCCAATCCTCTTCGTTCCAAAACACCATGGCAGGGGAGTCTGCCTGTGCGTCGACTACCGAGCACTAAATCGAATAACCATCCCCAATCGATATCCCCTACCGCTGATGCAGGAACTCCAGGACCGGGTGCGGGCAGCATAATGGTTCACCAAAATGGACCTAAAGAACGACTTCCACCTAATCCGAGTGAAGGAAGGGGATGAATGAAAAACAGCGTACAAAACCCGCTACGGACTACTCGAGTTGCAGGTAATGCCGTTCGCATTAACCAACGCTCCATCTACCTTCCAGGATATGATGAACCATTTGCTCGCGGATATGCTGGACGTCGGAGTATTAGCATATATGGACGACATACTGGTCTATGCCGATACCGAGGAAGGCCACGACCGCACGGTCAAGGAAGTACTTAAGAGACTACAGAAAAATGGGCTGGCAGTCTTACAGGAGAAATGCGTGTGGAAGGCCACGGAAGTTGAGTTCCTGGGATACATTATCGGAAGGGACGGGATCAGGATGGGAGAAGACAAAGTAGAACCGGTACTTGACTGGAAAACCCCGGAATCGATAACGCAGGTGCAATCATTCCTGGGCTTCGCCAACTTCTACCGACGGTTCATTCAGAACTACTCCAGGGTTGCAAGACCCCTCACGGAACTCACAAAGAAGGAGGTCGGCAAAGAATGGGCCTGGAACCAGCAGGCAGAATCAGACTTTCAGGAACTCAAGCACCGCTTCACTACTGCTCCAATCCTGGCACACTTCGACCCACGCGAACTGATACTTGTTGAGACAGACGCATCCAACTTCGCACTGGGAGCTGTCCTATAGCAGCGGAACGAGGAAGGTCGCCTACACCCTATAGCTTTCCACTCGAGAAAATTCCAACCCGCGGAAATCAACTACGAGATCCATGATAAGGAACTATTGGCAATAGTAGACGCCTTCAAACACTGGAGACGATACTGTGAAGGAGCAACTCACCAAGTCCAGGTCAAGACAGACCACCACAACCTGGAGTACTTCACGACGACCAAGGTGCTGAACCAACGACAAGCACGGTGGGCCCAAGAGTTGGCCGGTATCGACTTCAGAATCTACTACCGGCCGGGAACCCAAAACGGTAAGCCAGACATGTTATCAAGGCATTCGGAGTACTGCCCAGAAAAAGGGGGGGTAGAAAACCAGCCGATATCAACGGTTTTGAAGGAGGACCACTTCAATCGAGCAGGATGATCCTTCATTTGCTCGTCAGCCCGACTAACATCGCTCCCGGAAAGGAGGAGGACGGAAGAATTCCTGGCAAGCGTCAGGGAAGAAGGGAAGAAGGACGAAGCCTACGAATAGGCGAAGAAACAGGAAGCGGCGCTAGAAGAACTATCGCCGAAGGACCAAAAGGACAGGGAATTGAGCTACGAAAATGGCCTACTCTACCGACGAAACCTGCTCTGGGTACCGAGGAAACTGATACAGAAAGTCATGAAGTCCGAACACGACACAAAGGTGGCCGGGCACAGGGGACAGGACAAGACCATCGAGTTAATTCGACGAAACTTCTGGTGGCCAAAAATGAACGAACGAATCATCGACTTCGTCAGAAGCTACCCCGAGTGCCAAAAGACATCCCGGCATCAACCCTACGGGCTGTCCTCCCCGCTGGAACTGCCATACGCACCTTGGAAGTCAATAGCAATGGACTTTATCACAGAACTCCCGACTTCGAAAGGTTGCGATCAACTATGGGTGATCATCAACTGATTCACCAAAATGGCGCACTTCCTTCCTTTGAGAAAAGACGGAAAAACGGCGGCGGACCTGGCGGCCATCTTCGCAAGAGAAGTATGCAAACACCACGGGCTCCCCACTAACGTCGTTTCAGACCGGGACTCCAGGTTCACGTCAGAAGTATGGAAGGAATTGCTGCAACTTTCCGATATTTGGTCCCGTATGTCCACCGCGTTCCACCCACAGACTGACGGCCAAACGGAACGACTTAACCAAACCATCGAAGCATACCTCAGAGCGTTCGTCAGCAAGGAACAGGTTGACTGGGTACGACTGCTACCGATGGCTGAGTTCGCGTACAACAACTCAACCACCACGGGGAATGGTATGTCCCCGTTCTACGCTAACTATGGCTTCCACCCAGCAACCATGAACCCCGCGTCAACGGAACCCCTCAACCCAGCGAGCCAAGTCTACACTCACTGGATGCACACCGTGCACGACGAGTCCTGGAGAGGGCTGGAATATGTACAGGAGCGAATGCACCGGTACACCGATCCGACACGGAAGGAACCCCCAGCTTACCAAGTAGGAGACCTGGTAATGCTCAACGGGCGCAACATCAAAGCACGCCGCCCCTCAAAGAAGCTGGACCACAAGAATTATGGTTCCTTCCAGATTGAGATAATCGTCTCCCCCCTGGCTGTCCGCCTCACGCTGCCCCGGAAATGGAAGATCCACAACGTCTTCCACGTCTCGCTGCTCGAACCTTACCGAACCAGCGAGCACCAAGCACCACCAGACCCGTCGAAGGTACTCTGAGAGGCGGACGATATCGAGCAGTCGGAGAAATACGATGTCGACGAAGTTATGTCCTTGACCGAACACGGCCGGGGAAATAACAAAAGGATCCTCTACCTCGTCAAATGGCTCGACTATCCGGAGCGCAAAGACTGGACGGAAGAGCCATTTGACAACTTTTCAATAGGCGGTATGGAGAAACTCCGGGAGTTTCACTGACGAAATCCAGATGCGCCGAGGGACTACCGACTCGCTGGCGCCTAGAGGGGATGTCCATAAAAGGGCCCCTCGAAGCACGAGCAGTAGTAGTGATGAAGGGGCTGGAGGACTTTATCTCACACACAAACGAAGAAAGACCCACTTCCCGGGCACCGAACGAAGAAAGACCCACTTATCGGACACCGAAGCTCAGGCACGACGACCCGTCGAAGCTTACGTCGGACTCGATCGGATCAGAGCCGTAGGCGTTCGGTACGACACACCTATGTATGTACACCTACGAGGGGCGAGAAGCGCACCCGGACACGAACACTGAGTCGAGAAGGTCACTCGTTCCACGTGTCCCAAGTCCGGAAAAACGTCATGTGCTCCTCGTCCGCGAACGTCCGATCTAGCCAGAGACTGCCAGAACGACTCCACGCCAGGGTAATTGCCAAGGAAAACGAAACCACCAACAGGCGGTGATTCCTGGCAGCAGACGGACACCTCTGTGTGCACACCTTTGGCTCATCCGGCTTGTTCGGGCTTGGTCATTCCTTCCACGTACCCCAGCCGAAGGTCGACAGGATGCGCACTGGGAAAACTGGTGCTTTTGTCTCCACAAAGCCGGCTGACCGGCGGGAGTCATCGATGTAGGAGTACGCAGCGGCCTACTCCGAGGGCCCAGCCAACTGATTACAGAGAATGATGCCCTGATCCGATGACTGGGAGGGTTGCAGGGGAGGAGGACTGCAGTCACGGGATCCCACCAAGGATTCTGAAAAATTACTCAGAAAAAGGCAGGCTACTTCGGTAAAAGGAACATACATAGCTTTGGGACGAAGCTAAGAAGAGGGGGAGGTAGTGTTACACCTCAGTCTGGAACGCCAGAGAGGATAGTTAGCTACGTAGTCAGGGCACGTGAGACTTTACCTAATACCGCTCGAAGCAGGAAGTCGAGCGCAGTCGGCTTCAGAGAGTCTAGGCGGGAGATAGCCTTGGTGTTAGACCTTATGGCCATAACGGACCTAAGGGGCTAATCTCTGGACGAACTGAAAACGCAACTAAATACGGAATACGAGAAGTGAGGTCATAGAACCGATATCTTCTCTTTCTCTGATAGGCCGGTAAACCACTCACCCGCAGGGCTTGAGGGGTTTGCGCCGTGTGGGGATCAGTCGGCTCATCGTTAGACCGAACAGAAACAATGAAGTTGTAAAGACCGAGCCCATGGGGTTCCGGGGCCTTGACTGGCGGACCGGATCTCCGGAGAAAGCATAGGAAGTACGGGTTCTTTAGAGGAACCACGTGACGCCGCAAGAAGGATATATAGCGAGGCAAGAGTCCTGCTCGGTGGAGAAGGAAGAGAGAAGAACAGTACCGTACGCCCGCTCACCAAAGACGAACCCCACAAACAAGATCTACGATTATTCCGCTGTGAATTGTCGAAAGTAGCCTGATTACCTTGATTTCTCTCTACACTCCGGTTACGATACAACCCCAGTGTCACACTAACCACATCCGGCAGTGAGATTACCCTCTATACCGGGACCTGAGAATAATCTGGTTTCCCTGGCTTTGGGATTACTACACCCTTTGCCGCTTTCCACAGTATGGGGTGGTGCCCAAGCCAAATGCACGCCCTGACTAACTGCATGAGGCACTGGATGTCCAATTACCAGAATACCTTGACAACATCTGCCGATATCCAGTCTTCCTCCGGGACTGACATGTTCATCCGCAAAAAAGTGTAAAGTTCATGTATATTGCTTTTTTTCCAAGTGAGACATAAATTTAGCATTTCCTTTCTCAGTGTTTTAGTTGAAATAAAGGAGATTATTTTTTTCCAAATCCTTACGGGAGCAAAATATAACTTCTCTCTTACCGAAGTTTAATAAAGCTTAATAAAGCTTACGGGAGCACCAGGAGCAGCAGGAGCATTTTTCTAGTTATTGCTGATGTTGACGGCCTTTGCCAGGAGGGAGCCGACCAGGTGGGCATCCACTTGCCCGAATGCTTTTTCGTCCACTGGAGGATTGTAGGAGCCCCTTGGGGCCAGGGGGAAGTCGGCTTCAAAGAAAGTTTGTTCGCAGTCGAGGTTCCCCTCCGCCTCTGATCCGTCGTCCTGTTGAAGCCCCTGACCTGCATTGTCGATCATTTGGTGTAGCTAGCCACTGTCCAGACCTCCTTTTCGCAGGACTCCTGAAGGAAATAATTCTGTAACAGCACACCGCCACCGTCAGCACCAATCCCGAACGGCTAGAGTCTGGAACGTTCTGGACGGCAAGGTGCAAGGAAGGTCTTCGGTTCTGGATTCGGGTTGCGCAACGCAACGAGGTCTTGGGTTCTGGGTTCTGGTTGCGCGGTGCGAGGAGGTGTCGGGTTCTAGATTCTGGTTGTGCGGCGCGAAGAGGTCTTGGGTTTTGGGTTCTGGCTGCGCAGCACGAGGAGGTCTTGGGTTCTGGATTCTGGTTGCGCAGCGCAAGGAGGTTTTGGGTTTCTGGCTGTGCGGTGGGGAAAGGTTATGCTGGGTCTGGCTGTATGGTGTGAAGAAGGATCTGGATGTGGAGAAGCGCACTCATTGTATATAAGTGTGCGCTGTTGTCTGTCTTGCGTGTTTCTTCTTCGCGCAACAACTTGTTATCGTCAGCCATTGTCAGCCTTGACCATTAGCAACTGTTTTCGTCTCAACGCCACTGCCTTGCACGCTCCACGTCCCAGCCTTGCCCGCTCCACGACCCTGCCCTGTCCGTTCATATCTCTCCCCTTTTGTCATTGTCCCTTTCCGCCCACGACCCTGCTCTTGTCCTGATCCACAGTCGCTATTTGGAGTCAACCGAGCCATGCCGGTTACACTTTGTTACATCAACACACTTCTGTCGACCTAGCGATCAGTTACGCCATGTCCGACAATACTCTACCGATCTCGCGTGGGATTCCCACTGATCTTGTTGCGCAGCTGGAATCAATCGCATGCAATGACTCTTTTGCCCCTGAGGCAACACTCCAGACGGCTTATGAGCAACTTCCCATGTTGGCTCAAGCCATATTGAATGGAAAAGAGCCTACCACAACCGAAACACCCACCACTACCGATGTGCCTAACGGGACTGGTATGCCCGCCACGCTGCCCCCACCCCGTAGCGGCAAGTTCCCCAACCCCCCGTGTTCGATGGAAACCGCGTGAAGATCAAGGATTCATTGCTCAGCTTCGTCTTAAGTTGTTCAGTGACCCAACACTGTTCCCGACACCAGCTTTACAGATGGCCTATGCATTCAACCGACATAAGGGCCACGCGCAGGCCCAGATTCTTCCCTATATCCAAGCTGGCGCCACCTTCTCCCTTTCCGATGTTGAGGATATTATCCACGTTCTTAAAAATGCTTTTGGTGACCCGGATCCTCTGGCGACTGCAAGATCCAAGCTCCACCAGTTGAAGCAAGGCAAGAAGGAATTCACAAACTACTTTGCTGAATTTCAAAGCCTCGTTTCCAAATTGAATTGGAATGAGTATACAAAGACCGATGCACTGAAGGAAGGCCTCTCCATCGAATTGCGCTGCCAACTGATAGGAAAGTCAAGGGACCTTACCTATGACCAGTTGGTAGCTCCCTGTCAGGAGCTGGTGTTACACCCTAAATATTACGGGTTTGACATTTGGATACGGACAGGGCAGGAAGGTATCGGAAACTCGTCACACAGTCTTAAGACGGCATACCAAGACCTGACAACCGACAGGGTTGGGGCTCAGCTCGGGTCAACCGACTCTGCAGCACCAGGAAACCCCTGGGCCAAGTACCGGCACCAACCGGGAAAGCGCAAGCGCTGCCGCAGAGGAAGACAACCTTGGTGGTCATCATAAGTAGGACAAGCAATCGGAAGGAAAACGGGAACGCAAGGAGCTGCCAGTCTAGATCGCGGAACAGGAGCGGGGCTGTTTCTAGAGGCACAGCCCAGAGGAACAGCACCAAGAGTCGGGAATCGCTGTATGGTCGCAGATGGCTCAAAGGCCCGAGGTGATACTGTTGCACCCCATGGTCAGGTGACACGAGGGATGATGTTACTACTCGCATCCTCGTCATTGACACCCGATTATGGCGATGAACTCTGGGCTTTTCCAGCGCACAACAGCGTGAGCGTATCCCCCACTTATCCGAGATGCTTACAATGATTATGGTGCAGGCCATACGGTGCACCAAGGCGAGGGACGTCGAGTTGACCGAATATTGAAGTGGGGGCCTGACTTCAAGCCGATTCTGTAGCGCTGGGTAGCCCCAGGCCAAGTACTGGCTCGTGTTCAGTAAAGTGCAAACGCCGCTACAGGACCACACCTCAGGAATAGTTCGATAGTCTGTTGAGAGCCGTATGGGGCGGTGCTATACCTTGGTGCCCATTGCGGTAAAGAAGGATTACATCAGCAAAAAATTAAATTCTTACGGGAGCTACGGGAGGTAGCGAAGCTTACCAGAGCACCGAGAGTGAAATATAACTATGTCCTTCGATAGGCTAGCGAAGCTTAGCAATGCTACGGACGCAAAGACCAATCTTACTGACGCACCCACCAGCTTACAGGAGCTACAGGAGCTAGCAAAGCTTACCGGAGCACCGGGAGTGAAATATGACTTTCTCCTTCGGTAGGCTAGCGAAGCTTAGCGACGCGACGAACAAACCACCAACCTTACCAATGCTACAACCACCTTACGGGAGCTACAGAAGAAGTGAGTGTGCACTGCGAGGGGTTTCGTATCTACAATTACTACTGTTGCAATGCTACTACACACAGTTGGCTATGTTCTTCAATTACACATAATAACTATTATTTTATTTAAAATATATATATACATTATGATACAAAGTCCAACATCCCAAATCTAGTCGCGACGTACGGGGCACATACGGTGGCGCATAAGGGCAGACGAGCAACGTGTACAAGATGTAGGCCAGCGAGGAGAATAAGGGCAGACGAGCAACTCGTAAAAGATGTAGCCAGCGAGGAGAATAAGGTCAAACGAGCAATGCGTACGAGCAGTAGGTAAGGGAGAATGAGAGCAGACGCGGAACGCCTACGAGCAGTAGGCCAGCGTAGAGAATGAGGGCCGACGAGCAACAGGTACAAGATGTTGGCCAACAAGGATAATGAGGGCAGACGAGCAACGCTTACGAGCAGTAGATAAGGGAGAATGAGAGCAGATGCGGAACGCGTAGGAGAGGTAGGCCAGCAAGGAGAATGAGGGAAGACGAGCAATGCGTACGAGTGGCCCAGCACGGCGAATGAGGACAAACGAGCAACACATAGAAGATTTAGGCCACCGATGCCAAACATGGCGTTTCTGCCACAGGTCCGAATGTAAGTCAGCAAAAACGAGGTCAAACGAGCAACGCGTAGGAGCAGTAGGCCTGCTTGGAGAATGAGGGCCGATGAGCAACCGGTACAAGATGGAGGCCAGCGAGGAGAATGAAGGCAGGCCAGTAATCCCTAACAGTGCGTTTCTGTAACGTGTACAAAGATAGGTGAGCTGTGGGTAGGCTGGTGGTGTGTAATACTGCAACTCGTAATGACTTGGATAGCATTGGTTGTGCTGGCAAGCACTTAGGAGAAAAACGAACTGACGGGGGGGGCACTCAGCTTTGTAGGTTGCGGTTATCACGTGACCGGTTGTTTTTGCGGCGATTAAACTTGACATCAACGAGCAGGATACAGTTAGTTCATTGAGCTTCAAGATGTCTAAGCCTATATCTAAGCAATAGCACCGAAAGTTGAGTAGAAGTAAGTTCACAAGCCGGGTCAACAGTAATTAATTGAATTGCATGCCGGTAGGTGACTCTTTATAATATACTACATCAGATGTCAAATATCACCAGTCTGTGTGGTGTAGTTGGTAGCACAGCTCATGACAAAGCATGTAATGACTGGTTAGTCTAACCTTGGGGTAGTGAGGAAAGTGCAGGTTCAAATCCTGTCCCACTGGTGACTATTTTTTCTCATTTTATCTACTTGCAGACAGGAGACAATTTTGCAGCGTTGGGTTACATACCACTTAATTCAAAGTCTGTAGCAGCAGCAATTCAATTATTTACTGTCGACCCGGCTTGTGAACTTACTTCTACTCAACTTTCGATGCTATTGCTTAGATATAGGCTTAGACATCTTGAAGCTCAATGAACTGACTGTATCCTGCTTGTTGATGTCAAGTTTAATCGCCGCAAAAAAAACCAGTCACATGATAACCGCAACTTGCGAAGCTGAGTGCCCCCCCCGTCAGTTCGTTTTTCTCCTAAGTGTTTGCCAGCACAACCAACGCTATCCAAGTCATTACGAGTTGCAGTATTACACACCACCAGCCTACCCACAGCTCACCTATCTTTGTACACGTTACAGAAACGCACTGTTACGCATTACTGGCCTGCCTTCATTCTCCTCGCTGGCCTCCATCTCGTACTTATTGCTCGTCTGCCCTCATTCTTCTGGTTGGCCAACATCTCCTACCGGTTGCTCGTCCGGCCTGATTCACCTCGCTGACTTACCACTCATACCGGTTGCTCGTCTGCCGTCATTCCTTTCGCTGGCCTACGTCTCGTACGCATTGCTCGTTTGCCGTCATTCTCCTCTCTGGCCTCCATCTCGTACGTGTTGCTCGTTTGTCCTCATTCGCCGCGATGGCCTACTGGTACGCGTTGCTCGTCTGCCCTCATTCTCCTTGTTGGCCAACATCTCGTACCGGTTCCTCGTCGGCAGTCATCCTTTACGCAGGCCTACTGCTCCTACGCGTCGCTCGTTTGACCTCATTTTTGCTGACTTACATTCGGACATTTGGCAGAAACACCGTGTTAGGCATTGGTGGCCTACATCTAGTACGAGTTGCTCGTTTGTCCTCATTCGCTGCGCTGGCCCTCTCGTACGCGTTGCTCGTCTGCCCTTATTCTCCTTGTTGGCCAACATCTCGTACCGGTTGCTGATCGGCCCTCATTCTCCACGCTGTCCTACTTCTCCGACACGTTGCTCGTTTGACCTCCATTTTACTAACTTACGTTCGGACGTGTGGGTTTGACCTTGTTTTTGCTGACTTACATTTGGCCATGTGGCAGAAACACCGTGTTAGGCATTGGTGGCCTATATCTCGTACGTGTTGCTCGTTTGTCCTCATTCGCCGCGCTGGCCTACTCGTACGCGTTGCTCGTCTGTCCTCATTCTCCTTGTTGGCCAACATCTCGTACCGGTTGCTCGTCGGCCCTCATTCTCCACGCTGGCCTACTGTTCCTACGCGTCGCTCGTCGGCACTCTTTCTCCACGCAGGCCTACTGCTCCTATGCGTCACTCGTTTGACCTTATTTTTGCTGACTTACATACGGATCTGTGGCAGAAACTCTGTATTTGACATCGGTGGCCAACATCTCGTACGTGTTTCTCGTTTGTCTTCATTCGCTGTGCTGGGCCACTTGTACGCATTGCTCCTCTTCCGTCATTCTCCTTGCTGGCCTACCTCTCCTACGCGTTCCGCGTCTGCTCTCATTCTCCCATACCTACTGCTTGTACGCGTTGCTCGTCTGCCCTCATTCTCCTTGTTTGCTCCCATCTTAACCCTGTTGCTCGTTGGCCCTCATTTTCTACGCTGGCCTACTGCTCGTACGCGTTCCATGCCTGCTCTCATTCTCCCTTACCTACTGCTCATATGCGTTGCTCGTCTGCCCTTATTCTCCTCGCTGGCCTACATCTTGTACGAGTTGCTCGTCTGCCCTTATTCTCCTCACTGGTCTACATCTTGTACGTGTTGCTCGTCTGCCCTTATGCGCCGCCGTATGTGCCCCGTAGGTCGCGACTAGATTTGGGATGTTGGACTTTGTATCATAATGTATATATATATTTTAAATAAAATAATAGTTATTATGTGTAATCGAAGAAGATTGCCAACTGCGTGAGGTATCATCGTAACAGTAGTAATTGTAAATACGAAACCCCTCGCAGTGCACACTCGCTTCTTCTGTAGCTCCCGTAAGTTATGAATGTATGCGTCCGGAAAACAAAACCATCGGATTGTGACAATTGCACTGACGATTCATGGGAGTCGCGATACCAACTGTACCAGTTGCCGATACTTAGAAAACCTTACGGGAGTATGACCAGTCTTACCGGAGCGTGGGAAGCTTACTGGAGCTAGTGAAGCTTACCGGAGCTAGGGAAGGTACCGGAGCATCGGACGCAGACAGGGGTTACCGACGTGCAGGGGTAAATTTTTAATTTTTTCCTGATGTAGCCGGAACGGTTGAGAGCTCGTTGCTGCCGGCTCCGGTCGAGTAACGAAATCAACCCCACACGCAACCCAATCGCATCACCCAATCATGACGAGAGGAATTAAGGAGATACACCTACTCTGGCCACTCTCAGGAAGATACGGGATAAGCAATACTGTCTGACCAAATCGAGAGTTATCCTCTTTACGCTGATGAAATCTAGTGCCAAGGCGAAGAGTTTTCACGTCGCAGTGCGGGGTAGTTCCCCGCAGCACGTGACATTGCGCAGCCGGATACTTATACGATGACGCACCGACGAGCGGTTGTCATCAAAGAAAAACAGAACCATTGGAAGAATCATCGGAATCATCAGCGGAACCAGGAACCACAGAATGGTCAATCATCAACGGATCACCTACTGGTCACGAAGACATCGGATCAACGACCATCCCCCTATGAGCAAGTCGTCGCCACGGAACCACGAGCGATCCATCGTAGGAGCCGTCACCACGGAACCACAAGCGATCCATCGCCGCGATACTCGCAATCCTGCAGCAGCCGCCACGCCTGCGCCCCGAATCGATGATACACCTAAGCGGCAAGCAGGACGACAGTTGATTGGGAAGGAGACGGAAGAATATGTGAGGAGCTCGAAAGTCTAGGCGGGAGATAGGAAGGGTCTGATGGGCAACATGTCGGTCGGCATGGATAGGACCCCCATTGGGCGTATAATTCCCGAGGCCATAGCCAAGGGCTGATGTGGGGTCGTGATTTGAACCCAGCTATTAGCTGAGGGAATGGCGTGGTCCGTGATACCATTGGGTGAATCCTATTGTCAGACCGACCAGGACGAGTAGCTTCGGGCTCCGGCCCGCACCCAGGAGGGTCTGGTGTGTGAGCGTATTCCTTACCTTATCTTACCTGTGAGGCAGTTATCAAGCGAGCCGTTTGGCAGTCGCCAAAGCGTCAGATGATACCTCAAACCGAACAGACACAAGTGAGCCGTCGGGCAAGATGCCGGGCCTGTCTCAATCCGACCATTACGCCGAAGCGATACGAGCGAGTTGTCGGGCAAGATGCCGGGTCTGTCTCGATCCGACGATTACGCCGACGCCATACGAACGAGCTGCCGGGCAGGTCACCGGGCCCGTTTCGAATCGAACCATCCACCAAAGTGCAGATACTCCTAAGTGCCGCAAGCGGGATGACAGTTGATCGGGAAGGAGACAGGAGGATATGTGAGGGGCTCGAGAGTTTAGGCGGGAGATAGGAAGGGTCTGATAGGCAACACGTTGGTCGGTACAGATAGGAACCCCATTGAGGGTATAATCCCCGAGGCCGTAGCCAAGGGCTGACGTGGGGTCGTGACTTGAACCCAGCTATAAGCTGAGGGAATGGCGCAGTCCGTGATACCAATGGGCGGATCCTATTGTCAGACCAACCTGAACGAGTAGCTTTGGGCTCTGGCCCGCACCCAGGAGGGTCTGGTGTGCAAGCGTATTCCTTAACTAATCTTATATGTGAGGCAGTTGTCGCGCGAGCCGTTTGGCAGTCGCTGAAGCGCCACGAGCGAGCCGTCGTGCACGATGCCGGGCCCATCTCGAAACGAACCATCCGCCCAAGCGCAGATCCGCCGAAGGGACATGAGCGAACCGTCGCGCAAGCCGCCGGGCCCGTCTCGAATCGAAACGATATACCCAAGCCGTCGGGCACGTTGCCGGGCATGCGTCGAAGCATCCACCGAAGTGCCGCGAGGGAGCCGTCGGGCAAGACACCGGGCCCGTCTCGATCTGAACCATCTGTCCAAGTGATAAACAAACAAGCCGTCTGGCAAGCCACCAGGCCTGTCTCGAAGTATGCGCTGCCGCGCGAGTAGCCAGACACACCGCACCGTCCACCGAGCGATCCGTGGAGCAAGCCGTTGCCGTGGAGCCACGTGCGATCCAGCGCTCAAACCACAGCCAGCGGGCACCGCAGGTATTCAACCGAACCCCTTTGATTATTCACTGTGAATCCCGTAACGGTGGCCGAACTTGGAAGGAGGTCATTGGGGAAGTTATTCGTGTATAATAATTGAATGCCAGCGAAGACAGCGCGCGCCCTATCTCCTGCGTGACAATCAAAAAACCTGACTAGTTCGATATTACTGTCACTCCGACGTTGACCGGACATCCCAGTGTCTCAGCTGGAGTCGGAGATGCTTGTCCTACAGATAACCGGAGGGAAGCAGGGTTACCAGCAACCACGCGCCCATCCGCCGCAAAACCATCCTTCTACCCAGCCTGCTACATCCATGCAGCCTGCCGCTGCTCCAAATCCAATGGACCTAAGCGGGACCCCACGGGTTTCAGTGTAAGAGAGAGCGGCTCGCCAGCGTGAGAATCATTGCTACTACTGTGGTGAGCCGGGCCACAGGGTCGCACAGTGCCCGAATAAGCCTGTTCATGCTGCTGCCACCCAGGCTGCTACAGGCACGGGTGGACTTCAGCCTGATATGGGGAACCGGGCGGGAAATACCTAGACCAGCCGCCACAGAATGGCATTGCTGCTGGTCAGAGACCGAGCAAGTTTTTTTTGTTTCCTGTACTTTCAAATGTTTTCAAGTTGTCAAGTTTGTCAGTGTCGGAGATAGCAATGGAAGGAGAACACCTGGTTGTGTCATGTATTCTCTCTGTTAATGGCCATTGCTACTCACGCTCAAATGGACAGTGGAGCAACAGGAATTGCAATTATCGATAAAGACTTTGCTCGCCATCACCAACTCCCACTCATACACCTTTCGAACCCCAGATCATTTCAAGTTATTGATGGTCGCCCAATATCATCTGGCGATATCACTCACACTACTACCGTTAACCTCCTGATCAACGAACACCAAGAAGAGTTACCCATGTTTGTCACCCAACTAGGTCACTATCCAATCGTATTCAGTATTCCTAAGATGGACCTCCATGATATCAACATCCAGTTTGACTCCTGCACTGTGACTTTTGGATCCCTGTATTGCTCCACCCACTACTTCCCGCCGAAATCAAACAGTTGCAGCAGCAGTCAGGCATGAAACCTTGCGTCAAAAGTAGCTCATAGATATGAGCCAGCGGTAAGCGTGGTGGCTGGCGAGATCGAGGCCCGGTTATCTATGTCTGACCGAAATCCTGATGAGATCAACGTTGACAATATCCAGATATCAAGCACCTCAAAACCAATACAGATTGCCGCACTCGGTGGCCGTTCATTTTGTTGAGTGGCGCACAAACAGAAACTCACTGTTTTCTCGATCTCCTTACACGTAATCAACCTTGTGCTTCATCCACCAGAAGAAAAACCCAAGAAGAAACTGGTCCTTGAAGAATATGTACCAAAAGAATACCACGATTTTCTGCCTTTATTCTCCGAGGGACTAGCAAAAAACCTACCACCGCATCGAAGCTACGACCACAAAATTCCACTCCATGAAGGATTCACACCCCCCATTGGCCCACAATATCCTTTGTCAAAAAGCGAACTCAAAACGCTGAAGGAATGGTTGGAAGAAAATTTGAGCAAAGGATTCATCCGAGCGTCATCTTCACCTGCCGCCTCACCAATTCTTTTTGTCAAAAAGAATGATGGGCCCTACGACTATGTGTTGATTTCCAAGGTCTCAACAAAGGAACTATCAAGAACCAATATCCACTCCCACTTTTACAGCAAATGCTCATGCGGCTTTCCAAAGCGAAGTACATCACCTGTCTCAACATACGTGGAGCGTACAATTTGGTACAAATAGCAGAAGGAGAGGAGTGGAAAAGTGCATTTAGAACTCGATATGGATTGTACGAGTCCTTGGTAATGCCATTCAGATTGACAAACGCACCTGCCGATTTCCAGGCACTGATAAACGACGTACTCTGTGCCTACCTGGACAATTTCTGTACTGCTTATATCGACGACATCATGATCTACAGCAACACCTTGAAGGAACACAAGGAGCAAGTCTACAAGGTGTTAAAAGCTTTGTCGGATGCGGGATTACACTTAAAGCCAGAAAAGTGTCAATTTCACAAGCAGGAGGTGAAATATCTGGGCTTTATCATTAGACCTGATGGAATCCGGATGGACCCAGAGAAGATCTCCTGCAACCTTGATTGGCAAACGCCAAAAAACGTCACCGATGTCCAATGTTTTCTTGGTTTTGCCAAGTTTTACAGATGATTTATCAAGGATTACTCAAAGGTAGTGACGCCATTGACCAGCCTGACCAAGAAGGAGGGAGGCAAGTATATCCCATTCATATAGAGCTCAGATCACAAAGCGGCATTTGATCGGTTAAAAAATGCGTTTTCAAGGGCGTCAATGATACGACACGTCGATTACGAGCGAGAAATAATAGTCGAAACCGATGCATCTGACTATGTTTCAGATGGTATCCTCTCACAGCATGACGACGATGGTATCCTGCATCCGGTCACCTTCTATTCCAAGAAACACAGCTCTGCGGAATGTAACTACGAGATATACGATAAGGAGCTACTGGCAATAGTATGGGCATTCGAAGAATGGAGGCCACATTTGGAAGGTTCAAGTCAACCCATTCAAGTACTGACTGACCACAAAAACGTCGAATATTTCATGTCCACCAAGTTGTTGAATCGCGACAGGCAAGATGGTCCGAATTCTTGTCACGATTCGATTTCAAGATGGTTTTCCAGCCAGGAAAATCAGGAGGAAAACAAGACACATTGACTAGGAGGTCAGGAGACCTCCCTATGAAAGGGGATGAAAGACTGGTTGCCAATCAGCAGGCAGTCTTAAAGCCTTAGAATCTGTCGAGTGTGACTACTTCATTCAATTCTGCAAACGGTTTACTCCAGATACTGGCGGACAACGTGAACGAAGACCTGGAAAATGCAAAAGACCCGGAAAATGCAGTCGAAGGTCCAGACAATGCAATCGAAGATGCGGATAATGCCATCGTACATGTAAACAATCTAGACAACACTGGACAGATATCGACCCTACTTGAGGAAGCTTACCAAGTGGATCCAATTCCGGAGCGGATTCTGAAATTCCTTCGCGATGACGTATGGCACTGTAAGGAAATATCACTGGCTGATTGCAAGGAGAAGAAACACAGGCTGGTATACCGTGATTGCATATATGTGCCAGATCACTTGCCACTTCGACTAGGCCTGCTACAAAATCACCATGACCTACCAGCAATCAGACACCCTGGTCGAACTAAAACCCTCGAACTCCTTTGCAGGCAATATTATTGGCCTGCAATGAGAAAGGATGTTGACCGGTTTGTTCGCAATTGCAATGTTTGCCGCCGGACGAAGGACACACTCCGTGCCCCTTGTGGGGTGTTACATCTCTTGTCAGTACCGGATCGGCCCTGGCAACATATCTCTGTTGGTTTTGTCACTGGACTACCACCATCCAAGCAATTCGATGCCATTTGTGTGGTAGTAGATCGATTAACCAAACAAGGGCACCTGATTCCATGCAAGACTACAATCACAGCAGAGGAATTGGCACAGCTATTCTACGACAGGGTTTTTTGCTACCATGGATTGCCCAAGACAATAGTATTGGTGTTACACCTAGAATATCTCGAGTACGTAGCTTGGCCAGAAAAAGGATACGCAAGGATGACGGAGCACACTCAGAGAGTTTAGGAGTGGGATAAGGACCGGAGATGAGCTTACGGCCAAGACAGACCTAAGACACATATCTCCGGAGATGAGGGGAAGATTGCAAATGGAGACATGCTTGGGCTAGGACCTCTCCCCCGAAAGGAGAGGATGCCACGATACCTGCTGATGGTGAGCGGACCGCCGGACTTGGGCTAGGACCCCTCCCTCGAAAGGAGGGGATGCTGTGTCGCCTGCTGATGATGCACGGAAGAGAGTCCAGTAGGGAAAGCACCCTGCCCGCTTGCATGAAACCTCATCTCCCGTTATCTACACCCTGCCAGGACCAATGAGTCACACACAAAGTCCATGCACCTTGGGGGAATCCAAATCCGAGTCACCACCTCTCACGCTGGCTTCACTCTGATATAAGACAGAGGTTTTCCGTCCTGACGGAAGGGAAATCCGCACGAACATTCTCACCAAAACACTACTGAACCCACTCACAAGATTTAAGATTATTCCATTGTGAATTATCAAAAGTAGCCTGATTACCTTTGATCCTCTCCACACTCCGGTTGCAACATAACCCCAGTGTCACACTATAATCTTGATCTCAAAATGATCCTACTTTCATGACTTACTTTGACGACACCTATTCGAAGACCACCTTTACCTACTCGAACTATCTACCTTCTTGGAGCCCAAGTCTCAATAATCTTTCGACTACACCTTTCAGTCAATCAACAGTGAACTCGCCAACCTCAAAAAGTGGGAAGAAACGATCGACGGGCCTAAGCCGATCCACGAAACAATCGTGTGCACCCCATACCAGTGGTTTACTCAGGAATGGTGGAACTGTGCGCTACTGTCCCAACCCGCCGATTTTGACGAAGACGAGCTCTTCGACCTATTCGATTACCACTTCGACTACGACTCAACCATCTACACAGGAGACCTCCTAGACCAGTACTAGAAAAATGTCTACCTCTTCCGACTTCAACATGCTCCGGTTCGAGGCCTCTCGAGTCCTGCTCCAGATTACCGATGGAACTGCGGCACCCGAGCAAGCAATAGAGCTGGCCAACCCCACGGTCTGGGTCCGGACCATGGAGTGTCAACAGAGGCAGGCGGAGAATGACCTGAGACAGCTCACCGAGCTATGCGGCAACACGATCGATAGAACAGATCCGCGAATGCAATGAATCGAAGAAGCCTATAGGAGACTGGCAGAAGGCACACGGTATGTATATGATCGGGTACACGCTAACGAAGAAATTGCAGAAGCCTGAGTTCGCTCTGAGTTGGCCAACACAGCCAACACTTACCAAACGCTCGCGCATAACGTCTGGTAAGCCATTTTCGAGCGAACAAATATGGACAACCAACTGCAAATATGCCAAGCAACTCAGCTCACCCGAGTCAACGACGCCCTCGCTTTCCTAGCCAAGGCCAACACCGCTTCAAGCCAGCATCTGGCCACCTTTCAAGGTAACGTGGAGTTGTGGGTTGCTGACCACCAGAGAAAGATGAAACGAGTCAAGGAAGAGCTCTGACGAGCCAGAGAAGGGATTCGACAAATAGCCATCCGGATACCCCTTCCAGGATGGCCAAAAACAAGGGTTCCGTCCCCGGAACCGTTACAACTCTGGCGGAGCCCGGTCAGGCCACCCAGCACCAGTGTAGCAATGGCACCAGCAGCACCCCAACCACTACTGGCACGACCAGCTTTCCGGAGTCCAAACCGACTCGCCCCCGCTCCTCCTACTTGTAGGCAGAGACGAGCAGCAGTCCCGCCATCCAGCCCGCCGTTACCATGGCTCCCGCCACTGCCAGCAGGCGGAGGGACTGGAGGAAAAGGGGGGGGATCTCCGCCAAGGCCCGGACAACCGGTTGAATCACCCTCACCCTCGCTGCCTCCCAGCAGGGACGACGACGACTTATACGTAGAAAACCTTCATGCGGGAAGGCCCCCTCCAGGAATGAGGGTGCCTACGAGAACCCAGCTGGCCACCATGCTCATGCCGGAAGAAATAGCCAGGCTGGTAAGGGCGGGGATTGCATCGGCACGCCAGCCTGAACAGCCAGCGAATGGCGCCCGGATACACACCTCGAGGCTAAAAATGGAAAACCCCGAGAAATTCAAGGGGAAAAGCTCGTCCACCTTTAACCAGTGGTAGGAGTCTGTCGTAATCAATCTGGGGTTCTATCCGGAAACAGTTGAGCGCCAGAAGATCGCTTGGGTTGGAACCCTTTTAACCGACACTGCGCTGGTATGGCACATTCACTGGTACTGGGAATTAAGGGATAACGACATCTGGGCCAACGACACCGAAGCCATCCAGGCGGAATACTGAAACGAGCGCGAAGCAGCAGACGCCCAACTCAAGTTAGGACAACTCAAATACCAATAATCCATCCGCACATACCTAACGGAGTTCCGGGCACTCAACAACTTTGCCCGTGTAACCAGTGAAGCACCCCAAGAAAAAGTCGACCTGGCTATGCCTGACACAGTGCTTGACATACGGTTCGCCCACTACCTGGAGGACTCTGTGGATGATGAAGGATTCCTACAGGCCACCCACCAGGCGGGCCTGCAGGTAGAAAAGAAAAAGGCCCTGAAACAGGCCCAAGAGCAACCAAGGGGCGCCGGCTCCGTAGGATCGGACAGGCGAGAGGACGGACAGAAAAATGAAAAACCAAAACAAGGAAAAGGGGAAAGGAAGCCTGAAACACAAGAACAGGAAACCCGGCAACAGCGCGCGTGGGAATGGTGGGGAGGAAAGAACCACTGGGGCTCCAAGGAGGACGTCCTGAAAGGCATGCCGGCCAAGGAGCAAGAAGAATACGGCCTTAGCCGAGAGGACTGCTGGAGAGGCGGGAGACCGGGATACCGAACATTCGAATGTTTCTCCTTCAACACCCGAAGAGGAACAACACTGCCATTGGCCCCATGGAAGGCGGCGGCAGTAGGGACGAAGAGACCTCGAGAAGAGGAAGAAAACCCAGCCCCCGCCAAGCAGCAAAAGATTGTGGCGGTCAAAACCATGGACACGGATGCCGATACGCCGCTATGGGAAGACTCCGAGACAGATTTTTAAGGTCAGGGCGCGCTGCAATCCAAGACTTCCACAATAGTATGTGGATTATCCAGGAAATGAAAAAACGAGGAACCAAGTGCTGGAACCCTGCCAAAGAAATCAAGGATAATCCAACACGGCACTTGCCCAGTCATCACTATGATACTACACCAGGGCGAAATGAAATATTGGGTTAGAGTACTACTAGACACCGGTTGCTCTATAGCACTCCTTAACGAGCAAATGGTGGAGAAATTGGACATCAAAAAACGGACACACAAACAGCCACGGGCCATTGAGAGCTACACAGGGGAAGCTGTCCCAAGGGCGGGGTAATACCACACAGACGCGTTGCGACTACAACACCGGAAGCACTATTCCTAGGAAAGATTCGAGATTTTCCCAATGGACCCCGAAATCTACGTCTTCCTACCCTTCAGCTTCATCTCTAGCCATCCACCCCAAGGCGTGTGGACAAACGAGGAAATCCGTTTCAACAGCCCCACATGCCTGGAAAAATTCACCAAGCATGAAAAGAACCACTTCTCCCTCACCTGGGATGATTTGGTGGCCCAGGTCCCAGAGGCCTGCATTATAGGGTACGCATCGGCAACATCCGAATCACACCCTCTGGGGAGAGTACCCATTGAATTCCAACAGTACCTGGGAATAATGGGAAAAGAAGCAGCAGACGCACTGCCAGCACATCGACCCTACAACTACCAGATCAACCTCCAGGAAGGAAGTACCGCCCCCTGGGGACCGATCTACCTGCTCTCCAAAGAAGAACTTCAGGTACTCTGAGAATGGCTAACAGAGATGGAACGAACGGGAAAAATCAAACACTTCACGTCTCCAGCCGGATCTCCCATCCTCTTCGTCCCCAAGCCCCACAAAAGAGGGCTCCGCCTGTGCGTCGATCACCGAGCCCTAAACCGCATCACCATTCCCAACCGGTACCCTCTACCCCTAATGCAGGAACTACAGGACTGGGTGCAAGGAGCACAGTGGTTCACTAAAATGGACCTAAAAAATGGATTCCACCTAATCCGTATGAAGGAAGGAGACGAATGGAAAATAGCGTTCAGAACTTGCTACGGGCTATTTGAATTTCAGGTAATGCCGTTCGGGCTGACCAACACCCCGTCCACTTTACAAGACATGATGAACCACGTGCTCTCAGACATGCTGGATGTTGGAGTACTCACCTATATGGACGACATATTGGTCTACGCTGACAGTGAAGAAGGCCACGACCGCACTGTGAAAGAAGTGCTCAAGAGACTGCAAAACAATGGGCTAGCAATCTCGCCAGAAAAATGCGTGTGGAAAGATAAGGAGGTCGAATTCTTGGGATACATCATCGGGAGAAACGGGATCAGAATGGTGGAAGACATGATACAAGCAGTACTCGATTTGAAAACCCTGGAGTCTTTAATGGAGGTTCAATCCTTCCTGGGCTTTGCCAACTTCTACCGACCATTCATCCTAAACTACTCCAGAATAGCGAGGCCCCTTACAGAACTAACAAAAAAGGAGAAAGGGAAAAAATGGGCCTGAAATCAGAAGGCCGAGGCCGCCTTCAGAGAACTCAAGCCCAGTTTCACCACGGCCCAATCCTGACCCACTTCAACCCAGCAAAGACAGTTATCATCGAGACAGACGCATCTGATTTTGCGTTAGGAGACGTCCTATCGCAACGAGATGAAGAAGGACGCCTACACCTGGTAGCCTTTCACTCAAGAAAGTTCCAATGTGCAGAAATCAACTACGAAATCCACGACAAGGAATTTCTGGCAATAGTGGATGCCTTCAAACACGGGAGACGGTATTGCCAAGGAACGACTCACCAGGTCCAGGGGTTCTGGGACCATCACAACCTGGAGTACTTCACCACGACTAAAGTACTAAACTGACGGCAAGCAAGATGGGCCCAGGAACTAGCTGGCATCAATTTCAAAATTTTCTACCAGCCAGGAACCCAAAACGGTAAGCAGGACACATTATCGATGTGTTCGGAGTACCGTCCTCAGAAGGGGGGGGTACAAAACCAGCCGATAACGACGGATTTGGAAAAAAGCCATTTCGAGGAACGACTAACACGAACGTTTATCTGCTCTTCAGCATGTCTAGCATCACTTCTAACAAGGAAGTGGAACGAAGAGTTCCTGGCAAAGTGTAACACTGGGGTTGTGGCGTAACCGGAGTGTGGAGAGAATCAAAGGTAATCAGGCTACTTTCGATAATTCACAACGGAATAATCTTAGATCTTGTGTGTGGTTTCGGTGGTAGTGTTTGTGAGGGTGTTCATGCTTGTTTTTCTCTTCCGCCGGGGCGAAAACCTCGGGTTTATATCTGAGCAGGGCCGACGTGAGAAGCGGTGACTCGGACTTGGATTCCCCCGAGATGCGGTGACCTCGTGGGCGACTCATTGGTCCTGGCAGGGTGTAGATAAGGGGAGATGAGGTTTCATGCAAGCGGGCGGGGTGCTTCTCCTCTGGACTCTCTTCCGCACGCCATCAGCAGGCGGCGTGGCATCCCCTCGGGAGGGGTCCTAGCCCAAGTCCGGCGGTCCGTACGCCATCAGCAGGTGACATGGCATCCCCTCGGGAGGGGTCCTATCCTAAGCATTCTCGTCGTTTGCATTCTTCCCCTCACCTCCGGAGATATGTGTCTTAGGCCCGTCTCGGCCGTAAGCTTATCTCCGGACCTTATCTCCCTCCTAGACTCTCCGAGTTCGTTCTATCATCCTTCCGTACTCTTCTCTAGCGTAGCTATGTACTCCAGATAATTTTCAGGTGTAACACTACCTCCTCCCCCTCTTAGCCTCGTCCCGAGCGCTAATACCTTTCGCTTTCTATCTAGGTAGCCCGTCTCTTTTCGGATGTGTGTTCCTTTTCCTTTTCTTTTACTTTGGGTAACGCGTGGGTTCATAGTTACCGTGACTGTAGTCTTCCTCCCCTATAGCCCTCCCAGCCACCGGATCAGGGCATCATTCTCTGTAATCCGTCGGAATGGCTGGGCCCTCAGAGTAAGCCGGTGCGTACCCTTACGTCGATGTCGTCCCGCTGGGCAGCCGCGTGCTTGGAGACAAGGGGCCGGTTTCACAGTGCGCATTCTGTCGATCCCCGGCTGGGGCACGTGGAAGCAGTGACCAAGCCTGACCAAGCCGAATGAGCCAATGGTGTGCACACAGAGGTGTCCGTTCGTCGCCAGGATCCGCCGCCTGTCCGGAGGCCCTGGTTTTCCTCGGCAATTACCCCAGCGCGGAGTTTGTTCGAGCTGTCCATTGGAGGGATCGGTTATTCGCGGAGGAGAGCATATGATGTTTTTCCGACTTGGGTCACATGGAACGAGTGATCTTCACGGCCCAGGGTTCGTGCCCAAGAGCCTTCCTTGCTTCCCCCGTAGGTGTACGTACAGCGGTGTGCTGTACCGAAAGCCTACAGCCCTCATCCGATCGAGTCCGAGGCCTCCTAGGACCAGCTAGGCGTCGGTGATCCGGTAGTCCTTCGGCGCGTCCAGGTTCCGCTGGTGAAATTCCCGGAGTTTTTCTAACCCTCCCTCCGAGAAGTTGTTGTATGGTTCTTCCGTCCAGTCCTTGCGTTCCGGATAGTCCAGCCATTTGACGAGGTAGAGAACTTTCTTGTTATTTCCCCGGCCGCATTCCACCGAGGACAGAACTTCTTCGACATCGTATTCCTCCGATTGTTCGATGTCATCGGCCTCCCAGAGTACTTTTGAAGGGTCCGGCGGGGCTCGGTGTTCGCTGGTTAGGTAGGGTTCGAGTAGCGAGAAGTGGAAGACGTTGTGGATCTTCCATTTCCGAGGCAGCGTGAGGTGGACGGCTAGCGGAGAAACGATTTTCTCAATCTGGAAGGGACCATGATTCTTGTGGTCCAGTTTCTTCGATGGGCGGCGTGTTTTGATATTGCAGCCGTTGAGCATTACCAAGTCTCCTACTTGGTATGCCGGGGGTTCCGTTCGTGCCGGGTCGGTGTATCGGCGCATCCGCTCCTGTGCGTCTTCCAGCCCTTTTCGGGATTCGTCGTTCACCATACGCATCCAGTGGTCGTAGACTTGGCTTGCTGGGTTGAGGGGTTCCGTTGACACGGGGTTCATGGCGGCTGGGTGGAAGCCATAGTTAGCGTAGAACGGAGACATACCATTTCCTGTGGTGGTCGAGTTGTTGTAGGCAAACTCAGCCATCGGCAACAGTCGTACCCAGTCGTCTTGTTCCTTTCCGACAAATGCTCGGAGGTAGGCTTCGTTCGTCTGGTTGAGCCGCTCTGTCTGGCCATCGGTCTGTGGATGGAACGCGGTTGACATCCGGGGCTGGATCCCCGAGAGTCGTAGGAACTCCTTCCAGGTTTCCAAGGTAAACCTGAAGTCGCGGTCTGACAGAATATCAGTGGGGAGGCCGTGATATTTCCATACTTCCCGGGCGAAGGCGACAGCTAGGTCCGCCGCGGTTTTTTCCTTTGTTTTTAAAGGGAGGAAGTGTGCCATTTTGGTGAACCGGTCGATGATTACCCATAGTTGGTCGCATTCGTCCGAGATGGGGAGTTCCGTGATGAAGTCCCTTGCTATGGATTGCCATGGGGCATAGGCTAATTCCAGCGGGGAGGATAGCCCATACAGTTGGTGTCGGGACGCCTTGTTCTGTTGGCATTCGGGGCAGCTTCTGACGAAGTCGATGATCCGTTCGTTCATCTTTGGCCACCAAAAGTTCCGCCGAATTAGTTCAGTAGTTTTGTCCTGTCCCATGTGTCCTGCCACCTTCGTGTCGTGTTCTGACTCCATAATCCTTTGTACCAATCCTTTCGGGACCCAGAGCAGGTTCCGTCGGTACAGTATGTCCTTCTCGCAACTCAGCTCCCTGACCTTTCGGTCCTTTGGCGACGTTTCCTCTGTCGCCGCTTCCTGTTGCTTTGCCTGTTCGTAGGCTTCGTCCTTCTTTCCTTCCTGCTTGACTTTCGCCAGGAATTCTTCCGTCTATCTTTTTTCCGCGAGTAATGCCAGCCGTGCTGAGGAGGCGATGAGCGATCTCGTTAGTCGTTCCTCGAAGTGACTTTTTCCCAAAACCGTCGTGATCTGCTGGTTTTCTACCCGCCCCTTTTCTGGGCGGTACTCCGGCCGCCGGGACAGCGCATCTGGTTTGCCGTTTTGTGACCCAGGACGGTAGAAGATTTTAAAGTCGATTCCGGCCAGCTCCTGCGCCCAGCGCGCTTGCCGGCGGTTTAGTACTTTGGTGGTCGTAAAGTATTCCAGGTTGTGATGGTCCGAAAGCGCTTGGACTTGGTGGGACGCTCCTTCGCAGGACCGTCTCCAGTGCTTAAAGGCATCAACTATTGCAAGAAGTTCCTTGTCGTGGATTTTGTAGTTGATTTCCGCGGGTTGGAATTTCCTGGAGTGGAAGGCCACCGGGTGGAGGCATCCTTTCTCATCTCTTTGTGATAAGACCGCTCCTAAGGCGAAGTCCGATGCATCTGTTTCGACGATGAATGGTCTCGCGGGGTCGAAGTGAGCCAGGATTGGGGCCGTGGTGAATCGTCTTTTAAGTTCTCTAAATGCAGCCTCCGCCTCTCGCGTCCATGTCCAGTTCTTCCCTTTTTCCTTCTTTGTCAATTGCGTGAGAGGTTTTGCTACTCGGGAGTAGTCTTTTATGAAGCGTCGGTAGAAATTAGCGAACCCCAGGAAGGATTGGACCTCTGTTATCGATTTTGGGCTCTTCCACCCTAGTACCGCTTCCACTTTTTCTCCCGTCATTTTGATTCGGACTCTCCCGATTATGTATCCCAGGAATTCTACCTCTTTGGCTTTCCAGACGCACTTCTCCGGGGAGATCGCCAGTCCGTTAGTTTGCAGTCTCTTGAGTACTTCCTTAACCGTTCGGTCGTGTTCTTCTTCGGTGTCGGCGTAGACAAGTATGTCGTCCATGTACGCTATTACCCCCACATCCAGCATGTCGGAGAATACATGATTCATCATGTCTTGGAAAGTAGAGGGGGTGTTGGTTAGTCCGAATGGCATTACCTGGAATTCGAAGAGGCCGTAGCGGGTTCGGAATGCGGTTTTCCATTCGTCTCCTTCTTTCACCCAGATGAGGTGGAAGCCGTTCTTCAGGTCCATCTTTGTGAACCATTGAGCCCCTCTCACTCTGTCCTGCAGTTCCTGCATTAAGGGGAGCGGATATCGGTTTGGGATTGTGATTTTGTTTAACGCCCGGTAGTCGACACAAAGACGGAGGCCTCGTCCCTGAGGTTTGGGTACGAAGAGGATTGGGGATCCTGCTGGCAACGTGGAGCGTCGGATTTTCCCTGTGCGCTCCATCTCCTTTAACCATTCCCTCAGAGTCTGGAGTTCTTCTTCCGAGAGGGGGTAGATGGGTCCCCATGGCGCCGTGCTTCCTTCCTGTAGGTCGATCTTGCAATCGTAGGACCGGTGCTTGGGAAGGGCATCCGCGTCCTCCTTTCCCATGATCCCCAGGTATTGCCGAAACTCCATTGGCACTGCTTTTACTGGGTCTTCTTCTGCTGCCGCCGATACATACCTGATAACTCTCGCCTCAGGATTGGTTGCAATTGATTCGTCCCATGTTAGGGAGAAGGGGTCTGTTTCGTACCGGGTGCATTTCCGTATGCATTCCGCACTGTTGAACTGTATTTCGTTGTTCATCCAGATTCCCTGTAGCAGGTGTGCTGTTATCCATTCGAACAGGAGGAAGGCGTCGATTCGGGTTTCCATTGGTGAAATTTCGAAGCTTTCCTTTGAATAGTGCCTTCGGTGCTGAAGGAGCATTGGCTCTGTATAGAATTGGCCTGCCCCTTCCACTCTTTCCCCCGTGTAATTTTCTATGGTGTGGGCTCGTCTGTGTCCCTTCTTGGTGATGCCCAATTTCTCCACGGTTTGGATGTTGAGGAGTGCTACAGAACATCCGGTGTCTAGTAGCACTTGGACTTGGTGCTACTTTCCGTCCAGATGTAGCAACATCGTAATGACTGGGCGGCTGCCGCGCGGTTCTTCCCTTGGTTTCTTTGACCGGGTTCCAGCACTTGGTTCCGGATTTTTCCGTTTCTGGGATAGTCCGCATATTATCGTAGAGGTCTCGAGTTGCGGCGTGTCGCGACCTTTTAAAAATCTGATTCGGAGTCTTCCCACAGCGGGGTCGGGGCCTCCGTGTCCATGGTCTCGACGGCCACTACTTTTTGCTGCTTGGTCGCCGGTAACTCATCTTCCGCCTCCTCTCGCCCTCTCTTTCCATTTGATACCGCCACGGTGGCGGCTTTCCAAGGGGCCTTTGGTAACGGGGTTTCTTGCAGGGTGCTGAACGAGAAGCATTCGAATGTTCAGTGGCCGGTCCGGCCGCATCGCCAGCAGTCGTCCCGGTTCTTAAAATATGTTTCTTGTTCCTTCTGCGGAACACCCTTCAAAGCTTCTTCTTTTGAGGCCCAGTGGTCCTTCGCCCCCCACCACGTTGGCCTTCCTGCCGGGGTTCCTGCTTGGGTCTGGCGAGACTTGCTCGTGTCGGCCTTAGTTGGGGTCATTTCTCCCTTTTTCCCCTCTTGCTTTTTCCGGTCGTCGTTTCGCCCGCCGGTCCCCGTGGTGCTGGTTCCCCTCATTTGCTCTCGGGCTTGCCTTAACGCCTTTTTCTTTTCCACCTGAAGGCGCGCCTGATGCGTGGCTTCCAGGAATCCCTCGTCGTCCGCGAAGTCTTCGAGATAGTGGGTGAACCGCATGTCCAGTACTGCGTCCAGCATCGCCAGGTCGACCTTTTCTCGTAGCGCTTCTCCCGTTGCACAGGCGAAGTCGTTTAGGGCTCTGAACTCCGTAAGGTAGGCACGGATCGATCCCTGGTATCTAAGCTGGCCAAGTTTTAGCTGGGCGTCGGCCGCTTCTCGCTCGTTGTGGTATTCCGCGCGGATGGCCGCTGAATAGTTTGCCCATGTGTCGTTTTCCCGCAGCTCTCGGTACCGGTGTAGGTGCGATACCAGAGCCGTGTCCGTCAAGAGGGTTCCGACCCAGGCGATTTTCTGCCGGTTGGTGGTGTCTGGGTAGAATCCCAGGTACATAGTGACGGACTCCCACCACTGATTGAACGCGGTTGGGCTTTTCCCATCAAATTTTTCGGGGTTCTCCATTTTCAGTCGGGAAGTGTGTACTCGGGTTCCGTCTGTGGGTCGTCCAGCCTGTCGGGCCCTTTCCACTCCTTCCGCCACCAGCCGCACCAGCTCTTGTGTGGTGATCGTAGGTGTTGGGTTCCTAGGTGGCGAGGGGGAGCGATGGGGCCGGAGAGGCGGACGGGGTGGTTCGGACGGCGGGCCCGAGGGTGGCCCCACAGATGATCCGGGGGGTGTTGATGGGGGATTCCCTCCTTGCCCTACCATTGGCTCGGCCGCTGGTGGCCTCGGGGAGATGTGGCGCCGAAGTTCCGTCAGTCGCTGCCTCATTTCCGGCGTCGTGGGTAGCGCCGGGGGTCTCTGTCATCGGGTAGGTGGCCCTGGGTTTAGGCGTAATGGGCTTCCCAACGCTGGTGGAGAATGCGCTGAAGGGGCGCTGGTACTAGTTTGTCGGGCCGGGCTTCTCCACGTTGGCGGGTTTGGGGCCGCAGGTGGCATTGTGGGTAGTGGGATTCTGGTCGCAATGCGTTGGATTTCCGCTCTTGCTTCCCGGAGTTGGTTTTCCAGGGAAGATACCCGATTCTGGTGGGCCGCTGCCCATAGTTCCATGTTCCCCTGAAAGTTGGCCAGGTGTTGATTTCGGGCCGTGTCAGCCTCTGCCAAAAAGGATAGGGCGTCGTTTACCCGGGCCAGCTGTGTGGCCTGACATATTTGTCGTTCGTTAGCCTCGCTGGTGTGCTCGAGGATAGCCTGCCAGATATTACTGGCGAGGGATTGGTACGCGTTTGCGGCGCTCGACAGCTCGCTGTGTATCCATTCTTCTGCTATTTTCTCATTAGCGTTGATACGGTCATATACGTACCTAGTGCCTTCTGCTAAGGTTTGGTAGGCTTGCTCAATTTCCCTCGTTCGTCGGTCAGTTTTGTCGTGGGCGTCGCCGCATAGCTCCGTGAGCCGTCGGAGGTCGCTCTCAGCCTGTCGCTGCTGGTGTACCAGAGTCCTAACCCAGACTGCGGGGTTGGCGATTTCTACTGCCAGTTCCGGGCTTGGCGCTTCGTTGGTGATTTGGAGCAGGTCCCGGGGGGCCTCGAGCTGGAGCATGTTGAAGTCCGAGGCAGTCGTCATGGTTTCTCTAGTATAGGTCTAACGGGTGACCGGTGTAGAAGGTTTCGTCGTCCGTGAACTCATAGTCACAGATGTCCCGAAAGTCGTGTCCATTGAGGTTTGCACACTGATGGGAGAATGCGCAGTCAAACCAGTATTCGGTATACCAGTGTTGTGGTGTGCAGTTGATTGTTTCCGAGGGTATGGGTCCGTCCGTATGAGGGTCCCAAGTTTCTTGGTCGTGAAGGGAGTCAATTGAGGAGTAGGTGTAGTCGAAGTGCTAGCTTGACTGTGGTTCGAAAATCATAGATAGTTCGAGTAAGAAGACGTGGTCTTGTTCGAACGAGGGCATGGATTGAAAGTAGGGTGATTTTGAGATCAAGATTATAGTGTGACACTGGGGTTGTGGCGTAACCGGAGTGTGGAGAGAATCAAAGGTAATCAGGCTACTTTCGATAATTCACAACGGAATAATCTTAGATCTTGTGTGTGGTTTCGGTGGTAGTGTTTGTGAGGGTGTTCGTGCTCGTTTTTCTCTTCCACCGGGGCGAAAACCTCGGGTTTATATCTGAGCAGGGCCGACGTGAGAAGCGGTGACTCGGACTTGGATTCCCCCGAGATGCGGTGACCTTGTGGGCGGCTCATTGGTCCTGGCAGGGTGTAGATAAGGGGAGATGAGGTTTCATGCAAGCGGGTGGGGTGCTTCTCCTCCGGACTCTCTTCCGCACGCCATCAGCAGGTGGTATGGCATCCCCTCGGGAGGGGTCCTAGCCCAAGTCCGGCGGTCTGTACGCCATCAGCAGGCGACGTGGCGTCCCCTCGGGAGGGGTCCTATCCTAAGCATTCTCGTCGTTTGCATTCTTCCCCTCACCTCCGGAGATATGTGTCTTAGGCCTGTCTCGGCCGTAAGCTTATCTCCGGACCTTATCTCCCTCCTCGACTCTCCGAGTGCGTTCCTTCATCCTTCCGTACTCTTCTCTAGCGTAGCTATGTACTCCAGATAATTTTCAGGTGTAACACAAAGGTATGGAAGGAAGGAAGGGAGGACCTGGCCTATGAGCAGGCAAGGGAAAAGGAAGCGGTGGCCAAGGAACAGGCACCGAAGGACCGAAAGGACAGGGAAATAAGGACCGAGCAAGGGGTACTATACCGAGAAGGCTTGCTCAGGGTCCCAAGCAGGCTAATACAGCAAGTAATTGAATCCGAATACGACACAAAGGTAGCTGGACACATGGGGCAGGACAAGTCAATCGAGCTAATCCGACGAAATTTCTGGTGGCCCAAAATGAACGAACGGATCATCGACTTCGTCAGCAGCTGCTCCGAATGCCAGCAAAACAAAGCATTTCGACACCAACCCTATGGGCTATCGTGCCCGCTGGAACTGCCCTATGCCCGACGGCAGTCAAATGGAATGGATTTCATCACGGAGCTACCAATCTCGGAAGGATGCGACCAGCTATGGGTAATGATTGACCGGTGTACCAAAATGGCGCACTTCATCCCGTTCTGAGAAATAACCGCAGCAGACCTAGCGGTCATCTTCGTCTGGGAGGTATGGAAACACCACGGCCTTCCTGCTGACATCATGTCAGACAGAGATTCTCGGTTCACATCCGAGGTATGGAAGGAGTTCCTACAACTCTCTGGCATCCAGGTGCACATGTCGATGGCATTCCACCCCCAAAAAGACTGACGAACTGAGCGGCTTAACCCGACGATCGAGGCCTACCTCCGAGCCTTTTTCGGCAAAGAACAGGACGACTGGGTACGGCTATTACCAATGGCTGAGTTCGTCTACAACAACTCGACCACCTCAGGTAATGGTATGTCTCTGTTTTACGCAAACTACGGCTTCCACCCGATAGCCGGAAACCTGGCGAAGACAGGGCTGCTCAACCCTGCCAGCAAGGCCTATGCACACAGGATACACACCATACACGACAAAACCCGGAAAGGATTAGAAGAAGCGCAGGAACGAATGCACCAATATACCGACCCATCAAGAAAGGAGCCTCCAGCATACCAAGTGGGGGACTTGGTTATGCTCAGCCGCTGCAACATTTAAACGCGGCGACCCTCAAAGAAGCTGTACCACAAAAATCATAGCCCCGTCCAAATCGAGAAGATCATTTCACCTTTGGCCATCCGCCTCACACTACCTCGGAAATGGAAAATCCAAAACATTTTCCACGTGTCGCTACTCGAACCCTACCGCACCAGCGAACACCGGGCACCGCCAGATCCTTCAAAGGTACTCCGAGAAGCAGACGACATCGAACAATCGGAGGTTAATGATGTCGAGGAAGTTATGTCCTCGGTCGAGCACGGCCGGGGAAATAACAAAAGAATCCTCTACCTCGCCAAATGGCTCGATTATCCGGAATGTAAGGATTGGACGGAAGAGCCATTCAACAACTTTTTGGTAGACGGTCTGGTAAAACTCCGGGAGTTTCATCAACGGAATCCGGAGGCGCCGAGGGACTAACAGCTCACCGACACCTAGGTGGGACGCCCATAAAAGGGCCCAGTGAAGCACGAGTGGTAGTAGGGATGAAGGGGTGGAGTACTTCATCTCGCGCAATCAAAACAAGAAAGACCCGCTTTTCGGGTACGGAAATCGATATTCAAAAGAAGGAAGTGAACGACAAAAGCCGCTGACACGGCGCCTGGCAAGGAGTGCACGCGACCGAAACCATTGAGAGTCAGGAAAACCGTTCAGAACAGATGTATTGACCTCTTGGCGACCAACTCGGCTCGGCGGAACCAGCGCAGGCGGCATACAAGCGGTGAAGTGAGTCCCCGACAGCGCTGTCAGTACTCCAGCACACTAGTCTCCCCCCGGAAGGATGTGGGCATGGTCACTGCCGAGTATAAGGGTTACTAGCATGAAGGACACCATGCCTCTCCCGATTCACTGTGCCGACTGTGACCCCGGAACCCCACCGAGCTGGCCAAGCCTAGACGCAGTGCGGCAGGGAGTACGACTCAATATGACACGTCATTAAGAGTACGCACCGGCCTACTCTGAGGGCCCAGTCGCCCAAGGTTCCTGGCACTCAAGGGAGAGTGACCGCTGAACAACGGCTGGAAGGGATGCAGGAGGGGTGGACTGCATTCAGCAACTACCATTCCGCAACACGAACAAAATTCAGAAAGAAAACAGACTACTTAGATAGAAAGAAAAAAAGTGTCAGCACTCGGGATGAGGCTGAGGGAGGGAAGAGGTAGTGTTACACCTAGAATATCTCGAGTACGTAGCTAGGCCAGAAAAAGGGTACGTAAGGATGACGGAGCGCACTCAGAGAGTCTAGGAGGGAGATAAGGACCGGAGATGAGCTTACGGCCGAGACGGACCTAAGACACATATCTCCGGAGATGAGGGGAAGATCGCAAATGGAGAGATGATTGGGCTAGGACCTCTCCCCCGAAAGGAGAGGATGCCAGGACATCTGCTGATGGTGAGCGGACCACCGGACTTGGGCTAGGACCCCTCCCTCGAAAGGAGGGTATGCCACGTCGCCTGCTGATGGTGCATGGAAGATAGTCCGGTAGGGAAAGCACCCCACCCGCTTGCATGAAACCTCATCTCCCCTTATCTACACCCTGCCAGGACCAATGAGTCGCCCACGAGGTCCATGCACCTCAGGGGAATCCAAATCCGAGTCGCCACCTCTCACACTGGCTTCACTCTGATATAAGACAGAGGTTTTCCGCCCCGACGGTAGGGAAATCCGCACGAACATCCTCACCAAAACACTACTGAATCCACTCACAAGATCTAAGATTATTCCGTTGTGAATTATCAAAAGTAGCCTGATTACCTTTGATCCTCTCCACACTCTGGTTGCGACATAACCCCAGTGTCACAATCGGACTGTGGGCCCCAGTTCGCATCACGTTTCAGGAAACACCTCTGCCACTCACTCAAAATCGAACCTCGTCTGTCTACAGCATTCCACCCGCAAAGAGACAGCCAGACAGAGAGAATTTATGCTGTCGTGGAACAACACCTACCTGCTTATGTCTCATACCTACATGCTTATGTCTCATACCTACAGGACGACTGGGTGGACTATTTATTCCTGGCAGAATTTGCAGGTAATAATCAGGTATTGGAAACCACCACTGTGTCTGTGACACTGGGGTTGTCGCGTAACCGGAGTGTAGGAGAATTAAAGGTAATCAGGCTACTATCGATAATTCACAACGGAATAATCTTAGATCTTGTATGTGGTTTTTGGTGGTAGTGTTCGTGCTGAATCCTCGTCTCTTTGGGGCGAGAAGTGTTACTACGTACGTATGGCGAGAACAAGAAAAGAGAAGAAGAGAAGATTGTCCTATTCTACAGTGGCGGGCAGGCTACTTATATATTCCTCCCGCCTGTCCCTGCCAAGCCACGCTAACCCGTATCCAGCTTAGCACCCATGGCGGCATGTTTGGCTCTGGTACAAACAGCTGCTTCGGGCACAACGCTGCGCAGTCATCATCTCTAGATTGGTTACTGTACCAAGAAGAGTTGGCATTTATAGGTGCAAGGTGGGGCAAGACCTGGTGACTCGGGCTAACTATTCCTCCGAGGACGGTGGACCCCCACTGGGGCATGGGCTCACCTTGGGTTCTCATTGGTCCTGGTCGGTGCTTGTAATAAGGTGAGATCCAGGGGTCCGGTTGGCACCCCAGAATTCCCTCAGTTCTGGGCTCAGTTCTCCCCTGCAGCCTGGTAGTGTCTGGAGTTCGGTTTTTGTGACAAACGAGCTCCCTGGAGAGTGTCGACTGAGCTCCCTGGGGAGTCTCATTCTAACTTCATTCCACTCACACTCTGGTTTGCCGTCGCCCCTCTCTCCGGAGTTAATCCTTATGACTGGTTCTTGGCTGTAACCTTTAACCCCGTCTCATCTCCCACCTAGACTCTCTAAGACCTGTCCTCTATGGGTAGCCAGCTACCAGTATGCTTCTTTCCCCTCAGTACGTATCTTCCCAAGGTACATACTTTGCCCATGATATTTTCCATGTGTAACACTACCTCCCCTTCCCCCAAGCCTCGTCCCCAGCGCTCGTTTCTCGCGAGTATTTTTCCAAGTAGCCTGTCTCTTTCTGTAGGTGTGTTGTTCCCTTTTTGTGGGGTAACTTGTTTGTATTGTTACCATGACTGTAGTCCTCCACCCCTACAGCCCTCCCAGTCGCCGGATATACGCAATCCGTTGGAACGACTGGGCCCTCGGAGTAGGCCGATGCGTACTCTTACCATAGTTTCATGTTGAGTCGTACTCGCCACCACGCTGTGTCAAGGCTTGGCCGAATTGCTGGGGTTCCGGGGTCGTCAATGGCACAGGGAATTGGGAGACGAATGGTGTCCTTCGTGCTAGATACCAGTATACTCAATAGTGACCTTGCCCACGTCCTTCCAGGGGGAGACTAGTCAGCTGGAGCAGTGACCGCGCTGTCGGGGACTCACTTCACCTCATATGTGCCTTTCCCACCGGTTCCGCTGGTTCTAGTCAGTCGCCGAGAGGTCGATACCTCTGTTCTGAATGGTTTTCCTGACTCTCAACATCTGCCGTTTCAGGAGTCCCTGCTGGGTGCCGGGTCGGCAGCTCAACGTGTTGCCCATAGAGTGGGTCTTGGTGTCAAAGTCTGCGTGTGACTGAAGTCCTCTGCCCCTTCACCCTACTACCGCCAGGTCCTCGCTGGAACTGGTCTAGCTCTCGGTGAGCCGGTAGTCCCTCAGCGCGTCAAGATTCCGTCGATGAAACTCCTGGAGTTTCTCCAGACCGTCTACTGAGAAGTTGTCATATGGTTTTTCCGTCCAGTCCTTGCGTTCCAGATAGTCGAGCCATTTGACCAGGTAGAGGATTCGTTTGTTATTTTCTTGGCTGCACTCGACCAAGGACATAACTTCTCCGACGTCGTATTCCTCGCTCTGCTCGATGTTGTCTGCTTCTCGCAGCACTTTGAACGGGTCCGCAGGTGCTCGGTGTTTGCTGGTTCGGTAGGGTTCTAGCAGCGAGACATGGAAGACGTTGTGAATTTTCTATTTTCGCAGCAGTGTGAGGCGAACGGCAAGTAGCAAGATGATTTTCTCGATTTGGAAGGGACCATGACTCTTTTGGTCCAGTTTCTTCGAGGGGTGACGCGTTTTGATGTTTCGGCCACTGAGCATTACAAAGTCTCCTACTTGGTATGTGGCGGGTTCCTTTCGCGCAGGGTCAGCGTAGCGCTGCATTTGTTCTTGGGCCGCTTGCAGACCTTTTTGGGATTCCTCGTGTACTGTTTTCATCCAGTGCCTGTACACTGTACTAGCCGGGTCGAGCTGTTCCTTGTGGTTCTGTGGGTTCAGGGTTGTTGGGTGGAATCCATAATTTGCATAGAAGGGCGTTATTCTGTTGCCGATCGTGACCGAGTTATTGTAGTCGAATGCCACCATAGGTAGTAGGGATGCCTAGTTGTCTTGCTCCCTGCTAACGAATGCTAGGAGGTAGCCTTCGATTGTCGCCTTGAGTTGCTCTGTTTGTCCATCAGTCGGAGGGTGGAATGCTGTGGACATATGACGACGGATCCCGAGTAATCCCAGGAATTCCTTCCAGGTTTCCGACATAAACCGGGAGTCCCGATCAGATACAATGTCGGCTGGAAGTCCGTGGTACTTCCATATTTCCCTGGCGAAGGTTTTGGCTAGGTCTGCTATGGTTTTCTCTCGGAATGGTATATAGTGTGCCATTTTGGTAAATCGGTCAATGATCACCCATAGGTGGTTGTATTCTTCTGACAGGGGCAGGTCCGTAATGAAATCCATTGCTATCGACTGCCAGGGTGCATACGGTAATTCCAATGGCGAGCTTAGTGCGTATGGTTGGTGACGCGATGCTTTGTTTTGCTGGCATTCCGGGCTGCTTCTAATGAAGTCGATTATGCGTTCGTTCATCTTTGGCCACCAGAAGTTTCATCAGACGAGTTCGATCGTTTTATCCTGGCTCATATGACTGGTAACCTTGGCATCATGATCTGATTCGAGAATTTCCCACTCGAGCCCTTCCGGGACCCAGAGCATACCTTTTCGGTGGAGCAGCTTGTCCTGGATTTCCATTATTCCTCTGACTTTTCGGTTGGTCCGCTGTTCCTCTGGGAAAGTGGCTTCTCGTTCCTCCTCTTTCCGGGCCTGTTGCTAGGCCGGGTCTTCCTGCACCGTCTTCCTAACTTTCTGCAAAAATTCTTCATTACATTTCCTTCTCGGGATAGATGCAAGTCTTGCCAATAAAGCGACAAAAACCTGGCTTTGTCGGTCTGCAAGGTGACTTTCCTGCAAAATCGTGATCGGCTGCTTTTCTACCTCCCCTATTTCTGGGCAGTACTCCGAACGCCTTGACAATGCATCCAGCTTTCCGTTCTGGGATCCGGGACAGTAATAGATTCTGAAGTCGATTCCTGCCAGTTCTCGTACCCATCTTGCCTGTCTCCGGTTTAGCACCTTTGTCGTCGTAAAGTATTCCAGATTCTGGTGATCTGAGAGTACTTGGATCTGGTGAGTTGCCCCTTTGCAGTAGCGCCTCCAGTGTTTGAAGGCGTCGACCACTGCCAGTAGTTCCTTGTTGTTTATTTCATAGTTGATTTCCGCCGGTTGGAACTTTGTGGAGTGGAAGGCTACCAGGTGCAATCTTCCTTTGTCATCTTGTTGCAAGAGCACCACTCCAATGGCAAAGTTGCAGGCGTCTGTTTCAATGATCACTGGTTTTTTGGGGTCAAAGTGAGCCAGTATAGGTGCCGTGGTGAACCATCGCTTCAGTTGCTTGAAGGCAGCTTCTGCTTCACCGTTCCAAGCCCATTGTTCCGTTTTGTTGGTTAGCTCCGTAAGTGGTTTTGCGATTTGGGAGTAGTCTTGAATGAACCGTCGATAAAAGTTGGCGAATCCCAGGAATGCTTGCACTTCCGTCAGTGATCCAGGGGTTTCCCAGCTCAGCACTGCCTCAACCTTGTTTTGTACCATCTTGACTCCCTCTCGGCTTAGGACATAACCCAGAAATTCTACCTCTGCGGCCCACCATATGCATTTGTCCGCAGCAACTGCCAGGCCGTTTTCTCTCAGTCATTTCAAGGTTTCTCAGATGATTTTGTCATGCTCAGCCTGGGTTTTAGCGTATATCAGAATGTTGTCCATATACGCTATCACCCCTAAGTCGAGTATGTCGGAGAAGACATGGTTCATCATGTATTGAAACGTGGAAGGGGTATTGGTTAGAGCGAACAGCATTACCTGAAATTCGTACAGTCCATATCGTGTTCGTAATGTGGTCTTCCATCGGTCACCTTCTCGTACCCAGATTAGGTTGAATCCGTTTTTAAGATCCATCTTGGTGAAGAATTGCGCTCCCTGGACGCAGTCCTGTAGTTTCTGGATTAGCGGGAGCGGGTATCGATTAGGAATGGTGATCCAGTTCAAGACTCGATAGTCGACACAAAGTCGGAGACCTCGTCCATTTGGTCAGAACCAATAAGATTGGTGGGCTGGCTGACGACGTGGAGCGGCGAATGTTCCTGGATTTTAACATTTCTTTGAGCCATTCCCGTAGTGTTTCGAGCTTGACTTCTGAAAGGGGGTAGATTGGTCCCCAGTGGGGTACTTCTCCTTCCCTTAGCTCGATCCGGCAGTCGTAGCTTTTGTGTTCTAGCAGGGTGTCGGCGGCTTCCTTGGACATCAAGTCCAGATATTCCTGGAATTCCTCTGGAATAGTTTTCCAGGGGTCACTTACCGTAGCCATGTGGCCAATTATTCTGGCTTCTGGGCACATGGCTACAGTGTTGTCCCATGTAAGTGAGAAGTTCTCAGTCTCCTACTTGGTACATTTCTCCAGACATCTTGGCCTGTTAAATCGGATTTCCTGGTTTTCCCAAGCTCCTTGAGGGGGATGTTTCACTATCCACCAGAATGGCAGGATTATGTCGATTTCTTCCTCCATTGGTGATATCTCGAAGATTTGTCGGCTGTAATGTTTTCGGTGTTTATTCGGGATTTTATTCTTACTATTTGACCTGGAAATCCTGTTAATTTACCCTTATTCTAACCTGAGGTGTGAAGAATTTCCCTGCTTCAGTCACTTGTTGGCCCGTGTAGCTCTCTATGATTAGGGGTTCCTCATGTTCGACTAGTTGGATTCCCAGTTTTTCTGCTGTTTTTTGAATCAGGAGAGGCACCGAACAGTCGGTGTCTAGTAGTACCTGCACCTAATGTTCTACTTTTCCTAGTTCCAAGACCAAGGTTATGACCGGCCAAGGTCCACTTCGTGGTTTCTTAGGACTGGGTGCCTCTGTTTCTCGTTTTTTCCTCTTGGTACCGCGTATTATATAGGGAAGGAGCGTGCTGCATTGGGCTCGCTCCTTCTTAAAAATCCGAATCCTCGCTGTCGTCCCAATGTGCAGGGGCCTTGGTTGGCTGCGTATCCATAGGTTCTACCGCCGACACCTTCTGTTGTTTGGCGCTGGTGGCTTCTTCAGGTTCCTCCTTGCGCTTTCGTTTTTCCCTTGTGTTTGCAGGCTCCATTTGGGATGACTCTCCCGCAGCCTTCTACGCGGCCTTCGGGAGAGTGGTTCCCTGTCGGGTGGTGTGCGCAAAGCATTCATAGGCGCGGTGTCCCTTCTGGCCACAACGCCAGCAGATTTCCGGGCTTCTGAAGTATTCCTCATGTTCCTGTGAGGGTACTCCTTTCAGGGCGTCTTCTTTGGTGGCCCATCTGCCCGGTTGCCCCCATGAGCTGTGTTGGGTCACCGCGCCTTGGCCTGTTCCGGGGTTCTTTCTTACTCCCGTTTTTTTCCTTATTCCCGGTCGTTTCTCTTCCTTTTTCTTCTCTTCCCAAACTAAGCCGCCTGTGCCTCCTGTCTGTCCTTTTATCTGTTCCCTAGCTTGCTTCAGGGCCTTCTTCTTTTCCACCAGTAAGGCCGCTTGGTAGGAGGCCTGCAGGAATCCTTTGTCATCCACAAAGTCTCCCAGATAGTGAGTGAACTGCATGTCGAGCACCGCATCCGTCATGGCCAGGTCAATTTTTTCCTGCAGTCCTTCTCCAGTTGCTCGGGTATAGTTGTTGACAGCGCGGAATTCAGTCATGTAGGCCCGGATGTCCCCCGTATACTTGAGTTGGCTTAATTTTAGCTGTGCATTTGCGGCTTCTTGAGTGTCAACGTACTCTGCCCGGATGGCCGCAGAGTAATTTGCCTAAGAGTCGCTTTCCACGAGCGTGTCATATCGATGTAGATCCCAGGCTTTTGCTGTGCCGGTGAGAAGTGTTCCTACCCATGTGATTTTTTGCTGGTCTCTCGTTTCTGGGTAAAACCCTAGGTATTTGGTTACCGACTTCCACCAGGTGTTGAACGGGGTCGAAGGTTTCCTGTCGAAAGTTTCAGTGTTCGTCATCTTCAGGCAGGACATGCGGATTCGCTCCTCCCTCAGTTGTGGATCCTGTCGGGCCCGTTCTACTCCTTCCGCCACTAGCCGTATGATGTCCTGTGTAGAGATCGTAGGTACAGGGTTTTGGGGCAGTGAGGGTTAGTGGAATCGTCAGAAGGGTGGTCGAGGTGGCTCGGATGGAGGGCCTGAGCGGGGTTCTGAGGAGGATCCTGGGGGCGACGTGGACGGGGCTCCTCCCATGGGCGCTGCTGGCTCGGGTGGTGGTGGTTGCCGGGAAGGTAGACGTCTGAGTTGGTCCAGCCATTGCCTCATGTCTGGCGTCATGGGTAAAGCCGGAGGTCGGTTTCGCCGGGTCGCCGGACCTGGATTTAGGCGTAATGGGCTCCCTAAAGTAGGTTGCAACGGTGGGACCGATGGAGCACTGCTGCTGGTTGGGTGGATGGGGCTTCTCCATGCGGGCAGCCCTGTTGATGATGGGTGGCGGATGGTGTTGCAGGTAGCGGGATTCTGGTTGCTACTTGTTGGATCTCCATCCTTGCCTCCCGGAGTTGTTTTTCCAGGGTAGCTACTCGTTCCTGGTGGGCGGCGGCCCATAGGTCCACATTTCCCTGGAGGTTGGCTAGGTGTTGGTTTCTGGCCGTGTTAGCTTCCGCCAAGAAGGACAGTGCGTCGTTTACCCAGGCCAGCTGAGTGGCCTGACATATCTGCCGCTCATTGGCCTCATCGGTGCTCTCGATGATGGCCTGCCATATGTTTCTGGCCAGGGATTGGTATGCGTTTACCACAGTTGACAGTTCGCTGCGTATCCATTCCTCGGCTATTGCTTCATTAGTGTTTACTCGGTCATATATGTAGCTGGTGCCTTCCACCAGAGCTAGGTAGGCCTGCTCAATTTGCTGCATCCGTTGATCGTTCTTGTCGATGGTTTTTACGTATAGCTTGGAGAGTTGTTGCAGGTCTTGCTCAACCTGCCGCTGCTGTTGTGCCATGGTTCAGATCCAGACTGCGGGTTGGCTAGTTCCACCACTTGCTCCGTGACTGGGAATCCATCGGTAATCTGGAGCAGGTCCCGAGGGACTTCGAGCCACAGCATGTTGAAGTCCGTGGAGGTCGTCATTTTTATTCTTTAGTATAGGTCGAGAGGAAGACCAGTGTAGATTGTTTCGTTGTCTTTGCACGAGTAGTCGCACATTTCCTGGAATTCCTACCCGTTGAGGTCGGCGCTTAGATTGTTGAGTGCGCAGTTGAACTAATACTGAGGGTACCAGTTTTCGGGGTTGCAATTAATGGGCGCAGTTCCTGGGATTGGTCCATCGGAGAATACTTCCCACTGCTCGTACTTTGAAATCTCGTCGTCGATTGAGGCGAGCATGTAGTCTAGCGAGTATTTGGAGGTCGGTTCTTTTTTTTTTGTTTATTCATTATCCTCGTGTGCGACCTATCTAGATCATGACGAGCTATGTACAGTCCGCTTCCCCGCCGCAGTCCGCGTTTAGCGGCACGGTGCAGGCTCCCTTTGCCCTCTGCCCAGGCCTATTCCCAGAGAAAATAGTAATGCACCAAGGAAATAACAAAGGAAATAACAAAGGAAAAGGACACGACCACCCCCTACTCCGCCTCCGCCGATGCCATAGAGGGTGGGGTGGGTAGGAACAGCAGCTCCTCCCCATCCCCCAGCACCTCCGCCTCCGCCCTTCGTTCCTCCTCCCACTCCTGGCGTTCCCGGAGCTCCCATTCTGACGCGTCACTCTCCGCGTCGTTCACTTCCACAGCCGGCACTATCCTCCCTACATCCATCGAGGAAAGGAAATCCAACACCGCCTGACTGCACCCCACTTCCGCAAAAAGCTCATGAGCTTTCCACCGCTCCCTCCCTCTTCCCGTCTCCTTGTACACCTCCTCCCACAGGGTTCTCTGCTCCTCCTTCCACTTCGGACACCTCTTCAAGAGGTGATCTTTTGTCTGCTTGGGGCATCGGCACCACCAGCACTGGGGAGTTGGATGTGATTTCGTCCAGTGCAGATATTCGCCTGTCAGACAGTGCCCCATCTTCAGCTGATAGAACCTCGAGGCAAGCCTCTTGGTGCTCCCAGCAACTGTGCCATCCGGCTTCTGGCATTTCGGCATTTTGTATTTCTTCTTGGAGGTCCGGCCTCCAGCCCATTGTCGAGCCTCCATCCACTTCTTCTCCGAGATCTCCTGCCTAATGTTGGCGAGGGATCTGGGGAGTGGTATCTACTCTGGCCGATCCGAGTAGGTCCAGCCTTCCACGCCGTGAGTGTCCGGCTCGTCGGCTGCGAGCTTGACCCATTCGTCGGCCTTTTCGTTGCCCTCCACACCTTCGTGCGCCGGGCACCACCTGATCTCAATGGTAATGTCCGGTGCTGCTCTCCGGAGTGCCGCGATGTGCTGTCTCACTTCCAACACATGTTTCTGCCCCGGTCCCGGCTCGTCTGTTGACATCCTCCGGATTGCCGCTTGGGCGTCGGTGAATATTGTGATTTGGCTCGGAGTTGGGGCGATTTCCGCTACCGTTTTCAGTGCGCGCGCCAGCGCTGCACATTCTGCATCGTATGCCTCCTGGTTGAATCCCATATGGGTCTTGATTCCTTCCCAGGTTTGGCGGTTTTTCCAAGCTACCGTGTATCCGGCAGCCTCATTCTCCAGCCGTGACCCATCCGTGAACATGACGAGCCCCGGCCTCTCCTTTTCCTCCTCCCTCTTTGCCTCCTCCCGCTCTTCCTGGATCAGTTCCGCGTCAAAGGACTCCGGTTCCTCTAGCAACACTGTTTGCTCTGTCTCTATCCAGGTGCGGTCTAAGGCATTGCTCAGCCGCTTGCCAATTGCAGTACTTGCACCGACGACCTCTCTGGCCATTGCTCCTTGGGGAAGACTCAGGAGCCGCAATCC
>Ga0307516_10000771_pt1 | contig 43732 bp, 52 predicted proteins | sample 19_EM_MG_FD_203310 | JGI IMG/M metagenome (GOLD analysis project Ga0307516, IMG submission 203310) | Populus trichocarpa ectomycorrhiza microbial communities from riparian zone in the Pacific Northwest, United States - 19_EM | ecosystem: Host-associated > Plants > Roots > Unclassified | place... | reverse complement strand
TCTAATGTCAATACCATCTCATTCCACTCCTTTATTGTTTGATTCTATGTGTGAGCCCACAATGCTAGTGCTCTGGTCACTGTTGAGTGTGCCATTGAGCTTGCTGGTTTTGGTGTTGCTCTAACAGGTGTCTATCATTGTTGAGATACTGGGTCGCTTGGACACCGATGCATCGTTCCTCCAAAGGTTCACCCAGTTTCTCAAAGAACTCGCACAGTTCTTCTGGGGTATAGGCATAACCTCCAATAAGATACATCTGGTGAACCATGATCAGTAAGATAATAATTGGGATGCAGGCATTCACGCACATTTTACAACAGAGAGGATGAGAGGCGAGATATGGGTGATGTCAAGGTCTTTAAATTAACATTATGTTTTATATCAATTACATAAAACAATGCAATCATTATTCAGGAACACAAACCTAGCAGTTGACTCATCCACTGTCCTTGAGTCATTGCATTGTTATTAAGTTCATATTGTCTGGGTTTGATTCTTACCGCTTTGTTTTGGACTGCCAGTGTTGATGTTACAAATGGTGCAATTAGTAAACCTGGCATGGATGAGTAAAGCAGGATGCAGTGATTAGCATCTGTGGTCCATAAGTGATAGTGGTGCGGAAACGCATGATTGGAACATTCAGGCACAGAAACTCATAAGTTGACTCATCGTAACAGGTGGTATTCATCCAACCTGGGCATGGACCAGGATGTAAGCCTTCATAATTGGTTTGTTTCGGGCTGACAGTGATGTTGTCAGAACGTCCAGCCAGCGATTCATAAAGATAGCATGGATGAGTAAAGCAGAATGAAGTGATTAACATCTGTGGTCAGTAAGTCATAGTAAGTAGAAGGGCACCACTGGAACATATCATTATTGGAACAAAGTATAAAGGTCTGTACTCCCAAACCCATTGCACAGCAAGGGTTGTCTGCCATTCACGCTGTTCTCCTTCTCCAGCCAGTGACCTGTTAACTTGAATTGACGAAAGGTGAATTCCTCCCAGCTACCTTGCCTGTCCAGAAACTGAATCCTGCTCAGAATGGCAATCCCAAATGTTGTCCTGAGTGCTCTGGCATGGGTTTACAACCGCCGGCCTGATGGAGCCCATTACAAATCTTCATTTTACAGTCTGATTAACACTTGGCTTGGCTGCTACTTTACCGTCAACAATGGCTTTATGGTCAAGCCTCAGCTGAAAATTCAACCACCCTTTATGCTGGGGAACGACAATGAAAGGGTGTCACTGGACTCCTACAATGGTGAGGTCCTTCCGAGGGAGCTGGGTGGCAGGGAGATCAGCCTATGATCTCTGGACTTCATGGTGGTTTGGGCCATGGATGACATTGCGAACAATATAATGGTATTGATTGTGGAGGTGAAGCTGGGTCGGGTTGTACTGCGGATTGCCATTGAACAACTGATGGACTACCTGCTATCCATGCAGAAGAAGATCAATCAGGACCCTTCTGACCTGCTTTTTAACAGAGATATCAGAAGTTTGTTGGTCATGGGTGATGATCTTCATATTTTGTGTTTGAGAGTCAATGGCAGCCAGGGTTTTGCAGGTCCATATACCCATAGAGATGGCCAACTCCATGGTATCTCACAGGGTCTGGTGCAGTAGAGTTCTTGGCTGTTCCACATCTCGGTTTAACAATTTGTACAGTATTTATCTGTCTTCATGCCACTTTATTTATCAACAAAGTTGTCAATCACCGAGGCCCATTCAAACATGCCAGATTCTGATGTGGGGCCGGTGGGGTCTTAACAAGTGAGCTTCATGATGGCAAAGCTTAGCCGGTCTTATTTTGGTGCCTTGTGGAGCTGGCGGAGATGTCAAGAGTCGCAATTTTACCTTAGATTCCGGTGTTTCCTCAAGTCACAATATGGTGAGTTAACTCGTGTTCACGGAGTGATTGCCCAGACATTGAGATTTTCAAGGACTTGCAAAGGGTGCATCATATCCTGGATCCTGATGTACTCCACCCTGGGCAAAGCTGGCTGAATCTCCCAACCAATTCTTTGCACATGAGGATCTTCCCAAAGTTGACTATGATGACAGCTGGAAGAAGGTCATTCTGCAAGATCCCAGCAGAATGAAAAACCATGAACTGAATGCATGTCTCTGACTATGGCAAGATCATCAGATGGAGAACAAGACCTCCTTCCAATTCCACCATTGGTGGAATAAAGGGCAGAAGAAATTTATAGCAGTGCACAAACCTGAGCCATTTGACAGTGATGCAGACAACGATGGGGATCTTTTGGAAAACTCGGAGGACAGGGGGGAAGGACAAAGTAGGAAACAATGCAGGAAAGAGAATCTACTCGGCAAGACCAGAAAGCAAAAGAACCGGTCTGTGGCTCGAGATGAAAGATCCAAGTGGGACAAACAAGAGAAGCACAGCATGAATGGGAATGCATCTATAGCAAAGAAAGAACAGAAGAAGAAATGTGAAAGATGGTAGACTATTTCCCGAGTATCAGAGAGGGGTATGGTGATAGCCTGGATGAATCCCCACCAGAGAAGGCTAGGAACCCAGTGGTGACAGAATTAATATCACTGGAAAGATATTGAGATGACATGGTTCGGGACAACATTTCATCTGAGCATGAACCAACCGGAGTACAAATATTTCTGTTACAATGAAGATTGTAATTCGCTTAACTTCATATTTCAGATTGCTAAAAATGTTACCTTGCCCCTAACTGCTGTCCCTTCCCCAGACTTATCAATTCCTATTGATCCTGCTCTCAGTGGCTTCTCCACTCAAGGCCCAAATGATGATGTCCCACAGGGCTTTCATGCTGTGCCATATTCAATGATTCTGTTCCTCTCGACAACTCAGAGCATGCCTGGTACCTCAAACGCTGGGCTCTCTTCCAGAGGACCTTTCACAATGGAAACCTTAGCGACCATGTTGTTATCCATTGAAAAATGATTAACACTGCAGGAAACTCAGAGGAACATCACAAATCAAGAATCTAGAGTTCCAAATGTGGATACCAGTGCCCATGCACTGTCCATGCCCAAAGAGCAGTTGACAATGGAGCCCAGACCAAGGACATGGCCTGACTGGATGACACCACCCCAGACTTGTTGTAAAACAATCCAGCAAGTGGCCGAGGCAACTTATGAGCGGGAAGCAGATATAAATGACAAGAATATGTGAGTCTAGAAATATTCCTCTTGCCAAACGTTCCTTAAACACTTTCACTGCAATAGCTCTAACCGAGCACCAAAACAGAAGGTCAAGAAAGCTGACTACTCCACTGCTCCAAGGAACACCTGGAAGAAAATCAAGATAGCAGAGACTGAAGATGAGACAACAATGAAGAGCAAGAGAGTGAGGTCTCGGGCATCAGCAATGAAGAAATTGGTGATACCCTGGCCAGCAACATGGAGGGCAAGAAAGGAGCTCACAGATGAAGATGACCATTTTGAGTCCTCTGAAGTCATAAAAAGGCATAGATTACAGTATGGACAAACATATATAACACTGTAGGACGGATTGCAGATTTGAGCTTTGTGGAATTCATCATTTTGTCTCCCTGCCAGCCGCGCAGCCATTGGTTTCTGGAGACACATACCACCCCCACTCTTTGGAACACTTCAGCATTCTCTATTGAACTAGGCATCTTGATGACTACATTGGAAGGGGGAACCAATGTAGATGGATTGGTTAACCACGAGCTCAGCCCCCTGCCTTCCTAGTTACTGTTTTACAGCATTTACTCTCTGGTGTCAAGAAGGGTTAACCTTTGTAGATGGGTTGGTAAATTACGAGTGGTCTCATCACAATTGGGCAGAACCTACTTTGTTGGAAACATTGGCAAAGGATAACATATTTCGGTTTTGAATCTTATTAGCCCTGGATATAACTCCCTGATCACCTTAGTCTCTCTGCTGGCCCCACACCTGGGGCTATGCAAACACATTCTTCCACCAGCTCGTCACATCAACTGGGCATTCGCTATTTAACCAGGCATCTTGAAGACTAGGTTGGCAGGCTTGCAGTACCAGAAAGCACTTGTGGACCCACCCCTCATGTCCCTTTACCGTTGCTGCTCTTCTTTTGTAAAACGCTGCAATCTATGCCAATAAGGCCGCCAATCCCTCAATCAGCTCCCGTTTTGTTATTATTGATTGACCTTCCTGCCGGATCGATGAGGAACCATGCCCAGCCACAAGCCTGGTGCTGAATGCGGTAGATTAGGCTGATCCTTATTGATGTCTCCATCTTTCTACTTTATATGATATGGTATTAATACATACATCCATTGAGACAGGCTCCCATGGCTTTAACCAACTTATCAGAAGCCTCCATAACAAGCAATATGACTTTGTATTTCCAGTTTAGAAAATATTTCCCACTGTTTTCATAAAATATCCAAATCTTGAATTTAAATTCTGGTACAATGGATCACAGTTCCAGCGTTGACTCCAGCCTGAACCCTGAAGGTTGATCCCCAGTAGAAAGTCTGCCAATTACCAAAGATTTAGATGACTGCCATAAATTTCTAGATTGACAACAATTGGACAACAATTATTTTTGTCCACAATTTGCTGTGGTGTCTACCTAAACTCATTTGAATTGTAATGCTCCTCATTTGACTTGCTTTGATATCATACAAGTCCAACCAACTACAAGTTGACAAAACTTTGTCTTGTTCAGTCAATAATGTCACTCACATGAAGTTTTGATCCCGATTCCCACATCTCCACATCCTCTTGTTTGATATCTCTCCAGCAGCTGTCTTTGCATCCTTCCCTGTTGCTTCATGTCCTTCTTTCCTCCCCTTTTGTGCATCATGGTCCGAGTTGTCTCTTTTTACATGTAGGCAATGTCTCGCAGCATCTGGTACCTGTCATAGTGTATTTTTTCATTGAATTCATTATTGCATCTTTGGATGACGCCCATTGATCACAACATCATCATCATCATCAGGTCAGGACTTTATAACCATTACATTGACTCTGAGAAATCTTGCATCCTGTCCCTCCCTCAGTACCAAACTCTCTTTTATGTTTCATTCCTCTGATGCCATTCACATGGCAGTCAGACGCTGCAGTAAAATACAGCACATTTCTTAAACCTAACTGATGTGCCTGTTCTACAGAAAGAAGCCAAGAAAGCAACTAAAAAAAGAACGTGATGGATAGAACTGCTATGGTAAGTCCAACCTTCGACTGGATCAAACTTTGCCTTTCTAATGTGCTTCTAGTTTCTCATCCACCCTCTCTCGACTTAACTTCATGTTGTATCACATCATTCTCGCAGGGCGTAACATCCTCGACTCCTTCTCATATGACATGGTGCCACATCATCCCCGCTCTGCATCAGATTGCTTTTGTATCACTGTTGCAAGACTCATGGAGGAATAATGGCTCTCACCAGTGCATCATGTCGCTTTCATGTCGTTTGTTTTTGATTTGGTTTGAATTTCAGGGATGGGGACAAGGGAAATCAGCAGGAATCAATGGCCTGCTACAATAAATAGATATTTACAATGTAATTGATAGAAATCAATCAATTAATTTGATGTATATTTGTATCGATTCAAAATGAGAAAAATGGGAACCTGAGCAAGGTTATTTTCATCGACCATATTTGAGTGGGATAGATTTCGAAAGATTGGATCTATGGCAACCTATGGAGCTCAATATAAATAGCTGCTTATATAGTATAGTGCAAGAATTTGAGTTGGAAAGATTTTCAATGATTATCATCATCACAATCTACTGGACTCTACATAAATCTTTGGTAATCTGGGGACTTCCTGCTGGAGTTGATCTCCCACATGCTGCTCCTGTTTGTGCATCATCTTGTTATTTAACTCATTCACTGACGCTGATTTCTTGCAATAATACCACACCCCCAGCTGCATTTTTCGCATACCCACCCTACATCCCTTACTAGTATCCATCCAACAAACTTGTTTCCATTTTTCCATAATAATTCTACTTTCTTTTTGAATTTGTAGCACCTTTGTTTCTTTACTAGTAAATGGGAAGCATAGCTAACTGACCATTTATTTCGGCTTTAGATTTCCAATTCCCAGACTATATCTGCTGAACCAACTTATTCCACCTGCTGGCCCTGCACACACTGGGCGATGCAAAGACATTCCTCCAACGGCTCTTCACATTTCTCCAGCATTCTATATTTAAAATCTCAGCACCTTCCCTCCCCACAACTATCACATTCCTGCTGCTTGATATGATGTGTTGGTGGCTGTGCTGACAAAAACCATTCCCCATAGTTTCATATTGTAACAAGCAAATTGACTGGCAATTGCATAATTTTGCCATTGAAAGCTACAGAGACGTTGCAATAAGGGGTTCCGCAAAATCAACAGCCCCTTAGGCATTATGGTACTTACATTGAGCTTCTTCCAAATCTTCTCTTTCCGATCACTGGAAAAGGGGTCTAAATCCAGCTATTTGTGAAGCCCATGCATTTGGACATCGAGAACACCATGGTTGAGGGCCTGTTAGGCACTTACATGGCATGTTGTCATTTGGACTGGAAAATTCAATATCCTTGGTTAGGGGTCAATTCACAGTGGATTTGAGGATGGTCTCATGTCATCATGGAACCCATGTACTTGGCTCGCATCTCCTTGGAAGAGTTCAGGAATGAAGTTGCAAGAGGCTGCAGCACTGTGGTGCAAGAGCTGAGGGATGCCGTCTATGACTGCTCAATTCCCTCGATATCTGAAACACGGTACCCTTATCGTCCATCAACAATTCTTGTTGGCTTCTCTCAGCAATCATCAAAACCATACCAATATAGTTTTCTGCTTATATACTAACCCTCAGCTCAGCTGATGCGACGAGGTATATTCAGTCATCAGCTGGGCTGTTTGTCACAGGCTGTTCTTAAGCTCAGTCTGCTACACCTGACAAAACAGGTCACAATCCATCTTCCGCTATGTTGTTAAGTATGGGTCTATTTAACTATACCATGTCTCATTTGAGCCTGTCATCCTTCAACACATCTGTTAACATGTAAGGGTACATTGTACCCTTATATTTCTCTTTATTTTATTTTATACTGGGCGAGAGTGGGGAATGGTGTGTGCTCACGCCATACATCATTCTCTATACCCTTTTGTTTTGGGGTGACTTTTGTCCCTCTTGACCATTATAGTTCCTCTACCCTGATTCATCTACTGCATGAGGTCTGTTGGCCTGTGATGGTGTTGCTGATTGATGGGGTTGGTGACATAGTGCTGCCTTTAATTCAGCATGTAGTTTTGAGGCACTGTTGCCCCAACTTCCTTCCTCTTTTTGCTTCATCTATGATGAAGCATTTATGTATATTAAATTAGATTTTATATGGTGCAAATGCACCATTATATAATTGTTCTAAACTGAGAACTCCTTTCAGTTGTGAGTTAAAAGCGAAGGGTTTCTTTGCCTCAACTTTTGTGGGACTAGTAAGCCCACACAATCTTGGATGGATTATTTATATGTCCATCATAGAATATAGTTGGTCTTCCTCCAACAGGTATCCACCTTCATTGACCTCAAGGTGCTCAGGTTAGACATGTCTTCCCTGTCCCCTTCCTCGCCAGACTCTTGGGGTTGCTCTGTATGAGCTGCCCAGAGTTGATCTGGTTTCCTCTTAGGAGGATGAGGGCACTGTCTCGCAAAGTGCCCTGATTGGTTAGAGTTGAAGCAAAGGGCTGGCATAGCCCTTAGAGTCATAAGGACTCTGGGGCTCGTAGTTGAGCTAACGGCGGATTCTCTGTATGTTTTCTTTTTTCTTGAGGGGCGAAATTGGCCCTCTGTGCTGTCCCTATACTTGGTGTTACTACTAGTACCAATGCCTTTTTTGTGGGATGTCATTCCACATGCTGCTCAAATAATTGAGCAGTCCTCTCCATTATCTCCAGAACCTTTGCAGCTCCCACGAATTCTGAGATATGGTTGATGACTAGGGACAGTTCTTGGCAGAAAAGATGTTTCTGCCATCCTGGTGGCAATGCTGCCAGGAACGATTTAACCATTGTGTGGTTATCTGAGGAAGCATGTGATCACATCTAATCATTATGATAGACCCCCTGGACTCCTTTAGTGGTATTATGTACCACTTGTTTCAATTCTGTTTGAGCATCTTCCATGACGCCAGGTGGATGGATGTGCAAAGCAATCATAGAGACCTACTATAATCTCTTCAAAAGACCATGTCTTGTCATTTGTGGTGGCGAGAATGACATCCTCCTTATACCATGAAAGGGCTTGGCCCTTTATAAATTCAGTGGTTATTAAGACATGCTCATGGTCTCTATCTCAACTGCCATACTGGGTACATTCCATGTGTATCACTAAAAGGGCTAGCCAGTCCTCTAGGTCCTTGAACCGTTGTGATCCCTCATACTTAGGGACTGAGAATCCATCAGAGTGGCTCATTTCTGAGCCAGCAGGGAGATCTAACCTCACTGTTAGAGCAACACCAAAATCAGCAAGCTCAATGGCACACTCAACAGTGACCAGAGCACTAGCATTGTGGGCTCACACATAGAATCAAACAATAAAGGAGTGGAATAAGATAGTATTGACATTAGAGTCACATACTGGTTAGGTGGGAATTCCAAGAGAATACAACTAGAGTTACAGGTTTTGGGCTACTCTATATATATTATACTAGCCAAGACTTATCAACCAATAGAATATGGTCCAGATATCCTCCAATAGAATATGAGCCAGAGATAAGAAGATAAGGAGATAAGAGATAAGAGATAAGAGATAGCCAAATAAGAACAAACAAAGATAAAATGAAATAAAGTCAGATTTATGTTGTTGATCTTTTATAATATTGTCCACAAAGCCAAACAATAACAAACAAGAACAAAATGAAAAATAGTTGTTAAATGGCTGTTCCATAACAGTTATCCCCTCTTCAGGTTTGTGTTACTCCCTCTTTAGATTCTGATTATATAAGAAGCTAGTGCCATTCCATAACACTCACTGACAAGTGCTTGTGAATGAGGTTTTGCAACATCTCAACTCTGCGCTCTCTATAGTAGTGCAATGCCACTTCGACTCCTTCTGATCCCAGAAGGTGATATGCTGGGTTGGGTATCATACTCAACCTGGTTAATTCTGAGAGACTCCTCCTCATAGTCATTTGGGTTAGGGGCCACATTTTGCCTCTGGAGAACCAGAGTTTGTGCTTGTAGCAAATTGATAGACTGTCCATTATAGAACAGGACTGCCTGATCTGTGTAATCTGAAGCAAGGGGGTGGTGGGATGGAAATAAAATACAGAGGGTCAAACTTTTTTTTTCAGTTGAGTTAGGCCCCCCACCTCCACCTTCCTAATTCAGTATATCTTTCCCACATAAATATGTTTTTCCCAGAAAGAAATGCATTGATTTGGCATTGATTTTCTATCTACAGTAGCAACTGTTGACTCACAGAACTTCAATATGTGTCATGCCCCATGTCCCGCCTGTATCCAGCAAGACTGTCTCGACAATGTCCATGCCAGTCAAACACTGCTGCAGCTCCAGATCATATTGCATCCTGAGGGAGTAGAGGGTTACCCCACCACACCAACAAATACTGTTTCTGGCCCTCCTCTGCCGTCTTCATGAAAGCTGCTGTCCCATCCCAGAGGTACTTTCTTGTTATTGTTCCTCCTCCTTTCCTTTCCCATTTTCCTCCCTTTGATTCCAGTGTGCATAAGGCCAAGAGTCATTGTGCTTTGTGTTTTTTACTTTCCCTGTAAAGCTCTCCAAGGAATCAGTTCTTACCATACAACCAAGAAATGAATACATACTTTTTAATGTTGCCTCCCTCCCATAGATGAGAGAGAGGGAGAAAGAGGCCTCATGTGCGGTGTGCCACCACCAAATCACCAACAGGAAAGGCTCAATTGATCATGCCACATCACATTGATTGAGGAAGAAGAGTCTGGTGGAAAAAAAAAATTGTGAGCAGGCCATGAGTGAAAGCATGAATTGACCCACCGAGGTCATGAGCCAGCCAACAAAAATCTGTGAGTGAGCCAACTTTTCTGTGAGTGGCAGCCAGGAAAGTGTGAGTGGTGGACTTGTTGGGAGACCAATGAGGTGTCATATATTGCCCTTTTTGGAGATACTATGTTATGAGTTTGGGGTGTCAAACTTTTTTTTTTCAGGGCCTGAACCTCCCCCCTCCTCCTTCCCACTCTATATTCAGTATTTTCATCCCACCACCCCCTTGATCTGAAGCACCTTTCTGGTAGAGATCTTTGTTGCACAACCTTTGATGGGCAACTCTATCAGCCCATTCTTCTGAACATGGTACAAACTGTTCCATGAGAGGGGCCTCTATTTTGACTTGTGTTAAATGGCCCCTTACTTTGCTTTGAGCAAAGGCTGGGTTGTACAGCCCAGCATGCAGAGACTGTGTTTTCATGGTTGTACTCTGCACTTCGAAAGTTGGTGGGGCTTGATGGTCAACTAGCCATGGCTTGGCTTGCATATGACGGTTATAGCTCCGGTCACTTTCTCCAGTTTGGTGTGGAGCCAACATCTGCCCTATAGCACCCTCAATATTGGGGTCACATAGAGGTGTGCGATTTGGCATAGCAGGATTAATTTCCTGCTTGAAGAGAATGCGCTGGACTGGAGCCAGTTCTTCACCCTCATTCCAGACTACTTTATAAGTGGATGTAATGTCCACATCATCTTACCCACATGTTTCCCTCTTGTCATAGCCCAGCTTCCCTGGCCATCATAGCTGCTACCTCTGGAGTTGCAGAACTTGATTTCTTGGGCTTCAGGTATATGTAGTGAGTGTAAGAAGATACATCTTCATAATCTCATGGGGCTGTTCTGATCACCCCATCTGTTCATTGATAGTATGGAATTGTTGATTGATGGTGTTTACAATGCACTGTTTGTGGGATTGGCTATAAATTCCCACACAAGTGAGGATATCCTCTACTGCTATTTCCACGAAGTGTCGGGGTGTTGCTGGTGGTTTGTTCCAGACCACCGAGGATGTCTTTCTCATTTTATATTGTTCAGTGGGAGATGTCCCACTTGGTCCAGCAAGTTGTCCCATGAGTTTGGGTTAGTACCAAACTTGGGGTTGAAGGGAATGTATCTTTGCTCTCACTGAATAGCACACTGTGTGACATGCTCGGGTATGTCAGATATACTTCCAACTGCAGACAACTCTTTTATGGATGCTTTGACAACTATTGTCTCACCCCTGCCTCTAATTTAATTCCTAGCAAATATATGAATTCAGATTTGTTGACTGCACCCAATCATGTTGGATTCAGACTATGACTTTGATATGAGTGACATCCAAGACAGGAAAGATTTTGATGAAGAAGAATGCCCAGAATCAGATGGAGAGATGTAGTAAATACAAATGACCATGATGGCAGTTTGCAGATTAATCATGTATATTTATATACTATTAACTGGTGAGTGGGCCACTGCAGCACACAGCAAGATCTGAGTTTCTGAGTTTATCACTTGCTAGTGGTATTGCAAACTCCAATATAATGATCACATGTAAGGAGAGTTCACCTCACCACATTCTGTCAGAATACATCAAGATGCTGCAGACAAGGCAAAGACAAGCCATCCATGTGCATCTGAAATATAGACTCAGATGGCGTCATACACCCTGCTGATAAAGCCACAACTATGTTTGTCTCAACCGGATGTCCTTAAGAGTAGGTTCAGCAGTACCAGTGATATTGATCTGTGGGATATGGAGAGCAGGAGCTGATGAGCAGGCATCAGGAGCAAATATAGCAAGAACAATCAAAGTCAACAACTTGGATGTATCATGTCTTGAATATAGCTCTTGAAAATCAATAGTGCTCAGATCAAGCTTGACAACTACTAAAGATTATAGTAATCTGAGGCCATGCCTGCTCATTTATTGTCATGGGCTAACATAATGGTAGAGATTGCACTTTTGACAAAATAAGTCATACTTGGGCTCTATTGCAATTATTATACACTTAGCAACTGATATGAGAGGTATCTAAATATCATAGCTAGCTCAAGCATGATATAACATGATACAGAAGCAACATTATGATATCAATAACAATGCAGCCAAGTGCTATCTTTACTGGTGGGCCTCATAATTTAAATTTACTTGTTACATACTAACAACTATAGCCACAATGTTAAAAATTATCTGTCCTTGTCAGATTTAATCTGGGTGATATTATATGATAATCAATAATAATGAGTTATTTAATGGCACTAGAATTATGAAGCATGATAATATTCATCTGGTCATACCAGGCTCCCTCCAATTTTGTGATGCATGCACTGCATTCAAAGTTCTTGCATAAATTGTCATGCTCAAGCTGCCAGATACAAATTGATCACCAAGAATCTTGTTGGTACAATTTCACCATCTCTACTGTGACCTTTTATTAATTACATTAACCCAGCATTCCGGGGCTTCATGGCCTGCATCCGAAGTTCTTGTAAATATTGTCATGTTCAAGCTGCCAGATACCATGCAATCACCAAGAATCTGGCTGGCCAAATTTCAGAAACTCTACCATATATTACAATTGATGAGACCTACTGACAGCTTTTAATCACTCTGAGGTTCAATTATCAGTGTTAGTCAACTATATAGCAAGTGATCCCAAAACATCTGGCTGGCCAGATTTCATAAACTCTACCATGTATTACAATTGATGAGACATCCAGGCAGTCTTAATTATTCTGAGCTTGGGTTATACCAATAATAACTCTTGTCTGTTCCGATCACATCCTTGTACAACCAGCCACTCTCAGCTTGTAAACACTCATTCTTGCCAATGACTCAAGTCTGGGTTTTCCTGCTGATTTTGCCAATACTAGCATCCTTTAGATTATATTATCAGTTGATATATAAGACTGATTTATCTTGGGAATATTCTACATATTTTAAGACCTTATCTAGCTTTAACCCAACTGTCTCAATAATCCGATGTACATGTTGGGTTCTATCAGAAACTTTTCTAGTTTCTTTCTGTCTCCTGTAAAGAGTGTCAGTGTGTTCATTTTCATCTCTTTCTGGCTCATATTGATCGCAATTGGTGTGGAATTTGCCAGTGCTAGCAGGAGAGGTGAAGTGGGTGAGAGTAAGGCATATTCAGATTCTACTTGTTCCATGGGAGGTGTGATGATGCTGGATTGATTCATGTCTGTCACTGTTACTGATGTTTGGATTTCAGAGTCAAGGATTGATTCAATTGAGGGAATTCATATGAGAGTGTGAATCCAATGGTGGGCACCAAAGCTTGGATAAGCTGGTAGTGAGAGAAGCTTTGATCTTGTGTAATGGCTTTACTATCTCTAGATCATATTTTTGGTTCTGTTTTCATATATGTGTGAGCTGGTTGTCTAAATCTACAAGAGCGTCTCTGTAAGGTCAGTCACAAGTATCATCAGAGTTCTTCTGTAAGGCAGTTACTGATATTGGTTCAGCAGAGCTAAGTCTCTCACAAGAGCACTTAGTTTGAGAGTGGATCAGATGAACAGAGAATATGTTATTAGCCTATGTCAAAGCTACAGAATAGTATGTTACAAGGAGTTTATATAGTAAACCGGTTCTAGTTCTGAGTCAGGTCATATGAGTCAGTATGAGTATGATTAGTAAGCATAGTAAGCATCAATGAGTAAATATGCAGTAAATATATCATATGAAATGAGTCAATAGCAATGGGATCAGAATGATGAGTAAAGGGAGTGTAGTCATAGTTCAGAGTAAAGAAAATTGTAACAGGCAATTGGCTGATCATTGAACACTGGCATTGGCTAAAGCCTTATACTAGTGCCTCTTGCAGATCCTGCCAACTATAGCATGCAATATCTGGCAATATATTGTATACACTGCTATTTTGGATCAGCAAATTTTACTTATTATAAAGCCTAATCTAACCTTATACTTGCTGGTTCTTTTTGCACCAAAACCCTGATAAATAGAATGAGCTATACAAGGCCCACAAGCTTGGCATATAATCCCAAGGAAATGATATCCAGCTCCTTCTCTACCTCGTCCATATTTGGACAACTCAATAGGTGCAAGACCCAACATTTCTTCAACAAAGCAAAAAGATCTGGTGATCCATGTATGATCATGTCATCAGGAAGGACAGGTAAGATGGCAAGCTCAATATCCTTCCTCACTTTCCATTTCTGGACATGATGTTTGTAAGGCATACAACCTGTTAGAAGCTTGAGTATATAAGGGTTAAGGATCAATTGTATCATAATTTGAGAATCCTCACCTCATATGCTGTGCAGACAAATGACCAGATGTCTGATAATAGAGACAGAATGGGAGTGTCAGACTTGTGGTCATCATTGTTCTCTCTATCTTCCTCATGCTCTCAGCATATCAGCTCAGGTGCCTGCTATTGAATTGGAGCTTCGCCTCGCTTTGATGTTGTGTAACCAGTTGGGCCAGTCAATTCCTCAATGACCTTTGAAAAGCCAAAGTCAGTCAAGACTGCATGTCCATCATCATCTATCAGAATGTTGTCCTGGATATTACAGATTAAATGAGCAATATCCTTCATACAGAGGAGGTGTTCCTACTCCTTTCAAATCACCATGCACTACAGGAAAGATATGAAGATACCGCAAACCATGGCAAATATCTTTAACCTTCAGAGATGATGCAGTGATCAGTAATGACAAGTTACTGAATAGAAAACTACTTCACAATCTCCAACCGACATTCATTAAATTGAGAGGCAATATAGCTCCGGGCTGTACCATTTTCATACCATTGCATCACAAGTGAAGGATGGCCACCAAGTTGAAATAAGACACTATAGAACTTGGCAATATTGGGGTGATTGAGGCGTTTCCAGACATACACTTCCCGATTAAGATGCTGGAAATACAATAAATGATGAGAAAAGTTTCATATCCTCAAGACACAGGGAAACATTACCTTTTTGTTCTGTCCAGAATGTACATCATCCCTTGAGAAGACCCAAAGAAGCTTTACTGCAACCTACAAAAGATCAGAATGAGACAAAACAATTTCATGTGATGACAGAAGACACAGACCTGGGTTATCTTCTCTTCAACCTGTTGATCTGGACCCAAAACCTCTTGAATCCGCTCACCATGATAAATATCTGCAAACCCTCCACAGTAAATATAGTGAGGATCATTTATTGTAATATTGTTACTGAGGTCAAGCACTTGTATTTCATTGGGTCTCGAGAAGAGCACACTTGTGTCACTCAAAAATGGTGATGCTGCATGAATATTGGTTAAATAAAATAACCAAGGGTTTTCTATCTCCTACCATATATTTTGCTTTCTTCCTTTGCTCTCTCCATCATCCTGTTGTCCTTGTATAGAATTTGAGATTTCAAGAATATTGAGTCAGCTTCCTGTTCTCATATGATGGGCATGTCAGGTGGCTCTTCAGATCCCAATATTTTCCTGAAGGTGTTCTGGACCTCTGCCAGTAGTGGTGGTGAGAGGAGTTCCAAAGAAAGGCCACCTGATCCATGACAAGACATGTACCATTCTTTATGATCAATATAATGCACTCTTGCCCAGGCCTTGTTCAGGAGGAAATTCCGGAAGGGCAGATGGGTTAATTTCAATCCCTGAAAGTTAAAGGTAACAAGAGATTGCAATCCATGCATCATTAACTTCACTTCTCCTGGTGAGAGATGGTGAATAGTTGCTATATGTTCTACAGTACAAGGGCCCAAATGGAATAAAACATGCCCCAAGATACTCTTGAGGATAGGAAGATCAGATCTTGGGTATGACGATAAAATCTGCATATATAGCTTATCGAGCTCAGCAAATGGTTCATGATCATGGTTTAGAACCTGATTGAGTTGTTCTGGGGGCAAAAACCCATCTTTATCGATGAATCTGATAACTATAGAAGCAAAGACAAAATAACCTCCTGCCTCAATTACAAGTCTCTGGACAGTGTCCTCAGAAGGCCAAGGTCTAGGGACAGTCTCCATAATGTTTTTGTGGCACTTGAAATGATATATTCTCGAAAACTCGCTCCGAAAATATATAGAAATATCGTTGGAAGAGGGGACATCACTATAAAGGTTTAAAATTTCTGTAATGTTGGCTATAGATGGCTCTTTGAATGCCTCATACAGATGAAATTCAGTGTGGCTTACAATCAGGAAGTGCAGTGGGAGTTGGTGTATGAGAACAAGGTCAGAAATCTGGGCCACAATTCCAAGCTGATTGTCATGTCCTGGGCACTCATCAACACCATCGATAACAACTAAAAATGGTGATGAGGGAGCAAGTTGATCCTGAGAGTCATCTTGACACAAAGACACTATTAAATCAACACAGCCCAAGGAATGGTAGGCAATAAAGGAATCATTGTTCAGAATCCTCTCAAGCTTCTGGTATCTTTCTGGTACTAATAGAGCAATCTGAAAGGCAATAGTTGGAAAGAGATATTGGATGGAAGTTCAGCTATAAACGGTACGAGCAAAAAAGAAGCTCACTGCGAGCTGATAGTGTTCAGCACATTTGTCTGCCACAGTCTGTGCAATAGTTGATTTCCCTGCACCTGCAGGACCATGAAGCCAGAGAATAGGGGAACCCATCAGACCAGCATTGACCCATATATTGATCTTGTCCAATATTGATTTCTGTGTACCAGAAAGACATCAAGGAGCTTGGTTGCATTCCTGAGAATTGTATGCAGCACTCACAGATATAAAATTTGAGAGACTTGGTGGGGGAAAGATTGACATCCTTGTCATTGTAGCTGCCCTCATCGGAGATTCAGCATACTGCATCATGTGTGTCTGGTTGTTATATCTTTGGTGCCAAACATGCAATGATTCAGAATCGGAAGATGAGTCTTTGTATTTAGATGGGCATTCCAGAGAAAGAGGCATTATTATTGGCATTGATGATAGAAAATGAGAGAAGGAATAAAGTGAAGATGGGCAGAGAATAATAGTCTGTCGAATCCTGAATTCTGCTTCATCAGCCTCAGCTTCATGCAGCTTGTCTTGTGGTGAATACACCTTTCTGAGATTTTGGACATTGTTTGCCTCACCAAGAAGAGAGCGGGGCTGTCGGTGAAGTGCAACCACATACTTGAATAATGCCTCAGCTTCATCCAGCTTGTCTTGTCGCAAATACAACATTCCAAGAATCTGAACATTGTTTGCCTCATCAAGAACAGAGTTTGCCTGTCGGTGAAGCTCAGCTGCATGCTTGAATGATGCCTCAGCTTTATCCAGCTTGTCTCATCGCAAATACACCACTCCAAGATTCTGGATATCATGTGCTTCACCAAGAATAGTGTGTGCCTGTTGGTGAAGCTCAGCTGCATGCTCAAATGATGCCTCAGCTTCATCCAGCTTGTCTTGTTGTAAATACACCACTCCAAGATTGTGGACATCATTTGCCTCACCAAGAACAGAGTGCGCTTGTCAGTGGAGCTCAGCTGCATGCTCAAATGATGCCTCAGCTTCATCCAGCTTGTCTTGTTGCAAATACACCATGCCAAGATTGTGGACATCATTTGCCTCACCAAGAACAGAGTGTGCCTGTTGGTGGAGCTCAACTGCATGCTCAAATGAAGCCTCAGCTTCGTCCAGCTTGTTTTGTTGCAAATACACCACTCTGAGATTCTGGACATCATTTGCCTTACCCAGAACAGAGTGCACCTGTTGGTGAAGCTCAGCTGCACACTCAAATGATTCCTTGGCTTTGTCCAGCTTGTCTTGTTGCAAATACACCTCTCCAAGATTCTGGACATCATTTGCCTCACCAAGAACAGAGTGTGCCTGTCAGTGGAGCCCAGCTGTATGCTCAAATAATGCTTCAGCTTTGTCCAGCTTGTCTTGTCACAAATACACCTCTTCTAGATTTTGGACATCATTTGCCTCACCAAGAACAGAGTGCGCCTGTTGATGAAGCTCAGCTGCATGCTCAAATGATGCTTCAGCTTCATCCAGCTTGTTCCATTTCAAATACACCACCCCAAGATTCTGGACATTGCTTGCCTCATCAAGAATGGTGTGCATCTGTTGGTGGAGCTTAGCAGCATGCTTGAATGATGCCTCAGCTTCATCCAGCTTGTCTTGTTGCAAATACACCACTCCAAGGATCTGGACATTGTTTGCCTCACTCAGAACAGAGTGTGTCTGTTGATAAAGCATAGCTGCATATGATGCCTCAGCTATATCCAGCTTGTTTTGTTGCAAATACACCACTCCGAGGTTCTGGACATTGTTTGCCTCACCCAGAACAGAGTGTGCCTGTTGATGAAGTGAAGCTGCATGCTCAAATGATGCCTCAGCTTCATCCAGCTTGTCTTGTCGCAAATACACCACTCCGAGGTTGTGGACATCATTTGCCTCACCAAGAACAGAGTGCACCTGTTGGTGGAGCTCAGCTGCATGCTCAAATGATGCCTCAGCTTTGTCCAGCTTGTTCCATTTCAAATTCACCACTCCAAGGTTGTGGACATCATTTGCCCCACCAAGAACAAAGTGTGCCTGTTGGTGGAGCTCAGCTGCAAGCTCAAATGATGCCTCAGCTTCATCCAGCTTGTTTTGTTGCAAATACACCACTCCAAAGTTGTGGACATCATTTGCCTCACCAAGAACAGAGTGTGCCTGTTGATGAAGCTTAACTGCCTGCTGGATTGATGCCTCAGCTTCATCCAGCTTGTCTTGTTGCAAGTCCACCTCTCCAAGATTCTGGACATCATTTGCTTCACCAAGAACAGAGTGTGCCTGTTGGTGGAGCTTGGCTGCATGCTCAAATGATGCCTCAGCTTCATCCAGCTTGTCTTGTTGCAAATACACCACTCCAAGATTCTGGACATTGCTTGCTTCACCAAGAACAGAGTGCACCTGTTGGTGAAGCTTAACTGCATGCTCAAATGATGCCCCAGCTTCATCCAGCTTGGCTTGTTGCATATACACCTCTCTGAGCTTCTGGACATTGTTTGCTGCACCAAGAACAAAGTCCACCTGTTGGTGAAGCTCAGTAGCACACTTGACTGATGCCTTGACTTTGTCCAGCGACTCCAGCCTGGCTCGTTGCACATATACTTCTCCCCCTGTCAGATGGCAAGTTCCATTCAAGCTTTTTAAGGCTCTGACTTCCGACCTTTCTTTGTCTCTCCCAATCATGAGTTCAGCTGGTGAAGGTAACAGGGGTTTGTACATAGAAGATCTAAAAGAAAAGGTCAAGGTCAGTGCTCTGCTGGAGATATGCATCATTGTTCTTACGGAGCAGTGGCTATGGGCAATGAAGACTGTCGAGGTATTTCGGTGATGTAGGATTGGAGTACAAAATCTGTCTAGAGCCCTAATGAAGAAAGTGGTCGAACGAGGTGGAGGAACATACCAGGAATTTGAAATCTGTATTGTAGTCATCAAGAAGACGATTATACTTCTCCAAGTCACTGAGTCGTGATCTTCGGTTGACAACCCCATCCAATCTCCCTTTTGACGCGTTTGCTCGGAGCACGCTAAGAACTTCAACGAGAAGACTGCAACAGAGAGATAAGCACTGGGAAGGTGGTCGAAACTGGGACTTACTTGTGATAGCCCGTCAACCTTCCTTCGATGCGAGTCAATATGTCCTTGTGCGGTGATTTTGCGACAAAGAGCAGTTCATCCAGGATAACGTTTGACCTACTCAGCACCTTTTCGATCAGTTCATGAGATCGCTCCTTCGCTGTATTGATTTCCTGGAGGGCAAGTAAGAATAACGTCGTTACCTTCGTCAACTCAACGTACATCTCTGATTTCGATTATCTGTACGATAATCACCGCCAAAGCCTTTACGTATGGTACGTCCCCAAGTATTCCACCAGCATCCTTGACAAGCTTTAACGCGGTGTTGACGATATTCGTCGTTGTGGATGCGATGTACTCGCGGGAATTTGTCGATGGAGAAACAGTGGAATGTCTAGTGAAAAGAAGTGTAGATCGCCCATGGGCAATCATGGTCGCAAGTGTTGGATTTCAGCATTCATACGAGCGTGCGCGATGCACTGCCCGCACTATTCCATTTTTAGGTTCGTAATGTCTTGATCTCACCCAGGCCAAACGTAATTCTACCTTGTTTGTTTCCGTCGTCGTCTGTCGGGTCCCGTCGCTTACATCAACAGCAAGTGATGCCTGTGCTGAACGAGTTTGAACTGGAGGCATAGTCGGCGATGGTGGATGGATAAGTCGTGCTGAACGCGCAACAAGTACGTGGCACAGTGAAGTTTTCGGGAAGTGCCCAGGCTTGTGTTTTATCGGAGCCGATATCTGACATAGATGCAGGACTAAGTACATTTCAAAGAACAAGGAACGAAGCGGGGTCTCGAAATCATTCAAGAGATTGACCGAAGGTTTGTGCTCAAAAATTGCTACCATCGCCTGGGGCTTATCTGGAACTATAATATCAGTAGTCCCGGCATTTCCGGGCTTACGACGCTTTCCTGATGGACGAGATTTCGAGCAGCGGACAGCGTATGACTCGAAAGCTCTCATGAAGGTATAGTCTCCAAAAAAAAGAATTTAACATCGCCTTTCTAACCATTTTATCTAACCGTCAGGTTTATCTCTCAGCGATCGCTGACTATTTACCAGGTCAACTCCCTGGCTGCCTTTCTCCATTTTTGCTACCTTGCGCGTCGTAACGTGTTCACCTCCAACACCATCCGACAACTTGAGCAAGCCTTGAGGCTTGGAGCGCTTTCACAACCACCCCTCCATTTTTATCGAAACTATCGTCCGCACAACCATCTCTCTCCCGCGTCAACACTCAACGATGCACTACGCCCGTTCAATCCGTCTCTTTGGCTCACCTAACAGCCTCTGTTCGTCAATCACGGAGTCGATGCATATTAAGGCTGTCAAGAAGCCATGGCGCCGTTCTAACCGATAAGACACGCTTATTCAGATGCTCCGGACCCTCCCTCCGGCGTCTTGACAAGATGGCAGCGCTCCGTCAGGAATTCGCGCAACAGGGTATGGTGGCAGGATCAACAGCTTCGTATCCTGCAATGGAGTTGGCTGGCAAAATTCCGCAACCCGAGCCGCCGATGGAGCTCAATGGAGGTGAAGAGATAGGGCCTATGGACGGTCCAAAGGTGCTTTCGTCAGTAAAGCTCGCTGAGACGGCAGGTATGTTATTGACCATCTTTTGGCCAGATCCCTTGTTCAACTTTCCTCCTAGAGCGTAATTATCCGAAAATTTTACAGGCGCTCGCAGTCCCACATCTAGCCAGGATTTCCAGAAGCTTCGCGACGTTTTCTTTGGGACCAGTTGAACCCCGAGTCAGACACCCCCTCCTCTAACGTCCCTTTCGACGAATGCCCTCAATTTTCAGGCAAGATATACGTTTATCACTCGGGAGTCGCACGGTTTACGCTCCAAGTGATCTATGCGGTGCGGGTGGCATGTACCATCAGCGCATTCGTTCCAATCCGAACTGTCAAGATCAATATCCCCGGTACGATACGGTTTTTGTCGAAACCAATGCTGAGCTTCCTGGAATGGAGGGAATAGTCATCGGACGTGTCCTTTTTTTTTTCTCATTCGAGTTTGACAATCAAAGATTTCCGTGCGCGCTGGTCAACCGGTTCGTTCCTGATGGTGACGGCCTAGATGCTATGTGAGTTGTTGAGCCAGAACTTTAGGGGAATAGGAGGACCTTTACCGTCGTACACATTGACACTGTCGTAAGAGGAGCTCATCTTTTGCCTATTTACGGAGTCCCGGACAGTCTCCACTTGAGGACTTTCGTTTTTCCCTTGCCCTCGACGTTTTTCGTGTTTATTTTGTTAATTAAATATGTCATGTAAACGAATTTCTAGCTGTACCATAATATTGAATATGTATCTAGTGAATTCTTGGAGCTAGTAGGACCCATCCTGTGGTGGCCGAGGCATTCCTTTATTTTCAACTTACCCGGAACAGGTTTATAATCGCCAGAAAAGCAAGGCCTGGAGCGATAGTTATGCGCGGGATTATTGGCGGTCCGTCATCCCCTGATATCCCTAGGAAGAGGCTGTTCGGGATACTTAATTTGCGTAATACGGGTGAGTCGAGGAACCTTCTCCACGTTTCCTGAGAAAGACGCTAAGACGTTGGAGCGATTCGAAAAAGCGTGTGGTACCTACATTGGTGCAGATTTAGAATAGCAAGCTCTGGGGTGATGGATGAATTTCGCAGGGAATGCAAAGGGAATGCGCTAGGGTTCAAAGTGACATAGCAGATTATACTGGAATGAATCTTGAAGGCTCTCCTTGGTCCTTAAAGGACGCAAAAGTAAAAATGCTGTCGGAGAACCGAGCGATCGGATTGCCTGTTTGGAGTCGCAAGTTCTGAGGTTGCTATAATGTTAGAGATACTAGTGGGAAAGCATACTCACTTCGAGTTTCGCTTCATAAATTGTATGTCGAGAGTGGAAACCATAGAGCAAGCGAGGACACCGGAGGGCGTTGCAGCGCCTGTGCTATGGAATTCGAATGAGACCAACTGAAGGAGAGGGCTCGCATTTTGTCAGTGCTTATACGCCTTGAAGAAAAGTTATACGTATCTTGGACACCGAAAAACCCTCCCAACAATCTCCCATGATCAATATTAATTGCAATGCTCAGGGCAAGAAAGATCATTGTTAGTATGAGAATAAGGATAATACTCACCTCATCAATGATACCGCCGTGCATTGGTTCCGCTGATCATGACACTGACCCCGGATTCATGAAAAACCCGCCCAACAACGTTAACCGTTCGTTAACCTCTCATGATCAATTGCAACGTCCAGGGCAGATGATCGTTGCTAGCGCTGTGGGAATACATAGCAGCTGTTGGAGTAAGAACCAACCTATTGAATTCAATTCGCGTTGGCCCTTCAGGACACGAGTCTCGATTCTGGAATGGAATGTGGGTCCAGGCCAGATGGCTTAGCTATAGGCTGGCCTGGCCAACCCTGCGAAGCGCACCCGCACACCTCCCTTCCAAATCGTTCCTTCTCTCTGAATATCCGAGCAGAGAGTCTCGATAGAACGTTTTGTAGTACTACCGCAGAATTGGATATTTTTGCAATTGTGATCATATGTGTGAAAAACGGGAACATCACAGTGGACATGCATGTTTCGGCTACCGAGCCTTAAGCTTCCTTCATCTTCCCGTAACCCCTGCCTCATTCAAAAACCTCACAAGGATCCCCGATCAGCAGCTATCGGATTCGCTGAGGTTGCTAACACACCACACCCGGGTACGTTGTCGTATCAAGGGGAAGATCCGGAGAGGGAGATATGTGACACTGACACTCTATCGATCGCAGGTTGTTCCACATCCGACGTTGTTGCCCAGTTTTCTCTGGGAAAACGGTCCTTTCTGGGTTTGGGAGTGGATATTTGAGATTGCGTACGTGACTCGATTGGGTGCGTTTTTTCTTGTTTCGTGTTGGCCAGCTCCGACTCGGAGGGCTCCACGTCACCTCGGGCTGCGTCACCACTAGCGCTGCTCTTTGTTTCTTTTTCGTCTGCTACTCTGACTCAACTACTTTTGCACTAGTCTGTGCTGCTGTTGCTCCTCTTTCATGATGCTCTGGACCTGACGACCTTGTTCTCTCTTCTATTTCTAGGGCTATAGCAGACCCGAGTGACCCTTCTTTGTTTTTGTTTTTAGAAACTTGCCCCGAGCCACCGCTACCAACAACAACTCAAACCACAGGAGAACGATATCCAGATATCACGCACGATTCGATTGTTCATTGCAGAAGAGATTACACAAAAAATACCACGAAAGATAGAAAGAAGAAGATAAAACGTTTCCCTGGATGTATCGAGCGGCCACGCCTATATTCGATGTTCCAGAGTTTCCGACGCTGAGGCGGGTGAAGCCTCTTCCCAAGCGCAGGCGCATGTCGGGCACCACCACCACCACCACCACCTTTACCCATGGATCCCTGACCGGCATGTCTCCTGCAACGCCGGGGATCTTACCCGATGGTTCTGGACAACTGCGAGGACACCCACACCTGCCAGGCGGCGGCGGGAATGCATTTTTGGCGTCGTTGGAGGGACTAGAGATGCCGGGTCCGGATGCGACGGCGGAGGAGCTTTTGGCGCATGCGGAGGAGCTGAGTGCGAGGATGTCGATGCAAGGATGTTATGTGCCTATGCCTGTGTTGTCGGGGGCTGGAGATGGAGATGGAGGTGAAGGCGGAATGCGTCGGTCGTCGGCGATGACGACGATGGTGGGTTTGCAGGGGTATGTGGATGCGTTGGGGATGGGGAGGTATGAGGGGGGTGTTGGGCCGGAGATGGCTCCGTCGGGGTTTGGGGTGGGGGGCGGGTTTGGGATGGGGGGGAGGGAGGAGGAGGATGGTGGGGATGGGGATTATATTGATCATTTGCAGCAGCCTGGGAATACGAAGAAGCGGAAGGTGCCTGCGAATGCGTCGTCTGGTGGTGGTGGTGCGACGGGGTCTATGCGAGGGGGAGGGCACGATGATGATGAAGATGACCCCGGTGGTGACACTGGGGCCGTCGGAAGGGATCATGAGGATGGGGGGAGGACGGGGGAAGAGCATGTTGTGGACAACGTGTACCAGCCGCCGGCGCGTGTGTTCCCCAGCGTGATGAGTATGCTAGCGGAAAGGAAGGGGAAGAAGATGGCCGCGGCGACGTTGGCGGGGCTGCAGCATAAGGAGATGTTGAAGGCGAGGAAGAGGCAGCTGGCGGCGGTGTTGGGGGCGCTGTCGCTGGGGGATACGTTGGCGCTGGATCAGGCGCTGTCGGCGAATTATACGTTTGGGACGGAGGGTGGGGGTGGTGTGGTGAAAGTGAGGTTGTCGAAGAGGAGGGTGGTGAAGCTTGCAAGGATCGCGAGGAGGTTACCGAGGCATCCTGACCAGGTGCCGTTTCCCGTTGCGGAGTTCACGTTTGTGTCTCCTAGTGCGAGTGAGTGGTGACTTTTTTGTCTTCTTTCCGCATTTCTTCTTGGGCAACTGTTGACGACAACAATATCTTTTTATTCACTTTTCTATTTCTAATTATCGTCGACTTGGTCCTCACTACTGTTCCTTCCCCAGCTGCCGATCGCCTGATTTCCACCAAGGAGGAAGTGGCGGTCTTGCGAAAAAGGTTCGAGGCCGAACTCGCACGACAGGCGAAGAAAGCGGCCGACGCAGCAGCAGCGAATCGGAAGGTGTCGACGTCAACAACCTCAAAAGCCCGGTCTACCAAGCGCACAGAACGGGAGCATGCGCAACAGAGGGCACGGACGATAGCCGGTAGCGGCAAGGGCGGGAACCAGGTCGTGGAGCCCCAGGACCCGCAGGCTGCTGCTGCTGCTGCGATTGGAATGAAGGCTAAAGGCAGCAAGAAGAAGAAACGCTCGGCGTTGGCGAACGCTTCGAACCCGCACCATTTGAAGAACTACGTTCCATCACGTCTGCCTAGCCAAGGGAACGCGAACCAGGCGCAGGTGAATGCGCAAAACTCGATCGGGCCGCTGCCGTTGCGGTTCCTATCCGCGGAGATCCCGCCACGTCGGGGAAAGAAAGCGACGGCGGCTGCACCGGGGGTAGTTCCGACACCTGCGTTGATGCAGCTGACGAACCCGGCAGAGGAGTGGGTGTGTGCATTCTGCGAATATTCGTTGTTTTATGGGGATGAGGTGGGGTATCGTCGTGCGGTGCGGAACAGGAAGAAGATCCTCAAGAGGCGGAGGCGCGCGAGGGAGCGTGCTGCTGCTGCTGCTAGTGGGACCAGTACTGTGAAGGTTCCTCCGTCTGCGAAAGATGGGCAGGAGGAGTACGAGGCGGGGTATGAGGCGGGTTTTGATGAGATTGGGACGGTGCCGAAGCAGACGAAGTGGAAGGGGGATCCGAATAGGGATCGTGGGGGTGGTGGAGGGGAAGAGGCTGGTTATGGATAGAACTCGGGCTTTTTTTACAATGTTTTTCGTTTTCGCGAGTATTGATGCATGTTATTATCCGGGTTCTTGTTAAATAATCCCGCTCTCTGCCTCCCTCCTCGTCCTCTACTTCCGGCAGTACTTGAGAAGTTTCGAACCTTACACTAAACAACACACGTGTCTGCCGGACTGGTCCAAACATATCACCTGTCACCGTTCGCCCCCATGTTTTGGGTTTCCAAGGGGTATATCACTCCAACCGGTGAGCGCGACGTTCATCTTTATATTCATCGCGGATCGGTCCCAGAGAAGGAGCTTATAGACTTGGAGTTGGGCACTCTTCCCCACTTGATGCCATTATCTCTCTTCGTTGTTCTTGGCCACGTCCATCGTTCCACCAATGTGCTCAACATCGTCTTCTAGGTCACTGAACATTCACGTCCTCTTAACTATCTCGTTGGTTTCACGTTTCGTCCATAAGAAACGACGATGACTTCGGACGCTCGTTACGTGTATCTCCCCAACACCCATTACGAGTATCCGCCTTATCCACCTCCACCACCCGCGCAGCAACAATACGATAATGGTGTCCCTCAACCACGCCAAGTCCGCCCACCACCGCCTCCAACGCAGCCCCAATCCCCTCATCAACAACAATATGCACAACACCCACATCCTCAGCCGTACCCCCCGCCTCCGCCCGCTCCTTATCCCCAGCATCCCTACATGACCCATCCCCCACCTCCTCCGCCCCAATGGCCTGCAGAAGCCTGGGCTCAGTACAACCACCAAGCGTACAGTCATCCACAACCCCCGCATCCCCAACAACAACCTCAACCGCCACCTCAACCTCAGCCTCAGCCTCCACCACCTCACGCGATACCCGCCCCTCCCCCGCCTCAGAGCCACGATGGAGGGCACTATGCACAGATACCCGCGAGCCCGAATGATCAGAGGGGATACCCCGGGCCTCCGCCGACTTCTGGTCATCCGGATCCGACGAGGATAGATGAGCGGATGCCGTCAGCCAGTACCATACAGCAGCAGCCGGCCCCGAGACCGGGGGAGAGGGACACTGCACCTGGGGCGGAGGCTGGGACATCGCATACTTTGGATTTCATGAAGGTGATTGGTCTCTTTGCCTGGAAAGAAATGTACGATATGCTAACCAACGGTCTACTTTCTTTTCTTTTTCTTGATTTCCCTTTTGGCCCATGTCCCATGACCATAAATTTCGCAATCTCAAAATACACTGGACCGATCCACCGTTATCTCAACACTCTCGCCGAAACTCAAAGATGCTCCATTCGTATCGTCTCATCATCGACGATGCGACCGAGATCTCGAGACCGGTCGCACCCGTCGAGCTCGTCGACCGCATGGTCCACTCCGCAAACCAAGGTGCACAGACGTTGCACGCTATTCGTACGACCATTGGTGGAGGCCCTCCACCCCCGCGGCCGCTGTCGCCGAAGCTCGAGCAGGACCAGCAGATTCCGCCTCCGTCTGCTGGAATGGATATTAGTGAGAATGGGGTGAATGGGAGCAAGGTTTGGTCTTTTTTTTTTGCGTCAAATTGGGTTTTTGTTGATGTTCCTTTCCTCCTGTGTTTCTCCTTCCCTTTCTAGAAGAGCGACGAGAGCAGCAGTAATGGCGGGGAAGGCCAGACATGCCTTGGTTGTAAAGCCACATCGACACCAGAGTGGCGACGAGGACCGATGGGTGCGTTTACGACTTCCTTATTCTTTATTTTTTTGCTGACTCTAATTTCATTCAGGACCTCGGACGTTGTGTAACGCCTGCGGTCTCGTTTATGCCAAAATCGTACGTTTGTTTTTCATTCCTCTTAATGAGAGTCGTGCTGATGCATGTTTCTCTTCTCGTGTCGGTTTGTAGATCAAACGCCGCGTGCGGGATGATGCCGTGAAGAAGAACGGGAATGGGGCGTCCTCCAAGGATGCTGGCGATGATTCCGGGGAGGACAGCGAGGAGGATGAGGAGTATGATTCACAAGGGCGCCGGAGCGAGGTTGGGGACTAAGGATGGGATTTGGAATGAAAGTGGGACGATCAGGGTTGGTGTGGTGTGGTGGGCTTTTTATCATGTCCTCTCGCTCGACATTTTTCTTTTCTCTTACCTTCATGTCTCCCTCTCTTTTGTTTATGTCTTGGACTTGGGTTTCATTCTCCCCCTCTGGGCTATCTGTTGCTCTGCTGCCATCTCCACCGCCTTCTCGGTTCTCGTTGTTGATTTGCTTCGTTGTTATTATTATTGCCTCTTTCTTTGTGTCGCGTTGATTATTACCCCAGGAATATCGTTTCTTGCGTTCTAGTGAGGGCAGCATCGCTCCCTGTTAGTTGATTCCCCAGGTGTTGCATGTACATCGAGGTATACGATATCGCCAAGGCGTGCGGCCCACTTGTAAGTATGGTAGATGAGAGGTACTCGAGAGAGGTACAAACACTGATTCTACCATTGCAAGGATATAATAGTATACTGTAGTTCTGTGTAAGGAAGAAACAGGAAATATACCGTGACACTTGTGCACCTGGGTTTCCCACACATCAAGCCTTATAATAGTGAGGCCCCTTGTCATTGCCATCACTACTGATGCTTGGCTGATCGGGAATGCTGGCCACTGCATGCCTGCCACCGCGCCCGTCGTCCCGCACGATGAGCTCGATATCTTATCTATCCCGCCATCCCTTTTTGTAGTCCTTTTTGTATATTATTAGTACATATTATTGTAGCTGATTACAGTCAAAAAGGGCATTAGAAAGCGGTGTAAAGATAAGATAAACAATATATAGTGAGGTAGGATACTGATGCCCTCTATGCATCTATAGGAGAGGCCAGGATCCCCCAAACACTTACACAGAGCATGTATATGAGGTATACTGCCAGGGATAAGGGTGGAGAAGGTGGAAAGGCATGGGGAAAAGAGGGAAAAGCGCACCTAGAGGGGAGGAGGAGGAGGACCACCCCTACCACTATCCAGCTACCTTCCAGCCAGTGTGGAAGCGTCCTGCATAGTTTATAAACCTGTTCTGAAGGGGGTGGAGGGCTGTGCATTGATCTGAAGGCAATCAAGGGGGTGAAAAAGCGGTGGGGGGAGGAGGAGAACATACCTTCCCATTTGGTACCTCAACACTCCACCCTCTGATAGTAACTGTGCATGGTGTCTATGGATGTATAGAGTGAGGTTCCAAGACTTGAGGATGTCTCGGAGTAGGGGGGATATGGTGCAAAAAGCGAAAATGTAGTTACTCACCTTGGTCATTTATGCAGTACTCCATTGGCCTAATATAGGCGTTCCGAGCATTGTAAAAGGTTCCTATATGTAGAAACGTCTCCAAGCGTCACTTGCCGAGCTTGTGAGGGCGATGGATGGAGGAGCAAGGGCGAAGATGAGGAGAGGGTACAATATTGATGTATTTGTCACATACCATTAGATCCACGTATCGGAAAACCGTCGGGGGACAAGGGGTACGTACCAGAGGTATATTAGAGTGGTTTACAAGTGGTCCGAAGGGGATCTGAGGTGTGTGGAAGGTGGAGGATGCGAAACGGTGGTCAGAACACAAAGTGAGGATTGTTTGTACATTGCAACTCTGTAAGTGAGGCAGTGAGAGGTATTTGGGGAGATATTTAATGCCGGTGTTGAATTTTATTGAGTTTGAGCCTAATAATAATGGAGCACAACAAAGGGGCCTCACTATTATAAGGCTTGATGTGTGGGAAACCCAGGTGTGATATGCCCAAGAAACTCAACGGCCATGATGTGTGACGTCTCTAAATTTGGAAACCCACATTTCTTAACGAGCCGACTCAGAGTCATGTTGACTTGAAATAAAACAAAGTTTTTTGCTATCCACACACCAGACTCGAGAACATGGAGAATAATAAAAACTATTACGAAAAATAAATAGTAGATTCAAGATAATTCATACCTTGCTTCGCTCATTCTAAATGTCAGAAAATTATTTTTACACTCCTCAATGTCACAGTTCTGCATTGGAAACTGACCCTCCGTGAGCCGTGACAAGGCCAGTTTCTAGAAATGAAACTGGCTGATCGTGACTGTGACAGTTTCATCCATACACAGAACTACAGTATGACGACCATAATTTTTACGATGGGTGTATTTAGTGTTCTGCATGGGTAACCCCCGGGTAACTTAGCTCCGAGATCAGCAAATCCTGGGTACACATTGAAGTGCTGGGGAGTGCTCCATAGCAGTGTAGTGCTGTAGCAAAGGGTATTTGATTTATAGTGTAGCTATATAGTACTGGCCTTGCTACACAGCACTACAGAGTCACAGCCTATGCTACACAGCACTTCATAGCATCCCATAGCAAGAACAAAAAAGTCAAACCAATTAGCACTTTATATTAATTTCCTTTGAATGATGACAACAAAAAAGTCATTTCATTCTCATTGCCAGGTATTTAATGACATGTACTTGGGGACAGAAGCCACCAAAATTGATGTCACCTCACTATTACTCACTATCTCCCCACCGTTCCTGCCGTTCTCCTCCTCCTCACTGTTCTCCTCCTACCCACAATTCTCCTCCTTACCTGCCGTTCTCCTCTTCCTGCTATTCTGTTCTTCCCTGCTGTTCAAGTCCTACCTGCTATTCTCCCCCTCCCTGCCATTCTCATCCTCCCCGCCATCTTTCGTGCTCTCATCCAATTGTGTCCAGTGGCGTGCCTCTGCAGGATTCATTAGTGCAAGAATGGAAGAAGGGTTTGTCTCACCTCAGTTAAGGGCAGCTGTTTCCTACCCATATATTATCCCCTGTGCCATCAAGATTTTGTTAGTGTGAAATGAGTATGAGAGGGAGGACTTGCCTTCCTGTGGGTACAGCCAGCCTTATAGTGAGAGAAGGGATGTCTGGGAGACAGGAGAACTACAGGAGGGAAAGGTGAGAGGGGGAAGTGAAGAGAATGGAGCGACAGCCACATCACAACTCATGCTGTTAACAGCTAGCAGATGCTGAAGCCTGGCAATTACTGATTATTGACACATCGTGTGTAACGAGGCCAGAGGTATGGACTTAGTAAGCGCACATACTTAGGTACTCAGTCCATTATGTAAGCCTCTGCCTTTACCTTACACAGAGCATGAGAGTACATTTGAATCTATAACGGTTCTAGTTTACCCTTGTGCGACATGAGGTATAAGTGCCCATAACGACATGTTACATTTTTTAAACTATTTGTTTATTTGTTTACACTCTCGAAAGAAACCTGGCATGTCATCGATGCAACCTCAACAAAAACTTCTGAAGAAGTTTTTCAACTACTATCAATAACTATGTATGGAGGAGCTAGCTTCTGAGCAGCATCCTTGCAAAGCGAGGGAACCTCAGTTCCCTCCCCTGGTACATCATGACCAGAATCAGTACGACATGTAGAGACTGTCATGTCACACGTATTTGGCACGTTCATGCATGAGTTACTAATAAGCTCAAAGAGGGCAGATAAAAACCCAGCCTTCGCAAGCATATCAAATGTGTCCAAACAAGCAGTAAGGTGCACCATTCATAACATGTCTCATGAGAATCACATAAGTCCCACTAGCGTGAAGAGCACTGGCTTGCAAAAGACCCAACACATTGAGGTAATACCACATGCCTCATATTATGGAGGGACAAATGTATATGCCCCTCAACCACAACTGCCTCAGGCCCAAATAAAGGAGTATGATTATCATTCTCCTATGACTGAATACAAGTTGAGGAAAGACTTGTTAGCAGTTTATATGGATCCGCCACAACCAACAAAGATCAGGCCATCACATTTTACAATGGACAATTGATCGATCTATTGCAAATGAGGACACTGAGTTCTCAGGGGCAAACAGTAGCAGCCCTTAATCTGGATGATGGAGATGGAGACAACAAGGATGGGATGAATAGATGATCCCATAATGGAGGTGAACATGGTCCTTCTCCCCCTCATCTCCCCCATAATCAAAATCTAGAAGGTCGTGGACCACCTCCACCATTTCAACCTCCATTACCACCAAACTGAGGTAGTGATGAACGACATCCATCAAAACATCATATGGAAACCCCAGGATATGGTTTGCAAGGAACCATAAAAGATGAGCAGAACAGTATGATACCAGTTCCCACCTTTGGTTTCTTGGGCTCAGAAGGAATTGCTGAGACATTAAGCTACCACTGGGAGCATAGAACACAGAGGTTAATAAACCTCATACATATCCACCTTTCAGTAAGACTAGTTCTTCCTGAAGGATCAAAAATAACTCATTCGGACAGGTCGTCAATCCTCAAGTATGAGGGATCTCAATGCTTCAAAGACCTGGAAGACTGGTTAGCCCTCATGGTCATTCATTTTGAGCATATACAATATGGCAGCTTTGATAGAGACTGTGAACATGTATTATTTGTAGCAGACTACCTTAAAGATAGAGCGCTATCATGGTACACAGACCACATAATCATGGTTACAGACAACATAATGTTGTGGATCTTTGAAGAAGTAGTAATCAGACTTTATGACCAATTCATGCATCCTTCTGCAATGGAAGATGCTTGCCAGGATCTTGAACAGGTGGAGTATATGCCTGAGAAAGGAGTCCAAGGGGTCTATGACGAGATGCTCATGGATGCTCATAACATGTCTGAGACCTCTGACAATCATATATTGGTGAAGTCATTTCTGACTGCACTTCCTTTGGATTGGAGGAAGCAACTATTTGACCAAGGATTATCTCCAGTTGTAAACCCAATTCATGAGTTTGTCAGAGCAGCAAAGGCGCTCGAGATAATGGATTGAACTGCCCAATTGTTTGAGCAGTATGCAGGATGACATACTGTAAAAAAGTCATCTGCATTGCGAACTGCACAGAGGGGTTCATCAACCCCTCAATACAAATAGAGAGCAACAGCATTGAAGCTGTTAATTATGAAGCAATGGTTTCAATGAAAGAGCCATGAGAATCAACCTAAGGCAGATGATAACAGACATCGTCAGCGAGCTCCAGAAAGAACTTGTAATACTAGGGATAAGCTGAAGGATAGGAAGGGTAGAAACGTTGCAGGAGCATCAGTATGCTTCAATTGCAACCAGCCAGGGCATTATGTGTTAAAACCAATCAAGCCAATGCAATACTAGTGAACCACTAGTCAAATACAATGTCAAGAAGGTTTGCAGTTCACCAATATCACACTGTTTGTTAATAGTAGTGTGTGCTCAAGTATGCTGCTCAAATGTGTATCGTCAAGTGTTTCACTCTCCGATATATTAGGAATACTGGTCTGTTCGGTACTGTTTTGACCAGAAACGCATAAGGCGTGATACAGGGTGTCCACTATATCGCGTTTCTGCATATTTAGTGTATATACAAGTATATAAGTATGTACAATCATTGGGAATATGTACTTATACATAAAAACACATTTTTCAATGTTTAGCTTGTATGTAACAGTAATATAAAGCTTTCCAAAATTGTTTTATCACTATTACAATCCAAAATTATGCCCAACAATGTCCTCGCCCTCGTAAGAGACCAGATCATCTAAGGGCTGCTCACACTGAGCTGCCCAATGGGTCTAGTGACAAAGGGGACTGAGAAGATGCTGATAATTCAGCGTCTGTGAGTGGTCAGGATGATAGAAGTGAGGAGCCAGATTCAGAAAATGATCCTGATGATTTGATTGAATTCGAAGTTGATAATGAACAGTTGTCAGATGGCGAGCGATTGCATGCCATGACAGACAAACCATCAGGAGGATTAAAGAAAGTAAAGTTCTGTAAAGTGATGGTATGGGCTGATAAGATAACCTATGAGCAGCCTTCTCTACCAATGGCGGAGAAGGAGTGCCTGGTCACTTATATACAAAGTGAACAGACATGAGAGGTGGATGCTATAGAACTCAAGTAGCACCGCAACAGGTATTAAGCCTGTGTTTGCCCACATTGCGAATCTTCGGGTTTTCCCCTTGACAAACCCACATATCCTCCAGTTGGGCACAATAGGTAGTCGAGCTCAGATAAGTCATGGAGCATAAGTTCATATGGAGACACCAGGTGTTTCCATGAATATGTATCTCAATGTGGCGAATTTTGATTGCTATGACATGATAATCGGAACCCTGTTCATGAGAAAACATAGGGTGAAACTTGGTTTTTTGAAAAATCAAATTGTAGTCACAGCTGTTGCTATGCCTGCAATAAGGGTAACAGTCCCTGATACCGATGACTGCATAAGGTGCTATTGGGCTGTGGATAAGAAGCGGGATTGACTAACTCCGCATCCTCATAAGGCCCATATAGAAGAGGAGCCTGATGAGGATGTGCTCCCAGAAGGATCAGATGCAATTCTTCTAAGTAAGGAAGAGTATGATAGTACTTTGAAAGGGGGGAAGTATCCATTCCTCTAAGCAAAGTGCAAGAAATTGGATGCAAAAGTGCATCCGATATAACAGATGGAGAATGCCTCTGTCCACATGTAAAGAATGATGTGTGATTGAAAGGATTGATGGCTCAAGAGGAACCATCAAGTGAATCAGCTGAAGTTCAACTGGAATATAGTAGGTATCTATGAGATAGACTGGTTCCCAAACCACAGTTTAAGTGGGCCTATGACCCACAAATGCCCTCCGAATGGAATGAAATGATAGAATCCATGAGGGCATATGAGGGAACTAAAGTTCCCTCAAACTCATTCCAGAATGCTGAGAACTCAGAGGAGTCACAGACAGAAGAGTTTGAACATCTGTATGAGCCCAGATGCCCTTGCTTGAAACAGATGTGACATCAAGCTTCAGCAATGTCACAACTGGGAAGAGACGAAATGGATGCCTGGATGAAGAAACTGAAAGACAGGTTTGAAAAACCTGTCAAAGCAGCTTATGAAAAACTGCTAAACCTAAATGTGAATAGGAAAGAGAAATCAAAGTCCCTTACAAAGAAAGATTATCCTTTGTTGTATCAGCAATGGTGTGACAAGTTCCAGGATATAGTCAATGGAACAAGGGGTGAAATGCCCCCATGGCGCAAAGTGAACCATAAGATTCACTTAATTGATGACAACAAGTGGCATATTTATCATACGCCGCCGTGTCCTCTTGCCCTGAAAGAGGAACTTTATGAGAAAGTTAACTGAAATGTTAATTCCGGGTGGTGGGAGCCTAAGTCCATAGCACAAGTGGCCCCACTACTATGCATCTCTAAGAGGGATGGCAGACTTAGGACGGCCATAGATGCCCGTCAAAGGAATGACAATACAATCAAGGATGTAATTCAGAAAAATGTTGCCTGAGCAAAGATTAGATCTGAAATAGACCTAACAGATGCCTTCAAACAAGTACGAGTCTAAATAGAAGACATGTCAAAGAATGCCTTTGCCACAATAACTGGAACATATCTTAGCCACATTATGTGAATTGAGGATTGCAATGTCCCAGCAACATTCCAATGGCTCATGACCTCCTTATTTCATGATGTGATTGGAAGGTTCATGCATGTCTATTTAGACAATATATTTGTCTATTCTGAATCTATTGAAGAACACAAAGAACATCTTTGTGTAGTCTTTGAAAGACGGAGGAAGGCCAAGCTCTACCTCAAATGGCAGAAATGTGATCTCTATGCAGATCATGTAGACTGCCTCGGCCATGTAATAGACCGAGAAGGAATCCACATAGATGAGGATAAACTCATTTGCATTAGAGACTGGAGAGTCCCTCGTAACTATAATAATATCCAACGAATTGTTGGATTAGTCAATTACATCAGATCATTCTTGCCTGATATAACAGCCTACACAGGACCATTGCTATCCATCAGGGAATTTGGATGGTTAGGTTAATGCTAGATAAGGTCTTAAAAGATGTAAAATATCTCGAATATTCATCATTCTTATATACGGACCGAGAATGTAATGTAAGCCACCGTAGCATTGGCGAAATTCGCAAGGTCACCCACACTTGTGGGATTCCCAACAATTGACCTGTATGGGCAGAGAACGGACAGTTGTACAAGGATGCGACTAAAATGAATAATAATGATGTCTTCTTGGAACTCAAAACCAGAATGATGAAAGCTGCCCAGATGTCTCAACATTTATATGGTAATGTAGAGTTTGTGGAATCTGGCCAGTCCGATATTTTGCGATCACGGGGAATCTGGCTGCTTGAATCTGATTAGAACAGACAAGAATGATACTATCTTGTGACTGATACACAGAGTGATGAAAGGGGCCAGGATGTCCCAACATTTATAAGATAATGTAGAGTTTGTGGAATCTGGCCAGTTAGATAGTTTGCAATCACCAGGAATCTGGCTGTTTGGGTGCTACAACAACCTGCAATAATTGCGAGTGTAGAATAATTACTAAAAGGTGGGGGTAGGTATGGTAAAATCATACCAGTGAGATAGTTCGTGATAGCTTGGTATCTGGCAGCCTTGACGCGACAATGATTTGCAAGAATTTCAGGATTTCAATGACGATGGTATATATGCACATAAAAAAACTAGTAACAATGTACAAATAGAGTAGCAGCTGGATTATGACATCAAATTCTGTTGTTTCTTCAGTGCCCTCTTTTTCTTGAGCTGAGCTAGCGCACTCTGTTTTGTGACACCGCGCTCATGTGTAATGTAGCTGGAAAATACTTGGCTATTCAAAGCATTAACTTGGAAAGAAGACCCAGGACCTAAAAGGCGCTTATCCATTCCACCAATCCAGTAATTCCTTGACATCATCCTTCTCATCCGGATCATCCAAGAATTCTAGAACACTGTCGTAAAAACGTCCTGAGTCAGTGGTAGTGTCAGTCCGACAGAAGACCAAAGAGGATGATAGCGCAAAGTGGAGCTACCAGATGATCAGCAGTCTAATGATGGAACGTCACCGTGAAACGCACCTGTGTTGCTATATATGCCAGGGAAGCCATAGTGACGCGAGTCATACCATGTAGCTGAGCATTGCCGGATCTTGTTGCTTTGACCTCTTTCTCCACCGAACTAGGTGAGGTGAAGATGTGTTTGAACACCTGCCCACTCAGAATTAATCTATGTATAAGTTGTGAAGAAATGGATACAGCTCACCCAAATGAGAAGCTTGCTTCTGAAGAGGCCATTCCAAGGGTCTTCGGGATCATATTTTTTCTCATAGACAAGCATTGGCCATTGATCACCATGGACAGCCATCTTGCCACTGACGAGCTTCACCTTCACACTAATTTAACCTGGTAAGTCATGTTGAAGGAGAGGAGGATATACATAGAACTCGCTGTTCATCCTCCCAATCGACACCTGCAGGGCAGAGGAGTGCTCCTGTTACAGGGTGATGGAAGCCTCGAGTCATCTTGACATTTCAGAAGAGAGGCAGAAGTAAGGGCTCGCCTCTCGGGGCTATCCAATCCAGCACTATGCCTTTTAAACTTTTGGTATCATCAGACCTTGCGCTTGCCACACCCTTCTGAATCTTTCAAAGATGAGAGAATGGTAAGAACTCAAGCTACAAGAACATACAAGATCGGCCAGATCCATAGCCTCTGCTGGACCCGAATTCACTATGCAGTCAACTAGGCCAGGAACCATCCATGACAGTTTATTAAATATCTGGATTTCCATCCTTTCCCTGCATTTGGGAGAGAGACATCAGCCAACGGGTGGTCGAGACAAGAAAGACATAGACGGACTCGAAAGTAAGTCTCTCTTCTGTGACCTCCTCCTCCACAGACAGATGTACTACAGTGTTGGTGATCAGTACCTGCAGACTGCACATGGTATGCACTGTTCTGCCGAAGTGTTGCCCATGATGGATTAAGGGATCACCTGTGCGGCTGCATTATAATGATGATCAATTAAACCTGTATAGAGGATTACAGACCCATGGTGTTTTCCTCTTTGGAGCCTTGAGAGCGCTGACATGGACTGAGGGTTTGCCTGCAGGTGGCGGCCAGTTTTCATTGGTCATCAAAAGATATGAAGGAGCACATTAGAAAGCTAACGCGAGGGGGGTAAGGAAAGACGTTACCACTGCTGGCATCTTTTTAAGGCTTGCAGCAGAATGACTTGAAGAACAGAAAAAAAGGGTCACCCTCAAGAGTCACGTTCTTCGAGTCACCAAGAACAAGGGACGCAATATAAGCTCGAATCTTGCGAGCAATTTCTAAAGAATCTGCATTTGCAAGTTGCCCTGCTCAACCTTTCTACTGTGCTATGCATCAGACGTTACTGAAAGTTACCAGGGTGCCAACTTATCGGAACAGCCTGCTCTGCAAGATATTTAACTCGACAGATTGTATCCTGTCCCTCAATATTGCGACACTGACACTCAAGACGTTTTGCTGGTATGTTATATTGACCTTTGCTAGATGCAACTTTCATTGTTTGCCTAGGCCTGTGCTTGGGGAGGATCACCTGTCACTGGATGCATTACGAGACCACAGGAACACGCACCACTTCCTCGGGCCATGCTGCCTCTGCCCCCTGATGAGGCCTGTCAATGAGGAGCCACACTACTGGGAGACGGCCATCTATATGCCTGTCGTGGGTAGATACAAGGGCAAATACATTGCGGAGTATGCAAGGAATCTGTGCGCGTTTATAGGTTGGTCTTTGTTTTCACTGAACAAAGATTTTTCTTACACAACCGCACAGTTCCCTTGGAGAGGAACTACTACGTCAAGTATGGAGTCCCCTTGAAGAGATATCGTCACAGAGGTGGGGAGCAAATTTTCTGAGGCATTCAGCATGGAGATGCTTATGGGAGTTAAGGTGCCAATGAAAGTCGCCCTCCGCCATGCCTTCATCATTTGGAGGACTCCGAGGAACCTCTACCTCGACCATTTAAAAAGCGAAGTTTTGAAGAAACAGGTGCGTGACAATATCTGATTGGTTTATACAGTTTTGAGTTAGATGTTGTAACAGGTCTTGAACTGGGATATGAAACTGATTGGTGGAAGATTGTGAAAATCGACTGCATGGATAGGTCGGGTTTGAAGAGGAAAGACTTCCTGGGATTGTTTGCAGAGTGCAAGGTGTGCGAGTATGTGGTAGCATGCCGAGTGTTTTCTCTCCACCGTTGCCGGCCACTTGGAGAAGATGGATTGGAAATAGAATTGCCAGAAGTACTAACTGATCAGGAGTAAGAAATCGTCACTCTAGGTAGACTGCTGCCTTACATACCTAAATTTCTTATTCCCAAATGTTAGCATGACAGGCTTGATAGACGCTCTGCGTATCCTTCCCATCAAAAAGCGGTGACTCGATGCTGAACTCTGCCTAGAAGGTGGATGATCTACCCCTAATCACCTGTGGAAGGATGAATTTCTTGGATGGGGAAAGGATGTCATTGCACATACCTTGGTTCATCTGCGACGAGGAAAAAATCGCTCTTGGGGACAAAGCATCTTCGTTTTGGAACTGGATGTAGTTGTTTCTATCGATATTCCTTGATTCATGACACCATAAACATTGTTTGTGTATTAGATTGGAATGCTAATTGTACATGCTTTCATTATCATCCTCTGACTCAGGATCATGGGCATTATCATCCAAATCTGTGGCATGGGTGTCCTCCTCACCGCCAGACAGTTCTTCAGTATTTGGATTGTCCAATGTATCAATAGCCATCAACTGTTCAGTTGACTTGTTAGGAATAGAGAGGGAAGTGGACTGGTGGGCATGGAGGTGGCCGACACCCTCACTCCAATGATAGTGCATGAGCATATCCCAGTCGGAAAACCTGGTATTTGGATCTAGGTCAGTGTTAAACCTCAATAAAATTGCCAAAACCTACCGGCCAACATAGTATGCCACATAGTCTTTGCTATCTTTAGCACAATATGAAACATCTCTTTTAGTTTCCTTTTGTTGGCCTTTCGCAAAGGCCAGAATGATATGACACCCACGCAACATGTCATCTGGATCCACAAAGCCAAAGGAATCATCTTCACACATGAGTGGGAAGCGGACTGAGTGCAATGTGGAATTAGTCCATCCTGAAGACCCCGGATCAACCTCATACCATCGCACTCATAAAAAATTCAAGCTGCGGGCCTTATAGTCCTGCATCCCAGGCCCAGTATAGATCACATTTGCATGATACGCACCCAGGACTCGTGCGTATAAAAAATGGTGTAAACTGGAACTATCTGCCGAATCTGCCAGTAGCATGATGTTGCAACGAGACGTTCCCGGGTTGACAATATCGGTCCCACATCGCATGTCATACGTAGTGAAGTTGAACCGGATGACTTTGTGTTGATATATAGACTCGTTCTTGAAGAACACGAAATTATTTGTGCCATGATCCAGACCAAGGAGAAATCCAGTGTCAGGTGCCATACCATTGGCGAGCTTTGGACGAGATTCGGCCTCCTTTCTAAGTGTGGCTTGGATATGAGGGAGTAGATGGTTTCTCAACTTCGGGAAAAAGTCCTGTGCCAGAAGTATGAAGGGGGTAGGCGTGGAATTGGAGCTAAAACCGCTCACCTTGACAGCAGGATCATCTTTGTTCTTCTGTAGGAAGGTTGAAATATGAACAGGAAAATGCTGCGACATTCCCATAGTGTAATGAGCTCCATGATTGACAGCGACATCATCTGGTTCCATTTGAAAGGGAGAAATGTTCAGATTCTTGCGGATCGCGCGTTGTTGCTGTTCGATCCTCGACAGCTGTTGTGGGATTAATCGACCACTAGTCCGAAGGAATCTCCCTTTTGAAGTTCAGTGCTCATGTTCACTCTGATAGACGGTTGATATCAACCAGCTCAACTATGGTGTGAGATAAACTTACTGGTTGAGTGGAGTACAAGTCTGTTGTACTGAACCGCCGAATAGTGTTGCAGTAATCACCTAACAAATGAAACTTGTAAGTCTTCAGACTGAACTCCTTCGTTTGCCTTCCACTATTGTGTTTCTGAGGGTCTGAGTTGGCAGGTCCTGTGGCGGCCATGTTTTTTTCCTGATGCCGGATTCGGGCAGCCCGCTCATGTTCTAATTCATGGGTTGCAAATGCTGAGCATGTTTTCGCCTGGAATTCGCGCATTCCGTTGCCGAGAGCTATAGTGGCCTGTGACAAAAGTTCCAGGGTAGCCTCCATATGCATCCAGAGCTTGGCCAGACCATGCCAGTGCGCTAGGTCAAAAAGAAGCTTAAGGATGTGAGTGTTATGGGGTTCAGGCAGAAGGCCTTCAAAAACCGGTATAGCACACTGAATGAGCATTCAGACATTCAGACATTAGTTGAGTTCAGATTAAATATTTGACTTACTTGCAACATATCCTCATAATCATGTGCCGTCATCTTTTTTAGTTCTGACCAGTTTGTCATTATCTTCCTCACACCATCGACCCCGAAAGGCGGAACCTCTCTGAACCTGATTGAAGGTCAACACTGAGTTCCCAGAAGTTGGACAGATGTTTACCATCGATCCAATTCATGTTTCAAATTATCGCGAAGGCATTCTAGAAGGCGTAGTAGGTGAATGAACACTACCTTCCAGACGCCAATCTCAATTTCATGCATTAGGTCTACCACTAACATCTCAAACATATTGAAGTCGAGTAGTGATAACTTGTCAGAGAATGCATTCTGAAACCGTAGAACATCAACACCAGGCACATAATTAAAAAGACACCACCCACCACTGCTGGAACCAGAGAGTGCTCTTTCAGGAGCTTTTCCACAGCCACACCGCCAACCCCGTGGTTGTGCTCATATATGGCCTCATGCGCAGCCTTGACATGAATTCGCCGCTTCACATCGTCGACACGCACGAGGGATACACGCTGTGACATATCTCGAGGCATTCCCATGTTAGGGACGCGATCCATTGGTATGAGACACTGGAGACAAGGGCAGTGACCAAGATTGCGGAGGCCAACTATGATTATTCTGAGACGTATATGAGTTTTCGATATTTCGGCAGTGGTGGAGTACTTACTTCTCCTTGTAATCTGCCGAATAAGTGAATACTCGTGGGTAAAAATGGTGCAACTTGTCATCACAACATTTAACCACCATTCCATGCTTGTATGCTTTCAGAAAGTCGTCGTCGAGGATGATGGACCATTGAGCATGGTACATTTCTCGATTGCAATGGCCGGTGAAGGCGGAAGTAGGTTCCGATGTACCAAAATTCTCGGCTGCAAAGGCCGTAAATGCATCAGGTAGCTATCATTCATGAGAAGTCAGTTTTATATTACATCTGCATCGGAAGTTTTACTCGCCGTTTCCAAATAAGCAACATGTTCAAATGCTTGACAGGAAGGTTTCGACCTTCGATCCTTGGACTCATTTCCTATCAAGAGATAAATGGGCCATAGTTTAGCCGTACTGAAAGACGTGAGCTGAGTGCCATCAGAGGAAAACATAAGTCCGAGCACAACCCTCGGAAGGCCGCATTCTGGCTCTGGAGGAGAGTCTTGGAGCTTGTTATGAGCATCGATGAACGCTTCTGATGTATATAACTCGCCATGAACCTGGACCGGTTCAGTAGCATCACCTGGCTGCCACAATAACTTGTAAGGTTCAAAGTGGAGGTGGGGATGGACAGACGGTTGGGTGATTCTTTCCCTGATGATGGTCATCAACTTGCGATGATGAAGAATACCTGCTTCAAATTCTTTTGGACATTTCTGCAGTGTTCGTTTATGGAAGGGAGCATTGACCCTAATTGGCGTTTTGGTCCAGCCTCCGAGCCTGCTGTCATCTTCGTCCTCCCAGTCATCTTCTTTATTCGATCCCTTGGATTCTCCACTTAGCCGTGCGTCAATAAGTCACCAATTCTTCGCTGCAACATCCTCTGGATGAAAATCTGGGTGTCCAACTATCTTGATGAGATTTTGGAAGCTCGACTGCGATTTCTTTTCACCACCAATCCAGTACCATTCTCCTAGTAAAAACGCGGACTGGTTTGGATATAGACTGTAATCGCGGACTAGGGAGGTTGAAGTGTGTAAATCGTTGAGTTGGATATGTTCGCCAGGATCATGATCTGGGAAGCCAGTCATGTAATATTGGCGGAAAAGCCCAAACATATTGCGTGAGGATTTGAGGGTCTTTCTGACCGGAGACGCAGGTGCTAGAGATGGTGACAGAGACAGAGAACGAGGCGCATTTAGTTCTGCTTGCGTGGACGCCATGATGATCTGCAAAGTTGGCGGAAGTGCAGCTGGAGCTTCAGGTGCTATATCCTGATAACACTTCAGCAATCAACGATGTCCACAGCGCGTTCTACATTCTGCAAGAGATTGGTCGAGGTCTTCATAGTCCACGGGGGCCTTGCCGGCCTGACGAACACAAATAAACATTAATGAGGAAGGTGACTCTCGGATGAGAAATCCAACCTGTTGGTGGATGCCAGGTAAAGGCAGGTCATTGGAAGGTAATTCTGCAGGCAACTTTGCTTCTGCTCTACGATGTTTTTTGATCGCTTGGACCTCTCTGGCCTGGCCCAGAACTGCTTCTAACTGTTTCTTTGATTTCAAGCAACTGTTGTGGTGGAGGCTATATCCCTGTGGTGTAGTGAAATCACATCCACAAATGCATCGTTGAGACCAAGCCTCCAGTAAGTCCATGGAGTACGAGAGTGGCAGTGGTGCCCAATGAGTCATTCAGGGGGGAGGTGTCATCATCCCTGCCTTAAGAATTTATAGATCGAACAGGAGGTGTTCTGGTGTCTCTCAATGGTGGGTCGGGAACCCAGCCACTGTGCATATCATGCCGACGCTGGGCATTAGCCTTCGAGATGTTCGTCTTCAAATCTGTGGGGTGGCTGTCGGCGATGGGAAGGGACGGGTAGCCTACTGGATGGGAACTATGAGTCATATATTTGAAGAATGGACACATGA